>Ga0157369_10001037_pt1 | contig 35119 bp, 26 predicted proteins | sample C25metaG_FD_113461 | JGI IMG/M metagenome (GOLD analysis project Ga0157369, IMG submission 113461) | Corn rhizosphere microbial communities from Kellogg Biological Station, Michigan, USA - C2-5 metaG | ecosystem: Host-associated > Plants > Roots > Rhizosphere > Soil | place: USA: Michigan... | reverse complement strand
GTCTTGTCGAACCGGATGGACTGTTGCATCCAGGGAATCGGTTATCTGCGCGCCGGTCTCTGGCGGCGACGTATTTTTCGTGCTGATCGCAGGAATCTTGGCCACCAATGTAGGAGCTTCCGCGGTTTTGCGGCCGGGGGCAAAGTAGATCGCATTATCCGAGATGGTTATCCCGCGACCAGCCACGGTGAATGAGATCCGAACAATATCGGATTTTCTATCAAAAGTAATCCATCCTCTCCGAAGAAGATCCTGCCCGATCGCCATTCGTACGGGTTCTCGCTCTCCGTCGCGGATATCGACAATGCCCAGAGCCGCCCCCCGAATCGCCGCAGGGGACGAATCCCACTGAATAATGAGATTTCCGCCCCGATCGGCAAAGCTTAACGGTATTTGCGAAGCCGAGTTAACCCGGTTCGGCCAGCACATGAGTACAAGCAAGGCCGCTAGAAGTAATCCGGCGCGATTCATGCGCAGACGGAAGCGAGGTTCGCGGCGGCTTGGCATCGGAGCTGGTTGTGCCGGCCGGACGTTCTCGGCTAGTACCGGTACATCAATCGGATTCGCGGCTGTTTCGACCGGTATTTGTACTGCTGTAGGCGCGAATCCGGAATTGATCTTCGCGGCAGTTTTCAACCGGTTTACTCCGTTGTCTGGCGGAGCAGGAACCTCTCTTTTCACTGTTTCGCGCTTCGGCTGGACTATAACCGAGCGTTCGAATTGGTGACCCGAAACATAATTTCCCTGCGAATCGCGAGCATAGAGCGTTCCCTGGGCGCTCCCGTTCAAACTGGGGATCAGTACCAGGGCGATCTGGTGGTCCTGCGCGAAGTACCGGTTGCAAAGTGCGACGTCGCGGTCGGTTAATGCTATGCCGTGCCGGCAATGAGAGAAATAACATCCCAGGATTTCGAGAGACGCCAGTTCCGAATCAGAGGGGGGACCCGCCAGCGACGCTTGAAGCGAGGCCTCGTCTGTATCGGATAGAACAAAAGAGGGACCAAACCGGTGTTCGCATTCAATAGGGCGAACCGCCAAGACGCGGATTAGCCCCTCGCTTCGTTTGCCGTAGAGGAGGCCGCCTATTTCTAAGCCGCCTTTGGCGAGCTTCCGCAGTCCAAGTGCAGCCTCCTGGCAGACGCTCTCAAGCGCCACCGCGGTCCATTCAATTTCGCCTGTTGCACAAGGCCATCGCAGCTCTGTTGGCTCAGCCAGTGTCACACCCGTACACTCCCGCTACGGACGAAGATACCTAGGGTGGTGCAAACGTGACATGATTTTTGCATTTATCGAAACGTTTCCGCGAGCCCAGAATCCTTACTCTGTGCAGATCGAGACGCTTCGGCAAATAATTGCCATTACCTGGATTGTCACTTTTGCCGCTGCGCTGCCGGTAACTGCCCAGGATGCGGATGGGTTGAACCTTCGGATCATTGAGGGTCAAGGATCCATCAACAACGTGCGAACTCGGTCGGCCCGGGCCCCTGTAGTCGAGTTGCGCGACGATCAGAACAAGCCTGTTTCAGGAGCTTCGGTAACATTTCAGACTCCGTTCACGGGTCCGGGGGCGACTTTCGGTTCCGAGCGTGCCCTGGTGACGCAGACCGATTCCGAGGGCCGCGCTACCGGTCGAGGCCTAGTGCCTAACGGTATAACAGGCCCATTTGAGATACATGTAACCGCGGCGTTCAACTCGAAGGTTGTCAGCGCTTCCATCAGACAGATCAATGCGTCCCCCTCGGAATCGCGGTCTTCCAGAAAAGTTTTGTGGATTAGTTTGGCGGCGGGGGCGGCTGCCGGTGGTGTATTTGCTGCGACTCATGGTCATAGCAGTCCCTCCGGAGTAACGTCGGTACCTAGTACTTCGACCTTATCCGCGGGTACCTCGACTTTCGGACCTCCGCAATGACGAGGGTCGGCGCCACCATGGGGCGAAGTTACCTCATCTTCTTCGCGGCCGCGTCTTTGTCGGCGGGTCAAGGCTTGCTCTCGGGACCGTCGGTGGGTTTTCTCTTCGATCCTCAAGCGCAGGCGATTCGAAATATCCAGGGCATCCCTGGCTCGGCTGTAGCGGGTGAAAGCCTGACCCTCGGGTTTCCCGTCGCCAATGCGGTTTTCTCGCCGGCACAAGACTACGCGCTTGCTGCGGGCGCAGACGGGTCGGTAAATCTGATTGTCTTTGGCGGGCCGACAGTCACGACGCAGATCGTCACAGCACTTCCGTCCGCGCCCGACCACATCGTCGTCAGTCCGGCCGGGCATGCGGCGGCCTTCGCCTATGGCACTTCGGTAAAGGTGCTGACTGGGTTACCAGGCTCACTGGATCAATTGGCGGATATCGACATGTCGGCCTTACCCAGTGCCCCGCTAGCACTTGCGGTCAGCGATGATGGCGCAGTTTTGCTGGTGTCGATTTCCGGCGATCCGCAGGGTTCTTCTCCCGGTGGGGTGTTCGCCTTTAACCGCGGCGAAAGTGCACCTCGCTTCATAGCCGGCCAGACTGCGTCCGACGTGAACTTTATCGGCAACTCCCATGATGCACTGATAGCCGACGAGAGTGCGAACTCCATTACGGACCTACAGGACGCCGGTGGCGCATCAACAATCCAATGGATATTTGTGGACGACCGCTTGCCCGCTCCCAGCGTGGGCCGAGTCAGCATGGATGGGCAGCGGATCCTCGTTGGCAGCGCGAAAAACGGCATTATCGCCTTGCTAAACCTTGACGGCTCTAATCCAGTATTCATTCCATGCACCTGCTCCCCAAATCAGATGTCGCCGTTAAGTGGGTTGGTTTACCAGCTTACTGATCCTTCTGGCGGGTTGATCTGGATCATGGACCTTACCCAGGATCCGCGTATATTGTTTGTGCCGATTCCCCCCGTAGCGGGTGACTCCCAATGAGGCGGCCTCGGCACGAAGTTCTGTATCTCGGGTTGCTATTGGTATCAAGTTTCGCGTCTTTTGCAAAGGCTGCGACCCAGGTGACCACGACTTCGCTTCCAAGTGGGACAGTCGGACAACCGTATTCGGCATCTCTAAGCGCAAGTGGAGGCTCAGCACCCTATAGCTGGAGCGTTTCGGCCGGAAGTTTACCTTCCGGGCTTTCGCTGGCTCCTAACGGAACGCTCAGTGGATCGCCGAATTCTTCCGGGACCTTTAATTTCACAGTCAAAGCGACCAGTTCCGGCAAGAACCCCGATTCGGATACCCAGGCGTTGAGTATTGTAGTCGCTCCCGCACTCGCTATATCGACCGGCAGTTTGCCCGCCGGCCAAGTGGGAGTGCCGTACTCACAGACTTTGCAGGCCAGCGGGGGAACCGCGCCATATACATGGTCCATTACAACGGGAGCTCTGCCCTCGGGCCTAAATTTATCGGGCTCTCAGATCAGCGGAACTCCGGCGGCGTCCGGAATCTCGACCTTCACCGTAAAAGTAGTCGACGCCAACTTAGCTTCGATTACAAAAACGTTCGGTATTACCGTGGCGCCTGCGCCGCTGAGTATCACGACGACATCTCTGTCCAATGGACAGATCGGCGTACCATACTCACAGGCCTTACAGGCTAGCGGGGGTTCCGGAACCTATACATGGTCGATCAGCGCAGGCGCACTGCCTGCCGGACTCAACCTGAATGCTTCGGGTCACATTAGCGGGACGCCGACAGCGCCCGGAACCGCAAACATCACCGTCAAGGTAACTGATACAGCATCGGGATCGGCAACGCGAGCTCTTTCCATCACCATCGCGGCAGCTTTGACCTCCGGTGGCTGTCCGTCGGCAACCGGGGTTGCCGGGGGAACCTACAGCGCGACGCTAAGCGCATCGGGCGGTACTCCCCCTTATGTGTGGACAATCGCCAGCGGGCAGCTTCCTCCAGGACTGGCGCTCAGCGCTTCCGGCCAAATCTCGGGCACACCGTCCACGGCGGGCAGCTTTAACTTCGGCATCAAAGTAAGCGATCAAATGCTGGCCTCCGTGACTTCAAACTGTACTGTGATCATCAGCGCGCCGGCGCCTACGCTGACGATCAGCACGTCGTCGCTGCCGGATGGCGTGGTGGGGAGCTCCTATGCCCAGGCAGTCTCGGCTACCGGCGGACAGCCACCGTATAGTTGGTCTGTCTCGGGCGGGTCATTGCCTCCTGGCTTAAGCCTGAATGGCGCCCAAATAAGCGGTGCGCCCACTGCCTCGGGTACCTTTCCGTTCACCTTGCACGTATCGGACGCCTCAGGCAAGACGGCGACGAAAGATCTTTCGATCCGGATTGGCGCGGCCCTCACCGTTGTCACCAGTTCGCTCGCATCTCTGCAGACCGGCGTGGCCACGACTCAACAGTTGACCGCATCCGGCGGCGTTCCGCCCTATTCGTGGGCGGTAGTGTCCGGATCCCTGCCCCCAGGGCTTGCTTTATCGACTTCTGGCTTAATTAGTGGGACGCCGACCCTTGCGGGCAGCTTTAGTTTCACGATTCGTGTCTCGGATAGCGGCGCGGCATCGGCGAATCGAGCATTTACACTCGCCGTCTCGGTTTCGCTGTCGATAAACGGTTGTCCTGCCATCAACGCAACTCAGGGCCAGTCTTATGCATCGGCGGCTGTGGCTTCCGGTGGCCTGACGCCTTACACATGGACTTTGGCTGCCGGACCTTTGCCGACCGGATTAGTGTTCAATAGCTCATCGGGTACCCTCAGTGGTACTCCTGGGGACAGCGGAACCTATCCCTACACTTTGCTGCTCACCGATAAAGCGGGCGCGACCGCTACGCGCGACTGCCAGTTGATCGTCACATCCAGCCTGATCATTGGAACCGCGTCGCTGCCGGACGCTTCTCAGTCTTCGTCTTACACCCAGACTCTTTCGGCGACAGGAGGGAAGCCGCCCTACACCTGGTCAATCGTATCCGGCAATCTTCCGGGTGGATTGACACTCAGCCCGGCCGGCTTGATCTCGGGTATTGCGATACCTCTAGGGACTTTCAATTTCACGGCCGCCGTTACGGATAGCAATGGCGCGAGCATGCAGCGAGCGCTGTCGATCAGAGTCGTCTCGGGAATAAATGTGAGCAGCTGTTCTGCTACCGCGGGTGAAGTCGGTTTAGTGTTCGATTCGCCAGTGCTCGCCTCCGGTGGCTCATCGCCCTATGCTTGGACTATCTCGGCCGGTTCACTTCCGCCTGGCCTGACGCTCGATCCAGTGTCGGGCGATATTTCCGGTACGCCGTCCCAAGCCGGGTCGGTCCAATTCTCCGTGGATGTGCGGGATATTACAAACCATGGAGCCAGCCGGCAATGCTCCATCGATGTAGCCGCGGCGCTGTCGATATCCACTTCAAGCCTCAGCTCTGCATCCAGCAGTGTGAGCTACTCCGATACGATCGGCACTACTGGAGGCGTACCTCCCTACGTGTGGTCGACCACAGCGGGAGCGCTGCCCCCAGGTCTTTCTCTAAACTCCGTGAGCGGGCATATTACGGGCACGCCGGTGATCGTCGGGAACTTCGCCTTCACCGCCAAAGTTATCGACGGGATGGGTGGACAGGCAACCAAAAGTCTCTCCATCGCGGTTACGCAAGGGCTCACGATTACGGATTGCCCCACTCCGGGCGGCAGCGTAGGCGTGAGCTATACCGCGCTTCTGGCGGCCGTCGGCGGAGCCGTTCCTTATCAGTGGAGAATCGATAGCGGGGCGCTTCCTCCTGGGCTGGTCTTGAGCTCGGACAATGCCGCCATTAGCGGGACGCCGCTGCAACCAGGATTGTCCACCTATGTTTTGCGCGTGGACGACGCGAGCGCAAAAAGCACCACCCGCTTGTGTTCGATCCAGATAAATCCTCCGGGACTGAATATTACATCGCCCTCGACACTTCCGAGTGGCTTGGTCGCGACTCCGTACAGCCAAACGCTCACGGCAACAGGCGGCCGCACGCCCTATTCGTGGTCGATTACAACCGCCGGCGTCCCCAGCGGTATCGCGCTTGATGGCACGGGCGTAGTCAGCGGTCTCCCGGGAGCTGTGGGAACGTTTACCTTCACGGTCCAGGTTACGGATCAGGACAATAATGTCGCGCGCCAGAGCGTCACCTTGGCGATACTCGCCGGGAGCCCTCCCAATGTCACGATCACAGGACTTCCGGACATCATAGATCCCGCACAGCAGCCAACGTTCGGGCTCCAGCTGGATTCCGGCTATCCCGCTCCGATCGACGGTACCCTCACTCTGGTGTTCACGCCGGATCCGGCGATCGGCGTAGACGACCCCGCGGTGCAATTCGCAACGGGTGGGCGAGTCATGACATTCACAGTGCCGGCTAATTCAACCCAGGCAGCGTGGTCGGCTCCGGTAGTCGCATTTCAATCGGGAACGGTATCAGGAAATATTCAGTTGAATGTCAAACTCGAATCGGGTGGAACGGACATCACGCCACCGGGAGCCTCGCGGACCATCCGAGTCGACCGGCTGGCGCCGCGGATCGTGAAAGTCCAAGTGGTCCCGACATCCTCCGGATTCGATGTTCACCTCACCGGATACGCAACCACGCGTGAGATAACGCAAGGCACATTCCGATTCTCGGGGGCCGCGTCCGCCTCCCCGATTGTGGTTACGGTTCCCTTGAGCAGCACCAGCGCCACGTGGTTTCAAAGCGCTCAGTCCGATACCTTCGGCGGCCAGTTCGGGTTGATTCAGTCGTTCTCGTGGCAAGGACAGCCTGCCAGCGGCCTGAATGCCGTTTCAGTTTCCCTGACCAATGCACAGGGCGCATCGGCTGAACTGCAAGCACAGTTCTAAGCGTCAGCGTTTCGGTGGGTCAAGCAGCTGTGCCGTACCGCTGTTCGAGCAAGACGCGCACAAGTTTACCCAGTTGCATGAATTCGGCCAGGGTGGACGGTTTGCAGAAGTATTCCGTGGCGCCCAATTCAAAAGCGCGCTTGCGTTCGGCTGCCGTATCGGACGTGCTCATCATGACTACGGGCGTCTTGCCACACCGCGGACTACGCCGGAGGCGCTCCAATACGTGCTCTCCGTTTTGGCGCGGTACGTTCAAGTCCACCAAAAGCAGGTTGGGCGCGTCCTGGCCTCCGGCATCCACGTCGTCCAGGATATTGATGGCTTTTTCGCCATCATCCGCAATCTTGAGGTGGCAGCTCAATCCTTCTTCCTTCAGCGCCTCCCTCACCAGGAAAACGTCGGCAGGGCTATCTTCCACCACCAGCAGAGAAAGCTGCTCCAGGTTATCGCGCTTCATTCTTCTTCTCCGGTAACGTAAACATAAATCGTGAACCGCGCCCGAGTTCAGACTCCACCCAGATCCGGCCGCCATAACGTTGCACGATCTTCTGACAGATGGCCAGTCCAATTCCGCTTCCGGAGTACTTTCCGCCGCCATGCAGCCGCTGAAAGATGCCGAATACCTGATTCTTGTAGGCAGGATCGATTCCGATCCCGTTATCGGCGACGGTGAGCTTCCACAATCCGTCGCTGCGCTCGGCTGAAATATGGACGCGCGGAGGCTCCGGGCCGCAATACTTCAGTGCGTTGCCGATCAGATTCTGAAAAAGCTGCGTCAAATGGACTTCATGGATAGCGAGCACCGGTAGCGGATCGCAATCTATGCGGGCGCCGCTTTGGGCTATCTTCGCTTCGAATGTGGCAACCGTCTTGCGGCAAACCTCGTTTGCGTCGGTATAGGCCGCGGGGCCCTGGGGCGCATCCGCAGCTTGAGTATAGGCCAGTAAATCCTTGAGCAGACCTTCCATCCGATGCGCCGAGCTTACCGCGTGCTCAATGAGGAGTCCCGCTTCGGCCGCCAGCTTGTCCTGATACCTGGATTGCAACAATTCGGTGAATACGGCGAGCTGCCGCAACGGCTCGCGAAGGTCGTGACTCGCGGAATAGGCAAACTGTTGCAGATCGCTATTGGATCGGGCGAGCTCCTCCGCTTGACTAGCCAAGGCTTCCTCCGCGCGCTTGCGCTCGGTAATATCTGTCAATGTGATAACGCAGCCGAGCAACTCGTTTCCTTGGGATGATAAAGGGCTGGCACTGACCAGCAGAGCGGAGGTCGCCCCGCCGGAGTGTGCCATCTGCGCCTCGACTCCGGTAATTTCTTCCCCGACACGCATGGCCGTGAGGATCCGGTCTGTATCCAGCCGGATCCCGGACGCTGTTAGATGGAATGCCCCATCGAAAGGCTCCATCAGAACCGGCTTCCGCGCCAGGAGGTTTGCGGATTCGCTGCGGCGAACGATGACTCCTTGCTGATCGATTACCACGATAGCTTCGGCGGCTTGTTCGAGAATGAGCCGGGAAAGCCGCTCTTCTTTGAGAATGGTCTCGTTGCGGCGCTGTTCCCGCAGATCACTGGCGATGACGCACAGATTTTGCATCCCGGCAACATCCAACAGGGTCACCGAGAGGCGGACGGGAATCGTGGCAGCGTTCGCACCACGCAAATGAAGCTCTCCGGAACTATGACTACCCGCCATGGCCGCTTCGATAAGCCCCGCAAAGAGATTGGCATCGGCTGGGGCCAGAAATTTCTCGAAGTCCGATCCAGCTACCGATTCTGAGGCAGCGCCTATCAGGGCCGCGAACTGGGGATTGCTATATAGGATCAAGCGGTTTGGGTCGAGGGTTACGGTGCCCTCGTGCATCTGCTCAACCATCACCCTGTAGGGATGATCGGCGCCCTCAAGCGTATAAACGCGCGGCCCGGACGGACTGTTGACGACTACGGCGTCGGCCTCGCCGGAATAGATTGCACGGATCGTTTCTTCGGCGTCCCAAAGGCGCGAAAGCAGATCTCCGATTTTATACTGCTCGGCTGCGATCAGCTCGTTTCCGCTATCGTACGCGTGGGTCATGCCGGGCCTGCTTCCAATAAGCCCAGGCCTTTACGCAAAACCGACGTGTCGGATAAATCGCCAATCAAGCGCCGGATGACGCCCGGGGCCTGCTTGATATTCATAAGAGTGGGAATCGCGACGACTTGATCCTCCGTGGCGCGGCGCGGATCCTGGTAAATATCGACCACCTCCAGGCGATATTTGCCGGTAAGCTCTGCTTCACAAATGCGTTTCACGTTTTGAACTGCCCGAAGAGACCGGGGGCTCGATCCCGCGACGTACAATCGGAGGTCATGAGTCCGGTTTTGCGCCCTCGATGGCCGGCTCGATATTGAATTCGCTTCCACCGCGTACTCCTCAGGCCCATCGCATTTAGCGAAGCAATCTTATGTCCAACCCTACCAGCACACGGTCTGTATTAGAGAGGTCGCCTATAATCTTGCGCGCCGGTTTGGGAAGGGTGCGCACCAAAGTCGGAATCGCCAGGATCTGGTCTCCGGCCGCCAACTGCGGTTTCTTAAGCAGATCGATGATCTCCACCCGGTAGTCGCCCGCCAGATGCTCTTCGCATATCTTCTTCAGATTGCTTAACGCCTGTAGGGACCGTGGAGTCTGACCGGCAACATACAACCGGAGATCGTAGCGAGGTTCGGTGGGCTTGGTCTTCTTTGCAGTTTTCGCTTTGGTCTGCTTAACGGGCTTCATGGTTTGCTTTCTCGACCGTTGGGTCGCGGACTTCTGCCCGAACTGTCGATCATACCGCGGCTGCGGCGGAGGGAATCGCGGTCGGCTAACAGCGCTGCTTTCTGCTGCTCGTTTTCTCCGATCGCGGCGATCAGTTGGTTCTCACGGGCTTCTTTTTCCGCCTGGAGCTCCGCAATCTTGGCGTCTAAGGAGCGGAGGGCTACCTTGACGGAGAGCTGACGATCCTTCTCCGATTGCCGCTGCCGGAGTAATTCCCGACGCTCTTCCGCTTCACGTGCGACCCGCGCCGAACCAGTGAGCACTCCGCCCGGTCCAAGATATACGTCGCGCAATTGCACTCCATGCGGGGTTAGCAGAAACTCACGGATTTGATTGGAGTGCGCCATGCCGCGGGATTTGAGGACATACAGCACGCGGTTCCTCTCACCATTCACTTCGATGTTGCGCAGAAGAATCCAGGTATCCACCAGGGACGAAATGCTGAGCGCGGTAGACTGCATATCGTCTTCAACGGCTACCGATGTAAAGAATCCGGTTGCACCGCTTTGCTTGAGGAAGTCGACAACCCTAAGTACCAGCGCATGTACGTCGTGTGCGGAGCCTCCGGGAAGCAGGGCGGAAATCGGATCGATCACCACCACGTTGGCCTTGTACTCTGCCAGCAGGTGATGCATCCGGACCAAGTGCATTTCCAGCCCGAAGGCAGTGGGCCGGGCCGCTTCAATGTGCAGCAGCCCTTTCTTCACCCAGCGGCCGAGGTCGAGGCCGATGGAACGCATATTCCGGATGAGCTGTTGAGGGGACTCTTCGAATGCGAATAGAATGGCGCTTTCGCCTCGCTGGCAGGCGGCATCGACGAAATGCGCACCCATCGTGGTTTTCCCGGTTCCGGCCGCCCCCGTCGCTAAAATGCTGCTGCCGCGAAAATAGCCTTGGCCACTGAGCATGTCATCTAATCCCGCAATGCCCGTGGATATCCTCTCCTTAGACGCGCCGTGGGTGAGCCCCAGCGAGGTCACCGGAAGCACCGATATGCCGTGCTCGTCGATCAGGAACGGATATTCATTGGTTCCGTGCGTCGATCCGCGGTACTTCAGTATCCGCAGGCGGCGGGTGACGGCGTCGTTCTGCACGCGATGATCCAGAAGAATCACGCAATCGGAAACATATTCTTCCAGTCCGTGCCGGGTGAGTGTGGCCACGCCACGTTCGCCTGTGATAACCGCCGTCACGCCCTTCTCCTTAAGCCAGCCGAACAGGCGACGCAATTCGGAGCGGAGCACGCCGACATCGGAAAGGCCAGCGAAAAGGGCCTCGGGTGTATCCAGAAGAACGCGTTTCGCGCCAATCGAATTGATGGCGGCGTCTAACCTTATAAACAAGCCTTCCAGATCATACTCGCCCGTCTCGGCGATCTCGCTCTTATCGATATAGATGTGATCGATGACGAGCTTCTTGGTTCGCTGGAGTTTTTCGAGATCGAATCCTAGCGAGGCAACATTCATCGCCAAATCGTGCCCGGACTCTTCAAAGGAGATGCAGACTCCGGGCTCGCCGAATTCGGTAGCTCCGCGCACCAGAAATTCAAGTCCAAACAGCGTTTTTCCACACCCTGCGCCGCCGCAAATCAGAGTGGGCCGGCCACGGGGAAGCCCTCCCAATGTGATCTCATCCAGGCCGCTAATTCCCGTCAGAGCCTTAGATAGCCGTGGCCGCGATTTTTCTTTCATTTACCATCCATTCGTAACTCCGTCACACGTGCGCGTTGGGCACTAACGGTCTGACGTGACTGGTCTTAAAGAGACAGCCCTCTTACCATCCTAGTGAAGGATTTCACGTCCTCTCTACTAGGGATAACCCTAGGACGATACCTTACGAGCCACGATCAGCCGAGTGAAACGCCTGTTACGCTGACCGGGTCTCCTCAGTAGGCTGCGGCAAAGCCGGAAAAGGTCGGAAAGGCGTAGGTCATCTGTTAGAGAGAGATGTGCCAGGCATCGGAGCGCAACTGTTCGAACTGATGGTCTTGGCGATTCCGGTCGCAACTGTAGCCTGGACGATCACTCACGAGGAGATCTTTCGCGAGGCACGGGAGTGGTGCAAATGGCACAGCGAGAGCTGTGGCACGCTCTTGAGGCGGAAGTTTTTCTACCTCTTTACGTGTGAGTTCTGTTTCAGCTTCTATGTCGCGACTGTCGCCGTGGCTGTAACTGGTTTCCGTCTTCTCTATCCCGGTTGGCGAGGTTCCGTGGTGTCCACTTTGTCCTTGGTGTGGATCGCGAACCTGTATATGAGCTTCTTTGGCCGCCTCAGGCTCGACATCAAGCGGGAGCGAGTGGATATCGCCGATCGCGAAGAGGAACACAAAACCCCGCCCGCGCTAGACAGGTGACAATATGTTTGGAGCGCTTGCAGCAGACAGGCGATTCCGCCCACTGCTTCTGAAAAAGGTCGTTTTAGCCTGAGCCGGTTCCCATGAAACTTCCCATCAAGCCGCCTTTTCTCCCCATGGAAGCCAAGAGCGTGGCGGAGATTCCCACCGGCGCCGGCTGGCAATACGAACCCAAATGGGACGGTTTCCGATGCATTGCTTTCCACGATCGAGCCTCTGTAGAACTGCAATCCAAATCCGGCCAATTGCTTACCCGTTACTTCCCTGAGTTGGTGGAGGGGCTAAGGAGCCTCAAGGCAGAAAAGCTTGTCCTGGACGGTGAAATCATAGTCCTGTCGGGGGACAAACTGTCCTTCGACGGCCTGCTGCAGAGGATCCATCCCGCCGCCAGCAGAGTCGCGAAGCTATCGAAAGAAACGCCCGCGCAGATTGTCGTGTTCGACCTGCTGGTAGATGCCTCGGGGCGGTCGCTGATCGAACAATCGTTGGAACAAAGAAGACCGGCTTTAGAGGCGTTCGCTGCAAAGTATCTGCACGGAAATCCGCGATTCTTGTTATCACCCGCGACAGCTGACATCAAGGTAGCCCGCCAATGGCTGAAAACGATGCGCGGCCAACTTGACGGACTCATCGCCAAACCGCTCGACGCGCCATACTCGTCCGGCGAACGATCCATGCTAAAGATCAAGAATCTTCGGACGGTGGACTGCGTGGTCGGAGGGTTCCGTTATGGATCGAAAACCAAGCTGGTCGGATCTCTGCTGCTTGGTTTGTACGATAACCAGGGGCTCCTGCATCACGTGGGCTTCACGTCCTCGATAGACGCCAGTAGCCGGCCGGCCCTTACTCGTAAGCTGAAGGAGCTGATCGAACCTCCGGGATTCACTGGCCGCGCGCCGGGCGGCCCTAGCCGCTGGAGCTCAGAGCGGTCCACTGAATGGGAACCCTTGCGTCCCGAGCTGGTGGTCGAGGTGCGCTACGATCACTTCACCGCGGGACGCTTCCGGCACGGCACTAAACTGATGCGGTGGCGTCCTGATAAAGCTCCCTCACAATGCCGGATGGATCAAGTCGAGGTTCACACGAAATCGCCTCTGGCTCTCCTATCCAAATCTGCCTGAGTCATATCTACGTGAACCATGCGGTTTGAACGAGTATTTCTGCTTTCGCCGGCGAGAATCGGCGGACCGCGTTCCCTCATGCTCATGCGGGAACAAGCGGAGTTCGACCTTGCACTTCGACTCCGGAATGGCACGGCCGCTATCGGAGAAATCTACGCATTCATCAGCGGATTGTATTTCCGGGGGAAGCTAGCTTACACTGGCGTTTTTGGCGCGGCGCCATCGGGGGTCCCGCCCGCGATGGTGATTGTTCCAGGTATGGGGCTTGTGTCTCCCGGGACGATTCTCAGCTATGACCAGCTTCAGAGTATTGCGAACGTGCCGGTGGACGCGGACAATCCGGCTTACCGCGAGCCGTTCCTCCGCGACGTCGCGCTGCTGGACCAGCAGGCCGGTCCTAACTGCAGATACGTGTTACTTGGGAGCATCGCGACGGACAAATACACGCGAGCGCTGCTCCAGGTGTTCGGCGAGCGCCTCCTGTTTCCAGCCGAGTTCGTGGGGCGCGGAGATATGAGCCGAGGGGGACTAATGCTGCGCTGCGCCAGGACTACTGAAGAACTAGCCTACATCGCGGTGCAAGGGGCGACCCGGCATGGAAATCGTCCCCCAAAACTCAAACCATCGCGGCAGAAGTGATTTGCGGCAAGGTACGTGCTTACAAATGAGCGAAGCCAATCTTATGTTGAAAAATATTCGAATCTTTGTAATTATCGGTTGCGGAGTGTTGCCTTTAGGGTTGTTCGCATGGTCTGAAAGCCCTGCAGAAAGAAGCGCCAAAGCCGAGCAGGACCTGGCCTCGAAAATTCGAAAGTCAGTGGCCAAGGACGAGTCGCTACCGCCCGCCGCCCGAAACGTGGATGTGACCGTCCAGAATGGGGTGGTCACCTTGAAGGGCACGGTTCAATCCGACGAACAAAGCCAAGCCATCCAGGGCAAGGCGGAGTCCGTCGTCATTCAGGAAACACATCATGAGAAGGCAGCCGTGTCACCACGGGTCCGGGTGAGTAATCAGATCGTAGTGTCCGAGCAATAAGCGCTGCGTCAGGCTGCCCGATGTTTGCGAGTTGCCTTGGAAGAAGTGGCTTTCGCCTTCCCGGCGCTTGTTTCCAGACTACGCTTGAGCGCTTCCATCAAATCGACGACCGGAGCCTTCCGGGGGCGCTGAATGGATGTCACTTTCTGACCCTTCCTCTTCTGCTCGATTAGCTGCTCCACGTTTTCGCGGTATGTATCATGGAGTTCTTCCGGCTTAAAAGGGCCGGCCAGATGCTGAATCAGATCTTTGGCGAGCGATAGTTCTTTCCCCGAAGGCTTTTTACCGGGCTTTATCGCCGGTTGATTAGCGGCTCGTAGTTCATTCGGATAGAACAACGTATGCAGGAGAAGGCCGCTCTTGGCCGCGCGGATGAGCACGGAGTGCTCCCGGTTATGCATCGTCACTTTTGCGATTGCATCGTACTGGGCGTCGGTTAGCGCCTGGAGGAAGAGCTCGTAAGGTTTGCTGACGGCTTCGTCTGGCGCCACGTAATAGGAACTTTCGAAGTAGATCGGATCGACCTCTTTGTCCCGTACGAACTGCACGATTTCCATCGTGGTTGCGGTCGCCGGAGCGATCTTCTTTAAGTCTTCATCCTCCACCACGATATAGTCGCCTTTGCTCACTTCGTATCCTTTAACGATTTCAGACCGATCGACAGGCTTATCTTCCTTCGCGCAATACCATACCTCCTTGATGCGCGAAAGATCTTTGCGATGAAGCATGTTGAAGTGGATGTGATCGGCCCGTGCCGCGGAGAACAACCGGATGGGAAAAGAGACCAAGCCAAAACTTAAAAATCCTTTCCAGACAGTTGCGGGCATCGGCCACCTCATCGGTTAGATTGTGATGTGAGCGTGCGCGTTTCCTGGCAATACAATTGCTACTCCTGACTTTCGCGAGATGACACGCAAACGCGTTGAGAACGCATCGGCCTACCTTCCCGAATCGCGGAGCCTTAATTCCCTTCGAGTGGCGGCCCAGAACTGCGAGGCCTGTGATCTTTATCGAAACGCGACCCAAGCGGTGCTGGGAGCCGGACCGGCCTCAGCGAAGCTGGTCTTCATCGGCGAACAACCCGGCAATGACGAGGATCTGCAGGGACTGCCCTTTGTGGGGCCAGCGGGAAAGCTGCTTGACCGAGCACTGGCGGACGCAGCAATCGACCGATCTGAAGTGTATCTCACGAATGTCGTCAAGCACTTCAAATTCGAGGAACGTGGCAAACGCAGGATTCATAAGAAGCCCAACACCGTCGAAGTTAACGCCTGCCAACCCTGGCTGGAGGCCGAGATTCTGTTGATCAAGCCTAAAATGATCGTCTGCTTGGGAGCTACCGCTGCCCAATCGATTCTGGGCCGCACCTATCGCCTAACGAAGGAACGCGGCACCTTCCGGGAGCACCCTTGGGCCGCCTGCGCTACGGCGATGATTCATCCTTCCGCTATACTTCGCGCTCCGGATGCCGAAGAGCGTCATCGGCAATACGAGGAATTCGTGGCTGACTTGAAGCAGATCAAGAACAAGTTGAAACAATGCTCCCGGGCAGCGGCGAGTTCGGGTCGCTCACGCGCTTGAAACATGCCTTGCCTGGAGGCGCTCTAATCCGTGAGGTGAATAGTTCGATAAACATGGGTTCTCCAAATGGCGCTATGCCACACCGTCTCTTGGGCCGCACAGGGATCCAGGTCTCGGCACTGGGTTTGGGCGGCTCCCATATCGGATCTCCCAAACTGTCGAACGCCGAAGCCGTCAAAATTATCCAAGCCGCTTTGGATGGCGGGTTGTCTTTCATGGACAACTCGTGGGATTACCAGGAGGGCGTAAGTGAGAAGCGGCTCGGCAAAGCACTTCGCGGAGGCTACCGATCGCGGGCTTTCGTGATGACCAAGGTCGATGGACGAACCAAAGAGGAGGCGACGCGCCAACTGGACCAGTCACTGAAGCGACTGGGGCTGAATGAGATCGACCTTCTTCAGCATCATGAAGTAATTCGGTTCGATGACGCTGACCGAATATTCGCCGCGGGTGGCGCAATGGAGGCTTTTGTCGCCGCCCGCAAGGCCGGGAAGATTCGTTTCATAGGCTTCACGGGACACAAAGATCCGGAAGTCCATTTGTACATGCTCGAAACAGCCCGTCGGCATCGTTTTCGTTTCGACACGGTCCAAATGCCGCTCAATTTATTTGACACCCACTATCGCAGCTTCGAAAAGAAAGTGCTCCCGGAACTGGTGACCGCCGGAATAGGGGTGTTGGGTATGAAGAGCATGGGCAGCGGCGTGATTTTGAAGAGCAAGGCAGTCACTCCGATGGAATGTCTTCATTATGCGCTTAATCTGCCGACATCGGTTGTGATCACGGGCATCGACAGCATGAAGATTCTGAAGCAAGCCTTCAAGGCCGCTGCCAGCTTCAAGCCGCTTACCAGACAACAGGTCGCCAAATTAAGAGCTAAATCCGCCGAGGCTGCGTCGAACGGCGAGTTCGAGCTGTTCAAGACCACATCGATCTTCGACTCGACGGCAACCCATCCCGAGTGGCTCGGTGAAAATTCCAGCCGTACGCAACGCCTCGCGAGCTAATGCGTCCTTGACGGGTCCGCAGCTTCCAGATAGATTCGCTTGATGTCCGGAAAATGCTTCCGGATCCTCGCCTTCATATTTTGGATAGATTCTGAGACATCCGATGCGGAAGCGCTCGGGCGGAACGCGACATCCAACGTCAAAAGCACATCCTCTGGGCCCAAATACATTGTCAAGGGCCGTGCAACCGATTCCACCAGGTGATCCTCGGTGGCAAGCTTTCTGATTTCCTTAGCCGTGCGACGATCCACGCCTTCGCCAACCAATAGGCCCCGAACCTCACGTATCAGGAAGGTCGCAACCCCCGCCAGAAGCAGGCTGATCATCACGGAGGCCAACCCATCCAGAAATGGCATTTGAAGAACATCGCTGAAGAAGACTCCCGCCGCGGCAAGGATGATACCAACCAGCGCGGCGCCGTCTTCGGCAATTATGGTGTAGCTCGTCGGATCCTTGCTCGCGATGATCTTGCTCAGGAGATTGCGGTGACCGTGTTTGCTGAAAAAGGATCGGAGAGCGATAGACAGACTGATTCCTTCGAAAACAAAGGCAAATCCCAGCACGAGATAGTTCCACTGCGGTTTCTGGATGGGCGTCGGATGCAAGATGTGCAGCATCCCCTCATATGCTGCGATACCGCCTCCGACGCCCAATATGAGCACGGCTACCAGAAGATTCCAGAAGTACAACTCCTTGCCGTGACCGAACGGATGATTCGGATCGGCCGGCCGCCGGCTTCTGCGCAGGCCGATCAACATTAGTATTTGGTTACAGGTATCGATGGTCGAATGAATGCCTTCCGACCACATTGCGGAACTTCCGGTGATCAGGGCAGCAAAGAACTTGGTGGCCGCAATGGCGATATTCGCGAAAAGCGCGCCGTATACTGCCTTGGTTGGGCTTGGCTTCATTGCTGGCGCGAGCTCGCCGCATTCAGCAATGATGCGTGAATAGCGCGAGCAAAATAATCAGGGGAACCGGCACCCCTATGAGATAAAGCAGGATGGAACGCACAGTGAGTCTCCTCCGTGAAAAATGAACAGCTAAACGGCCTTGACGTGGTCGCGTTGTCTTCCGCCGATGGTCGCTGCATAGCTCGCACTAAACGCTCCCATCAGAAGAGCGAGGAAGAACCATAAAAGTAGATGCGCAGTAACCTTACGCGCTGCGTCGGCGCTTTGTCGAGCCTGCGCAATAACATCTGAAACCCTTTGCTGCGCCTCGGCTTGAGTAAGACCAGTCCTAGCGGACACCAGCTGCGCTAAATAGTTCTGGTCGGCAGCCGAGTACTGATCCTGGCGAACAGCGTTAGCAAATATCCGCGAAGCTTCAGCCTGTGTTGCAAAGTCCCTCTCGGAGGGAACGCGATCCGAGCGAAAAAGCATATCCACGAAATAGACATTGGGATCTACCACGGGAGCGGCGGTGACGGCCTGCGAACGAACTTGGGCGACGTCGCCCACCATAACGGCGCCAGCCGATGCTAAGAAGGTCACACTGATCACCACGGCTACCGCCCATGCCAGGAAACCGTTCGCAGTATCCCGAAAATATACTTCGTCGGTGTGTATCAGCGTCCATTTGGTGCGCAGCCGGCCCGTAAGATACCCACCCAGCGCGGAAGCGATTACCTCAATAACGATCAGCCAGATAATCGCAGCCGTTCCCGCGGCGGAGGCCGAGACGCCTACGTTCGACCACGGGGAGACTGCGGACAATCCTAATCCCGCGCCTAATGCCAAAAGAATCAAAGACAAGGCAGCGGCTACGAATGCCCCGCCAATCACCGCGCCCCAAGCGACGCCCGACGACGACGCTTCTCTGTTGGGATAGGAACCCTGCATTCTCGATTCCGTGTATTCAGACGAGGTAATACGGTCTTCCATATACCGTCCTCCCGGAGTGGAGCAGAGCACGTCTGGAACCATTCCGATAACACGCAGAGTTACCTGGAAAGAGCCTGCTAGGGTGGAAATATGCAGTTCGCTCGCCTCGTCGCGACGTCCGGCCAAGTTGCCTCCACGACCAAGCGTCTGGAGAAGATTGCACTTCTGGCCGCCTTGCTCGAGCAGCTTGCACCCGAGGAAGTTGAGGTGGCTGTTTCTTTCCTAAGCGGAAACACACGGCAGGGCCGCATCGGTATAGGTTACTCCTCGCTGCGCGGCATCGCCGGGTTCCCTGCCGCGGAGCCGACTCTTGAAGTTGGCGAAGTAGACCGCGCTTTTGAATCCCTGAAAGGGAGCCAGGGTTCCGGTTCGGCGGCCCGCAAGCTCGAAGTGCTGAAACACTTGTTCGAGGGTGCCACGGCAGCGGAACAGAGCTTCTTAGTCAGCCTGCTTGGAGGCGAATTGCGGCAAGGCGCGCTTGAGGGCATCATGTTGGAGGGCGTTGCGCGCGCCTCGCATGTGCCGCTCGCTTTAGTCCGCCGGGCAGCGATGATGGCTGGGTCCATTCCCCAGATCGCTCGCGCCGCATTGGAAAAAGGCGAAGCCGGCTTGTCCAGCTATGAGGTGCAGCTTTTCCGGCCGGTGCAACCCATGCTTGCGCAGACCGCCCAAGATGCCGGGGAAGCTATCTCGAGTCTGGGCGAAGCCGCACTCGAATGGAAACTGGATGGGGCTCGGGTACAAGTTCACCGATCCGGCGAGGAAGTCAGGATTTACTCGCGAAGCCTTAACGATGTTACAGCCGCGGTTCCTGAAATTGTGGGAGCCGCACAGGCGCTGCCTGCGAAAGATCTCATCTTGGACGGCGAGGTCATCAGTCTTGCAATTGACGGTCGGCCCAATCCTTTTCAGACCACCATGCGCCGCTTCGGCCGCAAGCTGGACGTGGAACGCACACGCGCCGAACTGCCCCTTTCGCCATTTTGGTTTGACTTGCTATACCTGGACTGCACATCCCTGATGGATGAGCCGCAGGCGCGTCGCTTCAAGACGCTGACGGAACTTGCTCCTCCTCAGCTAGTCGTTCCGCACACGATCACGGGCGATCCCCATATCGCCGCCTCTTTTTTCGATGATGCGCTGCGCCACGGTCATGAAGGAGTTATGGCGAAGTCAACATCCGCCCCCTATGCTGCTGGCGGACGTGGCCAAAGCTGGCTGAAGGTGAAGAAGCCTCGAACTCTCGATCTCGTCATTCTCGCGGCGGAATGGGGCAACGGCCGCCGTCGCGGGTGGCTAAGCAATCTGCACCTGGGCGCTCGCGACATCGAAAAAGGAGGGTTCGCCATGCTTGGCAAAACCTTTAAGGGACTGACGGATGAGATGCTGGCTTGGCAAACGCAAGAATTGTTGAACCTGGAAATCGGGCGCGATGGCGCGACCGTTTATGTGGCGCCGAAGCTAGTCGCGGAGATCGTCTTTAATGAGATCCAGATCAGTCCTCGCTATAAGAGTGGTCTCGCCTTGCGCTTTGCACGCGTAAAGCGATACCGGCTGGATAAATCTGCAGACGATGCTGACACGTTTCAAACGGTTCGGCAGCTCGCGGGGCCATCTGCAACTTGAACACCTAACAGCCTATCTGTGTGTATGCAAACGTTGCCTCCTGCGATGCAAGCCACTGCCACTTTCATGCATTTGGATTGAGCTGTGGCCCATCACTTTGCGAACGATGGGAGGCGCTAAGTTTTCTCCAACAAGTGCCACTCGCCCCGCAACGGTCCCCCGTATTCGAGGGTCTTCAGACTGTGAGGATCTTCCGTGCTGAAGTCCTTGCGGAATTAGTCCGAGGAGACATACTTTTATGAACAACCGACATGAATCTACACAAGATCGGCAAGGCCGCGAGCGTCCCCGCGATGATCATGGCCGTTTTGAATCGGAACATGATCAGTCCAGGCATACAGGCCGTGAAGGCCGCCGCTTCGATACCCGTCTCGATACCGATGACAGGTACGGTTCTCGCGAAGAATCCATGCGACCCAACTACGACCGTTACGAAAGTGGCCGTCGTCAGAATAGTTTTGACTGGCCACAAGGAAACGACCGGTTTGACCGCGAGCCGATGCGTTCCCGGGGCGGCTCCAACGAATGGAATGAGCCGTCTTCCTGGAGCCGCTCTAACTATGGAGGTTCCGAAGATAGCCGTTACGAAAATCGAGGATCCCAAATGAACCGGGGCTACGGCGGTTATCGCTTAGAATCCGATCGTCCCTATCGGCTTCAGGAGAGCGCATACAGCGAATACGATCAGGGACGCTGGCCAACCGGCGGCAGCAACCGTACTGAGTCGATGTTCGGAATTGGTGGATTTAACCGCGACATGAGCCATTCCAGCTACGATATGGGCGCGGTCCATGAGCAGGGTTCGTATGCCGGAAAGGGACCCAAGGGATACCGGCGGTCCGATGAACGAATCGAGGAGGATGTCAATGAGGCGCTTTCCCAAAACCCGGAGATCGACGCCACTGACATAGAGGTGAAAGTGAACAATGGAGAAGTTACCTTGAGCGGGACCGTCAGCGAACGGCAGTTCAAGCGCATTGCGGAAGACGTTGCGGAGCGCTGCTCCGGCGTTCAGGACGTCCGGAACGAAATCCGCGTGCAGCGCGAGAGCGATTCGGGATCGTCCAGTCATAATCAAAGCCAAACAAAGGGCAAGTCCAACGGCGGTACCGGAATGAAAGTCCCGGAATCGAAAACTGCCTAGAGTACCTGTATTTACCAGAGAGCCGCCGTGTCCATCCGGGATACGGCGGCTCTCATGATGTCGGCTGTACGTTTTGAGCTCCAGAAACGAAATTGCTGCCTGGAGATCTCCCACGCGGGGCTGGATGTACCCGCCGGAAGGTCTGGTCAACTCCTACCGGGCCAGCCCCATGATTACGTCGTCATTCGGCGAGACCGGCTCTCATTCAGCTCTCATCTTGTGGCTCGAGCGAGACGACTAAACGAACTTTCCGGAATATCCAGGCGCAAATTTGGGGGCCGACCCGAAGGTAAGAACCCCCGGGAGGAGGAAGTGCCTGCCCCTCGGTGAGGGGAGCGGACACAACTCGGCCCCCACGGTGAGATTTCAAATCGATGATTCCGTTTCGCTCCGACTGACATTCTCGATGAGTTGCCAAGCGCGTCGCACGCCGCCCGCGGCACGAATATCGTCCGCGATGCGTTTGGCGGCTTTGGCATATACTGGGTCGCCTAGTACTCTGCTTAACTGGGCGCTAACCACTGACGAATTCACACGGGAGATTGGAATCGTTTCTCCGGCGCCGACCCAGCGAACCCTTTGAGCGATTGCCGGCTGTTCGTAGGTAATCGGCATCACCACCAGCGGCACGCCACAAGCGAGTGAGTCGAGAACCGTATTGAGTCCACCATGGCTGAGGGTCAGGCTCGCCTTTTGAAGCAATTCGAGTTGAGGGGCGTAGGAGACCGCCAGGACATTTTCAGGTAAGGAGCCCAGAGTTTCTTTAGCAGCGCCCGCCATCACCATCTGAACGTCCAGTCCGCGGCAAGCTTCAGCAAAGCAACGGAACAGCTTTGCATTCCTGTTTTGCAAGGTTCCCAGGGATGCGTATATCAACGGCCGTCCGTCCAGCCATTCCCATGGAAAATCTACTCGTCGACGCCCCGGGCGTCGAAGTGGACCGACGTAGTGGAAGACCTCGGGAAGAGATCGGCGCGGGAAATCGAATTCCCGAGGCTGTTGGCTGATTTGAGCAAGCGGCGAGAATGTCGCGCCAAGGTCCGCGAGGGCCGGCAGTTTCCACTCGGCGCGATGGCCGGCAAGCGTCTCCCGTACCGGGGCAAGAATTAGGTCCGAAATTCTATTTCCTAGCCGATTGCGAGTCCGGCCCCACCAGTCGTCACGGTATTTCCATGGGGTAAAGGGCGGGGGTACTGCCGGTTCGCGATTGAGCGCCAGAGCATTGCAAATCGTTACGAAAGGTAATCCTAGATATTCGGCTACGCTGCCACCTGCGGGCTCGGTCTGATCGACCAGGAGCACGTCGACGTGCGCTCTCTTTACCGCGGCTGGAGCATCCCGGCAAATCGTTTCCGTGGTTTTCTGAATGGCCCGGACGGTAAACCGCAGAGCCGACAAGCCCGAACGTTGGCTCAACTCCAGCAGCGATTTCCGCAGCGATCCAAGCGGATGTTCCTTCACGCCGATGGGGCAAAATCCGATCTCCTCGGAGCAGATTTCTGCCTCTAGATCGGGTATCTGAAAAAATGTCACCTTTTGGCCGCGCGCCTGTAACTCATGCGCCAGAGCCATAAACGGATTCATATGGCCGGGAACCGGCGGGCCGATGATGCCGAAGTGAGTCAATTGACGGAAGATCGCAAACGCGGCGGCGCGCCCGGCTCCACGCCCGATCCTGAGGAGCACGCTTTTTTACCCGTTCGATAAAGACGGCCTAGCGATGCTGGCAGGCTCGGACTCGTCAGCTCCTGGTACGCGGATTCGCCCGGAAGATTTGAGATAAGCCGCCGGTAGGCCGTGCCAAGATTGTGATATGGAATTCCGGGAAAGTAATGGTGCAGCGCGTGATAACGCAGACCAACCGGCGCCCATAGTGCTGTCCAGAGGGCTCCGGGCGTGTCGATGGAATCCAGCAACTGGCCTCCGCGATCGAGAGGTGCTCCCGTGCTCGCGTAATGATGCGCTCCCAAAGTACGCAACGCATTTGATAGCGAAACACAGGCGCTGATTCCGCACCAAGTTGCGAGCGCTTTCCATCCCAGGCCGGAGCGCCAGAGAACCGTGGCCGCTGCCACCCACGCCAGCAAAATTACGAGCTCCCAGCGCCGTATCGAGGCAGTCAGCGCCGGCGAGTTTTCTCTCCGATAACGAGGGTTCATTGAAAGCGAAGATGCGTGAACCACCAACCATTGGTGAAGCTGCGGCCGTAGTAACCCCGCGGGCGCAAGCACCAGAAAACGGAGCAGAAGCGCCACGGGAATCAGAATGCTGTGAGCCGCGAAAACGATCGTCATGCGATGCGAACTCGCGAATCGAAGATACTCCGGGTCCTGGTCTGTGCCGTAGCTGGCGAGGCTGTGATGGCTCGAGTGCACTCCTACGTACACGAACGAAGGCATAAGCAGCGGAACACCAATGAGCGCATTCCAGGTGGTTTCAAAACCGCGCAAGTGGGAGCGGCGCATGTGGCTAATTTCGTGTACGAAGCATAGTCCGCGATACAAAGCGCATGTAGCGACAAGAAAACCCAGCCACATGTTCATGGAATACGCCTTCGAGAACAATACGATGGCGAAGCCAGCCCAGCCTGTTACAGCGCTAAGAAGGAAGTCGGTCCAAAAAATCACGGGCTGCGGGTGATGCAGGTCTTTTACTAACGACCAAGCTTCGCTGTGGCTATTCATGGCTTGCAGTCGCCTTCGAAGACTCACGATTTTCGGCCGGCTCATATCGGCCCGGCGCGAGTACCCCGTTCGGATCGATCGCATTCTTGATCGCTCGAATTAAGCCCGCATGCCCGTCCGGACCACTCATTTCAGACATGGCTTGGATGCCGAGCCGATACGAATAATAGCCTCGATCCGTCAGCTCCTGCCTGAGGTGGCGATAGCAGGCCATTGCTTGATCGTCCTGACCGGGCTCGGCGCGGTCATAGCAGATGGAGATTACGCAGGCTACTGCCCGCTCGGTAATCAGCGTCATCGAGATGCTAGGTTCGAAGCCGTACTCCAGCAGGATGCGGTTTGCGATCTCCACGACCACATCGAGGTGGCGGCCCTCCATCGGAGCGATCGGCGCATGCCACAACAACCCGCAGCCGTCGCGATCCGGGTCCATGGGTGCCGAAGGAAGGCTCTTCTTACGCCAATATGCGCTTTCCAAAGGCTTCTCGGTCGGCACTCCCTTCATGAGCCCGAATACTGGACGCGCCAGATCGAGAGTCCTGCTGAGATCCCAACCAGTCAGGAACTGGTAAAGCTTGGCGAAGCGCGAAGCGAAGGCTAACCGGCGATCATCCAGAAACTGCAGACGGTCGACCTTGTCTTTGAGCGCCCGTCGGACGGCCCGCTTGGCTTCCGCGACCTGGCCACGGGTTCCGTACAGACCGCCCGAGCCGCTCCAGGCGCCAAATTTGAGACGGCTTCGAAGCTGGCGCATTAATTCGGGACGTAGCGGGGTGGCTCCGCCAGTTTCCTGCCAAGGATATTGTTGGATGCCGCCCAAGACTTTGTAATCGTTGGCGACGTGCACAGTGCTGCGGAGGATTCCCTGTAGGCGCAGCGGCCGCAACGATTCCACAAGAGGAGCCAATTGGTCTTCGCGGTTGCACTGGAAAAAAAACGCTTCGAAATGCTCCGGCGCTGGCATGAGCCAGATCGTCATGCGTGTGACGATACCCAGATTCGATTGCGAAAAAAGACCGTCTAGCGTCGGCCCGGCTCCCGATTTGTACGCCGGGCCAGCTTGCGATCCCGGGAAACGGCCGAATCCCGTTTCCAGAACTGCTCCAGTCGGCAGAACTACTTCGAGACCGCAAACCTGGGCGAAATGGTCGCCATAGGGCGTGTGACCGAAACCGCGCTCCACTGCGTTGCCGATGAGACTGCAATCGGGACTCGATCCGGTTGCATCCATCCACAACGCGGAGCGCCGGTCTTGAAGAAGCTGGAACAATTGGCGCTGCGTAACGCCAGGCTCGACAGTCACATAGGCTAACTTTTCGTTGAAGTCCAGGATGCGGTTCAGACGGCTAAGATCGATCAGAACGCTTGCGTCCGCCACAGGCACGCGCGAACCGTATCCCCAGTTCTTACCGCTGCTGACAGGATAGACGGGAATCCGGAAGCGATTTGCGATGCGCATGCATTCCTGCACTTCATCGCGGCTGCCCGGCCGGAGAATCGCGCAAACCTTTTGCGTTGTCGCAAACGTCGCGGTTTCAGCAGCCTTCCGGCTCGGATCGTCCGTGACCACATGCGCAGCGCTTAGAAGCGACGTCCAGCGTTCGAGCGCTTCAGCCGCTAATCTGTGGCTGTCTTCGGTGATTACTGGCGAGCCAGCAGTACCAACTTCCATGAACAACTCTCTTAAGCTTAAGCCACTGCCAGAGCCCCAGGTGAAGTCAATGACAAAACTGGAACGTTTACGAGGGTTGCGGCGATCTGGTCGATCCATCGCCAATATTTTGGATTGGGCGAGCTGGAGGTGAAGCGGACGATCTCCATTTGGCACTTATACTGCGGATCATAGTAGCCCGGCAGTTGCTCTCCGCCTACTTCGAGGGCTCCTCCGCCGATGCGACGCAGAATCGAAGCGGAGCTGTTGCGCACTGTGGCAGTCGCGATCCCCACGCAGCCACCGAGGATTTTCGCCAAGCCATAGGTTGCCAAGGCTGTTCTCAGCGCCTCACCTGTGCACCGCCGTTCTTTCGCCAGCGCCCAGCCCCCTACTTCTACATAAGAAATCGCCTGCCGTCGCGCCGCTTCGAGTTCTGACTCGACGGCGGCCTTCAATTTCACGCCCCATCGCCGGCAGTCGGCAAGTGCACAATGCCTCAGACCGAGGTCTTGGAAGGACACCGTATTCCGATGCTCGTGGTAGCGAACGCATCCCGAGACGGTTCCTCGATCATCCAGCGTCAGCAAGTGCCAGCTTTCGGTGTCCGCTGGCGATCGGTGACGGCCGTTGCTATCCAATTGATCGAGTCCGATGGCTCCATCTTCGAGATAGATGCGACCGCGCAACTTTTGCATGTCGACAAGGATCGAGCCATAGCGCTGCGGCTTGATCTCGACGTTCCGGAAGCGCTCGGGGATGCGGGCTCCGTAAGGCGCGAGCAGTATAAGCTGCTGATGTGAAAGGGAAAGCGAACTCGGTATGAGATTCATGCTGAACAATCCGTTGAGAGACAAGTGCCGTTTTGGACCGCAAATACTACGGCCGGATGTTTTTTAGCGGATCGGGAGCGATCATCGGAAAACCCGGTGGACTCGGCGAAATATGATTCCGGGCCTTCGCCCACTCCGCTCTGTGGACGCCTCGTCGAATCACCTCGGCGAGGAAATTCTGTGTTTAAGGGGGTAGCGTAGCATTTTTCTTTGTGACTGGCAACAATTAGTTGTCGGAACATCCACTGCATAACGCTCCAGTGTAGAAATAGTTCGGCGTTATGGCCTCAAGGCATTAGGGTGCCTCCGCTCTCAATAGAGATCTGGTAAATATTACTCAATTAGGGGTATGCCCGAAACACTGTCGCAAGAAATATCACTTGCGGCCCGCATTGACCAAACGACGCCCGGCGGTCAATGCAATGGAATCGATGTGTCACTATGTGCACCCAAATTGTGACCTATGAGAGTACGCTTAGTACCTGAATTTCTTGCACAAACCGGCACAAAGCTTGCAGACTTGCCGCATCCTTTGCATTTCTGCACCGTATCCGATACGATATCCCCTGAGGAATGTGTGCGGCGCGTTTGGCCGCGCAAGTGCAAAAAGACGAACGATCACCTCGGCGTTTTTCACGACCTGAGTGATCCAAAAGGAGGACGTTAAATGAATTGTATGAAGTTGAAGAGGAATGCGCGCTGGCGAAGTGTCGCACTGGTGGCTGTCGCGGCATTCGCGGTGACAATGACGAGTGGCAGCCTTTCCGCAGCCGCGATAACGGGGGATTTCGGAACAACCGGGGCAGGGGTGGAGGCCTTCTCGAATTTGGCGGGCACGATTCACTACATTGACTGGTGTCCGACAGATCCAACTTCCCCGGCCACAGCCTGCAGTACATCAACCAGTGGAATCGGCACCTTGGTCGCACAAGGCGGCTCCGGGACGTTTGCTGCCGTGAATCCATCGTCCGCGGGGACGATCAAAGACATGTCGGACGCTCCGAGTGCGCCGTTCACGACCTTTCCGGTGGGAGTACCGGTGTCTATTAATAACTGGCTGACGCTGGCAGCTTTGCCGAACCTGAATTTCCAGGCAAATATGTTTGTACCGGCCAGCTGCGCCCCGTCGGCGACACAACTCTGCATCGGTGGATTCCTTCTCTCACAGATAGGCCAGAACGTGACGGTTTCGATGACGATCGACGGCATTGTCTCCGACACAACAGGGGTACTTTCCTCTGCTGCCTTCACCGACGCAATCTCGGGGCAGTTTAACAATACGACCATCGCTGCCGTGGCCCAGGCTGCCAGCTCGCCCCAAGGCATCTTCTCCAACACGTGGTCGGGTTCCGTCGCCACTTCGGCCATACCCGAGCCGGCGACCTTCGGACTAATTGGCGCTGCACTCTTGGCGCTGGGAGTCGTGAAGTTCAAGCGAGTCACTGTCTAGCACGTTTAAGGGAACCTGGTCTCGATCGTCGAGGCAGGTTCCCTATTCCTTTTATCCCTTCCATTTATCTTTTCTAAACTGCCCACTTCAGTTGCTACCGCGCGGCCATGACGTCCTGGCGAGTCGGCAATCTTGTGGAATCCCATCCGCCTCCCAACGCCTCAACTAGCAGAACGCTCGCCGTCAGACGGCGCGATAGCAGTTGGATGGCGCTCCTTTGAGAGCCCAACAGCGTCGCCTGGGACGTGATCACGGTGAGATAACTGGTAGTCCCGGCGCGGTACTGCGCGCTAGAGATGGTCAATGCGCGATCGGCCGATTGGATGGTCTGTTGTAACTTATCGTTTTCATCGGACAGAACGCGCAGGGCGGCCAAGTTGTCCTCTACTTGTTGCAGCGCCGTCAACACGTTTTGTCGATACCCAGCCACAGTCGCATCGTAAGCCGCCTGCTGTTGCGCGACGACGGCACGGCGCCGGCCGGCATCAAACAGCGTCTCCGAAAGTCCCGGGCCCACCGACCAGAATCTGCTGGGCCACGTGAACCATTTCGCGAGGCTGGACGCGTTGAGTCCCGCGCTGCCACTCAGAGTAAATGCCGGATAGAAGGCTGCCATGGCGATTCCAATCTGTTCGTTGGCGGCCGCTACCCGGCGTTCGGCGCTCGCGATATCCGGCCGCCGCTCCAGCAAATCCGACGGAAGCCCTACGGGAATCGGCGGGGGAGGCATGCTGAGAGGCTCGGGCGGTATGCTCACATCCGATGGGGGCTTGCCGGTCAGGATCGCGATGGCATGTTCCAGCTGCGCCCGCTGTTCGCCTAAGTCGATCAGAGCCGACTGCGCCGAGTACAGTTGCGATTCGGCCTGCGCTACATCCAGATCGGAGGCGACACCGGCCGCGTACCGGTTCTTCGTCAGCGTGAGATATTCGTTGTAGGAATCCGAGGTAGTTTGAAGTAAATCCGCTTCACCGTCGATACCGTGAAGCTGGAAATAATCCTGCGCCAACTCTGCTTGGTACAACAGCCGAGCGTTTTCCAAGTCGGCCTCGCTGGCCTGTGCAAACTCGATGTTTCCGGTTACGCTGCGCCGGATGCTGCCCCATAGATCGGGTTCCCAGGCGACGTTAAATGGCAGGCTGTAGGCGGTGCGAGTGCCCGCGTTCGACGAGCCGTTCGCGCCAGCGGCATTGCTGGCCGCACCGCCGGCGCCGGTCGCCGTAATTCCAACTCCGACCCCAACTGTCGGGAAGAGCGCGGAACGCGCTTCACGAGCCAGCGCCCGCGCCTCGCGATACTGCGCTTCAGCCTGCAGCACGTTCTGATTCGTTACGCTCACCTGCTCCTCTAGCGCATTCAAGGCCGGATCATTGTAGATTTCCCACCATTTGCCCTTGGCGAACGCGCCGCCCGGCTCCGCTTGTTTCCATCCCGCCGGCAGGGGTTCCTTGAAACTCACAGGGATAGGAGCCGAGGGTCGTTTGTAGTTTGGTCCTACCGGCGCACAACTGGCCAGGAAAAATATCCCGCTCCCCAGGACGATGGCACGGCGATTTCGCAGGAGCATCATGTTTCAGAACCCAGGGCATTCGCCGGTTGCCGTGCCGGGCGGTCGCGCGCCCACCAGTGTTGCAGTCGATCGAAGTATAAATACACCACCGGCGTGGTGAATAATGTCAGGACCTGGCTTACGATGAGTCCCCCGATAATCGTGATGCCTAGCGGCCTTCGAAGTTCCGACCCCATGCCAGTACCCATGGCCAGCGGCAACGCGCCCAGGAGTGCGGCCATGGTGGTCATTAGAATAGGGCGGAATCGCAGCATGCACGCTTCGTAGATGGAATCACGGGAGTTCTTGCCGTCATTGCGTTCGGCTGCGAGTGCGAAGTCGATCATGAGGATGGCATTCTTTTTGACAATGCCGATCAACAAGATGATCCCGATCATGGCGATGAGGCTCAGTTCGGTGTGCGTCAGCAGCAGCGCGAGTAAAGCGCCCACGCCCGCCGATGGCAAGGTCGACAGAATCGTCACCGGGTGGACGTAACTTTCATAGAGAATTCCCAGTACTAGGTATACGGCGGCCAAGGCAGCGGCGATTAGAAGCGGCTCGCTGTTTAAGGAATCCTGATACACTTGCGCAGTTCCGGCGAAGAATGTCTGAATGCCTGGGGGGATCCCGGCGCGGCTCGCCGCCGCCTGGATCTGGTTGACCGCATCGCCCAGCGCGACGCCCGGCCGCAGGTTGAACGACATGGTTACCGCCGGATACAAACCCTGGTGCGTGATCGCGAGCGCCGCGACATCCGGGGCGAAATGCGCGAAAGCGTTTAACGGAACGGCTTGGCCCGCCGGCGACATTACATAAATCGTCTTCAAGATGTCGGGGCGCTGCCAGTATTGTGGCGCCGCTTCCATTACCACGTGATACTGATTGAGCGACGTGTACATGGTCGAGACCGGCCGCTGTCCGAAGGCGTCGTAGAGCGTGTTGTCGACCAGTTGAGGCGAAATCCCGAAGCGGGCGGCGGTCTTGCGGTCGTATTCGATATAAGTTTGCAGGCCATGATTCTGCTGATCGCTATTCACGTCGGCGATAGTGGGGATCATTTGCAGTTGGGCGAGCATACGCGGGCCGAAGGCTGTCAGGTCCTGAACGCTGTCGGATCGCAGGGTGAATTGATATTGCGCATTACTCTGACGGCCGCCCACACGCAGGTCCTGGAAAGACGTCAGATATAGAGTTGCGCCCGGAATGCGCGCGAGCTTGGGCCGCAACCGCGCGATGATCTGATCCGCCGTCGCTTTGCGTTCTCCGAGCGGCTTTAGTGATATGAACATGCGAGCGCTGTTGGTGGCCCCGCCGCGCCCGCCCCCGGTGAAGCCGTTGGCTGTGTCCACGGCCGGATCGGCGGTGACAATGCTCACGTATTCCTTCAGGAGCTTATCCATTTGCTGAAACGATGTGTCCTGATCAGCCTGCACCGAGCCATTCAGGCGTCCCGTGTCTTGTTGGGGAAAAAACCCTTTGGGAACCCGAATGAACAGATAGGCATTCAGCGCGATGGTGCCGAGAAGAATCAGCAGCGTCACGAAGGAGTGCCGGAGCACCACGTTCAGGGCTTTCCCGTAGGCATGGACCACGGCTGTAAAGCCGCGCTCGGTGGTCCGGTAAACCCAGCCGTGCTTTTGTTCGCGCTTCAGCAGATGCGCGCACATCATCGGCGTCGTGGTGAGCGAGACGATCATCGAGACGACGATTGCCACTGACAGCGTCACCGCGAATTCACGGAACAGCCGCCCCACCAGACCCTGCATCAGCAAGAGCGGAATAAACACGGCCACCAGGGAGGAACTGATGGCAATGACGGTGAAGCCGATCTCCTGCGCGCCCTTAAGAGCCGCCTGCATGGGCTTCATGCCCTGTTCGAGGTAACGGGTGATGTTCTCAATCACGACGATAGCGTCATCCACCACGAAGCCGGTAGAGATCGCTAACGCCATCAACGAGAGATTATCGATGCTGTATCCCAGCAGGTACATGATGCCGAACGTCCCGATCAGTGACACCGGGACCACGACGCTCGGGATGAATGTGGTCCGCAGATTTCTCAGGAAGAAGAAAACCACCAAAATGACCAGCGCGATCGAAATTACCAGGGCCTGCTCCACTTCACGGACAGAAGCGCGGATCGTGACTGTCTGATCCATTGCCACGCGCATGTCAATCGACTGCGAGACAGCCGCGTGCAGTTGAGGCAGGGTAGCACGCACCAGATCCACCGTATCGATTACATTCGCCCCGGGCTGCCGGAAAATGATCACCAGCACGGAGGGCTTGCCATTCGCGTACCCGGAATTGCGGATGTCTTCCACCGAGTCCACTGCCTCTCCGATCTCGGAAATCCGCACAGCGTTGCCGCCGTGATAGGAAACGATCAAGTGCCGGTAATCGGCCGCCTTGTAAATCTGGTCATTGGCGCCCACTTCCCACATCCGCTGCCCGTCCGACAAGTGGCCTTTCGGCGTGTTGGCGTTGGCGTTTGCGAGCGCTGTCCGAACCTGCTCCAACCCGAGACCGTACTTACTGACGGCATCGGGATTCAGCTCGATTCGGACGGAAGGAAGCGCGCTACCGCCCACAACCACCTGACCGACTCCTTTGATCTGGGACAGCTTCTGCGCAATGATCGTCGAGGCCGCATCGTACATCTCGCCCTTGTTCAGCTTGTCCGACGTCAGGGCGAGAATGAAAATCGGCGCATCGGAAGGGTTAACTTTGCGGTAGGTAGGGTTGCTGGGAAGATTTGTGGGAAGATTCCCGCGGGCCGCGTTGATGGCCGCCTGGACGTCACGGGCCGCCGCGTCGATATCGCGATCCAAATCGAATTGCAAGGTAACGGAAGTTGAGCCTAGCCCGCTCGACGATGTCATTTCCGACACGCCCGCAATGCGCCCGAACTGGCGTTCGAGCGGCGTTGCAACAGACGCAGCCATGATTTCGGGGCTTGCGCCCGGAAGACTCGCGCTCACTGAAACGGTCGGGAAATCGATTTCCGGTAGCGGAGACACCGGCAGCAATCGGAATGCAACCGCTCCGGCGAGCGCCACGCCTGCCGTCAGGAGCGTAGTTGCCACCGGCCGTCGGATGAATGGCGCCGAGATACTCATGGGAAACTAAGCCGGCTCCGGATTGGCATTCGGCGGCGCGTCCGCCATTTCAGGTGCGTGTGAGAACCGACGGGCCAATCGGTCGAACCAAAGGTAAATGACTGGCGTCGTATATAGCGTCAGGGCCTGGCTCAGGATTAAGCCTCCGATAATTGTGATGCCCAGAGGCCGCCGCAATTCCGATCCGGTGCCCCCACCGAAGGCCAGCGGCACTCCTCCGAGTAAGGCCGCCATGGTCGTCATCATGATCGGACGGAAACGGAGCAGGCACGCTTGATAAATGGCGTCTTCCGGCGACTTGCCTCCATGGCGCTCGGCATCCAGCGCGAAGTCGATCATCATGATGGCGTTCTTTTTCACGATTCCGATCAGCAGAACGATGCCGATCAGTGCGATCACGCTGAAGTCGTTACCGGTGATCAGCAGCGCCAGCAGTGCGCCGACTCCCGCCGACGGCAGCGTAGAGAGAATCGTGAGTGGATGGATGTAGCTCTCATACAGAACTCCCAGCACGATGTAGACGGTAACCAGCGCGGCCACAATGAGAAACACCTCATTCGACAGCGCATTTTGGAAGGCTTCGGCCGTACCTTGAAAGCCCCCCTGGATGCTAGCCGGTAGTCCGACTTCTTCTTTGGCGCGTTCCACCGCCTTTACCGCGGCTCCCAGCGATGTGGAGGGGGCCAAATTGAACGAAAGCGTTACCACTGGGAATTGACCCTGATGGTTGACTGTGATCGGGGCGGCTGCCAGTTCAACGTGTGAAAATGCGCTCAGCGGGACCTGGGCTGCGCCCGGAAATGCCGCCGACGACGCCGCAACTCCGCTAAATACATTAGATGCGGTCGCGTTGGATCCGGCCGCGGCGCTGGCGGAAGTAGCCGCGGCTGCATTGGTTGGTCCCCTCGAAAGGCTGGTGGACGATGTCCCCCCGGATACCAGGCCTGAACCCCCGGTGGAGCCAGTCCCTCCGGGACGAACATACAAATCCCTCAAGTCTTGAGGATTTTTTTGGAACCCTGGCAATAATTCCAAGACAACGTGGTACTGATTCAGTTGCGTGAAGATCGTGGACACTTGGCGTTGCCCGTATGCGTCGTACAGGGTTTGATCGATGCTCGCCGGCGTAATGCCCATACGGGAGGCCGTGTCCCGGTCATAGATCAGCTTGGCCCGCAGGCCCTGCGTTTGTTGATCGCTCGCCACGTCCCGTAACTCGGGCAATTGGTGCAGCTTGGCGATCAGACGACCGGCATAGGTGTTTAATTCGTTGAGGTCGGGCTCTTCGAGCGTGTACTGGAACTGAGTGCGGCTAACGCGATCCTCAACGGTAAGGTCTTGTACGGGCTGCATAAACAGCGTGATTCCCGCGACCTTGGCGAGCGCAGGCTGCAGCCTTCGGATGACGTCGGTGGCATTGTCTCTACGTTGATCCAGCGATTTCAAGTTGATCTGAATGCGTCCGCTGTTCGTGGTCGTGTTGGTGCCATCTATGCCGATGAAGGAAGACAGACTCTCGACGGCCGGATCCTGGAGGATCAACTTTGCCAGTGCCTGCTGCCGGTCGGCCATGGCTGAAAAGGATACGGTCTGCGCCGCTTCCGACACGCCCTGGATGACGCCGGTGTCCTGGATCGGAAAGAAGCCTTTGGGAATCACGACGTACAACAAAACGGTCAGCGCCAGCGTGGCGAGCGCCACCAGGAGAGTCACGGTTTGGTACCTCAGAACAAACCGGAGCGTTCTGCCGTAAAAGTCGATGATCCAATCGAACGCCCGCTCGGATGCACGGAAGAGGCGGTTCTGTTCGTGTTCAGGTTTGTGCTTCAACAGTTTCGCGGACATCATGGGAGTCAGCGTGAGCGAGACCACGGCGGAAACCAGTATCGTGACGCTCAGAGTGACCGCGAACTCCCGGAACAGCCGGCCGACGATATCGCCCATAAACAGCAAGGGAATGAGGACGGCGATCAGCGAGACGGTCAGCGAAATAATCGTGAATCCTATTTGCTCGGAACCTTTAAGGGCCGCCTGTAAAGGCTTTTCTCCCTGCTCAATGTAGCGGCTGATGTTTTCGATCATGACGATTGCGTCATCGACCACGAAGCCTGTCGAGATGGTCAGAGCCATCAGCGTCAGATTGTTCAGGCTATAGTCCAGCAGGTACATGACACCGAAGGTGCCGACGATAGAGAGCGGAACGGCAACACTGGGAATGATGGTCGCGGCCAGATTTCGCAGGAACAGAAAGATCACCATCACGACCAGCGCGACCGTGAGCATCAGCTCGAACTGGACGTCCTTCACCGAAGCCCGGATGGTATTCGTGCGGTCTGTCAACACGCTCACCTTTACGTCCTGAGGAAGCGTCGCGGTAAGTTGCGGGAGCAGCTTCGTGATTTCGTCGACGACCGAGATGATGTTCGCGCCGGGCTGGCGCTGGATGTTCACGATGACGGCGGGCGTCTGATTCATCCAAGCGGC
>Ga0157369_10001035_pt1 | contig 35142 bp, 25 predicted proteins | sample C25metaG_FD_113461 | JGI IMG/M metagenome (GOLD analysis project Ga0157369, IMG submission 113461) | Corn rhizosphere microbial communities from Kellogg Biological Station, Michigan, USA - C2-5 metaG | ecosystem: Host-associated > Plants > Roots > Rhizosphere > Soil | place: USA: Michigan... | reverse complement strand
GAGCCGTGGGTTGTCGGTCGGCACGGTCCCTGCCGTCGCGATGCTTGCGGCGCACAGCAGGGCGGCGGTACACGCTGACTTGCCAAGGCTGTGAAACAGCATGCGGAGGCTCCGGCGAGGGATGTTGGCCCAATCTAGTTCCCGGCACACCGGGACGTCATGTGCTGCAAATGCCGGCGAGGCCCTGAACGCCACCTGTGAGGCGTCACTTTCGCAACTTGTTGCTGCCGAATCGGCGGCGTAGGCTCCTCCCCACCATGACAAGGAGATACGCATGAAGCGAGTCATCGTCGGGCTGTTTCTCGCAGCCCTTGCCGTTCCCGCTATGGCTTCCGATACCTGGCGCGTCAACTCCCAGGTGGTCAGTACGGGCGATAGTGAAGGGCGGTTGCGCCAGGTCGCTGGCAAGCCGGATCGTGAAACGCCCATCGAAACGTCAAAGGGCGGCCTGCAGGGCTACCGTCTGGAGTACTTTCAGGGTGGCAAGAGTGTGCAGGTCGAGATTGTTAACGGCCGCGTGGTGTCCATCACCCAGATCGACAGCTGATGCCTGGCGTAACACGCACGTAACAGCCAAGGTGGGACAAGTGATGTTTCCGGCCGAGGCCAGGTTATGCCCGTCAAACTTGTACCCGCCCGGCCTGCTGACATCGCCAGGGTCGATCTCGCCCGTCCTGCAGATGTGAACTACTGGACGCGGGTGCTCGGTGTTTCCGAACTTGATCTGATCAGCGCCGTCCAGCTTGTCGGCGATACGTCGTGGAACGTGCGTGTGGAACTGCGCAGGCGCCGTGCCAAATGAATGATCGGATGGGTGTGCTGCCGGTGTTTATCTTTTTTCCGGCAATGAACGAGCGCATGTGGCGCGTCGTAGTTCCAGGTGGTGAACGAACCGAGTTTGCGCGCGAGGGGCAGGCCGTGGCGTTTGCCTTCTCATCGGCCGCTGCGCTTAAGAATCGCGGCCGTGCAGTAAAGGTCTTTCGGGAAAGCCAGGCGGGCCACTGGATCCACATCCCGCTACCCGTTTCCTGAGCCAAAGAAAAAGGCCGTGCATCGCTGCACGGCCTTTCTAATTTGGCGCCCGAAGTTGGACTCGAACCAACGACCCCCTGATTAACAGTCAAGTGCTCTAACCGGCTGAGCTATTCGGGCGGGGAGCCACGTATTTTGTGGATCTTGCCGGGGGCTGTCAAGCATTCTTAACGATTGTTTTTTCGCGACTGGGCGCAGGCGGCCGCTACGGCCGGTTCGGCGGGCTCCGGATGGATCCGGCCGGCCGCGGAATTCACCACCGAAACGGCGGTGGCAGGCCGCTTCCAGACACAGAGCGTGATCGTCGCATTCGCGCCGGGTGCCCTCCCGCCCGCGTCGAAGGTGATGCGATCGCGCGCGTCGGAGGAGTGGCTCGCAAGCTGGCGGGGCAGGGCATCGTGGGTGGACAGCACGACGCCGCCGTGACGGATGGCCCAGCCCTGGTGCCACCGCCCCCTGGGTGTGCATTGGCGGCCGTCGCGGCTGGGGCAGATGGTGACGCCGCCGCCACGCGTGAGGGCTGCCCGCCTGGCGGAGGCGAGGTCATCCGCCAACGTGTCGGCGGCGGAGCGCAACCTGGCCTGGGCGATGGCATCGGCTAAAGCCGGCACGGCGAGGGCAGCGGCAACGGCCAGGATCGTGGAGACCACGGCGAGTTCGAGGAGGGTAAAGGCGCGCTGGCGGCAAGACATGGTGGGGTCCAGGCAGGACCGTCGAGAATGTCCTGGCAAGGTCGCGGGATCTGTCGGCCGATTGCCTCACGCCTTGTAGGCGCAGCGCCTTTAAACTCAAGGTTTTCGCCAGCATATTGTCGGCTATGACTGACCGTTTCCAGCTCGTCTCACCGTACCAGCCCTCCGGTGACCAGCCCGAGGCCATTCGCCGCCTGACCGATGGTTTTGAAGCGGGGCTCGCGTCGCAGACGCTCCTCGGCGTGACCGGCTCGGGTAAGACCTTCACCATTGCCAATGTGATCGAAAAGGTCCAGAAGCCGACCATCGTGCTGGCGCCGAACAAGACGCTGGCGGCGCAGCTCTATGGCGAGTTCAAGGAGTTCTTTCCGAATAACGCGGTGGAGTATTTCGTCAGCTACTACGATTACTACCAGCCCGAGGCGTATGTGGTGGCGTCGGATACCTTCATCGAGAAGGATTCGAGCATCAACGATCACATCGAGCAGATGCGACTGGCGGCGACCAAGGCCTTGCTCTCACGCAAGGATGCATTGATCGTGGCCACGGTGTCGGCCATTTATGGCCTGGGCGATCCCGAGGACTACATGAGCCTCCGCCTGATCCTGTCGCGGGGCGATCATGTGGACCAGCGCGCGTTGATCCGCCAGCTCACCGAACTGCAGTACGTTCGCAACGAGATGGAATTGCGGCGCGGCACCTATCGCGTGCGCGGCGAGATCATCGATGTGTTCCCGGCGGAATCGGAAGCCGAAGCACTGCGTATCGAGCTCTTCGACGGCGATGTGGAAAACCTGTCGTTGTTCGATCCGCTGACGGGCGAAGTGCTGCGCAAAGTGCCTCGCTGGACCGTGTATCCAAAAACGCATTACGCGACGACGCGGCAAAGCGTGCTCAATGCGATGGAAACCATCAAGGTCGAGCTTTCCGAGCGGCTGGAGCAGCTTTACCGGGATAACAAACTGGTCGAGGCCCAGCGCCTGGAGCAACGCACGCGCTTCGACCTGGAAATGATGGCCGAGGTCGGGTTCTGCCAGGGCATCGAGAACTACTCACGGCACATGACCCGGCGCGGGCCCGGCGAGCCGCCGCCCACGTTGTTCGATTACCTGCCGCCGGATGCCTTGATGGTGGTCGACGAGTCGCACGTCACCGTGCCGCAGCTGGGTGCCATGTACAAAGGTGACCGCTCGCGCAAGGAGACGCTGGTCGAGTTCGGTTTCCGCCTGCCATCGGCGATGGATAACCGCCCGCTCAAGTTCGATGAGTGGGAGCGCCGGGCGCCGCGCGCGATTTACGTCTCGGCCACCCCAGCCAAGTATGAGCTGGAGCATTCCGATAACAACATCGTCGAGCTGGTGGTGCGCCCCACGGGCCTGATCGATCCGGAGGTGGAAGTGCGGCCGGTCCGGACCCAGGTGGACGACCTCCTTGGTGAAATCCGCAAGCGTATCGCCATGGGCGACCGCGTACTGGTCACGACGCTCACCAAGCGCATGTCGGAGAACCTCACGGATTACCTCTCCGAGCACGATGTGAAGGTGCGCTACCTGCACTCGGATATTGAGACCGTGGAGCGTACGGAAATTATCCGTGACCTCCGCCTGGGTGAATTCGACGTGCTCGTGGGTATTAACCTGCTGCGTGAGGGCCTGGATATGCCCGAGGTATCGCTGGTGGCGGTGCTGGATGCCGACAAGGAAGGCTTCCTGCGTTCCACCCGCTCGCTGATCCAGACGATCGGCCGTGCGGCGCGAAACGTGCGCGGCAAGGCAATCCTTTATGCCGATGAGATCACCGGTTCCATGAAGGAGGCGATGGACGAGACGGCGCGCCGCCGTGAGCGTCAGCTTGCGTACAACGAGGCCCATGGCATTACCCCGAAGACCGTGGTCCGGCGTATCGCCGACATCATGGAAGGCGCGCGCTCCGATTTTGGTTCGCGGGGCAAGGGCAAGAAGGGCAAGGAAGCGAAGAAGGTGGCCGAGGCGGACGCCGACTACAGCGCCCTGAACCCGGAGCAGGTGGGTTCGATGATCAAGAAGCTGGAGGCGCGCATGTACAAGCACGCCCAGAATCTTGAATTCGAGGAGGCCGGAAAGGTCCGCGACGAGATCCACCGCCTGCGCGAGCGGGCGCTCCGGTGAGCCTGGCGGGGGCTGGATTGAATTTATCCGGCCCCTCTTGCGCCGGCCGCCGGGCATCGGTAAACTGCGCAGCTCTTCGGGCGGTTAGCTCAGCGGTAGAGCACTACCTTGACATGGTAGGGGTCACAAGTTCGATCCTTGTACCGCCCACCACTTTCCTCAATAGGAAACGTGGGATGAAGACGACGACTAAGGAGCCCCTGCGGCTCCTTTTTTCTTGCCTGGCCCTGGGGTCTCCCTGATGAACGAACCCATCCGCCTTGCCAAGCGCGTGGCCGCGCTGGCCCAGTGCTCTCGCCGCGACGCCGAAATGTATATCGAGGGCGGCTGGGTGCGCGTCGACGGCGTCGTCGTCGAGCAGCCGCAGTTCAAGGTGCAGGATGAGCGCATCGAGATTGATCCTGATGCGAAGCTGACGCCGCCCGAGCCCGCGTCCATGGTGCTGAACAAGCCGGCAGGCATGAGCGCGGATGACGCGCGGGCGCTCGTACGCGTCGAGAACCATATTGAGCACGATCCCTCGGGCGTTCGGCTGTTGCACCGGCACTTCGCGCGGCTTGAGTCGGTACTGCCGTTGCCTGACATGGCGAGCGGCCTCGTGGTGTTCACCCAGGATTGGCGGGTGAAGCGGCGTCTCCAGGAGGATTTTGAGCGTATCGAGCAAGAGCTTGTCGTTGAGGTCTCCGGCCGCCTCGCACCGAATGGCCTTGCGTTGCTCAACCACGGCTTGGTCTTCGATAGCTACGCGTTGCCGCCCATCAAGGTCAGCTGGCAGAACGAAACGCACCTGCGTTTTGCGCTGAAGCGAATTTCGCCGGACACCGTTGTGCGCATGTGCGATGCGGTTGGGCTCAAGGTCTTGAACATCAGGCGGCTTCGCGCCGGGCGCATTTCGATGTCCCGCATGGAGCCCGGCCAGTGGCGCTACCTCGCCACGACGGATCGTTTCTGAGCGGTTAACGCGTTTGTCAGAGCTTTCCTACGCGCCCTGTCGAGCGTCGGCGCCTGTTCGTATCGCACGCTGATGGGGATGCTTGTGGCTCCCCCCACCAGGATGCCAAAGCCATGACCGAATGGGCCTTATCCGCCGCCGACTGGACCTGCCTGCAGGAGCGCATGGCGCGCTCCGATGCCCGCTTCGATGCGTTCCTCAGCCGGTTCGATGACCACGTACGACGTACTAACGAGAACTTCCAGCGCCTGGATACCCGCCTCGATCGGGTGGAAGGTCGCCTGGAGCGCCTGGAAACCCGCGCGGGTGACATCGAACAGGCCGTAGGCATCGTGAGCCACGACACCAAGGATATCGACCGTCGCCTTCGCGTCGTCGAGTGCGATGTCCAGGACCTCATCCGCTACCGGCACCGGTTGTGGGGCATGATCACGGCCATTGCCGCGCTGGGCGGCACGCTCGGCTTCGCCGGTGCGCAGGCCATGTATCAGGTCATGCGCCTCCCATGAGGCTCCCTGCCGCACCTCGATAAGCCGCCGGCGGGCTACACTCATGCCTTTCCACGGGAGCGCCACCGATGGCTTACCTGCTGACCAAGTCCCTGCACATCGTCTTCGTCATCGCCTGGATGGCGACGGTGTTTTATCTGCCGCGCATCCTGGTGAATATCAAGGAAGCCGAAGGCGAGCCCGCGGCGGTCAAGGCGCGGCTGGAACTCATGGGGCGCCGCCTGTACAAGTTCGGCCACAGCATGTTTGGCATGGCACTCATCTTCGGATTGGTGCTGTGGCTGTACTTCGGTATCGCGGGCGGATGGTTGCACGCGAAGCTCGCCCTGGTCGTGCTGATGCTGGGGTACTTCATCTGGACGGGCAGGGCGCTCAAGCGCAGCATGGCCGGCGGCCCGCTGCCTTCTTCGAAGGCGCTGCGCATCGGCAACGAACTGCCGGTGCTGGTGCTACTTGCCATCGTGTACCTGGTGGTCGCGAAACCGTTCTGAGGTCTCGTGACATGAGATCTCGTTCAGCCATGATGGCCCGTGTCATCCCTCTCGCCGACGGAGTTGGCGCTTGAACGAAACGCATCCTGTCGAGCCGGGACTTATGGTCCTCCACGGCAATCGCCTCGAAGACCTGCGCGATATCCTCGTCGGCTGGCTCCGCCAGGCGCCGCTTCGCCCGCTGGAGGATGAGCGCGTGCTGGTCCAGTCCAACGGTATCGCGCAGTGGTTTCGCCTTGCACTGGCGCGAGCGGAGGCGGACGGCGGCCTGGGCATTGCCGCCGCCGTGCATGTGGAGCTGCCCGGGCGGTTCCTGTGGGATGCGTACCGGGCCGTTTTGGGTCGCGACGCGGTGCCGCCGGAATCGCCGTTCGATAAATCCCGCCTCATCTGGCGCCTGATGCGGTTGCTGCCCGCGCTTGCCCGCGAATCGGTGTTCGAACCGCTTGCCGCCTTCCTGGGCGACGGCAGCGATGCGCGCAAGTGCCACCAACTGGCTGAGCGTCTCGCCGATCTCTACGACGGCTATCAGGTGTATCGCGCCGATTGGCTTGATGACTGGGCCGCCGGGCACGATGTCATGCGCGATGCGCGGGGTGGTCGGGCGGCGATGGCGGAAGGCGATCGCTGGCAGGCGGCGCTTTGGCGGCGCCTGCTCGAGGATGTCGGGCCGGCAGAGGCAAATGGACACCGTGCTGCTGTCCACGCCAGGTTCCTCGCGGCGGCGGCCACGGCTACCGTACGACCGGCTACCCTGGCGCGGCGCATCGTGGTGTTCGGCATGTCGTCGCTGCCACGCCAGACGCTCGAAGCGCTATCGGCATTATCGCGCTGGTCACAGGTCGTGTTGGTCGTGTTGAACCCATGCCGGCACTACTGGGCCGATATCGTCGACGATCGCGAGTTGCTACGCGCGGAACGCCGTAGGCAGCAGGCCAAGCCGGGCGTCCCGGCCATGCCGGACGAGGGCGACCTGCACCTCTACGCCAATCCACTGCTCGCCGCATGGGGAAAGCAGGGGCGCGATTACATTCGTATGCTCGATGAATTCGACCACCCGGAGACCTACCGAAAGCGGTTCACGGCATGGGAGGAACGCATCGATTTCTTTGAGGATCCACCGTCGAGTTCGCTGCTGGGCCAGGTCCAGCGCGCGATCCTTGACCTCGAGCCGCTACCGGTGGAGCCGGTCGGCGTGGCATCGAGTGATGATTCCATCGCCTTCCACATGGCGCACGGTCCGCAGAGGGAGGTCGAAATCCTGCATGACCAGTTGCTGGCGCGCTTCGAGGCATCGGCACGCGACGGCGATCCGATCTTGCCGCGCGACGTCATCGTCATGGTGCCGGATATCGATACGTATGCACCGCACATCGACGCCGTCTTTGGGCGGGTGCCGCGCAACGATGCGCGTTACGTGCCCTACAGCATCGCCGATCGCGCCGCGCGCGGCACCGTCCCGATGGTGATGGCGCTGGACATGCTCATGGGCATGACCGAATCCCGTTTTGGGGCGGGCGACCTGGCGGACCTGCTCGATGTACCGGCGCTGCGGCAGCGCTTCGGGCTCGGCGACGACGACTTGCCGTTGCTCCACCGATGGGTGGAGGGTGCAGGTATTCGCTGGGGCCTCGATGCCGGGCAACGCGCTTCGCTGGGCCTGCCAGCCCTGGAGCAGAACACCTGGCTGTTTGGATTGCGCCGCATGCTGCTTGGGTATGCGGTCGGCCAGGGCGAGGCGTGGGGTGACATCGAGCCCTATGGCGAGGTGGGCGGCCTCGATGCGCAACTGGTCGGGCCGCTGGCCGATCTGGTCGAGCGGCTGGGGGTGCACTGGCGCGCCATGGCACTGCCTGCGCCTGCGGCGACCTGGGGCGAGCGGCTCCGGGCCTTGTTGCGTGATTTCTTCCGGGCCACCGATCCCGATGACCGCATGCGCGAGGAGCGTTTGCTCGATGCGCTCGATGCATGGGAGCGCGCCTGCCAGGAGGCAGGCTTCGATGAGCCCATCCCGGTCGATGTCGTTCGCGAGGCCTGGCTTGGCCAGCTCGATGACGGCGGCCTTTCCAAGCGCTTCCTCGCGGGCGCGGTGAGTTTCGGCACGCTCATGCCCATGCGTGCCATTCCCTTCCGCCTCGTCTGCCTGCTCGGCATGAACGATGGCGCGTATCCGCGAGCGCGGCCGCCCATGGATTTTGATCTCATGGCGCGACCGGGTGCGTGGCGGCCCGGTGACCGCTCGCGCCGCGAGGACGATCGTTACCTCTTCCTCGAGGCGTTGCTTTCCGCGCGCGATGCGCTGCACATCGGCTGGGTTGGGCGCAGTGCGCGCGATAACGCCGAACGTGCACCCTCGGTGCTGGTGGGGCAGCTGCGCGATTACCTTGCCGCAGCCTGGCGCGATGCCGAGGGCGGCAAGCTCTTGCATCGACTCACCGTCGAGCATCCGCTGCAGCCCTTCAGCCCTGCGTACTTTCGTGCGGGCGACGATCGGTTATTCACCTACGCGAACGAGTGGCGTCACGTGCATGACGGCGCCGCGGCCACGGCGGGTGATAGCCTGCCCCCATGGTCGGCGGATCGCCCTATCGGCCTTCCAACGCTGCGCCGTTTCCTGCGTCACCCGGTTCGCGAGTTTTTCCAGGCGCGCCTTGGCGTCCGGTTCGAGCTGCCGGATGTGGCCAGCGAGACGCTCGAGCCTTTCGCACTGGATGGGCTCGATCGCTACACCATGACCGACTCGGTACTGCGTGCGGCGTTGCGTGAAACGCAATCGTCGGGCATGGCTATCACCGCGGCTACGGCCCGCCTGCAGCGCAGTGGCATGCTGCCGATGGGTGGGTTTGCAGGGCCCGTGCGGCGCGAACTCGAAGAAGGGGCGGCGGCAGTCTATGGTCGATACGTGGCCGAGCGTCGGCGCTGGCCGGTAGAAGCGGAGAAATACGAGGTCCGTCTGGCGATCGAGGGCATCCGTATCGAGGATTGGCTGGCTGGGTTGCGCGCGAATGCCGATGGTGTCCTCGCAGCGCTGCTCGTTTCGCCTTCGGGCGTGCTCGACGCGGAAGGCCACCCACTGGCGCACCGTGTGGTCATGCCGTGGGTGGATCACCTCGTGGCGCAGGCCGCGGGGTTTGCCGTGGAGACGCGTTACATCGGCCCTGACGGAACGATCGTCATGGAGCCGATGGAGCGCGACGTGGCGGTCGATGCGCTTGGGATGCTCCTGCGCGCGTGGCGCACGGGCATGTCGCGGCCGCTTCCCGTGGCCATGAAGACGGCCCTTGCATGGATAGCCGCAGGTGACGAGGAGGCCGCCGAAGCCGCGGCGCGGCGCGCCTACGCGCCGGCTGATGAATTCACCCGTGGCGAGGTCGACGGCGATGCCTACCTCGCCCGCGCATGGCCGGATTTCGACGCGATGCTGGCCGCCGGCTTCGCGAACCAGCTTGGCCCCTACCGCATTCTCTGCAGCGCGCTGAAGGTGGAACAGGCATGACGTTCGCTGTCGAGCCGCTGCAGCCGCTGGCCTTGCCGCTCCATGGCGTGCGCCTTATCGAGGCCAGCGCAGGCACGGGCAAGACGTGGACCATTGCGGCGCTTTACGTGCGCGCGGTGCTGGGCCATGGGCTGCCGCAGCCACTGCTGCCTCCGCAGATCCTCGTGGTGACATTCACCGAGGCGGCGACCCAGGAATTGCGCGAACGCATCCGCGCGCGCCTCGTCGAGGCCGCCGCAGGCTTTCGTGCTGGCGCGGCGGGGGAGCCGCTGCTTGGTGAGCTTATCGGCGCCTATACGCCCGAACAACGGCCGGGTTGCGCGCGTCGCCTCGAGCTGGCCGCCCAGTGGATGGATGAGGCCGCGATTTTCACCATCCACGGCTGGAGCCAGCGCATGCTCACCCAGCATGCGTTCGGCAGCGGGCATGCCTTTGCGCAGACGCTGGAACCTGATGAGAGTGAGCTGCTGGCGGAGTGCGTTCGCGACTACTGGCGGCAAACGTTCTACCCGCTGGATGAGGCCACGCTGGCCGGGATTCAGTCCGAATGGCGCACGCCCGATGACCTTCTGCGCTCGCTCAAGCCGCTGTTGGCGGGCGGCGAGGCGACGCTACGGGTCGACGGCGCCGTGCTGGCCGTGGGCGATGGGCTGGAAGCCGTTCTGGCTGCCCGCCGCGCCTGGGATGACGAGGATCGCGAGCGTATGGCGACCGCCGCGCGCGCCTGGGATGGCGATGCCGATGCGATAAGCAGGCTGGTGATCGATGCCGTGGCGGGCAAGGTGTTGCACAACGGCTGGTACAAGCCCGATCGCATGCCCGCCGACATGGCCGCCATGCGGCGCTGGGCGGCGTCCGGAGACGCGGGCGGTTTCGACATCGCACGTTACGGCAGTGGCCGCCTCGGCAAAGCCACGGGGAAGGGCAAGGCACGCCCTGAACACCCGGCATTCGCCGCGCTTGAGCACTGGGCGGAATGGCAGGCATCGCGGGTGGCTGTGCGGCACGTCATCCTGGCGGATGCAGTGGAGCGCGTGCGCGAGCGCTTCGCAGCGCAAAAGCGCCGTCGCGCGCAGATCGGGTTCGACGACTTGCTGTCGCGGCTCGACCGCGCGCTGGTCACGCAGGCAGGCGCGGACCTCGCCGCGACCATCCGACGCCAGTACCCACTGGCGCTCATCGATGAATTCCAGGATACCGATGCGCTGCAGTACCGCATCTTCCGTGCCGTGTACGGCACGGCCAGTGAGTCGGGATTGTTGCTGATCGGCGACCCCAAGCAGGCGATTTATGCGTTCCGTGGCGCGGATATTCATACATACCTCGCGGCGCGCGCCGAGGCTGATGCACCGCATTACAGCCTGGATACGAATTTCCGCTCCACCACGGGCATGGTCGATGCAGTCAATGCCGTGTTCTCGCATGGTGAGCGGCATGCCACGGGCGCGTTCCATTTCGACGGCCGCGGCCTGCCATTTACGCCGGTAGGTGCGCGCGGGCGTGGTGAGCGTTTCATGCGCGACGGTGTCGAGCAACCCGCGTTGCATCTATGGTTGCTCGACGACGAGCAACCTATCGGCGTGCGTTTCTATCGAAAGGAGATGGCCGCGGCTTGCGCCAGCGAGATCGTGCGCCTGCTCGAAGAGGCCGCCCGCGGTGCAGCGGGTTTCCTTGGCGATGATGGTGAGCTACACGTGTTGCGCCCGGCCGATATCGCGGTGCTCGTCCGGAGTCATGCCGAGGCATCCGAGTTGCGTGCGGCGCTTGGCGAGCGCCGCGTGCGCAGCGTGTTTCTCTCCGATCGCGATTCGGTGTGGGAAAGCGTCGAGGCAGGGGACCTGCTTTTCTGGCTGCGCGCGGTCGCGGAGCCGTCGTCCGATACCGCCATGCGGGCAGCGCTTGCCACGCGTACGCTACACCTTGGTTTCGCCGAACTGGAGCGCCTGAATACCGACGAGTTGCACTGGGAGGCTCGCGGCAAGGAGCTTATGGACCTGCGCGAGACATGGCGCCATGCCGGCGTGCTCGCCATGCTTCACCGTCTGCTGCATGTCTTCGACCTGCCCGCGCGCCTGCTCGCCATGGAACACGGCGAACGTGCATTGACCAACGTGCTTCACCTGGCCGAACTGCTGCAGCAGGCGGCGGCGACGCTGGAAGGCGAGCAGGCGCTGATCCGCTATCTCGCCGAGCGCATCGCTGATACGGCGAGCCACCATGGCGACGACCAGATCGTGCGGCTGGAGAGCGACGATGACCTTGTTAAGGTCATCACCATCCACAAGTCCAAGGGCCTGGAGTACCCGCTGGTGTTCCTGCCGTTTGTCTGCGCCAGCGGCAAGGCACGCTCGGGGCAGGGTTACCGCTATCACGATGGCGAGGGCATCTCGCTTGAACTGCTCAGTGAGAAGCAGGGCGGCCCGGCCGTGTCGGAGGCCAAGGAAGCCGCCGAGCGTGCGGCCCTGCAAGAGGACCTGCGCCTGCTCTACGTCGCGCTGACGCGCGCCCGTCACGCCTGCTGGCTCGGCGTGGCGCCAGTGGCGGCGGGTAACGCGAAGAAGCCGCAGGTGCACCGCAGCGCCTTCGGCCATCTTCTGACGGGTGGTGTGGAGATCGACAACGGTGCGATCGCGGGGCTGCTGACATCCCTCGCCCAAGGGCATCCTTCGATCGCCGTGGATTACATGCCCGCGCCCGACGATCGGCGCTACCTGCCACCCGCGCGCGACGACACGCCGTTGCCGCCGCGCGAACCCCGGCTCGCCCGGGCCGAACCCTGGCGCATCGCCAGCTATAGCGGCCTTCGTTACGATGCGGCGGCGCCGGAGCTTCCTGTGCCGGAAACCGCCAGTGACGATGTCATCGCCGAATACGTCAGCGAACCGGTCGCGACGGCGGCTGATCCCGATAGTATCCATGGCTTCCATCGGGGGGCGGACGCGGGCACGTTCCTGCATGACCTGCTCGAATGGATCGCCGATGAGGGGTTCGCCGTCGTCGCAGGTGATCCCGTGCGCCTGCGCGATACGGTCGCGCGGCGTTGCGAGCGCCGTGGTTGGCAGGGCGCGATCGATCTCCTCACCGATTGGCTGCTCCTGCTGCTGCGCACGCCCATGCCATTGCCCGATGGCGGATCCGTTGCGCTTGGCGAACTTGATGATCCGTCGCGTTACCGCGCCGAACTCGAGTTCCTGTTCGAGACCCGCCACGTGGATACGGTCGCGCTTGACCGCATCGTGCGCGAACACACCCTGGGCGGCGTGTCTCGCGTTGCGCTTACCAGCGATACGCTCAATGGCATGCTCAAGGGCTTCATTGACCTGATCATCGAGCATGAAGGGCGCTGGTACATCATCGATTACAAATCGAACTGGCTAGGTGCCGATCAGCACGCGTACACGGCCGAGGCCATGCGCGCCTCGATCCTGGATTCACGGTATGAGCTGCAGTACTCGCTGTATCTCCTCGCGCTTCATCGCCTGCTGCGCACCCGGCTCGGCGCTGCCTACGATTACGACACACACGTCGGCGGTGCCGCTTACCTCTACCTGCGCGGCATGGATGGGCGTGGTCACGGCGTGCATGTCGAGCGGCCGCCCAAGGCGATGATCGACGCCATGGATCGCCTGTTCGAGGGAGCGTCCGCATGATCACCGATATCCACGCGTGGCTCGATGGTGCTACAGAGGAAGGGCGGCTGCGGGCCATGGACAGGGCATTCGCGCGTTTCCTTGGCACGCTTGATCCCCAGGCGGATCCCCGGGTACTTGCATCGGCCGCGCTACTCAGCCGCGAGCTCGCCGAAGGCCACATCTGCGTTGATGTCAGCGCGTTGGGCGAGCGCGAGCCCGGCCTCGCCGATGCATCCGGCTGGCTTGCCAGCTCGCCGCTGGTTGCCTTGCCCGGTGGCGATCCCGCATCCCCGCTCGTGCTCGATGGTTCACTGCTTTATTTGCGCCGGTTCTGGCGTGACGAGGCGCGTGTCGCCGCCGCCATCGTGGCGCGGCTTGCGCCAGTGGCCGTTCCCGCCGGGTTGCGCGAAGAGCTGGGCCGGCTGTTCCCGGCTGCGGGCGAGGATATCGACTGGCAGAAGATCGCTTGCGCCATCGCTGCGCGTAGCGCGTTCGCCGTGATAACGGGTGGCCCCGGCACCGGCAAGACCACGACGGTCGTGCGCCTGCTCGGCCTGCTGCAGACCCTGGCCGTGTCCTCCGGCCAGCCGCGATTGCGAATCCGGCTGGCGGCGCCCACGGGTAAGGCGGCCGCACGCCTTAATGCATCCATCGCGGCACAGGTGGCGCAGCTGGATGTCGATGCCGCGGTACGCGAAGGGATTCCGGCCGAAGTAACCACGCTGCATCGTCTGCTGGGTAGCCGCCCGGACACCCGCGCGTTCCTGCACAACGCCGATAACCCGCTGCACGTCGATGTGCTCGTCATCGACGAGGCATCGATGATCGACCTGGAAATGATGGCGGCCACACTCGACGCGCTTCCGTCGGGCGCGCGCCTTTTCCTGCTGGGCGACAAGGACCAGCTTTCCTCCGTAGAGGCGGGCGCCGTCCTTGGTGACCTGTGCGCACGTGCCGAACCCGGTCATTACGATGAGGCCACGCGGACATGGCTGCGCGATGTGGCGTCCGCTGATGTAACGGCATGGACCGATGCAGCCAGCGCGTGGCCGCTCGACCAGCACATCACCATGCTCCGGCGAAGCCGCCGCTTCGGCAGCGAAAGTGGTATCGGCGCCCTGGCGGGCGCGATTAACCAGGGCGACGTGCCTGCCGTTGCCGCGGCGTTCGCCAGTGGCATGTTCACCGATATCAGCCGCCTGTCGGGCACGTCCGCCGGTGTCGCGGCGCTGTCGATCGATGGCCGGGGCAATGCTCCCGGGCACCGGCACTACCTCGAATGGATCGCTGCCCATCGCCCCGTTGCGGGTGCTGGCGACGATGCGCACATGGCGTGGGCGCACGGCGCCCTTGTCGCCTACGGCCGTTTCCAGTTGCTGTGCGCCACGCGCGCCGGCGACGCCGGTGTGGTGGCTCAGAATGAGCGCATCGCGCAGGGGCTTTTCGATCGGGGGCTCATCCGCGCCACGACGGGCTGGTATGAAGGCCGGCCGGTGATGATTGTGCGCAATGACTACGCGCTTGGGCTGATGAACGGTGATATCGGCGTCACCGTGGCCATGCCGGATGGGCAGGGCGGCATCATGCGGCGCGTGGCGTTCCTGGTGATGGATGAAGGCGGGGGCGAACGTATCCGTCTGGTGACGCCAAGCCGCCTCACGGCCGTGGAAACGGTTTACGCCATGACCGTGCACAAGTCGCAGGGCTCCGAGTTCGAGCACACGGCGCTGGCGCTACCGCCCGAGTCATCCCCTGTACTCACCCGCGAACTGGTCTATACCGGTGTCACCCGCGCCCGCCGCCATTTCACCCTGCTGGCGGCGCCCGATGTCCTGGCCTATGCCGTGGGCCGCAAGACCCAGCGCGCCTCCGGTCTGTTGGGGCGCCTTGGCCCTGATTGACACCGACCCCCACAAGACTTAGCTTTAACGTAGTAACCCCAACGAAAAGGTGGCCCGCGGTAACGCCGGCCGAGTGTGCGACATGCGGACTACGCGCTTCCCAACCTGAGCCCCCCGCCACGTCTTCGTTGTTTCCCGAAGGGCGCCTGGCGCCCTTTTTGTTTGTCCGGAATTCACACCCCATGATCCAGATCACGCTACCCGACGGCAGCCAGCGCCCGTTCGACCACGCCGTTACCGTCCAGGATGTTGCCGCCTCCATCGGCGCCGGCCTGGCCAAGGCCACGCTGGCCGGCAAGGTTGATGGCAAGCTGGTGGATGCCAGCTTCAACATCGATCACGACGCGAAGCTCGAGATCATTACCGAGAAGAGCCCCGAAGCGCTCGATATCCTGCGCCATTCGACCGCCCACCTGCTGGGCCAGGCCGTGCAGCGCCTGTTCCCCGGCGCGCAGGTCACGATCGGGCCGGTCATCGATAACGGCTTCTATTACGACTTCGCCTACGAGCGGCCCTTCACGCCCGATGACCTCGACGCCATCCAGGCTGAGATGGAGAAGATCGTGAAGGAGCAGATCCCCGTGACGCGCTCGGTGAAGAGCCGCGACGAGGCGATCACGTTTTTCCGTGGCCTGGGCGAGGAATACAAGGCCCAGATCATCGAAAGCATCCCGGCGAACGAAGAGCTTTCGCTCTACACCCAGGGTGAGTTCACCGACCTGTGCCGTGGCCCGCATGTGGCCAACACCGGCAAGCTGCGCGCGTTCAAGCTCATGAAGGTAGCCGGCGCCTACTGGCGCGGCGATTCCAACAACGAGATGCTCACCCGCATCTACGGCACGTCGTGGCTGAACGACAAGGACCTCAAGGCCTACCTGCATCAGCTGGAAGAAGCCGAAAAGCGCGATCACCGCCGCATCGGCAAGCAGCTCGATCTCTTCCACATGCAGGAAGAAGCGCCGGGCATGATCTTCTGGCACCCCAAGGGCTGGGCCATCTGGCAGGCCGTGGAGCAGTACGTCCGCGGCGTGTACAAGAAGAGTGGCTACCAGGAAGTGCGTGGCCCGCAGATCATGGACGTGAGCCTGTGGAAGAAGTCCGGCCACTGGGACAACTACCACGAGAACATGTTCTTCACCGAGTCGGAAAAGCGCACCTACGCGCTGAAGCCGATGAATTGCCCCGGCCACATCCAGATCTTCAACACCAACCTGCATAGCTACCGCGACCTGCCGATCCGCTACGGCGAGTTCGGTGGTTGCCACCGCAACGAGCCCTCCGGCGCGCTGCACGGCATCATGCGCGTGCGTGCGTTTACCCAGGACGATGGCCACATCTTCTGCACGCCGGCGCAGATCGAGGGCGAAGTCGCGGCGTTCCACGCCCAGGCCATGAAGGTCTACGAGGATTTTGGCTTCAACGACATCGCCATGAAGATCGCCCTGCGCCCGGAAAAGCGCATCGGCAAGGATGAGGTGTGGGACAAGGCCGAGGATGCGCTGCGCAAGGCGCTCTCCGCCGCGGGCGTGGCATGGGAAGAGCTGCCGGGCGAGGGCGCCTTCTACGGCCCCAAGATCGAGTACCACATGAAGGACTCCATCGGCCGTGCCTGGCAGGTGGGCACCATGCAGGTCGATTTCATGATGCCCGAGCGCCTGGGCGCCGAATATGTGGACGAAAACAGCCAGCGCCAGCACCCGGTGATGCTCCACCGGGCCATCGTGGGCTCCATGGAGCGCTTCATCGGCATCCTTATCGAGCACCATGCCGGGTTGCTTCCCACCTGGCTCGCCCCCATTCAGGCCGTGGTGTTCAGCATCACCGACGCCCAGGCCGATTACGTGCAAGACGTGGCGCAAGCCCTTGGCGGACAAGGTTTCAGGGTGAACTCCGATTTGCGCAACGAAAAGGTCGGATATAAAATCCGCGAGCACACGCTGCAGAGGGTGCCGTATCTCATCGTGGTCGGTGATCGCGAGAAGGAAACGGGTACCATATCGGTACGCACCCGTGGCGGAGAGGACTTGGGCAGCATGACCGTGGCCCAGTTCGCCGAACGTTTGGAAGCCGAGACCCGCCGCTAGGCCGCGGGTCCGGTACTTAGATAAATCTTCTGGAGGATAGCGGTATCGCTACGACCGATAACAAGGGCAATCGCAAGAACGCTGAGATCCGCGTGCCGAAGGTGCGCGTGCTGGGTGCCGAAGGCGAGCAGTTGGGCATCATGGACACCCGCGACGCCATCCGCGCCGCTGAGGAACAGGGTCTCGATCTCGTCGAAATCCAGCCGAACGGCGATCCGCCGGTCTGCAAGATCATGGATTACGGCAAGTTCAAGTTCGAAGCCCAGAAGAAGGCTTCTGCCGCCAAGAAGAAGCAGAAGCAGGTCGAAATCAAGGAAGTGAAGTTCCGCCCGGTCACCGATACGGGCGATTACGACATCAAGCTCCGCAAGATGCGCGAGTTCCTTGAGGAAGGCGACAAGGTCAAGGTGACGATCCGTTTCCGTGGCCGCGAAATGTCCCATCAGGATCTGGGCCAGAACCTGGCCAGGAAGATCCAGACCGATATCGGCGAAGACGGCGTGGTGGAGTCCTTCCCCCGTCTCGAAGGCCGCCAGATGGTCATGATGATCGGCCCGAAGAAGAAGGTCTGATCCAGAAAAGGGCGCCCCGGCGCCCTTTTTTGTTGGGCGCGCGCCTACACAAACCCTTAATTCCTGTGTACAATCGCCGGCTCGGCCCGTATGGATGGGCCGTGAACCGTCCCCGGCAGGAAGGAAAGCGCAGGCCCCCAGGGCCCGCCGCCGGATCAGTCAGAAACCTGAAAAGGGAGCACTCCGATGCCCAAGATCAAGACCAACCGGGCGGCTGCGAAGCGTTTTCGCAAGACCGCATCCGGCAAGTTCAAGGCCGGTCACGCCTTCAAGTCGCACATCCTGACCAAGAAGTCGACCAAGCGTAAGCGCGGCCTGCGCGCTCCCAACCACGTCAAGCCGTGCGACACCAAGGGTGTGGCTCGGATGCTGCCGTATCTCTAAGGGAGACTAAGTCATGGCACGTGTTAAGCGCGGCGTAACCGCCCGTCGTCGTCACAAGAAGATCATTGGCCGTGCGAAGGGTTATTACAACGCCCGCCGCAAGGTTTTCCGCGTAGCTAACCAGGCCGTCATCAAGGCTGGCCAGTACGCTTACATCGGCCGCAAGCAGCGCAAGCGTCAGTTCCGCGCCCTGTGGATCGTCCGTATCAATGCCGCTGCCCGTCAGTTCGGCCTTTCGTACAGCCGCCTCATCAACGGCCTGGCGAAGGCGAACATCTCGGTCGACCGCAAGGTCCTCGCCGACCTCGCCGTGCACGACATCAAGGCGTTTGGCGCTATCGCAGAGAAGGCCAAGGCCAGTCTGGCTGCGTAATCCGCTTTACCACGCGCGGTAGTCTTATCGCGCGATGATGGATGACGTGGGGAGAAGGCCTTGCCTTCTCCCCATTTCTATTTCCACGTCAGGAAAACCGATGGAATCGATCGAGAACGTCGACGCCTCCCTGCGCGATATCGAATCGGCAGCCTCCCTTGAGGCGCTGGATAACGTGCGTGTCGCCCTGCTGGGCAAGAACGGCGCGGTAACCGCCGCCCTCAAGGCCCTGGGCCAGCTCACCGGTGACGAGCGCAAGGCGCGCGGCGCCGAGGTGAACCGGGTCAAGGAGCGCCTTACCGATGCCATTGGCGCCCGCAAGCAGGCGCTGGAACAGGCTGAGCTTGACCGTCGCCTGGCCTCCGAACGCATCGACGTGACCCTGCCGGGCCGCGATGGCGAATACGGCGGCATCCACCCCATTACCCGTGCGCTCGAGCGCATTTCCGACATCTTTGGCCGCCTGGGTTACCAGCGCGCCGATGGCCCGGAAATCGAAGACGACTGGCACAACTTCGAAGCGCTCAACTTCCCGCCGCACCACCCGGCGCGCGCCATGCACGACACCTTCTACTTTGGTGACGGCCGCCTGCTGCGTACGCATACCTCGCCGGTGCAGATCCGTTCGATGCAGGGGCGCCAGCCGCCGATCCGCATCATCGCGCCGGGCAAGGTGTACCGCAGCGATTCCGACCAGACCCACTCGCCTATGTTCCATCAGATCGAGGGCTTGCTGGTCGATGAAACCTCCAGCTTTGCCGACCTGAAGGGCACGCTGGCCGAATTCATTCGCGCCTTCTTCGAGCGCGATTTCGAGATGCGTTTCCGCCCCAGCTACTTCCCCTTCACCGAGCCCTCGGCCGAAGTGGATATCCGCTGGGATGCCGAAGACGGCAGCACCCGCTGGCTCGAGGTGCTGGGCTGCGGCATGGTGCACCCCACCGTGCTGAAGAACTGCGGTATCGATCCGGAGCGTTACACCGGCTTTGCGTTTGGCCTGGGCGTGGAACGCTTCGCGATGCTCCGCTACGGCGTGAGCGATCTGCGCGCGTTCTTCGAAAACGACCTGCGCTTCCTGCGTCAGTTCGCCTGATCGAAAACCGCCCTTAACGCATACGAGTCGCTCCCATGAAATTCTCTGAAAACTGGCTGCGTGAACTGGTAAGCATCGACGCGGATCGCGCGGCGCTGGTGCACGCACTGACCATGTCGGGCCTGGAAGTCGAAGAGGTCACCGCCCTTGGTGATGGCCTGAACGGCGTTGTCGTGGCCGAGATCGTCGAAGCCGCCAAGCATCCCGAAGCCGACCGCCTGCAGGTGTGCAAGGTGGATGCGGGGCAGGGCGAGCTGCTGCAGATCGTCTGCGGTGCGCCGAACGCCCGTGTCGGTATCCGCGTGCCGCTGGCCACCGTCGGCGCCAGCTTGCCGGGTGGCATCGCCATCAAGGCGGCCAAGCTGCGTGGCGTGGAATCGTTTGGCATGCTTTGCTCCGCCAAGGAGCTGGGTATCGATGCCGATGCCTCCGGCCTGCTCGAGCTGCCCGCCGATGCGCCCGTGGGCAAGCCGCTCGCCGAGTACCTGGGCCTGCCCGATGCCAGCATCGAACTGAAGATCACCCCGAACCGCCCCGACGTGCTCGGCCTCAACGGCCTGGCTCATGACGTGGCCGCGCTGTTCGGCAGCCGTGTGCGTGGCACCGGCACCACCGAGATCGCCGCTACCACCGGTACCACGCGTGGCGTCAGGCTGGAAGCCGGCGCCGATGCGCCACGCTACCTCGGCCGTATCATCGAGGGTGTGGACACGACGGCCGCCACTCCGCTGTGGATGGCCGAGCGCCTGCGCCGTTCGGGCCTGCGCCCGATCAGCCCGGTGGTCGATGTCACCAATTACGTGATGATGGAACTGGGCCAGCCCCTGCACGCGTTCGATAACGATCAGCTCAACGGCTCGATCGTAGTTCGCCACGCCGGCCAGGGCGAAACGCTCAAGCTGCTCGACGGCAGTGAGGCCAAGCTCGACTCGTCCTTCGTCGTTATCGCCGATGAAGCGAAGGCACTGGCCGTTGCTGGCGTCATGGGTGGTTTTGATTCGCGCGTCACCGATGCCACCCGCAACGTGTTCCTGGAAGCCGCGCACTTCGCACCGGCCGCCATCATGGGCCGTGCCCGCAAGCTCGGCATGCACACCGACGCCTCGCACCGCTTTGAGCGCGGGGTGGATCCGGCGTTGCCCAAGCGCGCCATCGAGCGCGCCACCGAACTGCTGATCCAGATTGCCGGTGGCAACGCTGGCCCGGTGATCGTGGCTGAGCGCGGCGAAGACCTGCGCGACCACGCGCCGGTGCTACTGCGCCACGCCCGTCTGCGCCGCGTGCTCGGCATCGATGTGGCCGCCGCTGAAGTCACCCGCATCTTCACCGCGCTCGGCATGGGCGTGGAAGAGATCGTGGATGGCTGGAAGGTGACCCCGCCCAGCAGCCGCTTCGATATCGAGATTGAAGAAGACCTGATCGAAGAAGTGGCCCGCATCCACGGCTACGAGCGCATCCCCACCACCACCCCGGCCGGCAAGATCGCGCTGGAGCCGGTGGCCGAGGCGCGCCTGCCCGAGATGGCCCTGCGTGACCAGCTTGCGGCACGCGGCTACTTCGAGGCGGTGACGCTTTCCTTCGTCAGCGCCGACCTGCTCAAGACCTGGCAGCTCGATGCCGGCTGGGTGCCCCTGGCCAACCCGCTCTCGGCCGACCTGGCCGTGATGCGCACCTCGCTGCTGCCCGGCCTTATCGAGGCGCTGCGGCATAACCGCGCGCGCCAGCAGGATCGCGTTCGCCTGTTCGAGGTGGCCCGCAGCTTCCACGCGACCGGCGGCGCCCCGGATGAGATCGGCCGCGTGGCCGTCGTCGCCTCCGGCCATGCCCGCGGCGAGCAGTGGGGCGAAGCCTCGCGTCCGGTCGATTTCTTCGACCTGAAGGGCGACCTGGATGCGCTCATCGCCCATACGGGCGAAGCCCACCTATGGTCTGTCGATGCTGACGGCCTGCCGGCGTGGCTGCACCCGGGCCGCAGCGCCCGCGTGCTGCGCGATGGCCAGCCGGCCGGTTTCCTGGGTGCACTGCACCCGGCGCTGGCCAAGGCGCTGGACCTCGGCCCCGACGTGTATGTGATGGAGCTGGCGCTCGCGCCGATCCTGTCGCGGCGCATGCCCAGCGCTTCGCGCGTGGCCCGTTTTCCGGCCGTTCGCCGCGATATCGCCATGGACCTGCCCGAAGACGTGGCCTGGGCGAGCGTGGAGGGCGCCGTGCGTGCCGCCCTGGGCGAGGTGCTCAAGGAGGTCCGCCTGTTCGACCGTTACGTGGGCAAGGGCGTCGAGGAAGGGCGAAAGAGTCTCGCTATGGGCTTGATTTTACAGGACGCTTCACGCACCCTTACCGACGACGATGCCGACGCTTGCGTGGCAGACGCGGTGAAGGCATTGGAGCAGACATGCAAGGCGAGATTGCGAGGATAAGATGGCGCTGACCAAGGCGGAAATGGCCGAGCGGCTTTTCCTCGACGTGGGCCTCAACAAGCGTGAGGCCAAGGAATTCGTAGACGCCTATTTCGAGGTCGTCCGCGAGGCCCTCGAGAAAGGTGAACAGGTGAAGTTGTCGGGCTTCGGCAACTTCGATCTGCGGCAGAAGAATCAGCGGCCCGGTCGTAATCCGAAGACCGGCGAAGAAATCCCCATCTCGGCCCGGCGGGTTGTCACCTTCCGTCCTGGCCAGAAACTCAAGGTAAGAGTCGAGGGCTATGCTGGATCCAGGGAATAACACCGAACTCCCCGCCATTCCGGCGAAGCGCTACTTCACCATTGGTGAGGTCAGCGAGCTTTGCGGCGTCAAGCCGCACGTGCTTCGCTACTGGGAGCAGGAATTTCCCGCCCTCAAGCCGGTCAAGCGCCGCGGCAACCGCCGCTACTACCAGCGCCATGACGTGCTCATGATCCGCCAGATCCGCTCGTTGCTGTACGACGAAGGCTTCACCATCACGGGCGCCCGCGCCCGCCTTGAGGGCCCCCAGGCCCGCATGGAAGCCAGCATGTCGCACCAGATCGTGCGCCAGGTTCGCCTGGAACTGGAAGAAGTGCTTACGCTGCTCCGCCGCTGATCCTGCTTCCGCAGGGCAGGGCGAAGCTGCTACAATCGTTAGCTCGTCGGGGTGTAGCGCAGCCTGGTAGCGCACTACGCTGGGGGTGTAGTGGTCGCGAGTTCGAATCTCGCCACCCCGACCATTTATTCGAAAAGGCGTCCCAGTGGGGCGCCTTTTTCTTTGCCCGCGTTCCACCTATGCTGCGGTGGCTGGCGCCGGCACGGCGCCGAAGGGGGCAATCGGACACCACCTGGCGGCGCGCAATGCGCCGCTGCATGCGTCCGCACATGGATAGGGGGCAGCAAGGCATGGCACGCAAGACTGGGAACACGCATTACTGGCTTTCGGAACTCGGTAACCGCGCCGATGCGCAGCAAGCGATGAAGGGTGGCGCGTTCGCAGCGTGGCTCGTCGCCGCCATCAACATCGGTATTGGCGCCTTCATCATGTTCGCCGCTCCGGGTGCCGCGCGGACGTTCGGTGTCACCGGCGCGGCGATGATCGATGGCATTATTTTCGGCGTCATCGGCATCAGCATCTGGCGTTACTCGACGATCGGCGCATGGATCGGGCTGGCCTTCTTCTCGCTGGAGAAGATCTACCAGTGGACCACCCAGCCGAAGAGCCTGGTGGGCCTCGCCCTTGCGGCAGCCATCTGGCTCGCATTCGTCAACGCCGTTCGTGGTGCCAACGCGTTGCGCCGTTTCAAGCGTGAAGAGGCCGCGGCACCACCCGTGACGGAAGTGGCCTGACGCACCGGCCATCGAGACGTGAGCGCGGCGAAGCGTGGCGTGGGCGTGGTGGCACTCCTGGGTTGCCTACTGTTGCTTCTGAGCGGTTGTTCGCAGTCAGCACCGACGGCACCGGCGGCGAACGTTGCTGCCCGAGCGCCGAAGGTCGTGAGCATGACTATCCAGGACAACTGGATGGGCCTCAATGAGGATGCGCCACTGAAGGCTGAGTGGACGATTGACGCCACGCGCGACGGCTACCGCCTGCACGGAAAGGCCTCGAAGAATGATGCCGAGGCCATCAGGAAGGAGGGCAAAGACCGCCGGAAGGTCACCGCGAGCGCGGATACCCCGGTGCCAGCGGCATCGGTCGACGCGCTCTTGAGCGCCATGCAGGCACCGGCACAGGATCACCTCGATGTCATCAACATGGCCGTCAACCAGGACGCCGCACAGGCCTATCTCGACAAACGTGCAGCGTTGCTACAAGCGAACATGACGGCTCCGGCATTGGCGACGCGCATCGCCACGTGGCGAAAGGGGCTCCACGATCCCGTGGCGCTCGGCAAAGTGCCGGCCAGCGGTCTCAAGCGCTCCTACCACACGGATGATTACCCGAATTTCTCCGTCACCGTGACCATGAGTGATGGCAGCAAACTTGTCGCATGCAGCTCGTCGCAGAACGCCATGATGCTGCCATGGGAAGACGCAGGAATTCACTACGGGCAAGGACACGATAGGTCCGCTTTGTAGTGCGCGCCCCTCGTTGCCAGACGGCGACGACCTTGCATGGGTTGAGCCGATGCTTCATGCCATTTGCTACCGCCAGGTCTTCAGCGCCGAGGGGGTTCCGATTCCGCCCTCGGCCCAGCGCTACACGCCGAAGCTCAGACCCCCGGCGGAACCCGCCGTGCTTGATGCGCGGTAAGCGGAATACGTCACCAGTTGTATCGATACCCCACCGTGCCGTTAAACGACTTGACCCCATTCCCGAAGGCCTTTTCGTAGCTCACGGTGGCGTAAAGCGAGCCGTTGGTGCCCATCGCCACGGTCGTGCCCGCCCCCAATTCCCACCACGTCCCGCCAAGGTCGGAATGGAAGGGCACATCGCCATCGGCCGACGAGAACCGGGTCGTCGTATCGCCTCGGGATTCATGCCACACGTTCGCCAACAGCCATCCCACGGTGGGGCGGCTGCTGGCTTCGCTCGATGCCCACGTGTGGACATGCGCGCGCCAAGCCGCGAGACGAGCGACGTGGCATCGTCAAAGCGAACGCGGGCCGCATCGTCGCTCGCGTTATCCAGGCGCAGGCGCTGGTAGATCACCTGGGCCTGCGGTTCGAGCGTCCAGTCCTGCTCCAGTTTGAAGGGGTAGCCGCCTTCCAGTGAGGCGGTCCAGCCGAAACCATCGGTCTTGATGTCGTTGTGGTACGGCGAGGTGGCGCGCGCGTGATACCAGGTGCCTTGCAGAACGCCATCGAGGTACGCATCCGAAGGCGTGTAGTGCGTCCAGTAGCCGCCTAGCGTGTAAGCGTCGAACCGATCGCGGCCTGCCGTGGTGTCGTCAAAGTTATCGACGCTGCCGTGGCCGTGTCCGAGCGAGGCGGTGAGCCCGGCGAAATCGCGGGAGTGGTCATCGCTTTCACCGCGCCACAGATCCGCGCCGCCTTGCACCGCCACCATGTTGTCGTCGAATGAGGGGCCATCGCGGTAGATGCCACCGCGGTTGGCGTCCCATTGGCCATCCTGGCCCAAGACGCGGATCCACAGCGATGACAACGGTGACGCGTCACCTGCGGGTGAGGGCACGTAGGCTTCTTCACCAACGCGTTCGTGCAACGTCCCCATAAGCGCGCGCCCGTAGTTCAACGCCATGGAAGGCAGGGCGGTGTACAGCGAGACCTCCGGCCGGTACTCGGGGACCACTGGCGGCGGGATTTCGTTGGGTGTGGTGATCGGCGGTGTCGTGGTCACCGGCGGGTTTGTATTCTCGGAGCGCAGGTACCACGCATCGGCCGCCGAGCCGTCGCGCGCGCCCCGGAATAAGGTGTAGAGATAGGGGCCTGCTTCCACCCGGTTGCCCAGCGTAAACGCACCTGCGGCGGTCGTTCCGCCAGCGAGCGTCTGCACCACCTGAATGCCGTTGCCCGGTGTGGCAGCACCCAGGCCACCCACGTTGGCGACGAGGATTGCCGTGGTTCCGGAGGCGTTACCGCCGTTGATCACCAGGCGATCGGAAGGCGAGCCGTCGCCGTTGACGACCGTGTTCAACTGGAGCGTTCCCGCTTGCCCGGTGTAGTTCGTCACCACCAGGCGGTTGCCGACGCCCGCACCACCTACTTTGGCGACGCCCGCGTTCGCGAGCGTGCCGCCGATGGTGAACGTACCCAGGCCCTGGCCTGCCAGCCCCGGCGTTGCATCCGCCACCGCCACGCTGCCGCCGTTCGTGACGTTGCCCGCCACGGTGCCATAACCACCGAGCGTGGCGCCGTTGGCCACGGTGGTCGCACCGCCGCCCGTCAATGCCGCCGATGCGTGGGCGGCGTCACCCACGGCCAGCGTGCCGTGGTTCACCGCCGTGGTGCCAGCGTAGGGATTCACTGCCGTGAGGAGCGTGGTGCCGCTCCCGTCCTGCCTCACGTTGCCCGGTGTGCCGGTGGCGCCATCGCTAATCACGCCGGCGAACGTCAGCGTGTTGCTGTGGTTGAACGACAGCGTGCCGCCATTTTGCACATCGCCAGTGATGGAGCCTGTGGTGCCACCATTGCCCAACTGCAAGGTGCCGGCGTCGATGCGTGTGCCGCCGGTGTAGGTGCTATCGCCCGTCAATACGGTGATGCCCATGCCGATCTGGCGCACATCGCCACTGCCGCTGATCACGCCAGGAAACGTCGCTACGTCGGAGCGATTGAACGCGAGCGTGCCCGTGTTGGCCACATCGCCGACGATACTTCCGGACGTGCCGCCGTCGCCGATCTGCAGTGTGCCTGCTGTAATCGTCGTCCCACCCGTATAGGTGTTCGTCCCGGTGAGTACGGTGGTGCCGGTCCCCGCCTGGGTTACGTCGCCGCTGCCCGAGACGGCCCCGGCGAATGTCCAGGTATCGGAGCGATCGAAGCGGAGGCTACCCGAGTTCGCCACATCACCCACGATGCTTCCACTGGTTCCGCCATCACCGAGCTGCAAGGTGCCGGCGGTAATGCTCGTGCCCCCGGTATAGGTGTTTTCGCCGGTCAATACGGTCGTGCCCGAACCTTGCTGGATCACCTGGCCGGTGCCCGATACGATCCCGGCATACGTTGCCGTGTCGCTGCGGTCAAACACCAACCTGCCCGCATTCGCAACGTTGCCCACGATCGATCCGCTGGTTCCACCATCGCCCAGTTGCAGCGTGCCGCCTGTGATTGTCGTGCCACCGGTGTAGGTGTTTTCCCCCGTAAGTAACAGGGTGCCTGAGCCCGTCTTGTTCAACGCACCGGCACCCACGATCGGCGTGGCGATACTGCCCGTGAACGCCTGGGTATCGACGGTGCCTCCGGCGGCGGCGAGCGTGACCGGCCGATCGATCGCCATGTCCGTGCCCAGTTGCAGCGTGCCGCCATCGAAGGTGAGCGTGCCGCTGGCGTCACCGAGGCTTGCGTTGTCGGTGACGTTGAGCACGCCCGCGTAAAGCGTCCATGGCGTAACGGCGGCGGTAGTCCCCGTCAGCGACCAGGTGCTGGTGCCTGTCTTCGCGTACGCCGTGAACCCTTGGTATTGCGCGGCCGGGCCGATCAGGCTGGCGTCGAAGCTGCTGTTGTCGGCGCCGCCCAGTATGAGTGTGTTGTTACCCTGGGTCGCATCCACGACACCGGTGATGCTTGAGCCGGCGCGCAGCTCCAGCGAGCTGGTGCCACCGGTGAACTGGATCGCATCGTTGCGCGGACCGTTGTTACCCGCCAGGCCGCCTTCGATGCTGCCACTGTTGATCACCGTCATGTTGGAGCCGCTGACACCCAGACCGCCGCTGCCGCTGGCCCCGCCGCCGCCGCCGCCGCGGTTGCCGTTACCGCCGACGATCGCACCGGCGTTGTTGATCGTGCCGCCGTTGGTCACCCGCACGCCGTCGCCGCCCGCACCGCCCGTGCCACCCAGGCCGGTGCCATTGCCGCCGCCCCCCGTGCCGCCGTTGCCGCCGGTGACAGTCGCACCCGCGACGTTTTCGACACTGCCGGTGCCGGTGATGAATACGCCCGCGCCGCCCGCGCTGCCGTCACCGCCCACGCCATTGCTGACGTTGGCGTTGGCGCCGGCACCGCCGTCGCCACCTAACGAAGAACCAGCGTTCTGTACCGAGCCGCCGCCGTTGAGTGCGATCCCGTTGCCACCCGTGCCGCCGCCACCGCCGCCACCCACGCTGTTGTCACCGCCGTGGCCGCCGCTGATCGCGCCGGTGGCCGCATTCGTCACCGTGCCACCGCCATCCAGGCTGACGCCATCGCCGCCTTCGCCAGCGCTGCCTGCAGCACCGCCGCCGGTATCGTTGCTGCCACCGCCGCTACGGTTGCCATTACCGCCAGCGATCGAGCCGGCGTTATCGACGCTACCCCCGCCGGTAAGGAGAACACCTGCACCGCCGGCGCCGCCATCGGCACCCAGGCCGCCGGTGATGTCGCCGGTGCCACTCTGGTTCAGGGTGCTCCCTCCGCCGCCGGTACCGCCGTTACCGCCGACGATCCGGGCGCCCTGTGCATTGCTGATGGTGCCGTTGCCGACAATCCACGCCCCCAGGCCGCCATCGCCGCCCAGGCCGCCGCCACCGCTGATGACGGCGCCCGCGCCGGAGCCGAAGCCGCCGTTCTCACCGTTGCCGCCGTTGCCACCCTGGATAAGTCCGCTGTTGGTGACGGTACTGCCGCCGGTAACGAATACACCGCTGCCGCCGACACCGGCATCGCCTCCGCGCCCGCCTATGGCCACTTCGGAAGCGGGGCCCGTGCTCGTCGCTGAGCCTGCGCCGCCGCCATTAGCGCCGTTGCCGCCCGTGATGGATCCTGAGGTCGTATTGATCAGCGTGCCACCGGCATTGGCGATGACACCGTTGCCACCGGCTCCGCCGCCGCCACCCGCGCCCGCAACAATCGTGGTGCCATCGCCTGTGCCGAGCGGGCTGCCACCGCCGCCGCCGTTTCCGCCCTGGCCACCGTTGATCTGGCCGGCGTTAGTGCCCGTCGCGTTACCGGTGACGAGGACACCGCTACCGCCTTCGCCGCCGCCGCCGCCGCTGCCGCCACCGCCGGTCTGGGCGCTGCCATTCCCGCCGCCACCGCCACCGTTGCCGCCGGTACCGCCGGACACCGTGCCCGAACTCGTCGCGTCCGTGGCGATGATGACCCCATCGCCCCCGGCACCGCCGCCGCCGCCGCCGGCGCCGTTCTGCAGCGTGCCGCCTCCGTTCGCGCCACCGGCGCCCCCCGCGCCGCCCGCGCCACCGCCCACGCCCGATACGCCGGAACCGTTCTGGCCGATGCCGCCTGCGCCACCACCGCCACCGTTGGCATCACCGTTGCCCCCGACGCCACCCGCCCCACCCGTGCCGTCGGTACCGGTCACACTCCCGCCGCCGGCGCCGGCACCACCCACGCCGCCTGTGCTCGGTGCGCCGGGCGCGCCGTCGGGCGCCGTGGGTGTGCCGCCCGTGGCGGGGGTACATGTATTGGGAACGTTGCTGCTGGAGCAGCCACCTTTGCCGCCATCCGCGACTGCGGCATGCCAAGGCAGCGCTGTCATGAACAGGGAGGTTAATGCGACCGAGAGCGCGCGACGCGCGGGAGCAATGGCCTGATGCCGGGCTTGCGCACGGTATTCCCTCATGCTGCTTCTCCACGAAAGCGTAGTGCTGCCAGGAACCCCCAACACAAATGGCGCCGGAACCACTGTGCGAAAAACGTGAATGCGAGGCGTACGCGTGCATCACACATCGCGGGTCGCAGGGCGATGACGTATCGCGTCATCGCTAACGTAAATGACGGCATATCGCCTCGCCGCAATGCGCCGTTATTCCTAAGTAATTTTCCTAATCGCCCAGGTCCTCTGATATGGCACGATGCCTTGAAACATGACGCGCTTCGCGTATCGCACGCGATGAAGAGCGAATGATGGAGCGACGCGCGTTACACCCACTCAACCAGTGCCGGCCACAGGGGATTCGCGTGGTGGGGCAAGGGAGGGACGAGTGCCACGGAGCATGATCGTGCTATGCGGCCTGCTGGTCGCGCCCGCCGTGTTTGCGCAGGATGCGGATAACGCATCGCTGCGGGATGAGAACGCTCGCCTTCGTGCGGAAGTCGAAGCATTGCGCCAAACCATGCAACGCATGGAAACGCGGCTTGAGGCAGTAGAAAACAATCACGCGCCGAGCCCGCCACTAGGGACGGCGGACACGGGCACAGCTCCGCCGGCTGCACCATCGAATGTGGCGAACGTGACGGGCTCTATCGCGCCGCAAGCGGCAACCGTTGCCGTGGCTACCCCGGCGATGGGGGAACGTATCTCAACCGCCACTGCCGTAGGCGTGCCACCTACGCGTCTGCCAGCGCAGAATTCGGTGTCGGACCCTGGCGCGGGCGCGTCACGCGTCAACAACGCGCCACCGCCGACGGACCCCGATCTGAAAGGCTTCTTCGACGTGCCGGGCACGGAGACGAAGATACGCATCGGGGGCTACGCGAAACTCGATGCCATCGCCGATAACCATGATGCGGGCAACGACACGCAGTTTATCCCGGCGACGTTTCCCGCGGGCGCCGACGATCGGGATCACTCCCATTTCAACATGCAAGCACAGCAGACGCGCTTTACCTTCGAAGCGCGCCGTCCCACCGAATACGGCAGCCTGCGTTTCTACCTCGAGAATGATTTCTTTGGCGGTGATGCCAACGGCTACCAGTTTCACCTGCGTCATGCGTACGGCCAGATAGGCAACACCTACGCCGGTTATGGCTACTCGTCATTCATGGATGCGGATAGCTTGCCCGATACGCTGGACTTCGCCGGACCGGGCGGCCAGATGTTCCTGCTGCAGCCGGGCATCCACCAGGCCTTCCCATTCGGTGAGGGCAATAGCCTCACCATAGCCGGTGAGCGGCCGCAAACGGAGATCTCCACCGCCAGCGATGTAGCCCATGCCAAGGGCGCGACGCAGGCTCCGGACCTCATCGTGGCCCTGCGCCGGGAGCGCGACTGGGGTCACGTTCAGGCGGGCCTGCTGTTGCGACGGCTCGGCTACACGGCGGGCAAAACCGAGTCGCATGCGACGGGTTGGGGCCTGGCGCTTACCGGCGCATGGAGCCTGGTCGGCCAGGACCTGTTCATGGCGAGCGCGGTGTATGGGCGCGGTATCGCCCGCTATCTGTCCGATACCAGTGGCTCAGGCCTCGATGCACTGGTTGAGCCCGATGGCCAACTGCACGCATTAAAAGCCTGGGGCTGGTACGGCGCCTACACCCACTACTGGACCACGCAATGGCGATCGAACCTCGTTTATGGCCAAGCTCGGGTGCCATCCCGCAAGGGGCTGGCGAGTACCGCATTCGATCTTAGCGATTACGCCGCCGTGAACATGATCTGGAGCCCCGCTCCCACGTGGACGATGGGCGTGGAACTGCTGCACGGCAAGCTCGAACAACAAGGTGGAAACCGGGCGAACGACACGCGCCTGCAAGGCTCGGTCCAGTACAGCTTCATCAAATAAGCGTGGGCCAACCCGCGCAGGAGGATCAGCGCATGGCATCGAGCGATAAGAAAATCGGCGTGGTGGCGGCTACGTTCCTGGTGGCTGGCAACATGATGGGCTCGGGCGCGTTCCTCTTGCCGGGCAACCTCGCGAAGCTGGGTTCGGTATCCATGTGGGGCTGGGTGGTGACCACCATTGGGTCGCTGCTGCTGGCGTTTGTATTCGCCAAGCTAGGCAAGCTCGCACCGAAGGAAGGCGGCCCTTACGCGTACGCACGCGACGCGTTCGGGCCGTACATGGGCTTCCAGACCAATACGATCTACTGGTTCGCCAACTGGATCGGTAACGTCGCACTGCCGATCGCCGCGGTAGGGTATTTCAGCTACTTCATCCCCGCGCTCGCGCAGCCATGGACCCGCACACTGGTCGTGGTCGCCGTGATCTGGGTGTTTACCTTTGCCAACATCGCTGGCGCCAGCGTTGTGACGCGGATCCAGTCGGTGACGACGTCCTTCGCGCTCATCCCGTTGTTTGGCGTCGCGTTGCTAGGCTGGATCTGGTTCAAGGCGGATCTGTTCACGGCTGCCTACAACGTCTCGGGCAAATCGGATTTCCAGGCGATATCGAGCTCGGCATCGCTCACCCTGTGGGCGTTCATCGGCGTTGAATCGGCGTCGGTCTCGGCCGGCGTTGTCCGCAACCCTGAAAAGAATGTGCCGATAGCGACGCTCGCCGGCGTGGCGCTCGCCGCCGTCGTGTACATCGCCAGCTCCGCCGTCATCATGGGCATGGTGCCGAACGATCAATTGCAGATCGCCGATGCGCCGTTCGCGCTGGCGGCGCAGGTGGCGGTGGGCCAGATCGGCGGCGGTATCGTCAGCATATGCGCGACGTTGGGCGCCGCGGGGTCGTTGGGTGGCTGGATCCTGCTTACGGCGCTCTCCGCGAAGGCGGCAGGTGACGACGGCCTGTTTCCCGCTGTCTTTTGCCGTACCAACAAGGATGGCACGCCGGTGAAGGGGCTGCTGATCGTCGGCGTGCTGATGTCCCTGGTGGTCCTCGCCACCGGGACATCGCCCTCCGCCTCGGCCCAGTTCGGCCTGGTCACCTCGGCCGCCGTCGTGCTCACCCTGCTGCCTTACATCTATTCCTGCGTGGCCTGCTACTTCGTGGTGGAGCAAGGCCACAGCACCACGCATGTCGGCTTCTACTGGGTGCTAACCAGCATCGTCGTCGTGTACTGCCTGTGGGCGATCTTCGGCACCGAGGGTGAGCTGGTGACCTGGGCCTTCCTGTTCATGCTGTTCATCACCGTGTTCTATCCGTTTTTCAGCGAGGAGCGCCGCAAGAAGACGCTTGCCGGAAAGATCGCCTCGCCGACCGTCAGGAGCTGAGCCATGTATTTCAACTCGCTGGATTACCCGATCGTTATCATCGATGCGGATTTCGATTCGCCGCGAATCAACGGAATTCTCGTCCGCGCCCTCGCCGAAGAGATCGCCACGCACAACCAGCGTGTGTTGACGGGCCTGAACATGGCCGATGCGCACGCGGCAGGGCGAACCTATACGGCAGCATCCGCGGTCCTCGTATCGATCGATGGCACGGAGGAGGGGCCCAGCCAGTTCGATGATCTGTTCCAGTTCCTCGACGAGCAGGAGAGCCGACGCGGCGATCTTCCCGTGTTCCTCTATGGCGAGCGGCGCACTATCGAGCAGATACCGACCAAGCTGCTGACGCGTGTCCACGGGTTCATCTATCTCTACGAAGACACCAAGGCGTTCATCGCACGGCAGGTGATGCGCGCCGCCGATGATTACATGGAGCGCCTGCTCCCACCGTTCTTCAAGGGACTGCTGATTCACTCGGCCCGTTCGAACTACAGCTGGCACACCCCCGGCCATGCCGGCGGCATCGCCTTCACGAAATCAGCCGTGGGCCGCGCGTTGCACCAGTTCTTCGGGGAAAACACCCTCCGCAGCGACCTGTCGATCTCCGTGCCCGAGCTTGGCTCGCTGCTGGACCACACGGGCCCGATCAGCGATGCAGAGAAGGAAGCGGCGAAGAATTTTGGTGCGGACCACACCTACTTCGTCACCAACGGCACATCCACGTCTAACAAGATCGTATGGCACGGCGTGGTGGCCCGCGGCGACGTGGTGTTCGTCGACCGTAACTGCCACAAATCACTGCTCCACTCGGTGATCATGACGGGTGCGGTGCCGGTCTGGTTCCGGCCCACACGCAATGCCCACGGCATCATTGGCCCCATTACGCTGGATCAGTTCGACCCGGAGGACATGGCGGCCAAGGTCGCGGCGCACCCGCTGGCGAGCCATGCACGCATGGACGGGCCGCGGGCGCGCATCGCCACGGTCACCAACTCGACCTACGATGGCCTGTGCTACAACGCCGAATCGATCGCCGAGCGCATTGGCTCCGCGGTGGATTACCTGCATTTTGACGAAGCCTGGTACGGCTACGCGGCGTTCCACGAGCTCTACGCCGATCACTACGCGATGGGTAAGGGCAAGGAGCGCACGCAGGATGCGGTGATGTTCGCCACCCAGTCCACGCACAAGTTGCTGGCGGCGTTCTCGCAGGCCTCAATGATCCATGCCCGCGATGGGCGGGAACGCGCTCTGGACGCGGAGCGCTTCAATGAAGCATTCATGATGCACACCTCCACGTCCCCGCACTACGGCATCATCGCCTCGTGCGATATCGCCTCGAAAATGATGGAAGGGCAGGCGGGCCGTTCGCTGGTACAGGAAACCCACGACGAAGCCATCGCATTCCGCCGGGCCATGCTGCATATCGAGCGCGGCATGTCGCGTGATGAGTGGTGGTTCCAGGTATGGCAGCCCGATGCGCTGCGCAAGCGGTTGGAGCAGGAGCTCGACACCATTGGTCCCGTCGCGACGAAGCAGGCGGATTGGCACCTTGAGCCGTCGGCTGCCTGGCATGGCTTCGGCAAGCTGCCCGCCGATTACGTGATGATCGACCCGATCAAGGTCACCGTGCTCACGCCGGGCCTTGGCCTGGATGGCAAGTCGACCGAGGCAGGCGGCATCCCCGCCGCTGTGGTCACCAAGTTCCTGTGGGAACGCGGCATCACGGTGGAAAAGACCAACCTGTATTCCTTCCTCTGCTTGTTCTCCATGGGCGTGACCAAGGGCAAGTGGAGCACGCTGGCCACCGAGCTGCTTTCATTCAAGACGCTTTACGATCGTAACGAGCCGCTGCGTAATGCGTTGCCCTCGCTGGTGGATGCTCACCCGGATGTTTACGAGGACGCTGGGCTGCGCGACCTGTGCGATGCGCTGCATGCGTTCAACGTGGAGCACGAGGTGGCGCGGGTAATGAGCGAGATGTACGTCGAACTACCCGAACCGATGATGACGCCCGCGGAGGCATATGACCGCCTCGTGAGGGGGAAGGTAGAGCGTGTCGGCATCGACGATCTCGAAGGGCGCGTGGCGGCCACCATGATCGTGCCGTATCCGCCTGGCATCCCTACGATCATGCCAGGGGAAAAGTACGGCGGCGCGAACAAGGCCATCCTGGAATCACTCACCCTGGCGCGCGAGCAGAACCAGCATTTCCCTGGCTTCGAATCGGATGTGCACGGGCTGCTGGTCGAGTATGACCACGATGGAAGCCAGCACTATGTGGTGGAAGTACTCACCAACGATGCCTGAGGTGCGCTGCCATGAAGCCGATGAAGCGTTGCGTCTCGAACGTCGTGTGCGCGGCCGCCCTGGCCCTGGCGGCGATGCCCCCGGTGGCCGATGCATGTACCCGCGTGGTCTACCTCGGCAAGAACGACGATGTCATCACCGCCCGGTCGATGGACTGGAAGGTCGACGTCGGGACGAACCTGTGGATTTTCCCCCGGGGCACGAAGCACAGCGGAGAAGCAGGCCCAGGCTCGATCACCTGGACATCGAAGTACGGCAGTGTGATCGCCACCGGCTATGACGTCTCGACCACGGATGGCGCGAACGAAAAAGGCCTGATGGCCAATGTGCTGTGGCTGGTGGAATCGAGTTATCCCAAGCCGAAGGTTGGAGACCACACGCTGAGCATCGCGCTGTGGGCCCAGTATGTACTGGATAACTTCGCGACCGTGGATGAAGCGGTCAAGGCACTGGAAAAGGAACCCTTCGTCGTGGTGACCGATGAGGTGCCCGGCGAGCCCCGCCTGGCGACGCTGCATCTTTCCATGTCCGATGCGAGTGGCGACAGCGCCATCGTCGAATACATCGGCGGGAAGCAGGTGATCCACCACGACCGCACGT
>Ga0157369_10001034_pt1 | contig 35156 bp, 34 predicted proteins | sample C25metaG_FD_113461 | JGI IMG/M metagenome (GOLD analysis project Ga0157369, IMG submission 113461) | Corn rhizosphere microbial communities from Kellogg Biological Station, Michigan, USA - C2-5 metaG | ecosystem: Host-associated > Plants > Roots > Rhizosphere > Soil | place: USA: Michigan... | reverse complement strand
GGCGAGCCAGTGTCCCAACGGCAACTGGAGTGTGCATCTCACCTCGCTCACCTACACCAACGTGGTGTTGCACATCCAGCAGCCGCCGGGCACCGACGTGCTGACCCTCTCCTTCGGGAACATCGATCCGTAGGACGGTCAAGTAACGGCGGAGCGGCCGGGGGAGCTGCGCGAGCGGCTCCCCCGGCCGCTCGCTTCAACGATCTCAGCGACGCGCAGCAATGAACCCTTAGCCGACCTTGATGATCGGGCAGTTCAAGACGACGTGTGCGTCGCGTTCGGTGAGCATGCCGGTCTTCTCGATTTTGTCGATCTGCGTGTCGCTCTTGATCACAACCGGAGTGGCGCCTGGCTTCCAGGTCAGGATCGTTTCGGACCAGAGCGGGGAGTAGTCCTTCTCGCCGGGCTCCGACCCGAAGACGGCGAGCTGCCCGGCTGCGGCCTTGCCCTCGACGAGGTAGATCTCCGGTAGGCCGGTAATCGGCTTGAGTCGCGGCGAGTAGTTGATGTGCATTGTCGTCGCGTCCTTCTTCGAGGAGACGTCGGTGTTCAGGTAGGTGTCTTTGTGGCCGTCGTAGTAGCCCAGGAAGGCGGGGCGGTTGATCGTTTTGGCAGGCCCCATGATCGGCCCCATCATCGGGGTTGCAGTGATCGCTGCTCCAACCGCGGTCGCGGTGGCCGCGAACAGCAGGCCTGCAACGAGAACGAACCTTGAGCGCATGGTGAACTCCTCAGCTAGGAAACACCAAGGACTACGCACCCATCACAGGCTCGGTTTTGGGATGCGTTAGCCGTCATCGTCAGGCGAGATCACGGTTTGCAAGAAGGGAAACGAGGGCACTCCACCGGGCATCCCTATCCGGAGGAATACACCTGATGAGACGGATGATCCTGCTTGGGGCCGGCGCGGCGCTGGCCCTCGCGTTCACGCTCGCGGCTTCCGCTGCGCCACCGACCAAGAGTGGAGGCTTCGTCAGCTACTCGCTCGCCGAGACGACCGGGACGACGTGCCCGGGAGGCTCTGCCTGTTCGAACATCGCCGCGGAACCGGCGATTCGCGCCGACGGGGCGGGCAGATACTTCGGCAGCTCCGAGAACGGCCTGGGCGGCGGCACCGTCGCGTTCGGTTCGACCGATAACGGCCTGCATTACACGACGCTCGTCTCGCCGAACGGCGTCTCGGCGTCCAACAACACGGGCTTCGCTCCTGGCGGCGGTGACACCGATCTCGCGGTCGCCCCGGATAAGAACACGGCCGGCTTCTACAACGTCTATGTCTCGAGCCTGTCGCTCGCGAACGTCGACGTGTCGACCTCCACCGACGGCGGCGCGACCTGGTCGTTGAACCCAGTGACGACGCCGGAGACGATCGACGACCGCGAATGGATCGCCGCCGACACGAACAACAAGGTCTGCATCAGCTACCACGACGCCGCGCAGGGAATCACAGTCGGCTGCAGCCCGAACGCAGGGCTGACCTTCACCCAGTTCGCGAGCGCGCTCGATGCGAACCACGCCTTCCAGATCTCCGAGAACTCGATCGGCAACCTCGCGATCGACCCTGCCTCGCACACCATCTATCAGACCTACTCGGCGATAACGAACGCAGCCGAGACGGCCTGCGCGCCGCAACTCGGCGTCGTCGCAGGCACCTGCAACTACCACGGCGTCTACATGGCCGTCTCAACCGACGGCGGGCTTACGTTCACCGACTACCCGGTCTACGTCAACCCCGACGCGACCGCCGGCTACGGCCACCAGTTCGTGAACGTCTCGGTCGACGACGCCGGCAACGTCTATTCGGTCTATACCGACGACCACCACGTCTACTACTCGTTCTCGACTGATTACGGCAAGACGTGGAGCGGCCCGAACCTGATCACTACGACGGACGGGACACAGATCTTCCCCTGGTCGACCGCAGGCGACGCCGGCAAGCTCGACGTCGTCTACTACCAGACGCCCTACTACGACGGCACCAACACGCCGGACAACTATCCGATGTCAGCCGCATGGACGGTCGGCTTCGCGCAGAACCTGAACGCGCTGACGCCGGGCTCGGCGTGGTCACGTCAGACCGCCTCGCCGACCAACCACTTCGGCGGCGTCTGCGAGAGCGGCGTGACTTGCACCGGCAACCGCGACCTCTTCGACGACTTCGGCGTCGCAGCCAGTCCAACGACGGGGCTCGCATCGATCATCTACAGCGACGACCAGTTCGACCCAAACGGGCCAAACACGACGGGCTGCGACGCAGCCACCAGCAACTCATCCTCCTGCGACCACACCGCGATCGCAACCCAAACCGGAGGTTCACCGATCTTCGGAGGCAAGAAGAAATAACGGCGCTGGATCCAGGACGATGACGGCGGGCCAACCAGCCTGCTCGATTCAGAGGCGAGTCCCTGCGAGCCTTCGGGTTCGCGGGACTCGCCTCTCTTGCGTGCGGCCTCTAGGAGGGCGCCATGATCAGCAGCTGAGGCTTGCCGTTCGAGCCGCTCTGCAGCGGGAAGTAGACGAGATGGGTGCGGGGGTCGACGGCGACGCTGTGCGCTTCTGTCGCGAGGAACGCTTGCCCGAGCTTCGTGAGGCTGTGTGGGTGCTCGGCGAAGACCGCGACGACGCCGCTCTCGGCCGAGACGTAGAGGCGATGGAGTGAGCTGTCGAAGGCGAGGACGTCCGGGGTATCTCCGACGCTCGTGTTGCCGGTGACGCGCATGGTGCGGAGGTCGAGGGTGAGAAGCCTGGCGTTGGCATCACAGGCAACGAAGGCGAGTCGACGCGAGGAGTCGACGAGGAGCCCGTGCGGGTTGGCGCAGCCGTCGAGCGCGAGGCGCCGTACGATCCTGTTCGAGCTTGGGTCGATCATGACGATCTCGCCGCGGGTCTGGACGTCGACGAGGATGTGGCCCGAGCCGGCGTCGTACTGGACGTTGCCGGCCTCGCCGCCGAGCGGGATTGTCGCGATCCGGGCTCCGCGGGCATTGATCACGGTCTCGACGCCGCCGGTCTCGTCGGAGATAAAGACGTGATGCTCGACCGGGTCGTAGGCCAGCCCGTCGGGATACGCACCGGCGGGAGCCCGAGCGAGGACAGCGCCTGTTTTCGCGTTGATCGTCATAACCTCATGCGCATCGGTTGCCGACGCGTAGACCCGACCGAGCGAGGGCACCGCGATCACGCCGTGCACGCCCGGTGCAGAGATCGTCTTGACGATCTTGCGCGTGCGCACGTCGACCGCGAGAAGTTGGCTTGCGTCCATGTGCGCGATGTAAAGCCGGCTCATGGTCGGGTCGAGGCTCGTGTAATCAAACCGGACACTCGGCCCCGAAAGCGGGACGCGTGCAACCGTCCGAAGCGGAAGCGCATTCGCGACGGTGGCTGCCGGCGTCGATCCACTCGCGGCCAGCGCCGACGCGAGCGCCGAAACGAGAATCACCATGATGCTTCTCACGTGCAGTCTCATTCCTAGTACGAGAACTCGGCGGCCGCTGTTGTGGCGGCGGGGTCTGGCGCGCGTGTGTAGATCGAGAGGTAACAGCGCGTTGCGCCCGCGAGGACGTGTGGATACGCGCTCACCGTCTTCACGCCGGTGAGCGCTCCCTGCAGCTGCTCCACGGGGCCGTCGTCGTCGGCGATCTCGCACCAGCTTGACCAGGAACCGTGGATCGGGCGGTTCGACGATGACATGACGACGATTCCGAGTCCTTGGGGGCTGATGGCGGTTCGGAAGAAGTGGAGGCCTTTCCCGGGACGCGAGGTCACGACCGCCCCGAGCTGGTGCCACGCTCCCGGCACTGGTGGCAGCGGCACGGTCGACGCGGGACCAAAAGCCAGTGCGGCTGACCCGACCATCGCCGCCATCCACTGCATCGCAGACATGCTAACTCCCATCGCCGAGAGCAACCAGAACCTTCGCCGGGCGCGGCCGCACCTGTCCGCCGATCCGCTCACGCCTGTCCCGGTCGACGCCGACCAGCGCGACTCCCAGGAGGTGATCGCGCTTACCGCTACGTAAGCCGAGAGACCGTCGCCGTCCGCTGTTCGATTGCTTCGACGACGGCGATCATGTCCGCTTCGCCCAGGCCGAGTTGCAGCGTTTCGCGGTAGAGGGCGTGGCAGACGTCGATCAGCGGTGAGGCGATGCCGGCCTCGTTCGCGGCTTCCGCGATGAGGCGGTTGTTCTCGAGTACGTTGGCGATTGATGCCTGCTCGGCGAGGTCGCCGGCGAGGAGCTTGGCCGTCTTGACCTTCGAAATCGGACTCGCCATCTGGCCGACGTTGAGCACAGCGGCGAGTCGTTCGAGGTCGAGGTCGTGGTGGCGGGCGAAGTGGAACGCTTCCGCGAGCCCTGTCACCAGGGCGATCAGGAAGACGTTGGCCGCGAGCTTCGTCACCAGTGCGTTCGGCACGGCGCCGCAGGCAACGGTCGCTCTGCACATGGCGTCGAACAGCGGTGAGGCGGCTTTGACGGCCTCCGCGCCGCCGGCGACCATCGCCACAAGTTGTCGTTCTTCGGCCGGGCGCCGCGACCCTGAGACTGGTGCCTCGACGTAGCGGCCGCCTGCGGAGATCACGTCGGCCTCGAGCCCGCGCGAGTAGGAGGGGGACGTCGTGCCCATGTGCACGATCGTGTGATCGCTGACGCGCGCGGCGAAGGTGGCGCCGCCGCGGTCGAGGACGCTGTCGATCGCCGCGCCGTCGGCAAGCATCAGGATCACCGTCTCGCAGGCGGCGAAGACGCCGTCGACACTGTCGGCGACCCGGGCGCCGGCCTCGGCGACGGCGGCGCACCTCGCCGTGGTTCGGTTCCAGACGACCAACGGGATGCCGGCGGCCGCAATATTGAGCGCCATCGGCTCGCCCATCGCCCCGAGCCCGATGAAGCCGGCAGGTTGCCCTCCTGCATGCATCGCTACGCGGCGGTGAGCGAGCAGAGGTGGGCGGCGGCGTCCTCCAGACGGTCATCGCCCCAGAAGAGCTCGTCGCCGATCGCTGTCGTCGGGACACCGAAGATGCCGCGATCAAAGGCCGCTGTCGTCGCCTGGTGCAGCGTGCGTTTGATCTGCGGGTCGCGGGCGGCGGCCTCGAGTTCGGCTCGGTCGATCCCGATCTGCTCACCGGCCTCGAGGACGACGTGAGGGATGTTGAGATCGGCGCCGTGCTGAAACGCATTGCGGTAGGTCTGGTGAACGAACTCGAGACCCCGTCCGATCTCGAAGGCATAGGTCGTCACGCGCATGGCGAACAGGTAGTCCGTCGGCCACGGATCGGGCCAGCGCATCGGCGGCAGCCGGTAGCTGCGGGTGCGGTGTTCGATTTCAGCCATCCCGGCCTGCCGGCGCTCGTAGTCGCCGAGCGCCCACGAGCTGCGGCCGGTCAGCTTGAAGAGTCCGCCGAGCAAGACCGGCTGCCACTCCACCGGTTCCGGGAGCAGCGCCGCCAGCCGCTCCGACGCCAGATAGGCATAGGGCGAACCAAGATCGAAGTAGAAGGTGATCCGAGGCGCTCCGTCCATGCCGATGCCGTCCTCCGCCGTTCGATAGAATGAACGATGCGTTCTCTATGGTAGACGATAGGAGTGGGGCTCTGCAGGACATCCTGGCGGCGAACGTGCGTCGGTTGCGAGTTGCGCGGCATCTCTCGCTTTCGGAGCTTGCCCGCGCGACTGGGATGAGCAAAGCAACGCTCTCGGGGATCGAGAACGCTCATGGCAACCCGACGGTGGAGACGTTGGCGACCCTCGCCAACGCGTTGCGGGTCTCGGTGAGCGAACTCCTCGAGGAGACCGCGCTTGGAGAGGTTCGGGTTGTCCGTGCCAGCGGAGCGACGTTCAGGGAGCGGGACGGCATTCGGGAGCGGCCCTTGGAAGCAGCCGAGGCTCTCGGCACGATCGAGATCGCCGAGATTGCGCTCGCCGCGCGGCAACTGCAGGAGCTTCCGGCTGAACCCGAAGGCTCGAGGGTAAGCGTCTATGTTCTCGAAGGCCCACTCGTCGCGGGTCCGGTCGAACGGATCAGCGAACTCGGCACCGGCGACTACATGAGCTTCCCGGCCGACGTGCCCCACGTGTTCGCAGCTTCGCGCCGTCCGGCACGGGCATTGACGCTCTGTCGCCTCCCGCACTGAAGCCGGAGCCAACGGGGCGTTGGCTCGGCGGGGACTCAGCCGCCCACCGCTTCGAGCACGAAGTCGGTGGCGAAGCCGAGGACGAGCCCGGCGAAGGTCATCCAGAGGACGAGCAGCGGCATCCCCAGCTTGCGGTTGACCGCAAACAGTTCCTGGACGACGAACAGGATCGAGCCGGCCGCCACGGCGAACAACGCGACCGAGACGGCGTCGTTGACCCAGGCCTGACCGACCACGGTGCCGAGGAAGGTCGGTCCGCCGCCGATCAGTCCGAGCACGGCCAGGAAGCGCCAGCTGGGGCGTTCGCTCTCGCCGCCCATGGGGCCGACGATCCCGAAGCCCTCGGTCGTGTTGTGCAGGGCGAAGCCGATGATCAGCGCGAGCGCAAGGCTGGTCGCGCCCTTCGCAGCGGACTGGCCGATCGCAAGGCCTTCACCGAAGTTGTGCACCCCGATCCCGACCGCAATCAGCAGCGCGAGCCGCCGGCCCGGACTCAGCCGCGCGAGAGCCGAACGCGCGGTGAATTCATCGACCGCAGCCGCACCGGGTCCGACCAGTTTGCTCACCCGCCGCCTGCCGGCCCAGCGCTCGTAGTAGCCGAGGCTCATCAGCCCGGCGGCGAAGCCTCCGGCGAGCAGCAGGCTGAGTCCGGCGAACCTACCCCACGAGCCGCCACCCTCGACTGCCCTGTCCATCGCCTCCTCGACCGGCTCGACGCCGTGGACGAGCACATCCCAGAGCAGGAACAAGAGGACGCCGGTCGCGATGGCGCTCAGCGCCGCGGACACGGCCGGGTTCGAACGGCGGACGCGGCCGAGCGGAAGTCCAATGAAGATCGTGAATCCGGCGATTGCGCCGAGCACGAGCGTCTGAGCGGTCGACATGTAATGCCCTCCCTCGACGTGTTGTAAGGGTCACCTTACACATCGTGCACAAGGGAGACGGGTTGCATCAGATAAACGCATGAACGCCTGAATAGTCACTCAGATATGGTGGAGTGATGGGACATGGTGTCGATCGCCGCGTTGAAGCCGGAGCGCTCGATCTCGAGACGGCGCGCGAGGTGGCCGAGACGATGCAGGCGCTCTCGACGCCGAGCCGGGTGCGCATCCTCGCCAGACTTCGGGTCGGCGCCTGCTCGGTGAACGAGCTGGCCGAGTCGATCGGGATGGAGGCGTCGGCGGTCTCGCATCAGTTGCGCGTGCTTCGGCATCTGCGGCTCGTCGTGGGCGAGAGGAGCGGGCGCAAGGTTCTCTACGCCCTCCACGACAGCCACGTCGGCGTGCTGCTGGAGGAAGCGACCAGCCACGTCGCCCATCTCCGCCTCGATTATCCCGATCGCGTCGACGTGAGCGCGTGAGGACGCGGCCGGCCGCAGAGCACGCCACGCACGGCCACGACCACGATCACGACGGGCACGGTCACACGCACGGGCTCGTTGATCGCTCGGTCATTCGTTCACGCGAGGGTGTGAAGGCGGTCTCGATCAGCCTCGCGGTGCTCGGGATCGCCGCCGGAATCCAACTTGCCATCTTCACGCTCTCGGGCTCCGTCGCGTTGCTCGCCGACCTGATCCACAACTTCGGTGACGCGCTGACCGCGGTGCCGCTGGGGATCGCTTTCTTCCTACGCAGTGTTCGCGGCGAGAAGTTCGCAGGTCTCGCCGTCGTGCTTGCGATTTTCGTCTCGGCCTGTGTTGCGCTGTCCGAGACAATCTTGCGCTTCATCCACCCTCAGCATCTGACTCACCTCTGGGTGCTCGCCTTGGCGGGTGTGGTCGGCTTCGTCGGGAACGAGGTTGCCGCGCAGGTGCGCCTCCACGCCGGCAAGCGGCTTGCGAGCGCGGCTATGACCGCCGACGGCAACCATGCCCGCATCGACGGCTTCGTCTCTCTTGGCGTGGTCGCGAGCGCGATCGTCGTTGCGCTTGGCGTTCAGATCGCCGACCCGATCATCGGCCTGACGATCACCCTCGTGATCCTGAAGATCACCTGGGATTCTTGGGACACCGTCCGCAAAGCAACCATCGACCTCGAGCACGTTGGTGACGCGGACGACGACCACGACCACGCCGATCGCCTCGTGGCCGGGTGAGAGCCGCCGCCCAGTCGAGCTACGTGCTTGCAAGCGGCTTCCGCGCACGCCGCTTGGCAACGCTGCAACATCAGCGCATGACGGGCGGCGTCCGTCACGGGGCTGCACGGCCGCCGATGCGGATACGTCCAACGACACGAATCCGCTTCGCCCGGCCGGCCGTAGGAGCCAGCATGAAGACGTTCGCCAGACATGCCTCGCTGCTGGCCGTTGCGACAGGCGTCGCGCTGGTGCTCAGCGCCTGTGGCGGCTCGAACAAGAGTTCTGGTGGCCCGCCTGCGACAACGACGGCTTCAAACACCGGCAGCGCAACCCAGACAGTCTCGATGCAGAAGATCGGGGGCGTCAGCATTCTCGTGGACGCCAACGGCGATGCGCTCTATTCGCCCGACCAAGAGAAAGGCGGCACGATTCTCTGCACGGGAGGCTGCACGGCGGTCTGGCTCCCGCTGACGCTCCCAGCCGGTACGGGCAAGCCGACCGCGGCCGGCGCTCTCGGTGGCGAGCTTGGTCTCGTTCGCCGTCCCGACGGCAAGCGCCAGGTCACCTGGAACGGCAAGCCGCTCTACACCTTCGTCCAGGATGGCGGTCCGGGCAAGGTCAACGGGAACGGCGCCTCGGATCGCTTCGGCGGCAAGAGCTTCACCTGGCACGTTGCGACGCCCGCCGGCAAGGCCGCCCCAGCAGCACCGGCAACGACCCAGTCGAGCGGCGGGTATGGCCAGTGAGGCTGCGTGGGTCGTAACTCTCCTGCGGCGCGACGTCGAATTCATCGTCGGGCATGCGGAGGAGCGCGGCGCTGATTCCGATCGCAGGGGGTCCTACCCTTTGAAGTACATGAACAGCACCAGCGCCAACATGCCAAGCGACTCGAGCGCGAGTCCTGCCATCCCGAGCAAGGAACGGTCCATCCGTCGCAACAGCGGCAGCGGAGGTACCCCGCTGGGAGAGACCTCGCCGCAGAGCGGGCATTTGCCCTCGGTGTAGGCGGGACGGAACCAGAAGCGGTCCTCGGGACAGAAGACGTAGTCGTCGTGGCGTCGCTGCGCCCGCGGTCGCAGACGACCGGCGAAACCGCTCACGGTTCTGACGACGCTGCTCATGACGCTCCTCCTCGACGCCAGTTCCACAAGCTCATGCCGGTGCCGATCACGAGTGCCTGCCACACGAGGTACGCGAGCAGCAACCACAGTGGCTTCCTCAACGCGGCCGCGAATGCCGCCGGCAGGGAATTGCCGGTCGAGCTCGCGTTCGTCTGCGAGGCCGAGCCGAGCGCGGATCCAGAGGGGGGAAGGGAACTCGACGCGTTCGATCCGCCGGCGAGCGAGCCGGCGCCGGTGGTTGAGCCGCCGCCGGCGGTTGAGCTGCCGCGGCCGCCGCGGGAGGTCATCTTCGTCGAGCGCGAGTGGCGACCGCCGGGGCAGGAGGAGGACGAGGACGAGGAGAGGGAAGAAGGAAGGAGGCCGAGCGCCGGAAGGGGTGTGGCCGGAGCCGCAAGCGAGTCCACGTACACCTCTCCGAGGATGTGCTCGACGAATTGAGCGGGAACGCCCGACGGGCTCACCGGCTGGGTAAACACCACGTGCACGCCGGTGGCGGTGACGATGGTCTCCTGGCCCGCGCCCATCGTGCCGCCCGTGGCGACCGGGGCGGTCGGGCCGGGCATCGTGGTGGTGCCTGTCTGGCCGGTCGAGGTCGGTGTCGTGGCGGGGGCCGTGCCCGCCGTAGCGCACGAGCTCGTCATGGGGGGCGGGCACCAGCTCGGCGTGGTGCTCGTCGTGTCTGTCTGGGCGGTCGACGTTGTTGTTGTTGTGCTTCCGCCGATGCCCGTGGATCCGCCTGTCGCCGTGCCGGTCGGACCGCACGAGGCAGGTGGAACGCAGGAGCTCGGTGTGGTGGTTGTGGTGGTCGTGCCCGACTGATCGGTCGAGATCGGTGTCGTGGTCGTGGTCGTTGTCGTGCCCGTGCCCGTGCCGGGATCGCACATGGCGCCTGCTTGACCGCACGGGCTCGCCGTGCCCGACTGATCGCTCGTCGTCGTCGTCGTATCAGTGGTTGTGGTCGTGGTCGTGGTCGTGCCCGTGCCCGTGCCCGCTGGCCCGCAGTTCGTGACCTCGGGCGCGACGAGGAAGATCTGGATGCCCGCCTGCTTCAACGCAGTGTTGAGCGCATCGCTGGCTTGCTTGTAGGGCAGGCTCTGGCGCTGGTCGGCGACCTGGACGCCGTCCTGGTCGATCGTCACCGGAACACCCCCGATCGACGCGGCGGCGACGGAGATGCTGGACTTGTACGTCGGCGTCGCGGTGCCGTCGTTCGCGACCGACGCTGTCACGTGGATGCCCTGGATCACGATCTGCCCGTCGCCGAGGCTCACGCGCCCCATGTTCGACTCTCCGCCCATCATCAGCGTGTAGGGCTTGGGAGTCCAGGCTGTGGGTGTCGTCCCGGTCTGGGTCGTATCGGTCTGGGTCGTGGCGGTCTGGGTCATCGTGGTCGTGTCGACCTTGGTGATGTCGGTATTGGTCGTGGCAGGCCCGGGGACGAGGACGCCCAGGGTCGACGACGTGAGCAGCGACTCGCCGTCGGACCCCGATCCGGACGCCGAAGAGCACGGCGTCGGTGCAGCCGACAGCGATCGCGACCCGCCTGTCGCGCCGGCCGACGGCAAGCCCGCCGACGGCACCGACACCGACGGTGTGGGGGGCGCGCTGCCGCCGGCGATGTTGGGCGTCGCGACCGTGGCGACCGGAACCGTGACGGTCGGGGTCGAAGTCGGGACCGCCGGCGCCTTCGGGGTCTTGACCTTGGGCGGCGTCGGGATCGTGACCTTGGGCAGAGACGGCGTCTCGGGGGCAGCGGCCGGGCAGCCGAGATACGTCGTCTTCCATCCCGCAAGCGCCTGCCGGAGCCGGTCGTCGAACCCCTTCGGCACGGCGAGGGTCTTCGTGCCGCCGAGCCCAGGCCCGCTCAGGCCGTTCGAGCCCACCGACGCGTCGGCGGTCGCCAGAGACTCGTTCGCGGCCGCCTCCGCGAATGGCTGTCCCGACGTGCCGTACGTCGCCTTGTCGGGGCCGCCGGGCCAGCGGGCGTCGGCGTACTGCGGCTGCTGGAAGTTGCCGGCGGCCGCTGTCTGCCCGATGGGGCCGGTGTCCTCGGGGCTCGCCGTCCCCTCGGAGAAGGGCGAGTTGTCCATGTGCGAGCGTGCCATCGAGTAGTAGTTGTCGACCGCCCCCGTCGTGAAGTTGGGGAACGCCGAGCTTCCGACGATCTCGTGGTCGGACGCCGCGTTCACCGTTCCGTTGATGACGAGGAACTGCGCTTGTGGTGAGTCGGGATCGAAGCCCGTCGACGACCCCGTCGTGGAGGTCGACGTCGTCGACGCCGAGGTCGTCGTCGTGCTCGTCGGCACGGGCCCGGACGCCGACGCCGAGCCGGCGACCGATACCGCGAGCGTCACTCCGAGCGCGAACGTCAGCGGCGTCATCGCGGCGACCGCGACGGCCTTGCGCCGAGCAGTCGGCTTCTTCACGACGCACCTCCCTCGCCGTTCCCCTGCGCCGCCGGGCTCTCGATCGCTTCGCGGAGCAGGTCGAGGAGCACCTCGGTCGCGTTGCGGCCCTCGTTGGCCGCGCGGTCCTGGATCGTCTCGAGCAGGCCGTCGGCGTGCAGAGGCAGATCCGCGGTGTCGTCGGGGCGAAGATCCTCCGCCGCGTCGATCCCGCCCTCGCCCAGGTAGCTGCCCTTGACGAACGCTTCGTCCCGGGCAAGCTCGGCGGCCTTGCCGCTGAAGGCCACCTCGCCCTTCTCGAGCACATACGCACGCGACGCCACGGCGAGCGCGTGGGTGACGAACTGCTCGACGATCAGGACGGACACGCCCTGTGCGGGGAGCGACCGGACGATGCTGAACAAGCTCTGCACGATCGTCGGTGCGAGCCCTTGCGACATCTCGTCGATCATCAGCACGCGCGGCTTCATGATCAGCCCGCGGGCGATGGCGAGCATCTGCTGCTCCCCGCCCGACAACGTCCCGGCGAGTTGCGTGCGGCGCTCGTACAGGCGATCGAACAACGCGTACGCGTCGGCGACCCGCGTGTCGGCCTCGGCTCGGCGTACGCCGGCCATCGCACACGCGAGGCGTAACGTCTCGTCCACCTTGAGGTTGGGGAAGATCCCCCGTCCCTGTGGGACGTGGACGATGCCGCCGCGCGCGATCGCGTCGGCCCGGCTGCCCTTCAGCGACGTGCCGTCGAGCGAGACCTCGCCCGCCATCAGTGGCAACATCCCCGACAGCGCGCGCAGCGTCGTCGTCTTGCCGGCCCCGTTCGCGCCGAGCAGCGCGACGATCTCGCCCTCCTTGACCTCGAGGTCGACGTTGAAGACGACCGGAAGGCGCCCGTACCCGGTGCGCACACCGCGTGCCTCGAGCAAGGTGCCGCTCATGCCGCAGCCGCCTCGCCGAGATACGCCCGCACGACCTCGGGGTCTTCGCGAATCTGCTCCGGGGGACCCTCGGCGATGATCTTCCCGTAGTCGAGCACGTAGATGCGATTGCAGATGCGCATGATCAGCGCCATGTCGTGGTCGACGACGAGCATGGTGACCTTGAAGCGAGCGCGCACCGACGCGAGCAGCCGGGCCAGGTCGGCCGTCTCGCGTGCGTCGAGCCCGGATCCCGGCTCGTCCAGGAGCAGCAGCCGGGGCTCGAGAGCCAGCGCGCGTCCGATCTCGAGACGCCGCTGGAGACCCACCGGCAGGTCGCCGGCAGGCGTGTCGGCGTAGTTGCCGAGGCCGAGGAAGTGCAGGATCGCCCGCGCCTTCTCCTGCGCCTCGCGCTCGTCGTGGACGGTCGTCGGCAGCCGCAGGAGATCGCCGATCACGCCACGGCGCGAGGAGGCGTCCAGCGGGAGCACAAGGTTGTCGAGTGCGCTGAGCTCGTCGAACAGCTCGAGGTTCTGGAACGTGCGCGCGATCTTCAGCCGCGCCCGCTGGTGAGGCTTCAGGGACCTGAGGTCGCGGCCGTCGTAGAGGATGTTCCCCCGGTAGCCGGGCACCACGCCGGTGATGCAGTTGAACAGCGTCGTCTTGCCGGCGCCGTTGGGGCCGATCAGGCCGAGGGTCTCGCCCTGGTTGAGCGTGAACGACACACCGGACAGGGCGTGGACGCCGCCGAAGCTCATCGAGACGTTGTGGGCCTGCAACAGCGGAGTCATCAGATCTTCACCATCGTCGGCGTCTCGCTCGCGGCCAGGTCCGGCAGCGCGACGGGCTCAAGCGTGTGGGGGAACCGCGGCGCGGGCGGGGACCGCCGGCGGAAGCGCTCCTCCCAGTCCGGAACGACGCCTTGCGGCGTGAGGATGACCTGGACGATGAGGATCGCTCCGACGATCAGCGGGAACCACAGTGTGGACAGCGGCGTGTGGGTCAGTAGCTCGGGGCCGAAGATGAGGAAGAGTCCGCCGACCGCGGCCGCGCCGACGGAGCGGACACCGACCACGATCGCGATCGCGAACACCGCCAGCGACTGCTGGAACGTGTAGGCGCCCGCGCTCACGGAGCCGATGCCGGCAGCGAGCAGGCCGCCGGCGAGACCGGCGAGGCCGGCCGAGACGCCGAACGCCGCGAGCTTCCACGCGGTGAGGTTCACGCCGCTCGTCGCGGCTGCGATCTCGGAGTTTCGGATCGCCCGCAGCACGCGGCCGGTCTTCGACCTGCTGAGGTTCCAGACCGCGAGCACCGCGACGAGGAACACCGCGAGCGTGAACAGGTAGAAGGCGTAGGCGCCCGCGAGCGAGATGCCGAGGAAGCTCGGGCGTCCCACCGTCCAGGACGAGATGCCTCCCGAGAACGAGTCCCACGTCCCCGGCGCCAGCAGGAATTTGTCGAAGAACAACGCGACCGCGATCGTCAGGATCGCCAGGAACAGGCCCGACAACCGCAGCGCCGGGATCCCGACCAGTACCCCGACCACGATCGAGAAGACCACGCCCAGCAGGAGCGCCGGCCAGAAGCTCCAGCCGTGACCGCCGACGAGCGACCCGACGGTGAAGGCGCCGATCGCGGCGAACGAGTACTGGCAGAACGAGATCTGGCCGACGAGCCCGGTCAACACGACGAGCGACAGCACGATCAGCCCGACGATCAGCGAGTACGCCGCGAGCGACTGGTAGTAGCTCGACAGGAGCAACGGGAACATGACTCCGAGCCCGATGCCTGTGCCCACCACGACGACACGGATCGGGGGGTTGTCGGTCGCGGGAACCGGCGCGTACTCCTTCGCGGCCGAGATGCGCTGCGCGAGGCGCGCTCCGGGGCGGAAGAGGATCGCCAGGGTCAAGAGGACGAGCGCGAAGGTCACCGCTTGCCCGGTACCGGCGGTCGACGAGAAGATGCGCGGATAGGTCTCCGCGAGACCGAGGAACATCGCACCGACGACCGTCCACGGCAGGCTCGTGAGGCGGCCGATGAGCGCGGCGGTAAAGGCGTCGATCACGACGATCGTCAGCGAGATCGGGTCGAAGTTGATGCGCGGCGTGATCAGGACTCCGGCGATCGCGCCGATCGCGGAGCCGGCTACCCACGAGACCGCCATGACGCGGTTCACGTTGATGCCCCACAGCCGAGCTGCGTCGGGGTCGTCGGCGACCGCCCTCATCGAGGTGCCGAAGGTCGTCCACCGGAGGACTGCCGCGGTACCGAACGCCAGGGCGAGAGCGACGACGATCGTCGTGAACTCGTCCCAGCCGACGACCACGGAGGTGCCGGGGAACGTAAAGCCGTGGATGGAAACCAGCTGGACCGGCCGGTGATAGGCCGTCTGCCCCCAGATCAACCCCGCGGCAGTCTGCAGGACGAGCAGCCAGCCGATCGTCACCACGACCTTGCTCAGCGCCGACCGGCCGGCGAGAGGACGGATCGTGAATCGCTCGATCGCGTAGCCGATCGCTCCACCGGCAACGATGGCGGCGAGCAGGCCGACCACCGCCGGAAGCCCCATGACGGTGGAGACCTGATAGGCGACGAACGCGCTGAACATCGACACCGCGCCCTGCGCGAAGTTGAGCACGCCCGAGACGCGATAGATGAGGACGAGGCCGATTGCCGCCAGGGCGTAGATGCCTCCGAGCGTTATCCCGATGACGGTGTAGCCGGGAAGCAGACCCCAGTTCGCTGACGCGAGGATGCCCATCTCTAGAAGCAGTTCCAGCCGGAGGTCGTCCGCCACTGGCCGTTGTAGTTGTGGAGCCACTGGAGGCAGTGCAACGGGTCGTGACCGTTCCCTGGTGCGTAGGAGATCGGTGGGGTGATGCCTCCGTCGTCGAGGTTCTTCAGGCCGTTGAGCGCGTCGACGAGGCTTTGCCGGCTCACGGGGTTGTTGCCGATGCTCCTGACGGCCTGGACGAACACCTCGGCGGCCAGCCACTGACTGGTGCTGTAGGCGTCGAGCGCGCCGTATTGACCGGGGTAGTACGTGCGGACGGCGTTGAGGTACTGCGCGATCGCCGGCGTGCTCGTGTGGTCGACGTACTCGAGCACCGGCGTCGCCGAGTCGGCGCCGAAGACCGCGCAGCTCGCCCCGCAGCCGGCGTCGTACTGCCGGTTGGCCGACGCCTTGTCCAGTCCGCCGCCGAGGACGGGCACGTGCCAGTTCTGGCGTTCCATCGCCTGGAACAGGCGGGCGTACGAGAACGGGTCGACGAAGGCGGCCACCGACTGCGCGCCGCTCGCCTGGAACTTCAGCACGATGTCCGTGTAGTCGGCCTTGGTCGCGTCGACCGTCTCGACGTCGACCGGCGAGATCCCCTGCCGCTTCATCGCGGCCAGGAACGATTGCTCGACCGGCTGGATGAAGTTCGCGTTCAGGAAGACCACGCCCGGCTTCTTGAGGCCGATCTGACCGGCATGCGTGCCGAGCGCGGTTCCTTCGGTCACGAGGCTCGGCGTCGTCGGGTACGACAGCGACGATTGGTACTCGGAGGGCACTCCGAGCCCGCCGATGATCGGGACGCCCTGGCTCGTCAGGTACGGGGTCTCGCTTTGCTCGCCGGAGAGCGACAGCCAGCCCACGATCGCGAGCACACCCTGGCTGATCAGCTTCTGCGCGCACTGATGCGCCGACGACGGATCGTACTTCGAGTCGCAGTCGATCAGCTGGAACTTGTAGCCGTTGACTCCGCCCTGCGCGTTGACGAGATTGAAGTACGAGCGGACGGTGTCGCGCTCGACCGTCGCGTCGATCGGACCCGTCTCGTCGTAGATGCCGCCGACGGTGATGACGCCGTGGTTCACGCCCGGCTGCGGGCTCTGCGTCGTGCTGGTCGCGGTCGTGCCGGTCGGGGCCGTGCCGGTCGGGGTCGTCGTGACGGAGCCGTGGGCTCCTGAGCTGTTCGTTGCACCTGAGCTCTTCGGCGCAGGCGACCTCGGCTTCCCGCCCGAGCTCTTCGTGGCCGGAGCAGACGGGGTGGCGGACGCGCCGCCGCTGCTCGCCACGGGCACACCCGAGGCATCACTGCTGCTCGTGGGCACCGCCGCGACAGGCGTTGCACCTCCGCTCGGCGTTCCCGTGCCCGTGATGCCGGCAGGAGCGGTATCGGGCTCCGCGGCGACCGCGGCCTGCACGGGCTGCAACATGGTGGCGCTGTGGTGATGCGAAAAGTCGTACGCGATGGCCCCACCTAGGGCGAGGGTCGCCATGACGTTCAGCGTCATGAACACGATTGCAACCCGTTCCCGCATGGGTGTCTCCCTCAGGGCGTAGTGACTCGGCGACCAGCGCTAGTTGAGACCCGCTCGGCGGCCGTTCCCTGCATTTCGAATGTTTGGGTTCTGTAAACCCGTTGGGAGGCGAGACGTCGGCGGGGACATCGTCGATGCGGTTGCCTTGCTGGTGCTAGACGTTCTCGACGCGGTGAGCAAGGATCTCGCCATGCCACGGCGGCCTCGTGACTCGCAATTCGGGCGGGCGATCCTCATAGCTGCGCCGGCCGTCCTCGCTGTGTCGGCGCTTGCAGCCGCCGCACCCGCTCCGCCCGCGCTTACTGGTCTCGGCGCCTGGGCGACGGCGGGCTCGCGGGTTGCGTTCGTCGCCACGATCGGCGGCCGATCGGGACTTTGGCAGGAGCGGCTCGGCTCCAACCAGCCGACCCGGATCGGGCAGACCACCTGTGGCAAGGAGGAACAGGCCGATCAGCTCGCGGCCGGGCCGGGCGGCAGCTGGGGTTGCCTCGAACAGACGGTCGGCAACAGCGGGGCCTACTACAGCGTCGACGTCATCCAGAGCAACGGCGTGAGCAGGCACGTCGCGACCGCGGGCGGTCCGACCGGAAGCGGCCAACTGCCGGTCGACTCGATCCCGCAGATTTTCGGCGACGACAGCTTCCTCGGCTACCTGCACCTCACCACCAGCGGCGTCGTCCAGCTGATGCGCGTCACGGGCGACGATCGGCCGCAGCACGTCGCTGATCTCGCCGGCGTCTCGAGCCCGAAAGCCGTTGCGATCGCCGCGAGCACGATTGCCATCCTCGACCAGAACGGCGACGTCTCGCTCTTCACCGTCTCCGGTGAGCCGCTCGCAACGATCGAGGCCAAGGCGGCCTCGATTGCCCTCAGTACGAACCGCGTCGTCGTGCGCACCGTCACTCGGAGGCTCGCCGTGTACGGATTGCGCGGTGGTCTCGTGCACTCCTGGCCACTCGGCGCCGCGACCTGGACGGCAGGGCTCGCGACCGACGGCCGCTACGCCGTGTACCTCGGCGCGAACAAGGCGGTGCGCGCCGTCAAGCTTGCGACCGGCACCGACCGGATCGTGATGCGCGCCGGCAGCGGCTGGTTCTTCAACGGGCTCAGCCTGCAGGCTCCCGGCGCGGTCGTCCCACTCACCACGCAGAACGGCAAGGCCTTTCTCGTCAACCTCCGATTCCTGCCGATCGCCGCCCTCAAGGGAGTATTCGGATAAATGAGGGCTCGCGCGACCCGTGTTGGGTGGGGCGTTGCGCCCACGCGAGCTTAGTTCCCACCGGGCGAGACGATCCCGGACTCGTAGGCGTAGATGACGGCCTGGATGCGGTCACGCAGGCCGAGCTTCTGGAGGATGCGGGCTACGTGGGTTTTGGTGGTTGCCTCGCTTACGACGAGTTGTTCGCAGATTTCGGCGTTGGAGTGGCCGCGCGCGAGGAGTTCGAAAACTTCCCGCTCGCGCGGGGTGAGCTCTGCGAGTGCAACAGGCCGCCGTAGTGGTGGCGGCGGCGGCTCCCGGCGGGCGAGTTCCTCGATCACCGCGCGGGTGACGGCGGGGGCGAGTAATGCTTCGCCGGCGGCCACGATGCGGACGGCGGCGGCGATCTCCTCGGGTGGGGCGTCTTTGAGCATGAAGCCGGAGGCACCTGCGCGTAGCGCTTCGTAGACGTACTCGTCGAGCCCGAATGTGGTCAGGATCATGACCCGGGTCGCGGGTTGCGCAAGAACGATGCGGCGTGTCGCCTCGATGCCGTCGAGGACGGGCATGCGAATGTCCATCAGCACGAGGTCTGGTCGCTGTCGGCGGGCCTCGGCGATGGCGTCTTCGCCATCTGCGGCTTCGCCGACGACGGTTATCTCGGGTTCGGCGTCGAGAATCTTGCGGAGGCCGACGCGGACGAGCGCCTGGTCATCGCAGAGGAGGACCGTGGTCATCGGATCGGGAGAACGACGCGGACGGTGAAGCCGCGCTCTGCGCGGCGGCCGGCGTCGAGGCGGCCACCGTAGAGCGCGACGCGCTCGCGCATGCCGGCGAGACCGTGCCCGCCGCCGGCGAGGGGTGCGGGTGCGCCGGTGCCGTCGTCCACGATCTCGAGCTCGAGCTGATCGGAGCTGTAGCTGACTCGCACCGATGCGTGGGCGTCGCCGGCGTGTTTGAGCGTGTTCGTCAATGCCTCTTGCACGATTCGGTAGGCGGAAAGCTCGATCCCGAGTGGCAGCTCGCGCTGGTCACCTTCCACCGTTAGCTCGACCGGGAGCCCGGCCTCGCACACCTGCGCGACGAGGCGGGGCAGGCCGGCGAGTGAGGGCTGGGGCGTAAGGGCGTCGTCTTCGTCGCTTCGGAGCATGCCGACGAGTCGGCGCATCTCAGTCAAAGCGCCGCGGCCGACCTGTTCGATCGTCTGCAACACCTCCTTCGTGGAGTTCGCCCCACCGTCGAGCACACGCCGTTCCGCTCCGGCCTGGACGACCATCAGTGACACGTTGTGAGCGATCGCGTCGTGCAGTTCGCGGGCTATGCGCGCGCGCTCCTCGACGACAGCCTCGCGTGCCGCGACGTCGCGTTCCCGCTCGGCCAGGCCCAGGCGCCGGTCCCGGTCGCCGAGGACAATGCGGATGAGGACCATGACGGCGACAGCACCGACCGTAAACGGAACTCCGCTTCCTCCGTCCGGTGAGAGCGCCTCGTGCCACAGATCGCTCACGACAACGAAGACGAGCGCGGCGACAAAGACACGCTTGGACGTCCAGACCGCGAGGGCATAAAGCGCGCAGAACCAGCCGATCGTCAGGAACCCAGCCGGCAGCTCGAACCCGATGGCGACGAAGATGGCGAGCATGCCCTGGACACCGAAGCCGACCGCGGCCGGGTACCGGCGTCGGGCGGCGACCGATGCCGCTACGAGCCCGCCGACAAGCGCCGCGACGACGCGGTGGAAGCTCGTGCTGTCGCTAAGCCAGACCTGCAGCTCGACCCCGGCCAACAGCACGCACGCCACGAGCCGGTCGACCGTCGCGGCTTCCAGGCGTTGGCGCATGGGCTCCACGGTAAAGCGCCCGATCGCTTCTGTCATCAGCCAGCCGGCTGATCAGATCGGGCCTGAAGATCAGCCGTTCGGCTGATGTGAAGATCGCGCCGCGGGCCGACGACGGTCCGCCGCCCTCCTTCTAGCTTCAGATCGGTCAACAACGTGGCAAGGAGGACACCATGAATCGCCTCGTCCGGATTCTCCCGCTCGCCGGGGTCGCCTATCTCGTGCTCGAGATCGCCGGCAACGGCTCGATCGGCGACTTCCCCGATGCCGACACGCCGATTGCAAAGCTCGTCCCGTTCTATGCAAGCCATCACGGAAGCATCGCCACGGGCGGGTTGCTGCTCCACTACGGCGGACTCGCGCTCGCCCTGTTCCTTGCCGCGGTCTGGGACCGGATCCGCGAAAGCGGCGTTCATCCACTCGTCTCCGCCGCGGCGCTCCTCGGCGCGGCGGTTACCGTCGCGGCCGACTTCGCGGGGGACAGTGTCTACTCGACTCTCGGTTTCATCGGCGGTCACGAGCATGTGATCACGCCCTCAGCGCTGCAGGCGTGGCACATCAACGGCGCTGGCGGCGGTCTCACCACCGGCGAAGGAGGCCTCATGATCGTGCTGCTCGCGGTTTCGATGGCTGCGCTCGACGGCCGGGCATTGCCGCGCTGGCTCGGCTGGAGCGCACTGCCGCTTGGGCTTGTACAACTGACTCCGATCGGCTTCTACGGCGGCCTCCTTTTCTGGCTCTGGGCGGCGGTGACCGGCATCTACATGGCGCTTCGACCGCTTACGGCGAAACACGTGGCGGGCAGCCTGAGTCCTTCGTTCGGACGCTGAAAGCATAGAACGACCGTCGGGCTTCGGTTGGGTCCTGCGAACCGTCTGTTTCGTAGGACCCTCCCTTGCCCCGGTAGGGCACGTTGAGCCGGACCGGCTTCTACGGGGTCGTATTCGAGCGGCGGGATGTCGCCGAGTGATTCGTGCAGGCGCGCGGCGTTGTACCAGCCGATGTAATCGATGACAGCCAGCTCGAGCTGGCCGTGGGTGCGCCAGACGCGGTCGCGCTAATTCGCGGGGAGGCTCGGCCTAGGCGAACCTCCCCGCGTGGACGGAGGGCCTAGCCGACTGCGAGCTGGCCGCGGATCTCACCGTTCGGGTTTTTTGCCGTGTGCACGTTCACGTAGAGAAGATGTTTCTTGAACGCCGAGAGCAATGCCGGAGTGAGAGTGGCAGTCCCCTTCGCGCCGCTTTTGCACGGACCGCAGAGCGGCACAACGACGTTCCCCGACTTGCCTTTCGCGGCCATGTGGATATGTGCGGCCGTCGCCGGTCCGGTCAACTTGGCGAACGTGAGCGTCCACTTCAGCTTCGTACCGCTCAACGTGCCCTTGAACAAGCCGTGTCCGCCCGCATTCTTGACGACCTGCGCCGGCACCTCCTGCCCGGACGACAACGCGGCCGTCCAGACCGTCTTCCGGGTGGCCGCCGGCGAAAGTGCGGCGAGCACCAGAACCGAGGCGACGCCCGCGGCGAGCAATCCAATCAGCTTTCTCACGACTCTCCTCCTTTTCGCAAGAACCCCGACCATTCAGACGTGCCGCAAAGGAACTACGCCGCCGCCGATGAAGCGGATTTCACGCGGCGTCCCGAGTGGTTCCTCGACTCGACTCAGGATGGTGCGTAGATTGACGGTCTTGCCACGTGACGCCCTTTGCGTGAGAGGCGGTCGATAGACGATCCGGAAACCGGGCTTACCGCGTAAGCGGGTCGTTTGGTCGAAGCCGGCGGCACGTTCGCCTCTCGGGGTGTCGGTGGGGGCGCAGCTGCCGCCCCCACCGACTGAACCGTCTACTGCGACAGGATGAACTGCCAGCTTTGGTTCGGATTGCTTCCACCACCGGACCATTGCTGGATCGTCGTGCCGTCGTCGGTGTTGCCGTTCGTCAGATCGAGAACGAGCCCGCTCGTGCGACTAACAATGTTGTAGTAGCCGTTTCCGAGCGAGACGATCTGCCACTGCTGGTTGGAGTTGCCGGTGCCGCTGATCGTGTACTGCTGTATCGGGTTTCCGTTCTGGGTTGAGCCGTTCGTGTCGTCGAGCGCCTTGCCGCTGTTGGCGTTGATCAGGTTGTAGTAGCCGCCGCCGGCGTTTTGCAGCATCCAGACCTGATCGAGGGACGCGTCTTCGGCTGAGCCGACGATTCTCGCTCCGTCTGCGGTCGAGCCGCCGGCGACGCCGAATGGCTTACCGCTTGTCTCGTTGACGATGCGGTAGGTCCCGTCGGCGACAGGGCTGACGGCTGGTGCCGCACGCGGAGTGCCGACAAGTGCCCACTCCTGATTGAGGTCGCCGCTCGAACCGGCCCACTGCTGGATCGCGGTGCCGTCGCCGAGACCACCGCCGTTCAGGTCGAGAACGAGTCCACTGTGTCTGTTCGTAAAGGTGTAGTAGCCGTTGCCGAGTGACGTGATCTGCCATTCCTGGTTTGCGTCGCCGCTCGTCAACGACCACTGCTGCATCTGGGTCCCGTTCGCTGTGGAGCCGTTGGTGTCGTCAAGGACGAGGCCGCTGTTGACGTTCTCGATGTAGTAGTAGCCGCTGCCGGCGTCGCGCATCGTCCATTGCTGGTCGGGGTCGGAGTCGTGTGTCCACTGCACGATCTGCCCGCCGTTCTGCGTCGACGCGCCGTTCACTCCGAACGGCTTGCCCGAGAAGCGGCTCACGATCCGGTATGTCTGGCCGGCGGTCGGCGTCGTCGGTGTCGTCGGTGCTGCTGCGACCGTGCCAGTGAACGTCACTGTCGCCTTTGCAGGCAACGTGTATGAGAACGAGCCCTGGCCGTTCCACGTCGTCTCGAACGTGATCGAGGCGGACGTCGGGTTGGTCGCGACGAGTTCTTCCTGGCCATTCGGGTTCTTGAACGCACCGGTGATGATTCCGTGCGCATCGACGGTGGACGAGATGTGCGTCGCACCGACCGGCACGAACTTGCTCAGCTGGCCGAGCTGGTAGTAGTTGTTGTCGAGGGTGTAGCTCGAGCCGTTGATCGTCACGATCGGGACGCAGCCCGAGCAGCCGCCAAGATGTGGGCCGTCGTTCGGGTCGAGCGCGACGTTCCACATCACGAAGCCCTTCGCCCAGTTCTGGATCGTCAGTAGGGCGGCCGAGGCGGTGGTGTAGGGGATGATGTCGGTCGGGCTCGAGTCCGATGAACACTCGGTCTCGTACTGATCTCCGCCGTACTGGTTGTGGACGGCGGCGATCATCGTCGGCTCACTGTTGTTGTCATAGCAGTGCCAGGCCATGCCTGAGAAGTCGCCGGCGGCCTGTGATGTATCGAGCTGCTGGGGGAAGTAGAGAGCGTCGAGGTTGTGGTCGAAGCCGATCACGGTCGGAGAGAGGCTGTTGTTGCGAAGGTCGGGCATGAGGTAGTTGTGCACCCAGTTCGCCTCGCTCGCGGGATCCCAGGACGAGCCTGGATAGTTAGTCGGGCAGTAGAGCGGCTCGTTCTGCGGGGTGATCCCCCAGATCGGAACGCCGTTCGACTGGTATGCCTGGATCCACTTGACGAAGTAGTCGGCCCACGGCTGGTAGTCGGATGAGTTCAGCGACGCGTTCCCGCTGCCGGTGTTGCAGATCATCGAGCCGTTCGACTTCATCCATGCCGGTGGGCTCCACGGGCTTCCGAACAACGTCATGTTCGGGTTGACCGCCAGGGCGTCCTTGATCACCGGGATGATGTGGCCGGTGTCCATCGACGTCAGACCGAAGTACTGCGTCGGGTTATTCGTCGGGCCCTGTGTGTCGTCGTTGGTCCACGGTGAGCCCGTCGAGTTGAAGTCGGACGAGGTCATCGGGACGCGCATGAACGACATCCCGATCCCGCTTGAGGTGCTGAACAGCTGATTCATCATCGTGTTGTAGGCCGACGAATTCGCGTTCTTCAGGTTCTCCATCAGGTACGTCGACGAGTCGGTGAACGCTGCGCCGAAGCCGACCATCGTCTGGTAGCTGCGGCTGTCGTCGATGGCGACGTTCACGGCGCCGCGTGCGACCGGCCCGAGCGTGATGTTCGATTGCTGCGCGAGGTTGTTCGTGCCGTCCGCGGTCGTCAGGTAGACCTGGAGGCTGGGGAAGGCTGCCTGAGCCTGCGGAGTGTGTGCCGCGAATGCGGCGATCGCCGCGAGTGCGGCTGTGACGAGCAAGGGAAGTACCTGCTTGCTCCAGCGAAGTGACGCGCTGCGGATCATCCGATCTCCTTTCTCGACAGTGAGACGGCGCCGCAGGACAGAGCTTCAAGGCTTCTTACAAGGTTTGAATTAAGCTGTCAAGATTCTGGAGTAGGCTTGCCGTGTGCGCACCAGAGCCACCGTTCGCGATCTCCGCCGCGTGAACCGGACGGCGATCCTGCGCCGCCTGTTCCTGGCTGGCCGGCTCAACCGGGTGGTGCTCGCTCAGCTCACCGGGCTGAGCGCCGGCAGCGTGACGAATGTGACGGCTGAGCTGCTCGAAGAAGGCTTGATTCGCGAGGTCGGGTTTGAAGAGTCCGACGGCGGCCGCCCGCGCGTCCTGCTCGAGATCAATCCCGATTTCGGCGCCGTCATCGGAATCGACGTCGGCGAGACGGGGATTCTCGTTGAGGCGTTCGACCTTTCGATGAGCGAGCTCGCCGCCGCCGCGACGCCGCTCCACCCGCAGCATCACGACTCGGCGTCGGTGATCGAGCACATCGCCGGCGCGGTGAACGGCTTGAAGCTGAAGCTCGAAGCAGAGGGCCGAAACCTCCTCGGCGTTGGAATAGCGCTGCCGGGCGTTGTCGAGCACCTCGGCGAAACCCGCGCGTGGGCGCCGAACATCGGCTGGGACGACGTGCGCATCGAAAGCCTGCTGCAAGAACGGGTCGACCTGCCGGTACGAGCCGAGAACGGGGCCAAGACCCTCGGCCAAGCCGAGATGTGGCTCGGTGCGGGGCGCGGCGCCGATCACGCGATCGTGACGCTTTGGGGCACGGGGGTGGGCGCAGCGATCTTCACCGACGGAGCGCTGTACCGCGGCGCTGCGTCGAGCGCCGGCGAGTGGGGCCACGTCAGCATCGTCACCGGCGGGAAGTTATGCCGCTGTGGGGCTCGAGGCTGCCTCGAGGCGTACATCGGCGCCGGGCCGCTTCGCGCAAGCTGGGCGGAGCTCGAGCCCGACGCGGCCAAGAACACGGACCCCGACTCGGAAATGTGGATCGACGACCTGCTCGCCAATGCACATTCGTCGGCAGCGGCGAGGAAGCTTCTCGACGACACCGCGGTTTACTTCGGCACCGCAGCCGCCAATCTGGCGAACCTGTTCAACCCGGAACGGATCATTGTCGGCGGATGGGTTGGCTTGCGGCTCGGCCCGGCGTTGCTGCCCCGCATGCAGGAGGTGTTGGGCGAGCAGGCGCTCGAGCATGCGGCCGCTCGGGTCTCGCTCGAGCTTGGACAGTTGGGAACGGACGCCGTCGCCCTCGGCGCGTCGACGCTGATCGTCGAGGAAATCCTTGTCCGCGGTGGCCGGCAGCTCGTTCGGGAAAGGCTGACCGTCAGCGACTGAAAACCGACTTGACTTTTCTTTCGACTTGAATTAAGTATCGGTGCACTGTCGTGGCGGGCAGCGTGGCCCGCTCGAGCGAAAGAGGGGAATCCGTTGCAAAAGTCTAAAATCCCACGGTTGCTCCTGGCGCTGGTTCTGATCGCTGGACTCAGCGTCACCGTCGGGCTCGGCGCAGCGTCGGCGAAGAAGAGCAGCGGCGCCTCGACGGCGAGCGCGCTCAAAATCGCTTTCGTCATGCCGTGCTCGACCTGCGCATCCAGGTTCGAGCAGCAGGACAAGCCGGACTTCATCAAGGCCGTGCACAAGCTCAACCAGCACATCCAGGTGATCGCTGACAATGCCCAGGGAAGCGACGCCACCCAGATCTCTCAGGTCGAGGATGCTCTCGCCAACGGCGCGAAGGTCATCGTCATCTCGCCGCTCGACACAGCGGTCGGGAAGGCCGTCGTCTCGAAGGCAGCAAAGCAGCACGTTCCGGTGATCGCGTACGACGGGCTCCTGACCGGGGCGAAGATCCAGTTCTATGTTTCCTTTGACAACACGAAGGTCGGGAAGATGCAGGGCCAATTCCTGCTCTCCCACGTGGCCAAGGGTGGGACGGTTGCGCTGATCAACGGCGACCAGACGAGCGCCCCGGGCGTCGAGTTCAAGAAGGGCGCGCTTTCCGTGCTCAACCCGTCGTTCGACTCCGGCCAGCTGAAGCTCGGCTACTCGGCCGACACGAAGCTGTGGGATCCGTCGGTCGCGCAGACGGAGATGCAGCAGGCCCTGACGAAGCTGAACGACAACGTCCAGGGCGTCCTCTCGCCGAACGACGGAATCGCCGGCGGCGTGATCGCGGCCCTGAAAAGCCAGCATCTCGATGGCAAGGTCGTCGTCACCGGCCAGGATGCGACCACCCAGGGTCTGCAGTACATCCTGCAGGGCGCGCAATCGATGACCGTTTTCAAGCCGATCGTGCAGGAGGCGTCCGTCGCGGCGAAGGTCGCCGTCGGCCTCGCCGAGGGCAAGAAGAACGCTGTGTCGGCCGTTGCGAAGACGAAGGTCGGTAACGGCGCAGGACGTGTCCCGTCGGTGCTGTTGCAGCCGATCGCAGTGACCAAGTCGAACATCGCCATCGTCGTCAAGGACGGCGGCAGTACCTGGTCGCAAATCTGCAACGGCATCCCTGCCAACGAGTGCCCCTCGCACTAGCCAGGGCGCTTGACCACACGCGAGCGGTGACGACGTCGACGACCGGTCCCTTCCTCGAACTGAAAGGGATTCAAAAGCGTTTCGGCGGTGTCACCGCTCTGCGTGGAGTTCATCTCGATCTCAACCGCGGCGAGGTGGTCGCGCTCGTCGGCGACAACGGAGCGGGCAAGTCGACACTGATCAAGACGATCGCGGGGGCTCTGCGTGCGGACGCGGGGGAGTTCTACGTCGACGGGAGGCGCGTCGCGCTCGGCTCGCCGCAGGCCGCGACCGAACTGGGCATCGCCACCGTGTACCAGGACCTTGCACTGTGCGAGAACCTCGACGTGGTCGCCAACCTTTTCCTCGGCGGTGAGCTCGGCCAGCGCCCGCTTTTCGGCCCGCTCCGCCGGCTGCGCGAATCGCAGATGGAACGCCGGGCGCGGGAAACGCTAACCGAGCTCGGCGCGAACATTCCGAATATCCGGCGGCCGGTCGCCGGCCTCTCGGGCGGCCAGCGGCAGGCGATCGCTGTCGGCCGCGCGCTCCTCTGGGGATCGAAGCTGGTCATCCTCGACGAGCCGACTGCCGCGCTCGGCGTCAAGCAGACAGGGCAGGTGCTCGAGCTTGTACGCGTCCTCGCCGACCGCGGCCAGGCTGTGCTCTTCATCTCGCACAGCCTGCCGGACGTCTTCGCCGTCGCCGACCGCATCGTCGTCCTCCGACTCGGCGCGAACGCCGGCACGTTCGTCCCGTCGGAGACGTCCGCGAACCAGATCGTCGCCGCCATGACCGGCGGGTCGACGCTGGCCGGAGCCGCGTGATGTCGCTGGTGACGCGTGAGCGGCTCGGCAACTCAGGCGAGGACGCCGCCGAGGACATCGAGGATCGACCCTTCCGCCGCATGCTCCGCGAAGCGCTCGGCGTCGACCTCGGGCCGGTGCCGGTGATCGTCGGCCTGATCGCGGTCTGGATCTTCTTCCAGACTCAGAACAGCAACTTCCTGACCTCCCGCAACCTCTCGAACCTCATCCTGCAGATGGCTGTGGTCACCGTCTTGGCGATGGCCACGGTGGTCGTCATGGTCGCCGGCGAGATCGACCTGTCGCTCGGCTCGGTGACCGGCGTCACGTCAGCGCTGCTGGGTGTGCTCCTGACCAATCACCACTGGTCGGTTTGGTTGGCGCTCGCAGCGACGTTCGCTGTTGCATCAGGCATCGGACTGCTGCAGGGGGCAGTAACCGTCCTCGTTGGTGTCCCGTCCTTCATTGTCACCCTCGGCGGGTTTCTTGCCTGGGCGGGCCTGCAACTCAGCTTGATCGGGTCGGCGGGCGACCTTCCCGTCAACAACTCGACGGTGGTTGCGATCTCGAACAGCTATCTCTCGCACCCGGTGGGCTGGGTTCTCGCCGCCGCAGTTGTCGCGGCCGCCGCCGGCGTCGAGATCTTGCGAGGACGCGACCGCCGCCTCGCCGGCACGTCGGGAAGCTTCCCGTGGCTCGCGGTCGTCAGGGTGCTTACGGTCGCGACGGCGGCATTCGGGCTTGTCGCCGTGCTCAACAACAACTTCGGGGTGCCATATGTCCTCCTCGTCTTCGGGGGCGTCGCGCTCGCGCTCGGTTGGGTGATGCAGCGCACGATCTTCGGCCGGCACATCTACGCGATCGGCGGCAACCGTGAAGCGTCGCGCCGCGCCGGCGTACCGGTGTCGGCCATCCGGATCACGGTTCTCGGGATCTCCGGGCTGCTCGCCGGACTCGCCGGCGTCATATCGACCTCCAACCTCTACGGAACATCAGCCGGCGTCGGCGGCGGCATACTGCTTCTCGAGGCGATCGCCGCCGCGGTGATCGGTGGCACGAGCCTCTTCGGTGGCCGCGGCCGCATCTATCAAGCCGTGCTCGGGGCGCTCATCGTGGCCAGCGTCGAGAACGGACTGGCCCTGCTCGGCAAAGCGGCGTCAACCGAGGACATGGCCACTGGTGTGATCCTCGTCCTCGCCGTCAGCCTCGACGCCTTCAACCGCCGCCGCCGGGCGGCAACCGGACAGTGACCACCGAAACGACAGGAGCAGCACGTTGACCAGCTTTCCCGACAACTTCCTCTGGGGAGTCGCAACTTCCGCCTATCAGATCGAGGGCGCCGTCGATGTCGACGGGCGCGGTCGCTCGATCTGGGACACCTTCGCCCACACGCCCGGCGCGATCCTGCACGGTGACACCGGCGACATCGCCGCCGACCACTACCACCGCTACGCCGAAGACCTGGACCTCCTCGTCGAACTCGGAATCAAGGCATACCGCTTCTCGATCGGCTGGCCGCGCGTCCAGCCCGACGGGAAAGGCGTACTCAACCAGCGCGGCGTGGACTTCTATAAGAGGGTGCTCGACGGTTTGGCTGAGCGCGGTGTCGAGCCGATAGTCACGCTGTATCACTGGGATCTACCGCAGGCGCTCGAGGACGCCGGCGGCTGGCCTTCCCGCGACACAGCGCTGCGCTTTGCCGACTACGCGGCGAAGATGGTCGACACCTTCGGCGGCCGGGCGCAGCGCTGGATCACGCTCAACGAACCGTGGTGCGCTGCGTTCCTCGGCCACTACGAGGGCCGGTTCGCACCGGGCCGCCGTGACTACAACGAGGCCCTCACCGCGGTTCACCACTTGCTACTCGCCCACGGGCTCGGCGTTTCGGCGATCCGTGCCGCTGCGCCGTCGGTCGAGATCGGGTTGACCTGCAACTTCGCCGACGTCGTGCCCGCCTCCTCAGCGGACGAGCCGGCCGCGCACGCGGCCGACATGGAGGAGAACCGGCTCTTCCTCGACCCGGTGTTCCTGGGCGCTTACCCGGCCGATGCGCCCGATCTCCTGCGTGATCCGGACCTTGTCCGAGACGGCGACTTGGCGATCATCTCGACGCCGTTCGACTTCTACGGCGTCAACTACTACGTCCGCGAAGTCGTAGCGGCCGATCCGAGCGAAGCCCATCGTGGCTGGCGCCGCGTGCCTGCGACCGGTGAGCTAACGAGCAAAGGCGATGGGATCGCGCCGGACGGGTTGACGGCTGTGCTCGAGCGCATTGCCCGCGACTACGCCCCTGAGCTTCCGATCTTCGTGACGGAGAGCGGTGCGCCGTTCAACGACTACATCGACCCGGAAGGTCACGTGAAAGACCCGGAGCGAATCGAGTATCTCGCTCAGCATCTGAGAGCGGCGCACGCAGCGATCGAGGCCGGCGTCGATCTCCGCGGTTACTTCGTCTGGTCGCTGCTCGACAACTTCGAATGGGACTCCGGGTACGCCATGCGCTTCGGCATCGTGTTTGTCGACTACGGCACGCAGCAGCGGATCGTCAAGTCGAGCGCACGCTGGTACAGCGAGGTGATCCGGAACAACGAACTGCCGAGCGCGGAGGCCGAGCTCGCGCCGTCCGTGGGCGACTGACGTGTGAAGGTCGGTCTGCTGGGAGTCGGCCATATCGCCGACCAGTACGTCGCGGGGATGGCGATGTTCGACGACCTGGAGCTCGTCGCCGTCGCTGACCGGGACCCGGATGTCTGTTGTCAACGGGCGCATCTGTGGGGCGTGCGCGGGCTGGATCCGGACGCCTTCCTCGCCGATGGCGAGGTCGAGATCGTCGTCAATCTGACGCCGCCGCGTGCCCACGTCGCCACCACTGAAGCCGCCTTGCGCGCCGGAAAGCACGTCTACTCCGAGAAGCCGCTCGCCACAACGGTCGCCGACGGACGCAGGCTCGTCGATCTCGCACGCCGCGAACGGCTTCAGCTGGCGTGCGCGCCCGACACCTTGCTCGGGTCGGCGTTCGTGACGGCGGCGGAAGCTGTGAGCACCGGAATGATCGGTCAGCCGCTGTCCGCCCACGCGTTCGTGGGCAACGCCGGCCCCGCAGTCTGGCATCCGACACCGGAGACGTATTACGAGTCCGGTGTCGGGCCGCTATTCAGCCTTGGGCCGTACTACCTGAGCGCACTGGTTCGCATACTCGGCCCGATCGAACGCGTCGAGGCATTCGCGATACAGCCGCGAGCGGAGCTTCGTCGCGTGGATGGCCGAACGTTTCCGGTGACAGCGAACACGACGTACGCCGCGGCTCTTTGCTTCGCCAGCGGCCCGATCGCCACGCTGTTCGCCAGCTACGACGTGCAAGCTTCCCGCGTCCCGTATGTCGAGATCTACGGCGACGATGCAACTTTGAGCCTCGTCGATCCGGACGTGTTCGACGGAACGCCTCTGATTGGCGACAAGGAAGGCTGGCGCGAACTTCCGTTACGCGGAACGCAGGGATACGGACGCGGTGTGGGAATCGCCGACCTCGCCGACGCGATCGAGCGCGGCAGATCGCCACTCGCTGATGCCTTACTGGCGCTACACGTTCTCGACGCGATGAGCGCTCTTGAAGAAGGTGGTCGACGGCTGGCCGATGATCTGTGGCCGCACGCCGGCCCGAAGATTTGACCTCGTCACCACTGCCATTTAGACGGCTACAGGGTCGAGATCCGCGAGCCGCTCGGCGACGTACCGATCACGGGAAGCGGTGTCGGATCGCCGCGACGACCTCGTTCCTGCTCGGTCGCCGGCTCACGAGTCGCCGTGAGCTGGTTGAGGGTGAGGAGGAGTGCCTTCAGCTGTGCGAAGCGCTCGGAGCCGAGTTGTTCTGCCCAGGCCGTCTCGATCTCGTCGACGGCTTCGCGGATGATGCGAATCGCGGCTCGCCCTCGTTCGGTGACCGCGATCCGCTTGCCGCGCTGGTCGTGCGGGTCAGGCCGTCGCTCGAGATAGCCGAGCTGCTCGAGCTGGCCGAGGAGGTAGTTGAGGGCCTGCTTGCTGATCTGCAGCCGGGCCGCCAGCTCCGTTGGCCTCGTGTCGTCGGGCCCCGGCCACTGGAAGACGATGAGGTGGGCGGGGTCGATGTCGGTGAAGCCGCGTTCGTGGAGGCGCTCGAACATCCGTCGGTGGACCGCGTCGACCGGCATCCGCAGGAGCGCGCCGATCATCGGCGGCCCGTACGGGCTCTCGAGCGTTGACGTAAAGCGACTTGACTTTCCGGAGTCGTTCATATATCGTCAAGCGACTTTACCAGACCGAGGAGGTCCCATGTCGGCGAGCACGCAGGAAGAGATCCGGATCGGTGACCTGACCATCCGTCCGCGGATCGAGGGCCACGAGTCCGGCGGAACGGTCGCGATCCACGAGTTCGACGTCCCGGCGGGTTCCGGCTTGCCGCTGCCCCACAGCCACGACGCCTACGAGGAGACGATCTACGGCGTGGCGGGGACCGTCACCTTCACCATCGCGGGCACCCCGACCGACATCGGCCCCGGCGAGGCCGTCTGCATCCCCCGTGGCGCCGTCCACTCCTTCGCCAACACGGGAGACGATGACGCGACGGCGCTCGCGATCGTCACCCCCGGCATCCTCGGCGCCGACTACTTCCGCGAGGTGAAGGCGGTCGTCGACGCCGCCGCCGGCGGCCCGCCCGACCTCGCCGCGCTCGGCGAGGTGATGCGACGCCATGGGCTCACGCCGGTCTTGTGAGGATAGGAATCGACCTGACAGTGGAGGAACTCTGTGAGCTCGCTGCGCTCGCGCGTACGGCCGAGAAAGGAACCAACGCCCGAGGCCGCTACAGCATTCGGGGGAAACCTTGGAAGCGCACGCGCGTCCAGGTTGTCGCTGCCGCTCGGATCGTGACTGTGATCGGCGTTCCTCCGGTGGTGTGGGCCTGGGGAAGGGGCGTCAGCCGGTAGCGGCCGATCGCAAGCACGAGAGTGAATCGGCCACGTCGGTCCGATTTAATCGTGCCCGTGGCGCCGCCGCTGCTGAGCTTCGCTACCCGAAACTGGGCTTGCGCGAAGGTCGACCAGCGTTCGCACGGTTCTCCTTCACGCTGCGGACCGGGACATCCGTAGGAGATTTGCGTGACGCCCGACAGCCGCCCCTGATTTTGAACTGTGCTGCTTGCCGGCGGCGCGGCAACGGTAGTGAGCGCGATGAGCCAGAGTACGAGGGTCGTTCCGATTCCTGCGCGCACGTGAAACCTCCTCCCGGAGACGATACGTCGCCGCTGGGCTGCGGTGTGACACAGCAACGGCCGCCGACACGTCCGTCTCACGTTCCCAGGTCACAGGCCTGCTGCGTGCGCATCTCGAGCGGCACTGCCCGCCCGTTCGTTCTGCTCCACAGATGCTCCATGCGGACGGCCGCGCCGGCGCGGCTACGCGCCGGGAAGAATGACGCCGTTTTCGTAGGCGAAGACGACGGCGTGCACTCGGTCGCGTAGGCCGAGCTTCGAGAGCACGCTGGCGACGTGAGACTTCACGGTCGAGGGCTCGACGACGAGCTCGTTCGCGATCTCGGCGTTGGTGAGGCCGCGGGCGAGCAGCCGCAGGACGTCGCGTTCGCGCGCGGTGAGTTGCTCGAGCTGGGGTGCGCTTGTCGAGGAACGCCGAACCTGCTCGATCAGGCGGCGGGTGCTCGCCGGGGTGAGCAGGGCGTCGCCTTCGTGGACGGTGCGGACGGCGGCGACAAGTTGTGATGGTGGCGCGGTCTTGAGGAGGAAACCGGATGCGCCGGCACGGAACGCGTCGATGACGTATTCGTCGAGGTCGAAGGTCGTGAGGATGAGAACGCGGATGCCGGGCGCCTCGGCGAGCATCTGCCGGGTTGCCTCGATGCCGTCGAGCCCCGGCATGCGGATGTCCATGAGTGCGAGGTTGGGCTGTGTCTCGTTCGCGCGTTCGAGTGCCTCTGCTCCGTCGGCCGCTTCTGCGACGACCTCCATATCCGGTTCGGCGTCGAGGATGAGCCGGAAACCGCCGCGCACGAGCGCTTGGTCGTCGGCGAGGAGGATGCGGATCACGTTGCTGAGAGCGGGAGGCGCGCCCGCACGGCGAAGCCGCCCGCCGGTTGCGGTGCCGCGTCGAGCTCGCCGCCGAACATCGTGACGCGCTCGCGCATGCCGACGAGACCATGCCCGGCTCCTTGCTGGTTCGGGCGTCTGCCGCCGCTGTCGCGGATTTCCAGCGTGACCGCCGCCGGGTCGTAGCGCACGACGACCTCGGCGTGGGCCGGGCCGGCGTGTTTCAGGGAGTTCGTCAGCGCTTCCTGGACGATCCGGAAGGCGGAAAGATCGGCGGCCTGCGGGAGCGGACGGGGCTCGCCGTCGATCCGCAGCGTCACCGGGAGGCCGGCGGTTCGAACGCCCTCGATCAGTTGGTCAAGATCCGCGAGGCCCGGCTGCGGCTTGAGCGCTGCCGGGCCGTCGTGGTCGCGCAGGACCCCGAGCAGCGTGCGCATCTCGTCGATGGTTTGCCGGCCTGTCTGGGAGATTGCATCGAGGGCGGCGCTGACGTGCGGCTGCTCGCCGTCGAGCACGCGTGCGGCCGCGCCCGCCTGCACGACCATCGTCGAGACATTGTGGGCGACGACGTCGTGCAGCTCGCGCGCGATCCGCCCACGCTCCACGGTCACCGCCGCCTGTGCCTGTAACTCGCGCTGCTCGGCCAGCTCACTGTTCGCACGCTCCAGCGCGAGGGACTTCTGGCGCCAGCCGCGCATCGTTCGTCCGACCGCCCAGGCAGCGAGGAGCCAGACGTAGTTCGGGATCGCGTTGCCCGCGCTCTGTCCGTGCGCGATCGCGACGACGAACAGCGGGAGCGCCGCGAGCGCGAGCAGCGGCGGCGCCCAGACAGCCCCCTCGAAGCGACTGCCCACCGAGTACGCGACGAGCGTCAGGGCGACGAACGGCTGGAATGCGGCCTGATGCGGCGCCGCCACGTAGGCACAGGCGCCGTTGGCTGCGAGCACGAGCGCCGCCATCGCCAACGGACTCCGCGACCGCCACCCGACGGGCGCGCTCGACAGCAGCGCCAAGGGGATCGCCAGCCAAAGCGGGTGTCCCCAGGAGACGTCGTCGCCCGCGAGGATCGCGCCCACCGAGGTGGCGGCGAGCAGGAACGCGAGCGCGAGGTCGCCGACCGCCCGCGCCCGAGGGCTGCGGACAATCCGATCGAGCCGGGCTCTCATCGTTCCGACCGTACCGCGACCCGTTCGTCTCCGCATCCGCCGCGCGGCGGAATCCAAGTTCCCCCGGGCGGTGGACACGATTTCATTGCGACGGCCGAGGACGGCTGCGGCTGCGCGTCCTAGCGTGGAACCGTCGTCCACCCCCGAAAGGAGCACCATGACTGCAGCACGCTCATCCCGCTTCGGCGCCGCCTCCGGCGCCGTTTTCGCCGTCGTCCTATTCGTCGCCTCCGGCAGCGGCGATGCGGCCTACCTCGCACCGCGCGCTGTCGCCGGCCTCGCCGCACTCGCTCTGTTCATCCCCTTCATCGCCTACCTCTACGGCGTCCTCAGGGCAGCCGAACCAGACGGCGGGTGGCTTGCGACGACG
>Ga0157369_10001025_pt1 | contig 35250 bp, 28 predicted proteins | sample C25metaG_FD_113461 | JGI IMG/M metagenome (GOLD analysis project Ga0157369, IMG submission 113461) | Corn rhizosphere microbial communities from Kellogg Biological Station, Michigan, USA - C2-5 metaG | ecosystem: Host-associated > Plants > Roots > Rhizosphere > Soil | place: USA: Michigan... | reverse complement strand
TATAGCGTCCTGCCCGCGCCGAACACGGGCTCCGCGCCGACCGCCGCGAGCGACACCAACCCGCCTCCGTTCGCCACGCTCGCCGCCGCGCAGGCGGCCGAGGGCGCCGTACTCGAGCCGCAAGACATCGCGCAACTGACCACGGGCGCGACCGGTCTCGCCAAGGGCGTTCCCGATACGCGCTTCGGCGCGAACACGTTCATGCTGCCGAACGGCCCGTTCCAGATTTCCCGCGTCGGCCCTGATTACGATCAGTACGTCGCGAGCCCCGTGCATCGCTTCTATCAAGCCTGGCAGCAGGCCGATTGCAGCGTCAAGTCCGCCACGCGGGCCAATCCGAGCGGTTGCGCGATGGATCTCGTCGCATGGGTCGAAACGACCGTGGGGGGCGGCACGAACGGGAAACCGCAGCCGGCGAACTTCAACGATCAAACGACGCGTGAAGGCTCCACCGCGCTCGGCTATTACAACGTCAACACGGGCGATATGCCCTACTTCAACGAGCTCGCGCGCCGATACACGATCAGCGACAACTATCACCAGCCGGTGATGGGCGGCACGGGTGCGAACAGCATCATGATCGGCACGGCCGACGCGCTCTATTACACGGACGGCCACGGCAAGATGGCGACCCCGCCTTCGAATCAAATCGAAGACCCGCGCCCGCAAGCCGGAACCAACAATTGGTACGCGCAGGATGGCTATTCGGGCGGCTCGTATAGCAACTGCGCCGATCGCGCGCAACCGGGCGTCGATGCGGTGCGCAGCTATCTCGACGCGCTGCCGTACCATCCGAAGGCCAATTGCGCGCCGGGCGCCTACTATCTGCTCAACAATTACAACCCGGGCTACAACGGCGACGGCACCGTCAACATGAGCGCCTTCACGATTCCGCCCTCGCCCGTTCGCACGATCGCCGATTCGCTGCTCGAAAAGGGGATTTCGTGGAAGTACTACGGCGAAGGCTGGAACACGTTCGCCGTCAATTCGCCGACGAGCACGTATTGCAACATCTGCAATCCGTTCCTCTATGAAACGGCGATCATGACGAACCCGGCGCTCGTCAAAGCGCACCTGCAAGACACCGCCGATTTGTACGCCGATATCGACAGCGGCAAGTTGCCGGCAGTGTCGTTCGTCAAACCGGGATGGCTGCTCGACGGTCACCCCGCCTCATCGAAGTACGGCTTGTTCGAAGCGTTCTCGCGCAAGATCATCGATTCGGTGCGCCGCAACCCGAAGCTCTGGGAATCGACGGCGATTTTCATTACGAACGATGAAGGCGGCGGCTATTACGATTCGGGCTACATTCAACCGGTCGATTTCTTCGGCGACGGCTCGCGGATTCCGCTCATCATCGTTTCGCCGTACTCGCGTGGCGGACGCGTCGTGCATCAATACACCGATCACGTCTCGATCCTGAAGTTCGTCGAACGCAACTGGGCGCTCGCCCCCATCACGAATCGCAGCCGCGACAATTTGCCGAACCCGGTGCAGCACTCGGCCAATCCGTACGTGCCCGTGAATTCCCCCGCGATCGGCGATCTGTTCAGTGCGTTCCGCTTCGATCATCGTCATCATGGGGATCATGACGACGATGGAGACGAAGACAACGATGGCGACGACAGCGGCGGTCACGCAAGCAACGAAGGCGGCGCCGGCTGGTGGCCGTTTTAATCTCGACGATCGCCCGTCGATGTAGTTAGAACGATCTGTGCCGCCCCATCGCGTTCGATTCGAACCAACGTTTCGCGCATCGCTTCGAACTCCTTGGGGCTGCACACTTGTTTTCCGAAATCGGCCTGCATGCGGCGCGATATCTGCAGCACGTTTGTCGCGGGATCGAACACGTAGTGCGCAGCGTAGCGGATCGGAGCCGCGGCGCCGTCGATCGTCAGATCCGGCGGCACGTAGACCACCTTGAAATCGCGCGCCAACGAAATCGTTCCTTCTTCGATGAACGTACCGCCGATGCACACATACGATTGGGTTCGCGCAGGCAGCGCGAGCCAGTCGTGAATTTGCGACGCGATGCCGCCCGCCATACTCGACATCGCCGGCATCGCCGTCATTCGGTCGGGCCAAAGCATATGCTCGAGCGTACCTGACATCGAGACGCCGAATGGTCCGCTCGTCGCGCGGACGTCGTCGGTCTCTAGCGAAACCACTCCGCGCAATCCCGTTTGACGCAACCGGTTCTGCGCGATTTGCGCCGCACGAGCGCGCGTCGCGCGACGAAAGACATTGCGTTCGAGTTCGGCGGTGAAGCCGTCATCCTCGACGCGATAGCCGTAGCGCACATCGCCGCTTTCGTCGACCGCCAAATCGAGCCGCGCCGTACGCGTGCGCGGCTGCGCCGCTGGTGTCCGTGCGAGCACGCCATCGTCGACGAGCAGCGCCGGCCGATCCATCACGCTCGCAGGCAAAAAGCCGAACGCTATCCCGCCGCCGGCCGTGGTATCGGCAAACCGATGTAACTCGGGAATCCAGACGATCACGTGGTTGATCGCCCCCGCGCCATAGCCCGGCACGGAAGGCAACGTATAAACCGGTCCGAGGCCGATCAGCGCGGGCTGCGCCTGGATGCCGACCGCCTCGAGCAACGCGATGTATAAGGCAACCTGATCTTTGCAATCGCCATAGCGGTGACGGACGATATCGATCACACGGTGCGGCTTGGCGGCCGTCTCGCCGAGAAACAGCGCGACGTAGCGGATATTCGCGCGGGTCCAATCGTAGAGCCGGGCCGCGCGGGTCCAAGCATCGGGCGCATCGCGCGTCAGCGCACGCGCGAGCGCGACCACCTGCGGATCGCGGGCCGTCGGATCAACGGCATCCTTCCGGTAGCGCTCGGCGAACGCCGCGAAGCTGGGCGTGGTCGTCACCATGAGCCGGTCGCCGTCGTTGGCGTAGCCGACCGCGCCGTGCTCGATCGGCGCGAACGGCCCGTGCCGATAGTCGAATTCATAGCGTGTACGGCCGTTTTCAGTCACAGGCGGGCGCGCCACATAGCCGCGTGCATCGGCATAGAGCGGTAGGTCGGCGGGCAGGTCGAAGATGAGGCGTTGATCGTCCACGCTCTCGCGCTCGGGTGTCGCAAAGTATTGAAAATCGCCCGGGCGGACTCCCTTTCGGAACTTGCGAAACGTCAAATGCTCGCGCCAGCCCGGCTCGATGCCGGGGAAGATGACTGAGCGTAGTACGCCGTCCTCGAATGTCGGTGCGCCGGCAGCGCGTGGCTCTTCGACATCCCGTATGGCGTCGGGCCCTACCCGATGCACGCCGCCGTCCGGGTCGATCGATTCGGCCGATAGCGCAACGATGCGTTCGATGTCCTTATTGAACCAGACATAGCGCTGCGCGAGTGCGTCGACACCGGCTGCGGTATCGATGCGCAACGTGGCGTCGTCGTCTTCCGCGATCGATCCGTCATGCTCGACGATGAAATGGTGAACGTCCGATTCGATCGTGGCGGGGGCGAGATCGATCAGCGCGGAAGGTGATGGGGGCGGCGTTGGGTCCTCCGTCGACAACGATGCCGCGATCGTTGGCCTGCTCGCCACGAGGCCGGCACAAAGGGCGATCCAGCAGATCCATACTCCGGACCGCGCGAGCCCGCGGGCGAGGCGCTTCGCGGATCGACCGAACCCATTGGCATCGCTGCACCCACGCCGATGCGCACGATTGACACACTTCATCCTCGATCCCATCGATTAGGACAACGGATAACCTTCATCGCCGCCAACTCGCGCGATAGCGACGCGGCGAAGCGCCGAACTCGGTGCGAAACGCGCGATTGAAATTCGACAGATCCGCGAACCCGCAGTCGAGCGACACCTCGACGATCTTATCGGGCGTATCGGCTAGGCGCTGCGCCGCCGCGCGAAGCCGAGCGCGCAGAACGTACTGATGCGGCGTCACGCCCGTGGCTTGCTGGAACGTGCGCAAGAAGTGATAGGGGCTGAGCCGGGCCTGCTCGGCCAGTTGATCGAGCCCGAGCTCGGCATCCGGGCTTTCGTCGATCCACCGCACGGCGTCGACCACGCGTGCTAGCGCGCCGGCCGGCAAGCGTTTGGGCTCGCCCGCGGTCATGCCTTCGACCATCCGCATCACACGCACCGCCAACGTCACCGCCATTTCATCCCACGCAATCTCGGCGACGGTCGTCACGCCGGTGCTAACCGCAGCGACGTAGGGCGCGAGCGCTCGCGACGGTTCAATGCGCGCCACGTCAAACGACGCACTGCGGCGCGCCATGCCGGTATCGGCGAACAAGCGCTCGAAGTACGCGGGCGCATAGCGAAACGCGATGCAGCGATCGCCGGCCCGATGCCGATGGCCGCATTCGAAACATTCGCCGGCGTTGCCGAGCATGACCGCGCCCGGCGTCATCAAAGCCGCGCCCGTCTCGGAGCGATATTCGAAAGCGCCCGCCGCGACGAGCGCGATGCAAAACGCGGCGTGGCGCTCTTCGAAAGCGCGATCGCCCGGCCCGCACGTGCAGAGCACGTCCGCGACTTCCCAACCGGGCCCGCTCGCGATCGTACGCGGCGCTGTCGCGCCAGGCGCCGCATGCCGCGCTCGGTGCGCGAGCGCCCGCTCCAACTCCACCGCAATTTTTGCCAAGATTCGCCTCGCCGCCCTGCCTAACATCATGAACGGATCGTGCGGAAGCGGCGCCTGCCACGTTTCGTCCCACAGCCGTCCCGCCGGAACGCATCGCCACCCAACCTACGGAGATCACGATGACTCAATCGGAAAACGATTTGCCGCACGCCTTCCTAACCGCCGTCGCCTCGCCCTGCCGCGCCGCCGATATCGACGAGGCCGACGATGTCTACGGCTGGCTCGTCGGAAGTTGGTCGCTGCAGGTGCTCCACTATCGCGGTTTCGACCTGCGCAGCGAGCGCTTGACGGGCGAAGTGCATGCCGGCTGGGCGCTCGAAGGGCGCGCGATACAGGATGTATGGATTATGCCCGCTCGCGAGGATCGCCGCGCGGGGCGCATGGCGCGCGATCCGATGAACGACATGTACGGAACGACGCTGCGCGCTTGGGATCCCACGCTGCGCGCCTGGCGCATCGCATGGAACAATCCGGCGCGCGGGCATCGAGAAACGCAAATCGGCCGGCGCGTCGGCGAAGAAATCGTACAGACGGGGGCGCGCGCCGACGGCCAAGCGACCCGTTGGCGCTTCACCGATATCGCGCCCGAGCGCTTCCATTGGATCGGCGAAGCGCTCGACGTGGACGGCGAAAGCTGGCGTTTAGAGGGCGAATTCATCGCGACGCGCATCGGGGGATGAGCCGCGGCTAGGCCTGCCGGGGCCGCGGCGTCGCTGGTTCATTCTCGTTGTTCTCGTATTACGCCGTCGGACTAGGCGCTTGTTCCAACGCGCGACGAAGGGACAGCGCGATCGCTTGCGCCGCTTGCTCGATCTCGCCGAGCGACGGGCAGCTCGGCGCGATGCGCAAGTGCCGGTCGCGCGGATCGACGCGGTAAGGAAACGCCGCACCGGCGGGCGTCAGTACGACGCCGGCTTGCGCGGCCAGCTCGACCGTCCGCTTCGCATAGCCGTCCGGGGTGAACAAGCTGACGAAATAGCCGCCGAGGGGCTTCGTCCATGAGGCGTTCGGCAGATCGCCCAGCCGCTCCCGGAGCGTGCCATCGAGCAGCTCGAACTTCGGTTGCAAGATGGCGCGATGGCGGTCCATCAGGCGCTCGAGCGTCGCACGGTCGCGCAGATAGCGGACATGCCGCAACTGGTTGAGCTTATCTGGCCCGATCGTCCGAACGGATACCCAACGCTGCCACCAAGCGATATTGGCCGCCGATGCGGCTAAGAACGTGATGCCGCCGCCGCCGAACGTCACCTTCGATGTCGACGCGAACACGAATGCGCGATCGGGATAGCCCGCGCTCGCGCAGGCCGCGAGAATATCGGGGCTCGCATAACGCTCCTGCGTCAGATGGTGAAAGCGGTAGGCGTCGTCCCAGAACAAACGGAAATCGGCGGCGGCCGTCGGCATCCGCGCGAGCCGTCGCACGGTTTCGTGGGAGTAAATCGTCCCGGTCGGATTGCTATAGAGCGGCGTACACCAGATGCCCTTGATCGTCGGATCCGAAGCCGCCAGCGCTTCAACGCGATCCATGTCGGGCCCATCGTCGTTCATCGGCACCGCGATCATTCGAATGCCGAGCGCTTCGCAAATTGCAAAGTGCCGATCGTAGCCGGGCACGGGACACAGCCAGGCGACGTCGCCCTCGCTACGCCACGCCTGGCCGCCCGGCAATCCGTGCAGCACGGCGAACGCCAACACGTCATGCATGAGCTCGAGGCTCGAATTGCCGGCCGCGACGACCTGCTCGGCAGGCGCCCCTAGCAATTGCGCGCCCAGTTCGCGCGCTTCGGGCAGGCCGAGCACGTGGCCATAGTTGCGGCAATCGATCCCGTCGCGCGAGCGATAGCCGGCCTCGGCCGCCGTCTCGATGAGATCCAGGGAAAGGTCGAGCTGTTCCGGCGCGGGCTTGCCGCGCGTCATATCGATGGACACGTTCAGGGCTTTGAAGTCGTCGTAGGTCATGGTCATCGCAGCGCTTGGGTTGATTGAAGTTCAGGCGAGCATCGGTAGTACTCGGACGAGTATGCCGATTGTCGTGCCATCAGACAAACGCGTTATATTGATGCGAGACTTCAGTTTTCCTGATACCGAATCAACTAGCGGATCAACGTATGAAAACCCTCGATTTGGATGTGCTGTCGATGGTCGTCGCCGTCGCCGATGCGGGCAGCTTCGTGCGCGGCGCCGCGCTGGTTCATCGCTCGCAGTCGGCCGTCAGCATGCAAATCAAGGCGCTCGAACAAGCGCTCGGCAAGCCGATCTTCGAGCGGCGCGCACGCAACGTCTTGCCCACCCATGAAGGGCTCATGCTCGTCGATTACGCACGGCGCATGCTTGCGCTGCGGGACGAAGCCTGGGCTTCGCTCGTCCATCCGGAGGTAAAGGGGCGGGTCGTGATCGGCGTGCCCGACGATTACGCGTCGTCGCTGCTGCCGCCCGTGCTGCGCAAGTTCTCGGCAACTTACCCCAAGGTCGAGATGCAGGTGCTGGGGCTGCCGAGCCATTCGCTCGCGCCGCTCCTGCACGAGAATAAAGTCGACCTGGCCTGCATGACGCGCGTCAAAGGGATCCGCGGCGAACGCTTGCGGCTCGAGCCGACCGTGTGGGGCGGCGCGCCGCGCGGGCCCGCCGTGTGGCGTGAACGCCCGTTGCCGATCGCGGTCTTCGCCGCGGGCAGCGTCGCGCGAGACAACGCGATTCGCGCGCTCAAACGCGCGCGGATCTCGTACCGGACATCCTACGAAAGCCCGAGTTTGCTGGGGTTGTTCAGCATGGTGGAAGCGGGGCTCGCCGTGGCGCCGATTGCTCGCTGCGCGTTGCCCGAGCGCTTTGTCGAACTCGGGCGCGCGCAAGGTTTGCCTGCACTGCCCCCACTGGAAATCGTGCTGGCCCGAAGCGCACGGTCTAACCGGCCCGAGTGCGACTTCCTGGCCGAGCAGATTTTGGGGGAATTGAAGATCTAAGCGAGAAGGACCGAGGCCAACTGGCCAGCGCTAAAACGCGATATCGGCCACCCCGGCTTGGTAAGCGTCAGAACAAGGCGCGCTGCCGCTGCTGCGCCATCGATACGACGTCAAGCTCGTCCAATCGCTTACGCGCCTTGGCCAAGTCATGCACGAGCTGACGTTGCAGCCAGGTTTCGGCGCCGCCGCCGAACGCTTTATCGAGCCGCAACGCCATTTCCGGCGAAATGCCGGCCTTGCCGCTGAGCAAGTTCGTCAGGGCCTGGCGGCTGACGCCCAGCACCGATGCGCCCTCGGTCACGCTCAGATTGAAGCGTTCGAGGCAAAGCTGGCGCACGATTGCGCCCGGATGAATGTTGTCGGTATCGGCCATGGGGCCAAACCATATCGACGAAGCCCCATTCCGTCAACCGACAAGTGCTAGTTGTCGTCTGCGCGCATCAGATGCGGGCCAGCGCTTCGTCGATCAACGCTTCCAGCAAGCCCTCGATGCGCGATGCCAGCGCTTCGTCGTACGCGTACGGCCGCGTCTCTTGCATGTATGTGATTTGAGACAATTCGAGCTGCACGGCATGGACGCCCTGCTCCGGCTGGCCGTAATGCCGCGTGATGTAGCCGCCCTTGAAGCGCCCGTTCGCCACCGCCGTATACCCGCCGTGACGCGTCACGGTGTCCGCCAAGGCTTCGGCCATCCCGGGGGCGGCGCTCGCTCCGTTAGCGGTGCCGAAATTGAAATCGGGCAAGCGGCCAGCGAAAAACCGCGGCACTTCGGAGCGGATCGAATGGGCCTCCCACAGGAGCACTGCGCCATGCTGCGCCTTCAATTCCGCGAGTGTACCGGCAAGCGCATCGTGATAGGGCTGCCAATAGCGGGCGACCCGCCGCGCGACTTCCGCCTCGGTCGGCTCGCCACCCGGGTGATAGAGCGGCGCCTTATCGAAGGTGTCGACGGGCAAGAGACCAGTCGTGTCTTGCCCCGGGTAAAGGTTTGCGTTATCGGGCGGGCGATTGAGATCGACAACGTATCGCGAATGCGAGGGCGCAAGCACCGACGCGCCTCGGCGGGCGGCGAACGCATACAAGCGCTCCAGGTGCCAATCGCAATCGTCGACGTGGCGCGCCGCCTCGGTCATCGTCGCCAAGATGTCCGCCGGAATGTGCGTTCCGACGTGCGGCATCGAAATGAGCAGCGGCAGCGTGCCACGTCGAAGAGAGAACACAGCGGGATCGGTAGAAGCGTTCATGAGTTGGTCCAACGAAAATCGAAACGTCGATCAGCTTAGCGCGTGCAGCGCGTCGCGTCATGGAAAGCGGCCGGCGGCCGCCTTCCACGGTCTTCCGTTAATCGAGTAGTTGCGTCACGGCGTCGCGGTATTCGGCATAGGCGCGCGCTTCGTCCTCATGCCGGCCGCCTTGCACCACGCAGCGCCCGCCTGTATAGACTTCCGAGATCGGCGAAGCGCCGTGCTCGCAAAACACCACGCCAGCGAGCCAGCTTTCCGCTTTTCGTCCAAAGAGGCTCGAATGCTCGGCATCGAGCACGAGCCAGTCGGCGCGGCGCCCCGGCGCCAGCGCACCGACCGCGCGGCCGCTCGCCTGCGCGCCGCCTTCAAGCGCCGCGTTGAACAGCCGCTCCGCCACTTGCGGGGTATGCTCCGAAGCGAGCACGTTGCGCTCGCGCCGCACGAGGCGCTGCCCGTATTCGAGCAAGCGCAACTCGGCGCGCCAATCGACGGCGATGTGGCTGTCCGAGCCCACGCCGATGCGCCCATTCCCATCCAGATAAGCCGGCACGGGGAAGACGCCATCGCCGAGATTCGCCTCGGTCGTCGGACACAGGCCCGCCACCGCACGGCTCGCGGCCAGCGCCGCCGCTTCCGGTGCGTCAACGTGCGTGGCATGGACCAGGCACCAGCGTGCGTCGACATCGAAGCGATCGAGCAGCCAAGCGACGGGACGCACGCCGGTCGCAGCCATGCATTCGTCGACTTCGCCCGTCTGCTCGGCGATGTGGATATGCACGGGCGCTCCCGGCAATTCCGCTTCGAGGCCGGCGAGCAAAGTGCGCAGCGACGCTTCGGATACGGCGCGCAGCGAATGCGGGGCCACGCCGTATCGAAGAGCCTCATGCTCGGGCCTGCCCCGGCGCAGCGTCGCCAGCAGATCGAGCAATGCCTCGGGCGTGTTGAGGAAGCGGCGTTGATCGAGCCGCGGCTCGCGCATCCCAAATCCGCTGTACTGGTAGAGCACGGGCAGCATCGTCATGCCGATCCCGGCCTGCGAAGCGGCGTCGACGACGCGCTGTGCGAGCTCGGCGCGGTTCGGATAACCCGCGCCGTCGCCCATGTGATGCACATAGTGAAACTCGCAGACCGACGTATAACCGGCCTTGAGCATCTCCACGTAGAGCCAGCGCGCGATGGCTTCCAGCCGTTCCGGTGTGATGCGCGCCGCGAATCGATACATCAGATCGCGCCAACTCCAAAAGTTGTCGCTTGCTTGCGCGCGGTATTCGGCGAGCCCCGCCATCGCGCGCTGGAACGCATGCGAATGCAGATTCGGCATCCCCGGGAGGATGGGGCCGCGCGCCTCGGCAACGCCCGCGCTTGCCTGCGCATCGGGCGTGACGGCGGTCAGCATGCCCGCGTCGTCCCATTCGAGCAGCACATTGCGCCGCCAACCCTCCGGCAGAAAAGCATGCGCGGCGAATAGCGCGTGGCGGTCGGTCTTCACACTAGACTCCTTCACGGGAAACGGGAGAGTGCGCGGCGCCGCTCGCCCATGGCGAGGCGCTCGCGCGATAAACGGTCGCGCCGGCGCGCACCACGCGCGACGCGAGCGGGCGCCCGATCCAATACGCCAATTCAGCCAGCGTCGCGACCGGCCAGACGACGAAGTCGGCGGCTCTCCCCACGGCGAGTTCGCCATGGCGATCGCTGCGCCCCAACGCCCGCGCGGCGTGGCGCGTGACGCCCTGCAGCACCTCGGGCACAGTGAGGCGGAACAAGGTGCAGCCCATATTGAGCATGGCGAGCAACGACGTGGCGGGGGATGTGCCCGGATTGCTATCGGTCGCGAGCGCGATCGGCACGCCATAGTGGCGCAGCAAATCGATCGGCGGCAATTGCGTTTCGCGGATGAAGTAGTAAGCGCCCGGCAGCAGCACCGCCACGGTGCCGGCCTCCTTCATCGCCTGGACCCCCGCTTCGTCGAGGAACTCCAGATGATCGGCCGACAACGCACGATAGCGCGCCGAGAGCGCCGCGCCGCCAGAAAGACTCAACTGCTCCGCATGCATCTTCACGGGCAAGCCTCGACGCGCGGCGGCTTCGAACACGCGCTCGCTTTGCGCAAGCGTGAAACCGATGCGCTCGCAGAACACGTCGACGGCATCGACGAGCCCTTCGTCGGCAAGCGACGGCAACATCCGGTCGCAAACCTCATCGATATAGGCATCGGCTCGGCCCGCGTATTCGGGAGGCAGCGCATGCGCGCCGAGGAACGTCGTGTACACCGACACCGGATAGCGTTGCCCGAGCGAGCGCGCGACGCGCAGCATTTTGCGTTCGGCGGCCAGCTCGAGCCCATAGCCCGATTTGATTTCGATCGCCCCGACGCCTTCGCTAAGAAGCGGCTCCAAACGCGCCGCCGCGGCGGCGAACAGCGCATCTTCGTCGGCCTCGCGCGTAGCACGCACCGTCGATACGATGCCGCCGCCGCGCCGGGCGATTTCTTCATAGCTCGCGCCCGCCAGCCGCAGCGCGAATTCGTCGGCGCGATGACCGCCGAACACCAGATGGGTGTGGCAATCGACGAGGCTCGGCGTGATCCATGCGCCGCCCAGATCTTCGCGCGGCCACGCGGCGAATTCCTGTGGCAAATCGCGCAGCGCACCGAGCCACGCGATCTTGCCGTCGCGTACCGCCAGCGCGGCATTCGAAATGGCTTCGCCCGGATCGCCGCTCGCGCAAAGATTCAAATGCTGCCAGACCAGATCGCTCATAGAGGCTCCGAAGCCGTTTTATACGTAGCGCAGTTGGACGACGAGCGCCGTACCGTCGCCCGTCACCTCGCAGGCGAGACCGCTCGGGCTGTCGAGTAGCAGTGTGTCCATCGCCCCTAACGCGACGTGCGAGGACGGCGCGGCCGCGCGGCTCGGGGATGTGCCGTCGAGATGGACATCGAGCGAGCCGCTCGCGCAGAAGACGAGCGCCGCATCGGCCGCCAACCTGCAGCGGCGACCGTGCGCGCCGGGCCAGATCTCGAGCGTGGCGTCGGCGCGATCGCGCCGCACCATCAGGTTGAAGTCGCGCGTCGCGCCGTCGACGAGCTGTGCGTCGAGCGCCGCTTCGCCGTCGAACGACGCAACGGCCAACGGCTCCATCAATGCGTGCGTCGCACCGCGCGCCTGCGCCAAATGCATCCCCGAGCCCGCCAGCAAGACGAGCTTGCGATCGATGCCCGGAAACTGCGAGAACGGCCCAGAGCGCTCGACATCCGCGACGCTCACGCGCCAAACGAACGTCTCCAAGCTCGCCCCGACCGGATAGGCCGCGATCTCGCGCGTCACGCCGCCGCCGTTCTTCCACGGCGCCGCTTTCAGCGTATGGCCGCGTACGACGCGGCCGCCCGCCTGCAGCGCCGGACGAGCGGCGACGCGCGCCGCCGTATGAGCCTGTGTCCCCATGCTCATCAACGTCCGAGCATCGGAAGCTTGAGGCCGACCTCTCGCGCCGTCTGGCGAGCGAGGTCGTAACCCGCATCGGCGTGCCGCATGACGCCCGTGGCGGGATCGTTGAACAGCACGCGTTCGATGCGCCGCGCAGCCGCCTCGGTGCCGTCGCAGACGATCACGACGCCGGCATGCTGACTAAAGCCCATCCCGACGCCACCGCCGTGATGCAACGACACCCATGTCGCGCCGCCGGCCGTGTTGAGCAGCGCGTTGAGAAGCGGCCAATCGGACACGGCGTCCGAGCCGTCCATCATCGATTCCGTCTCGCGATTGGGACTCGCGACCGACCCCGTATCGAGGTGATCGCGGCCGATCACGATCGGCGCCTTCAGCTCGCCTCGTTGCACCATTTCGTTGAATGCGAGGCCCAAGCGATAGCGGTCCTTCACGCCCACCCAGCAAATGCGCGCGGGCAGCCCTTGGAAGGCGATGCGTTCGCGCGCCATGTCGAGCCAGTTATGCAGATGCGGATCGTCGGGGATCAGTTCCTTGACCTTGGCGTCGGTCTTGTAGATGTCCTCCGGATCGCCCGAGAGCGCAACCCAGCGGAACGGCCCTTTCCCTTCGCAAAAGAGCGGCCGCACATAAGCCGGCACGAAACCCGGGAAATCGAACGCATTGGCGACGCCCATGTCCTGCGCCATCTGCCGGATGTTGTTGCCGTAATCGAGCGTCGCCGCGCCGCGCGCCTGCAATGTCAGCATGGCTTGCACTTGTTTCGCCATCGATTGCTTGGCGGGCGTGACGATGCTTTGCGGATCGGTCTTTTGCCGCTCGCGCCACTGTTCGACATTCCACCCCTGCGGCAAGTAGCCGTTGATCGGATCGTGGGCGCTCGTCTGATCGGTGACGCAATCGGGTGTGATGCCGCGGGCGACGCACGCCTCGAACACGTCGGCCGCGTTGCCGACGAGACCGACGGAAACCGGCTTGCCGCTGGCCTTCGCTTGCTCGATCATCGCCAGCGCTTCGTCGAGCGTCTTCGCTTTTTTGTCGACGTAGCGCGTCTTCAAGCGGAAATCGATGCGCGTCTCGTCGCACTCCACGGCGATCATCGAGAAGCCCGCCATCGTTGCTGCGAGCGGCTGCGCGCCGCCCATTCCACCCAGGCCGCCCGTCAAGATCCAGCGCCCGGCCGCGTTGCCGTTGAAATGCTGATTGGCGACGGCGTAGAACGTTTCGTACGTGCCTTGCACGATGCCTTGGCTGCCGATGTAGATCCAGCTGCCGGCCGTCATCTGCCCATACATCATGAGGCCCTTGCGGTCGAGCTCATGAAAGTGGTCCCACGTCGCCCAATGCGGCACGAGATTGGAATTGGCCAGCAGCACGCGCGGCGCATCGGGGTGCGTGCGAAACACGCCGACAGGCTTACCCGATTGAATCAACAGCGTTTCGTCGTCTTCGAGATCCTTCAACGAGGCGAGGATCTGATCGAAGCAATCCCAGTTACGCGCCGCGCGCCCGATGCCACCGTAGACGACTAGCGCATGGGGATGCTCGGCCACCTCGGGATCGAGGTTGTTTTGGATCATGCGGTACGCGGCTTCGGTCAACCAGCTCTTGCAGGTTTTTTCGGCGCCACGCGGCGCGCGGATCGTGCGCGTCGTATCGAGGCGCGGGTCGAAGCGTTTCGGATCGTTCATGAGAGTCCTCTCTTTCTGCAGGCGTTGCGTTCGGGTGCGGCGATGCGCTTGAGCATTCGGTTCGCCGTCGAGTTCGGGTGAGCTCAGGTTCTACGTCGATTCAAAAATGCCCGGTGAAGCGATAACGGCTACCCGGATGCCACAGATCGACGACGGAGGCGACTTGCTCGCGCGACCAAGTGCGCCGATGCAGCACGAGACACGGCTCGCCTTCGTCCATCTTCAATTGGCTAACGGTGGCGGCGTCGGGCTGCGCCGCTTCGATCCGATATTCGACGCGCTGCAGCGGCGCGACGCGCATCAGGTATTGGTTCGGCGTGATGCGCGAAAAGTCCTGCAGCGCGTACTCCGGGGCAACCGCCGGGTTGACCCAGCGCGCCTCGAGTTGCACCGGCTCGTCGTTCTCGACATGCAGCACGCGCGAATGAAACACCGGGCTGCCGGGCTTCACTTGCATCTCGTCGGCCAACGCCTCGCTCGCCACCGCGGCGCCCACTTCGAGCACGTGCGCCTGGTGCCGATGTCCGCGCGCGGCGATTTCATCCGAGATGCTGCGGATCGCCACGAGCGTCGATTCGTACTTGGGCCGCGCGACGAACGTCCCCGCGCCTTGAACGCGCGTGAGCACCTGCTCGGCCGTGAGCTCGCGCAGCGCGCGGTTCACTGTCATGCGCGCCACCTTGAACTCGCGGGCGAGCTCATTCTCGGATGGCACTTGATCGCCTTCGGCCCATTGTCCCGAGTGAATCCGTTCGAGAATGAAGTCCTTGATCCCCTGGTACGCAGGCGCGTTCATCGGCTTGAGCTCGTCCATACCATCAAGCGGCGACGCTCGCTTCCGAGGCGAACGCAAGCGGGCTCGCTTGCGCGATCACGCCTTGTTGCACCAGCTTTGCAATCGCGGCGATATCCGGGGCGAAGTAGCGATCGAGGTCATAGTGCGGCACGTGCGCCCGCAGCGTCTGCATGACGCCTTGCAATGCGGCGCTCGTAGGATGCGGCGCGCGCAGATCGACGCCCTGCGCGGCCGCGAGCAATTCGATGGCCAAGATGTGGGCTGTGTTCTCGGCGATGTCGGCCAGCTTGCGCGCCGCGAACGTCGCCATCGAAACGTGATCCTCTTGGTTCGCGGAGGTGGGCAGCGAATCGACCGACGCCGGGTGCGCGAGCGTCTTGTTCTCGGAGGCCAGCGCGGCCGCCGTCACGTGCGCGATCATGAAACCGGAATTGACGCCGCCGTCTTTGACGAGGAATGGGGGCAGTCCCGAGAGCGTCGCGTCGATCAACAGCGCGATGCGCCGCTCCGCCAACGCGCCGATCTCGGCTACGGCGAGGGCGAGATTGTCGGCTGCGAACGCGACGGGCTCGGCGTGAAAATTTCCGCCCGACAGCACTTCGCCGGTATCGGGGAAGACGAGCGGATTGTCGGATACGGCGTTCGCTTCGATCAGAAGCACGTCGGCCGCATGGCGCATCTGATCGAGGCAGGCGCCCATTACCTGGGGTTGGCAGCGCAGGCTGTACGGATCTTGCACCTTGCCGCAGTCGCGGTGCGACAGATTGATGCCCGAGCCGTCGAGCAGCGCGCGGTAGGCTTGCGCCGCTTCGATTTGACCGCGATGGCCGCGCAGTTCGTGGATGCGCGCGTCGAACGGTTTAACCGAGCCCGCGGCCGCATCGACCGAGAGGGCGCCGGCCACGAGAGCGGTGCGAAAGAGATCCTCGATGGCGAAGAGGTTATACAGCGCGAGCGCGGTCGACGCCTGGGTGCCGTTGAGCAGCGCCAGCCCTTCCTTCGCCTGCAGCGCGAGCGGCGCCAGCCCCGCCAGCTTCAGGCCCTCCGCTGCGCTCATCCGCTCGCCGCGAGCGCTCACTTCGCCGATACCCAACAGCACGGCCGACATGTGCGCGAGCGGCGACAAATCGCCCGATGCGCCGACGGACCCTTTGACCGGGATGATGGGCAACACATCGGCGTTGAACAGCGTGACGAGCGCATCCATGACTTCGCCGCGAATACCCGAATGGCCGCGACCCAGGCTCGAGAGCTTGAGCGCGATCAACAGCCGGACGACCGGTTCGGCCATCGGCACGCCCACCCCGACCGCGTGCGACAGCACGAGGTTGCGCTGCAACAGTTCCAACTGATCGTGCGGGATATGCGTGCTCGCCAGCCGGCCGAAACCCGTATTGATCCCGTACGCCGGCTCACCTTTCGCGGCGATGTCGGCGACGGCCTTCGCGCCCGCGTCGATAACCGGGCGGCTCGCCGGATCGAGCACGAGCGTCACGCGCTCGCGTGCGATGCGGCGCAGTTGGGGGAGCGTCAAATGGCCCGGCGTAAGCATCATCATGGAAAGCATCCTGTGTCTGTCTAGGTATGTTCGTTATGCGGCGAGCCTGAGATTCGGCTCCGACTTGAATGCGAGTCTAGTGCGCGCAGCTTGTATATACAACTCGTTTTTACAAAGACAAACTAAGGGATTTCCCTTATATTGCACCGACCTTCGGCGGGGGATCCGTTGCCAGCATGCGGTCGCCCTGTCTTTTGTCTACTGGGTCGGCGCGCGCAACGATGCAAAAAGACGGTCAGCACCGCACGGCGAATTCGAGCTAAGCGCCTTGTCTATACAAATCGGCTACGCAACCGTCCAGCCGTGCGAAGGACGATTCGTTCTCGCAGGCATCCGCACCTGCACCGTTCCGCAGTGCTCCCCGCCAGCCTGCCGCCCGTCGATCGCTCCGGAAGAGCCGATCACGCCACGGCCCGCGACTGCGCGACAGGGAGACCCCGCTAGGTATGCGTTGTGCTTGATCCGTGTTGGGACGGCAAGCCAGGTGGTGGCCAAGCGGATTCGACCAGCGGATCACGCATGTCGAGTTCCGTCGCTGGCAGTCCCGACATACCGAGCGACTCTTCGACGACTATGAACAAGACGCAAGGGCAAGGACAGCGGATGAACCTCATCGAACTCGCACGCGAATCGGGCATGGCGGTGCTGCTCGACGCGAAGATCGGCCAGGAGCAGTACGTGAGCGTGAGCGGATCGCTCGCTGCGCTCGCGCGCTTTGCCGACGCCGTGCGCAGCGAGCCGGAAGACGAAGGATCCGACGACGCCGGCCAGCTTTGAGCGGCGCGCACTCGCCGCGGCCTGCGGCGGTGCGCGGCTGCCCGCTGCGGCGCGTCAGCCGTGGCCGGCCGACCGCCTACCAAAGGTGTCAGTTACGGATTCGCATAAGAATGGCTTAAATCCGGCACGACCGAATGCATTCGGCGTATTTCGTGTGCGCGCCGTCGCACCGCCGCGATGCCGTTCTCATCGAAACGCACGTGCGGCTTCGGCTCCGCTCCCGCAACCTTCGCATGAGGTATCCGCATGACCACGCCTCTCGTTCGACTTGCCCCGCTCGATCTGATTCGCGGCTTCGTCGCCGTGGGCCGCCGCATGAGCGTCACCCTGGCGGCCGAGGACCTCTGTCTGACGCAGTCCGCCGTCAGCCGACAGATTCATTCTCTAGAAGAAGCGCTCGGGGTGTCGCTATTCCATCGCGGCTACCGGGCGATCACGTTCACCCCCGCCGGTGAGCGCCTGTTTCGCACCGCCGACGGCGTCGTGCGGCAGTTGCAAGAGGTGTTCGACGTCATTACCCAGCCGGCCGAGCGGCAGCCCGTGACAGTCACCGCGAGCTTCGGCGTGGCGTCGCTTTGGTTGATGCCCCGCATGGCGGAGCTCCAGCGCGCCTACCCCGACATCGACGTGCGCGTCGCCGCGAACGATAGACGCCGCGACCTGCGCACGGCGGGCATCGACTTGGCGATCCGATACGCAGCGCTCGCGAGCGCCCCCGCCGGGGCCACACGCTTGTTCGACGATCGAATCATCCCTGTCGCGCATCCCAGCCTCGGTATCGATCGGCTGGACGTCGATACGCTGTCGCGCCAGGTGCTGCTCGAATTCGAGGGCCCACAGCGCCCGTTGCTGCGCTGGTGCGACCACTTGGCGGCCGTGGGACTTTACGATGCCAAGCCGCGCGGCGCCCAGTACTTTAGTCAATACGATCAAGTCCTGCAGGCCGCGCTCGCCGGCCAAGGCATTGCGCTCGGACGAGCCGATCTCGTCGAACCGTTGATCGCGGAAGGCAAGCTCGTCGCGCTGAGCGAGGGCAAGGGCAAGGGCTCGACGAGCGGGTACGCCTACTGGCTGGTCCAGGCCGAGCCTACGGTGCGGCAGGACGTGCGCGACGTGGCGCAGTGGTTCGCGCAGCAGGCCCGCATGCCGGCGCCGGCCGCCGAACCCCCGACCATCGCCGCCTACTCCGATCGAGCCGCCCCGCTGGCGCAGGCGCAATTGGGTGGGTCGTCGATGCAGGCTCAGGATCGCAGCGGCGCCGTGGCCCTGCCAATCAAGGATGCCAAGAGCGGCGAACGCATCGCACTGTCCTAAAAACAGGCAAACCTAGCCCTTCGTCCCACTATTTGTGGTAGTTGCCGCAAAGCAGTGCGGCAGGTGAAATCGACGGCGTTCGTACACGGCGCACCGGAAGCGGTCGCCGCGCACTCACACCGGAGGTGACACCCGATGCGCATGCCGCTGCTGCAAATCGAATCGCTCGCCGCCGGCTACGGCAAGAGCGAGGTACTCGACGACGTCTCGTTCGCCCTATTCGAAGGCAGCCTCGCGTATGTCTTAGGCCCCGGTGGCGCGGGCAAAACGACGCTCCTCATGGCGATCGCGGGCCTGCTGCGCCCCAAACGCGGCGCCATCCGGCTCGACGGCGAAGACATTCGCCGCAAGCGGCCGAACGAACTGCTTGCGCGCGGCATCGCCTATGTGCCGCGCAATCGTCTCCTGTTCAGTTCGCTGTCGGTACGCGACAACCTGCTCGCCGGGGTCTGGCGCGAGACGGATCGTCCGCGTATCGAGGCCGACGCGGCGCGGCTCACCGAACGCTTCCCGTTCCTCGAAACCTGCGGCAATCAAAGCGCGAGCCGGCTCAGCAACGGCGAGCAGCAATTGCTGGCGATTGCGCGCGCGTTGATGTCACGGCCGCGTCTGCTGTTGCTCGACGACCCGTTCGACGCCTTGGCGCCCGTCGAGGCCGAACGCGTGGCTGGGCTCGGCGCCGAACTGGCCACCGAAGGCGCCGCAGTGGTGATCGCGCAACGGGACGCGACACCGGCCGCTTGGCCTGGCGAGCAGGCGTATCGGCTCGATGCGGGCCGCCTTTGCCGGTCGGAACCCTGTAGCGGTACGCGGTCGTGGCCAGGGCGTGCGGCGGCCGCCGCGCGTTGAGGGGAGTAAGGTGACTTAGGGGATCCTATGCGAAACGCGTTGCAATGCGCCGATCATCCACGGCGCCGGGTCGACTTCGAAGAAGCCGACTCGATTCTCCCCGAAAAGCCATGACCGACCACTCCAATATCCGCGCAAATTCATTGTATTTTTATTACCTCGCTTCGATTTAACGCAAACCGATCGAAACAAGGCCTCACTGCAGCAAGCCGAGCATCGCCGCGCGCACGACGGCCGCTGTCTTGTTCGTCGTCTTCAACTTCGTCACGGCGTTCTTCACGTGGAAATTGACGGTATCGACCGAGATCACGAGGATCTTGGAAATCTCGCCGGAAGTCTTGCCGTCCGCCGCCCACTTCAGCACTTCGACTTCGCGATCGGTCAAACCGCGCTCGGGATCGGCCATCAACGTCGGCATCAGAACCCGCTTGAGCGAGAGGTGCGCTGTGCTGACGAGCCAGCGCATCTTGATCTCGTTTTGCGCGAGCTCGTCCACCGTCAGCGGATCGTTCGAACGCGCTAAGGTCAGCATGCCCCCCACCCCGCAGCTGTCGAACGCCGATTGCGCCCAACCATAGCGCAGGCCATGCGATTGCGCCTCGCGCCACAAATCGGGCGCGCCGCTAAAAAGCGCATCGCTCCACACGATCGGCGACTGCGAGCGGCGAGCGTGCTGCACGGTCGGATCGATTTCGACGTAGCGCGCTTCCTGATAGCGCTTTTTCCATGCCTCGGGGTAGTTGCTCACGAGCCGGATTTTCGGCTTGGACAGCGGCCACGGCGCGCGCAAACCGTAAGCGCAAAACTCGAAGCCCAACCCTCGCGCCGCGGCTTCTATCTTGCCGAAGATCTCCGTGTCGGAGCTCGCGTGATTCAATTCGTGCAACAGTTCCTCGGCCCAGCTTTTCATTTATGCCTCCTTGTCGTCGCGCAAGCCACGCGAGCGACCTGCGCGATACCGAAACGGCCGCGCCCCGCGGCCGGAGTATCGACATCCCGTCGCGCATCTCCCGCCGCCCGGCTAGACGCCGAGCCGCGGCTCTCGATGAAATGCGCGCCAAAGGCTCTTCTTAATTCGACGCTAAGACTTCAATTAACGACCGCTTCATTCGCGCGCCGATTTTAAACGAGCGTAATCATCGCACATTTTCAGCGACGAGAAATTCGAGGCAAACCTCGTTTAACGTTTAGATGCGTCGGGGAGAAATTAATACCGGCGCGATATTTCGAGCGTCGCGACGCCAACGTCATATTTACGGGCGGCAAGGCGTGGATAACGTGGTCGGCGTGATGCGACGCCATTCCCAACCCGCGTTCGTGCAAGACGCGATTCGAGGCGCCGCCGAACGCCTCCCAGGCGTACCCGTTGCTTGCGCCCAACATCGTAACAAGCAGCAGGAAGACGCTGGTGCAACGCGCCGTGGGCCACGCGTGGATCAATGCGTGCGTCCCGGCACAAATCGGTACTGCACAGGCGTTCGGCGCACGATTACACTAGTACGAGCGTCGTCAGCGCGCTATCGCGCCGCGACGCGATAGCGCGCGATTCGCCCACGGGCCGGCGCAGCGCTTCGCGACAGCGGCGGAAGGCGAAAGCACGCGGGGCGACGCGGCCCACGGAGCCTGACCATGAACCGCCCGCTCGCCCGCCTGCCCTTGCGCTACATCGCCACGATGTCGCCCGGCGCGCGATGGAAATGGCTCACCTTCGTCGGCATCGCCGCGCTGGTCGGCGTTTGCGCCTACCTCATCTCGTTGGAGATGCAAACTTCCCGGCTCCAAGCGCGCTATTTCGCGCATATCGGGCAGCAGGTATCGTTTTCAGTGGACCAAGGGCCGAGCAACGACATTCGCTTTCCGTCGCCGGGCGGCCCTTACGATCTGCGCTTGGGCTACGGAAAGCTGCCTGATTTCGAAGCGCGGCTAAAGGCGCGCGGCTACGTCGTCACCAGCCAAGCACGCGATTCGTCGATGATGATGTCGCTCGCCGATCGCGGCCTGTTTCTCCCCTATGAAGAAAAGGATCAAGCCGGGCTGCGTCTGTTCGACGAAGCCGGCGTGCCGTTGTTTAGCGCTCGCTACCCGGCCCTCGCTTACGATAGTTACGATTCCATCCCGCCGCTGATCGTCGGCGCGCTCACTTTCATCGAAGATCGCTATTTGCTCGATTCGGGCCAACCCGATCGCAATCCGGCCATCGACTGGGGCCGCTTCGGGCGCGCGCTCTCGGATCAAGCGCTGCGGCTCATCAATCGTCATCAGTCGACGCCGGGCGGCAGCACGCTCGCCACGCAAACCGAGAAATTCCGGCATTCGCCGGGCGGCCGCACGGCCACCCCGCCTGAAAAGCTCCGGCAAATCGCGTCGGCGTCCGTGCGCGCCTATCTCGGGGGCGAAAATACGATGGCAGCGCGCAAGGCGATCGTCGTCCACTACCTGAATACGGTGCCGCTGGCCGCGCAGCCAGGGATCGGCGAGGTCGAAGGGCTCGGCGATGGTCTCACCGCCTGGTACGGGCGCGACTTCGCGGAAGTCAATCGGATGCTGGCGCAGGCGAGCGCCGAGACGGGCAATGGGCCGATCGCCCCGGGCGTGCTGGCCGACGAAGCGCTCGCATTCAAACAAGTGCTCTCGCTCCTGATCGCGCAGCGGGCGCCCTCGTATTATTTGGTCCGCAACCGCCCCGCCCTAGAGCGGCTCACCGACAGCTATATCCGCGTGCTGGCCGCGAACGGCGTGATCTCCGCCCCGCTGCGCGACGCCGCATTAGCCGCCTCGCTCACCACGCATAAGGCCATACCTTCCACGCCGGCCGTGTCGTTCGTCGCTCGCAAGGCCGTCACGCTGGTACGTTCGAACCTGCAGCGTGCGCTCGGTCTTCCCAGCTTCTACGATCTCGATCGGCTCGACCTCACCGTCCATTCGACCTTGAACGACGCCGTGCAACGCGCGGTGAGCGAGCAGCTCGCGAGCGCCGCCACCATCGACGGCGCAAAAGCCGCCGGCCTCTACGGCTTCGAAATGCTGCGGCCCGGCGACGATCCCTCGAAAATCTCGTTCAGCTTCGTGTTGTTCGAACACAAACCCGGCGGCGATGTGGTGCGTGTCCAAACCGACAGCGTGAATCAGCCGTTCGACATCAACGGCGGCGCGCGGCTCAACTTGGGCTCCACCGCCAAACTCAGGACGGCGATCACGTATCTGCAGATTGTCACGGCGCTGCACGAACGCTATGGATCGCTGAGCAACGCCGAACTTAGGCACGTAAGCGTCGACCCGCTCGACGGCCTGTCGCGCTGGGCCGTCGACTATCTGTCGCACACACAGGATCGCTCGCTGGCGGCGATGCTCGATGCGGCCGTCGAGCGTAAATATTCAGCCAGCCCCGGCGAAACCTTCTACACGGGCGGCGGCGCGCAGACGTTCACCAATTTCGAGAAATCCGACAACGGACGCATCCTCACCGTGCGCGAAGCGTTCCAGCATTCGGTGAACCTTGTCTTCGTCAGGCTCATGCGGGACATCGTCCACTATGAAATGGTGCAGTCCGCCGGCCCGTCGGCGCACTGGTTCGACGATCCCGCGCTGCGGCAGCGCTACCTGATGCAGTTCGCCGATCAGGAAAGCCTGGTCTATCTGCATCGGTTCTACGTGAAGTATCACGGCAAAACGCCCGATGAAGCGCTCGACGCGCTCATCGCCGATATGCGCAAGAGCCCGCCGAAGCTCGCCACGGCGCTGCGCAGCATCGCGCCCGACGCGCCGTTTCCGTGGTTCGCCCAGCGCATGCGCGCCGCGCTCAAGAACACCCCAGCCGCGTCGCTTTCGGACGACGATCTGGCCAAGCTGTACGCGAAGTACGGCGTCGATAAATTCAATCTGAACGACCGCGGCTATATCTCGCGCGTTCATCCGATCGCCCTGTGGATGCTCGCGTATCTTCGCCAACACCCGGACGCCACCGAAGCGCAATTGCGCAACGCCAGCCGGGACGCACGCATGACGTCGTATGCGTGGCTCTTCAAGACCCGTCACCATCTGACGCAGGATCGGCGTATCCGCCATATGGTCGAGTTGCAGGCCTACGCCGCCATCGACAAGTCGTGGCGTGCGCTCGGCTACCCGTTCGAGACGGTCACGCCGTCCTATGCGGCGGCGATCGGCGCATCGGGCGATCGCCCCGACGCCCTGGCGCAACTGATCGGCATTATCGCGGGAGACGGCAAGATGCGCCGGCCGCACAGTGTCGATACGCTATCGTTCGCCGCCGGCACGCCGTACGAAACGCATTTCGCCCACGCTTCGAGCGAAGGCAACCAAGTGGTGTCGCCCGAGATCGTGACGGTCGTGCGTGCGATGCTGCGCAGCGTCGTGCTCGGGGGCACGGGCGCTCGGCTAGCGGCGGGCCTACCGCTCGGCGACGGACGCACGCTCGACGTCTACGGAAAGACCGGCACGGGCGATCAGCGCTTTGACGTCTATGCGCGCGGCGCGCGGCTGATCGAATCGCGCAAAGTCAATCGCACAGCGACGTTCGTGTTCGTGATCGGCGATCGTTTCTACGGCACGCTAACGGCCTATGCGCACGAGCCGTACGCCGCGCGCTACGACTACACGAGCGCGATGGCCGTGCAGTTGCTGAAGACGCTAGGCCCCTCCCTGGCTCCCGTGCTCGCCGCCAACGATACGCAAACGCAAGCGGCGTCGGCTAGCGTCGACGCCACCCCCGCCTCATCGCCCAACTCGGTCCCGTCCTTTTAACGCCTCTCGCGCAGTGCCCGTGGCCCCCTTATGGGGGCCCGCTGCTTTTTGACCCGACCCTCGATCGCCATCCCAAATGGGCACGCGCGTTGCACGTTGCTCCATGTCGCACATGCGGCACACCGTAAAAGGAGAGCTCATATGAACAAGGACCAAGTGAAGGGCGTAGCGGAAAAGGCGAAGGGTAAGGTCAACCAAGCGGTCGGCAAGGTTACCAACGACCCGGCTCAGCAGGCGAAGGGCGACCTTCAGGAAGCAGCGGGGGACATCCGTAAGGGCTACGGCGACGCCAAGGAAGAGGTGAAAGACGAGCTCGACCGCGAACGCGATATCAAGAAGCACCATTGAGCCGCGTTGATCCCGGGCGCTGAACCGTAGTACGCATCGGCAGCCCGCAACAACGGGCGCGGCGGTTAATCGCCGCGCTCGCCGGCGGGGCGGTCCCACGCAAGGGGCTGCCCCGCCTTTCGTGCCTGTTCGAGCACGAAATCGATGAATGCCGCCGCCGCCCGCGTTTGGTGACGATCGGGCATATAGAGCAAATACATTCGCGTGCCGAATATACTGAGCCGCCACTGATCCAGCGCGGTCACGATTTCGCCGCGGCGAATATCGTCTTGGACGACGTAGTCCGGGACGATGCCGACGCCCAGCCCCGCCTGCACCGCCTGCCGCAAGAACAAAAAATTCTCGGAAATCAACGTGGGTTCGAGCAGCACCTCGTGCCGTTCGTCGCCGAGATAGGCCGCGACCCGCAACTGACGACCGACGACGGTGGCCGTAATGAGCGGCGTCGTTCGTAGTGCGTCGAGCTCGGTGGGCAGCCCATGCTCGCTCGCATAAGCCTTCGACGCGCACGCGACATACCGGACCGCGCCCATATCGCGAGCGACAACGTTTTGCGGGGGCTCGGACATGACCCTCACCGCAATGTCGACTTCGTCGCGCAGGAGATCTTCCACGCGGTTTTCGAACATCACGTCGAGCACAATGCCCGGATGCAGGCGCTTGAATTCAAGTAGCCAGTCAGCCATCACCAGTTGCCCATAGCCGCTTGGCACCGACAACCGGACTCGCCCCTGCAGCGTGCGGCCCAACGTTTCGACCGTCTCCTGCGCGGCCTCGAGCGCGCGCCGGATCGCGCGGCCGTGCTCGACCAGGCGCAGCCCCGCTTCGGTCGGCTCTACCCGCCGCGTCGTGCGCCGCACGAGTTGCAACCCGAGCGAGCGCTCGAACTGATTGAGATGATAACTGACGTTGGCGCGCGTCATCTTGAGCCGGCGCGCGGCCTCGCTAAGGTTGCCCGCCTCCAAAATCTCGACGAGCAATGAGAGTGACTTGAGATCCACCACGGGGTGCCGGCCTTCCACTGTCAAATTGGTTTTGACAGTCTGTCAATGCCAGCATGGATTGTCAATTTCCGCTGGCCCCTCGACAATCCCAAGACGCCCATCCTCGCTCGGTAATCCGCCTATGACCTCCCCTGTCGCCCGAAACTTGCACGGCAACGTGCTCGTCGTCAGCATCGATCACCCGCCCGTCAACGCGTTGAGCGTCGATGTTCGGCAAGGCCTCGTCGAAGCCATCGACGCCGCCCAAGCCGACCCGGCCGTGGCTGCCGTGCTGATCGTCGGCGCGGGCCGCAATTTCATTGCGGGCGCCGACATCCGCGAATTCGGCAAGCCGCCGCTGCCGCCGCTGTTGCCTACCGTCTGCAACCGCATCGAGGCTTGCACCAAACCCGTCGTGGCGGCTCTGCACGGCGCCGCGCTCGGCGGCGGCCTGGAAATCGCGCTGGCGGCGCACTACCGGCTCGCCGTGCGAGGCGCCAAGCTCGGTCTGCCCGAGGTGCAACTGGGCCTCTTGCCAGGCGCCGGCGGGACGCAACGCACGCCGCGGCTGATCGGCGCCGTGCCCGCGCTCGATCTGATGCTGTCGGGCCGACACGTGCGTGCGGAAGAAGCGCTGTCGCTGGGCTTGATCGACCGCCTCGGCGGGACCGACGACGTCCTCGGCGAAGGCCTCGCCTATGCGCGTGAGCTGCTAGCCGCGAAGGCTGGCGTGCGGCCCACGCGCGCCGCCACCGCGCTCGCCGGCGCTCAGATCGAAGCAAGCCGCGTGGCCATCGAAGCTGCGCGCAAGGAAACGGCCGCTCGCTCGCGCGGGCTGTTCTCGCCGATGAAAATCATCGAGGCCGTGGAAGGCGCACTGACGTTACCGTTCGACGAAGGCCTCGCGCTCGAACGCAAGCTATTCGTCGAATGCTTGGAGAGCCCGCAGCGCGCGGGGCTCGTGCATGCGTTCTTCGCGGAAAGAGAAGTGGCGAAAGCGCCCGAGACCAAAGCGGCCACGGCGCGCGCCGTCGCCACGATCGGCATCGTCGGCGGCGGAACGATGGGGGCGGGCATCGCCGTGGCCGTGCTCGATGCCGGCCTGCCCGTGACGATGATCGAGCGCGACGACGAAGCGCTAGCCCGCGGCCGCGGACATATCGAACGCGTCTACGACGGCCTGGCGGCCAAAGGCCGCATCAAGCCCGAGGCGAAGGTGGCCGCCCTCGCCCGCTTCAGCGGCAGTACCTCGTACGACGCGCTGGCCCACGTGGACCTCGTGATCGAGGCCGTGTTCGAAGACATGGCCGTCAAGAAGGCGGTGTTCGCCGAACTCGATCGCGTCTGCAAACCGGGCGCCGTGCTCGCCACCAATACGTCGTACCTCGACATCGACGAGATCGCCAACGTCACGTCACGCCCTACCGATGTCATCGGCCTGCACTTTTTCTCGCCGGCCAACGTTATGAAGCTGCTCGAGATCGTCGTGCCGGCGCGCGTCAGCGCGGATGTCGTCGCCACGGCGTTCGAGCTCGCCAAAGCGTTGCGCAAAGTGCCTGTGCGCGCCGGCGTCTTCGACGGCTTCATCGGCAATCGTCTGCTTGCCGTCTATCGCACGGCGGCCGACTACCTCATGGAAGACGGCGCATCGCCCTACCAGATCGATCGCGCGATGCGCGAATTCGGTTACCCGATGGGCCCCTACCAAGTCGTCGATTTGGCCGGCGGCGATATCGGATGGGCCGCGCGCAAGCGCCGCGCGCCGACGCGCGATCCGCGCATGCGCTATGTCGAAATCGCCGACCGCCTCTGCGAGCGCGGCTGGTTCGGCCAGAAAACGGGCCGCGGCTTCTACCTCTACGAACCTGGTTCGCGCAGCGGCAAGCCCGATCCCGAAGTCGAGGCCATCGTCGAGGCCGAACGCTTGCGAGTCGGCGTCGCCGCGCGTAGCTTCACCGATGAAGAAATCGTGCGCCGCCTGATGTGCGCGGTCATCAACGAAGCGGCGAACGTCGTACGCGAAGGCATCGCGCTGCGTCCGCTCGATGTCGATGTCGCGCTCATCTACGGTTACGGCTTCCCGCGCTATCGCGGCGGCCCAATGAAATACGCCGATATGCTCGGATTGCCGAACGTACTCGCGGAGCTCGAACGCTTGTCGCAGGAAGATGCATTCTTTTGGCGGCCGTCGCCGCTGATCGTCGAGCTAGTCGCACGCGGCGCCGATTTCTCGAGCTTGAACGGCGCGGCATCCTAGCCGCATGGCGTAACCGCTCGGCCGCAAAACCGAGCCTCGCGCCGAATCATTCGATCATTGCCGAGAGCGAAGCGATGGACCTGAATTTCACCGCCGAAGAAGAAGCCTTCCGCGCCGAAGTTAGACGCTTTCTCGATGAACGGCTGCCGGCTCGCACTGCGCATAAGGTCAAGCAAGGGCTGCGGCTCTCGCGCGAGGATATGGCCGAGTGGCACGCGATTTTGAACGCGCGGGGTTGGCTCGCCAGCCATTGGCCGCGCGAGCATGGCGGAACAGGTTGGAGCGCCGTGGAGCGCTTCATCTTCGACAACGAATGTGCGCTCTCAGGCGCGCCGCGCATCGTGCCGTTCGGCGTCAACATGCTGGGCCCGGTCCTCATCAAATACGGCAGCGAAGCGCAAAAGCGCTATTGGCTGCCGCGCATTCTCGACGGCACCGATTGGTGGTGCCAAGGCTATTCCGAACCGGGCGCGGGCTCCGATCTCGCCTCGCTCTCGACGCGCGCCGTACGGCATAGCGATGCCAACGGCGAGTACTACCTCGTCAACGGCCAGAAAACGTGGACCACGCTCGGCCACTACGCGAATAGGATGTTTTGCCTCGTGCGCACGGCGACGGACGTGCGCAAACAAGAGGGCATCAGCTTCCTGCTGATCGACATGAACACGCCGGGCATCGAAGTGCGGCCCATCGTCACGCTCGATGGCGAACACGAAGTGAACGAAGTATTTTTCACGGACGTGCGCGTGCCGCTGGAGAACCTCGTCGGCGACGAGAACCGCGGCTGGACCTACGCAAAATACCTGCTGACGTACGAGCGCACGAACATCGCGGGCATCGGGTTTTCGATCGCGGCGCTCGAGCGGCTCCAGCAAGCCGCAGCCGCGATCCAACAGCACGGACGTCCTCTCGCCGACGATCCGCTCTTCGCCGCTCGCCTCGCGCGGGTCGCGATCGATCTCGAGAACATGAAGACGACCAACCTGCGGACGATCGTCGCTGCCGCCGGTGGCGGCGCGCCGGGTGCGCAAAGCTCGATGCTCAAAGTGCGCGGCACCGAGATTCGCCAGGAAATCGCCGCGCTGATGCGTCGCGCGCTGGGCCCGTACGCGCAGCCGTTTATCGACGAAGCGTTCGACGAAGGCTACGACGGCGCGCCGCTCGGCCCGTTCGATGCGCCCGACGCGGCCAAGAGCGATTTCAACCACTACAAGCTATCGATCTTCGGAGGATCGAACGAGATTCAGAAGAACATCATCGCGAAAGCGATCCTTGACCTCTGAGAATCCGAGACATCCGAGAGAGCCCGACGATGAACTTCACGTTGACCGACGAACAGCGCATGCTCGCCGATACGCTCGCGCGTTTCGTCACGGAACAATACGGCTTCCCCGTACGCGAGCGCATCGCGCGCTCGCCGGAAGGATACGAACGCACGATGTGGCGGCGCTTTGGCGAGCTCGGTGCGATCGGCGCCCTGTTCGCCGCCGAGCATGGCGGCTTCGGCGGAACGGGCGACGACATCGCCGTCGTGTTCGAGCAGTTGGGCCGCGGCTTGGTGGTCGAACCGTTCCTCGGCGCGCTGACCTGCGGGCGGGTGATCGCGCTTGCCGGTCAGACGGCGCACCGTACCTTGCTGGCGCAGCTCATCGAAGGCGAAGCGGTGCTTTCGCTTGCGCATGGCGAACCGAACTCGCGCTACGAGTTGACCCGTGTGGCGACAACGGCCGAGCCCGCGCCCGGGGGCTGGCGATTGAACGGCGCGAAAGCGGTCGTGCTCTACGGCCAGGCGGCTGACGGATACGTCGTTTCCGCGCGTAGCAGCGCCGCAATCGAAGCCGAGCATGGCATTTCGCTGTTCTGGCTGCCGCGCGACACGGCTGGGCTCACGATCCGCGATTACACGTTGATCGACGGCGGCCGCGGCGCCGAACTCGTTCTCGAAAACGCAATGTTGCCGAGCGATGCATTGCTCGGTGCGATCGACGACGGCTTTCCCGTGCTCGAAGAGGCGCTCGGTCGCGGCTTGCTCGCGTTATCCGCCGAGGCGCTAGGCGCGATGGAGACCGCCTTCGCCGCCACGCTGGACTATTTGCGCACGCGCCGGCAATTCGGCGTTCCGATCGGCAGCTTTCAAGCGTTGCAGCACCGTATGGCCGACCTGGCCATCGACCTCGAGCAGACCCGTTCGGCCGTCATCAACGCCGCTGCCGCGCTCGATGGTCCCCGGCTGCCGCGCGAGCAAGCGTTGTCGGCAGCGAAATACACCGTGGGGCGAGTCGGCACGCGCCTCTCGCGAGAAGCGGTGCAACTGCACGGCGGCATCGGCATGACGTGGGAGTTGCCGCTCGCGCATTACGCCAAACGGCTAGTCATGATTGATCATCAACTGGGCGATGAGGACTATCACCTGATGCGATATGTGGCGTTGGGCGGGGCGGCGGCACAGTCAAGCTGAGCGATCGCTGCTGTGCTTCGCGTGCGCGGCTTCGGCCTTGGCGGCTTCGGCCTTAGCGGTTTAGGTTTTAGCGGCTGACGTTTTGAGGCTATACGCGCGCAACGCCTCGCTCGTCGCCGCATCCGCCGGAAAGAACGCTTCGATCGCGAGTTCGGACAGCGTCACATCGACGGGCGAGCCGAACACCGTCGTCGTGCTGAAAAACGACAACACGCCGATATCGGTGCGCAGGCTAAACGGCACGACCACATCGGAGAGCGGCGCCGGCTCGCTATCACGGTGGCGACCCTGCTCGGCGTCGGCGCCTGCCGGCGCCGGATAAGCGGCGAGTTCCTCCGCGAGCGCCGTCAGCGTCGCGTCTCCGCTCGCTTGCGCCTGCCGCTCGAGACGTTGCAACGCGTGGGCACGCCACCCTGCCCAATCGAGGATATGCGGCGCCAGGCCATCGGGATGCAGCGACAAGCGCATGACATTGACGGGCGGCTCGAGCAAATGCGGGGCGGCCCGCGCAACGAGCGGCGCGAGCGCGCCATTGGCGGCCACCATCGTCCAATGCCGATCGATCGCCAGCGCCGGATACGGCTCATGCCCCCGCAGGACCAGTTGCACAGCCTCGCGCGCCGCATCGAGTTGCGGATCGCTCAACGCACGTTCGGCGTACAGCGGCGCATAACCGGCGGCGACGAAGAGCGCATTGCGTGCGCGTAGCGGCACGTCGAGTTGCTCGGCCAAATGCATAAGCATCTCGCGGCTCGGCTGCGCTCTACCCGATTCGACGAAGCTCAAATGACGCGTGGAAATCTGCGCTTCGGTGGCGAGCACGAGCTGGCTCATGCGGCGGCGCTGACGCCATTCACGTAGCAAATCGCCGACGGGACGGCCGGCACGGTGAGAGACGGGGCGCGAAGCGCGCGAGGGGGCGAGAGTCGATTCCATGACGACGATCATAGCGAAACGCCGCGCCGTTTCCATTACCTGCGACGTAATCGACGGGCCTCGCCGTTTGTCGGAAGCTTCGGTCCAGGCGCTGAACGGTACGAGCAATCGACGCTTAACCGCTGAAGCCGCCGCAACGATACGGCCTACGCCGTCACATCATTCACATCACATTGGATTTGGAGAGCGCCATGACTGCCCATCTCGACCTTGTCGACCGCTATTTCGCCGCTTGGAACGAAACGAATGCCGCACGACGCCGCGCGTTGATCGAACAAACGTGGGCGCACGATGCGTCTTACGTTGACCCTCTGCTGGCCGGGAACGGCCATGAGGGTATCGACGCGATGATCGGCGCGGTGCATGAGCGCTTCCCGCAGCATACGTTCAGGCTGAATAACAACGCGGACGGCTTCGGCAATTACGTGCGCTTCTCGTGGGATCTCGTTGCGCCGGGCGGGGAAGCGATTGTGAAGGGCTCGGATTTTGGGGTGGTCGATGCCGCGGGGAGGTTTAAGAGCGTCACGGGGTTTTTGGATGCGGCGCCGGGGGCGGCGTAAGCGCGAGCGTTAGTCCGAGCCCCAAGCGAGCGCGGGCCTTGAATCATGCTTCATTCGTTGCACTCTCGGCCCGCATCGACTGCACGACTTCATACGCCGCTTCACACGCGCTGAGTCACGCATGAGCAACTCTCGTTTTCAGCGCTAAGCCCAACGTTTTGAGGACGGCCTGCATCGTCTTCAAAGTCGGGTTGCCTTGATCGCTGAATGAACGATAAAGCTGCTCACGCGAGAGCCCCGTTTGCCCCGCGATTTGCGCCATCCCTTTTGCACGGGCGGCCACGCCAAGCGCATGCGTAATACAGGCCACATCGCTCGTCTCGAACGCCGCAACCGCAGCGAGCCCTCACCCCCCCACATCGATCATCAACGTTTCCTTGATCTCTTCCATCACCACATAGCTCTTGGACTGCACGGCCCCAGGCAGCTGCAACAGAATGTCGCCGAGCAACTTCCGGTAATCGGCCATCTCGCCGATGCGCGCCTTGATGAGGTAATCGAAATCGCCGGAAACGAGGTGACATTCGAGCACTTCGGGGATCTTCTGCACTTCGCGGCGGAACTGGTCGAACATGTTGCCGCTCTTGTTGCCGAGCGTGATTTCGACGAATACCAGCAGCGCCGCGCCGAGCTGCAGCGGATCGACGCGCGCGTAGTAGCCCTTGATGACGCCGTCGCGCTCCATGCGTTTGACGCGTTCTATGCATGGCGTGACCGTCAACCCCACGCGCTCGGCGAGGTCCTTCATGGCGATGCGGCCGTCCTCCTGCAGCAGCTTGAGGATCTTGTGATCGAGCTTGTCGAGCGTGCGGATCGGCTGACGTTGCGTTCTCATGATGTTTCAACCAAAAATTGAAAAACAACAGGAACAAAAACTGCTTTTGTCGAAATAGTATAGCGCTATCAACTGGACTGATCGGTATTCGGAGCAACTATGCGAGTCGTCATTTTGGGCAGTGGCGTTGTCGGCGTAACCAGCGCGTATTACCTGGCGCGCGCCGGGCATGAAGTCACCGTCGTCGACCGCGAAGCCGGTCCGGCGCTCGAAACGAGCTTCGCCAACGCCGGCCAGATCTCGCCCGGCTATGCGGCGCCGTGGGCCGCTCCCGGGGTCCCGTTGAAAGCAGTGAAGTGGATGTTCCAAAAGCACGCGCCTCTCGCAATCCGTCTGGACGGCACGCAGTTCCAGTTGCGCTGGATGTGGCAGATGTTGCAAAACTGCACCGCCGAGCGCTATGCCGTCAATAAAGGCCGGATGGTGCGCCTCGCTGAATACAGTCGCGACTGTTTGCAAGCGCTGCGCGCCGATACCGGCATCCAATACGAAGGCCGCACGGGCGGTACGCTGCAAGTGTTTCGCACGCAGCAACAGCTCGACGGCGCACAAAAAGACATCGCCGTGCTGAAGAACGCCAATGTGGCGTATGAACTCCTGAGCCCCACCGAGCTCGCGCGCGCCGAGCCGGCGCTGGCCGCCGTCGCGGGCAAGTTGACGGGCGGCCTGCGGCTGCCCGGCGACGAGACCGGCGATTGCCAGCTGTTCACCACACGCTTGGCCGCGCTCGCCGAATCGCTCGGCGTGAAGTTCCGTTTCAATACCTCGATCGATGCGCTGGAGATGGCCGGCGGCCGCATCGCCGGTGTGCGCTGCGGCGGCGAGACGCTGCGCGCCGACGCCTATGTCGTCGCGCTCGGCTCGTACACGACGCAACTGCTGTCGGGCATCGTCAAGATTCCGGTGTACCCGCTCAAGGGCTATTCGATCACGGCGCCGATCGTCGATGCGGCTAAAGCTCCCGTTTCGACGGTGCTCGACGAAACCTACAAGATCGCGATCACGCGTTTTGACGATCGCATTCGTGTCGGCGGCATGGCGGAAATCGTCGGATTCAGCAAATCGCTGCGCGAGGCGCGCCGCGAGACGCTCGAGATGTGCGTGAACGATCTGTTCCCGGGCGGCGGCGATACGTCGCAAGCCTCGTTCTGGACGGGCCTACGCCCGATGACGCCGGACGGTACGCCCATCGTCGGCCGCACGCCCGTGTCCAACCTCTTCTTGAACACGGGCCACGGCACGCTCGGCTGGACGATGTCGTGCGGCTCGGGCCAATTGCTGGCCGATCTCATCTCGGGCCGTCGTCCGGCGATTCAGGCCGACGATTTGTCCGTGCATCGTTATCTCGGCGATCGCGGCACCGCGCCGCAACCTGCTTACGCATAACGGCGCGCCGTCGGTTGACAGTACCCGGCCGCGCTTATCCGCCGCAGCCGGTAGCAGCACCAGCGGCGCCCTAACCGGGCGCCGTTTGTTTGTTTTATTGCGGCATGTTTGCGCTCATGCGAGAGATCGGCCCTCGACACCGTGGGGCCGCACACGCCCTTCTCGCAGATATAGCAAAGTTAGGGAGTCCATGTGTTCTCCATAAACTCCCTAAACTTCGTATAAACGCCAACCAGCGCCCGCAAACGAACAAGGGGCGCCACGCGCCCCCCGCCCCTCGCTTTAACCGTCCATCGCCGCCTTCGGCAGGCGACATCCCCTTAGCTCAACGCACCCACGAGTTCCGGCACAAGGGTGAACAGATCGCCGACGAGGCCGTAATCGGCCACGCTGAAGATCGGCGCTTCCGGGTCCTTGTTGATCGCCACGATCACCTTCGAATCCTTCATGCCGGCCAAGTGCTGGATCGCACCCGAGATGCCGACCGCCACATACAGCTGCGGCGCGACGATCTTGCCCGTCTGCCCGACTTGGTAATCGTTCGGCACGTAGCCGGCATCGACGGCCGCGCGCGAGGCGCCCAATGCCGCACCGAGCTTGTCAGCCAGCGGCTCAAGCACCTTGGTGTAGTTCTCGCCGCTGCCAAGGCCCCGGCCACCCGAGACGATGATGTTTGCACTCGTGAGTTCAGGGCGGTCCAGCTTCGTCACTTCACGATTCACGAACTGCGAGACGCCCGCATCCGCCGCGGCTTCGATCTTCTCGACCGATGCGCTACCACCCTCAACCGCAACGGCATCGAAACCCGTCGCACGAACCGTGATCACTTTGATCGCATCGCTCGACTGCACCGTTGCGATCGCATTGCCCGCATAGATCGGGCGCTCGAACGTATCGTTTGACACCACCGCCGTGATTTCGCTGATTTGCGCCACGTCGAGCTTGGCCGCGACGCGCGGGGCCACGTTCTTGCCGTAAGCGGTGGCCGGCGCCACGATGTGCGAGTAATCCTTCGCCACGTTCAGCACCGTCGCTTCGACGTTTTCAGCCAGGCCTTCGGCCAATTGCGGCGCATCGGCGAGCAGCACCTTCGAGACGCCGGCGATCTTAGCGGCGGCATCGGCCGCGGCTTGCGCGTTGTGGCCCGCCACCAACACGTGGATGTCGCCACCGATCTTTTGGGCTGCGGCAATCGTGTTCAGCGTCGCGCCTTTGATCGACGCGTTGTCATGTTCGGCAATAACCAGAATCGTCATTTTGTTTCGCTCTCCGTCACAGGACCTTGGCTTCGGTCTTCAGCTTCTCGACCAGCGTCTTCACGTCCGGCACCATCACACCGGCGCTGCGCTTGGGCGGCTCGGCCACTTTCAGGGTCTTCAAACGGGGAGCGACGTCCACACCGAGGTCTTCGGGCTTAACCGTTTCCAACGGCTTCTTCTTCGCCTTCATGATGTTGGGCAACGTC
>Ga0157369_10001023_pt1 | contig 35261 bp, 23 predicted proteins | sample C25metaG_FD_113461 | JGI IMG/M metagenome (GOLD analysis project Ga0157369, IMG submission 113461) | Corn rhizosphere microbial communities from Kellogg Biological Station, Michigan, USA - C2-5 metaG | ecosystem: Host-associated > Plants > Roots > Rhizosphere > Soil | place: USA: Michigan... | reverse complement strand
TGATAGCCCGCCTCGCTTCTCACCTGCACGTTCACGCGCATCTGGTCCGGCCCGAGGTTCTTTTGCCAACCGCGTACCCGCCAATGGCGATCGCCGAAGCTCAGCAGCAGTTCGCCGGCCGCGACTCAAGATCGAAGTCTACGAAGGCAAGCTCGTCATTACGCATGCTTAAACGAACTCATTAGCAGGAATCTCGACCCGGCCCAGGGCCGGGTATATCGATCAGTGAAGCATAAAGAACAAGTCCGTCAGCAGTGGTCCCAGCTCGGCCGGTAACTCGCCATTTCTCCATTTTTCGTCAAGCCACAAGAAGGTCTTCTTGGCGTCTCCACGCTGCATCATATTTTGCAACTCACTGAGATACGGCGTCCTCGCCATTACCTCGGCTATCTGGTCCATCAATTCGTCCACTTGCTTCAATTCTTTCCTCCGAGCGGGAATGGCTTGTTCACAGAGATTGGCCTAGTTGGGATGGCCTGCGTGCTCCCCCCCGGTTCCCCATTCGGGATATGTAGACGTGAATGGCTCCGGCGTTGACAGCGTGTTCCAACGTCCCCCCGGAATCGAAAGGTCTGGAAGCAACTGCAGCGTATCAAAGCTAACACCGTGAGTAGGTGTCTGTGGAAGTTGCAACAGGTCTTGGACCTGCTGCCCGGTCATCCCACTTATGTTGTTAAACGTAAAGTACGTGGGATTGCGCGAGGCGATCACGCCATAGGTTGCCTCAGCGAGGTTCTGATCTCCACCAAATCCCCGATAACCTGTCGCCGGCACCGCGGTCCCATCAGACGTGACGTAAAAGTCTGGCCTATTCGCCCCCCCCCGCACCATTGCCATTTGCAGCGGTACTCTGATTCGCGCCCGCAAGCCCCGATGCCAACGGCCCCGCACCCACAGTCTCCGTTGCCGTCGCAACACCCGTTGATGTCCCGGCATTGCCGCCCTCGTCATGCATCCCAGACGCACCGTGCGGCACCGGCGATACCGTCATGCTCCCGGTATCGTTCTTGTCCTCCCCGCATGCATGCGCGCAACTGTTGTTCAGCGTTTCGTTCGCAGCCGCATTCACCGCGCCGACGGCATTCTGGCCCAACGCTGCCACGATCGTCCCGCTCAACAGCGTCGTACCTGCCGTAATCATGGCAAGCTGCGCCGGGTCCGTCACCCCTTGACCACCAGTCACCGCCTCGGCGATCCCGTTGGCCGTCAGCGCCGAAACCGTCCCGCCAATCGCCCCATAGGCGCAGTTGCTTACGATAAGCGCCTATTCGAATTCGACGGTGAACACCGTGCCTTCATCGTAGTGAAATCGAAACGTCACCAGTACCGTTTCCGCCAATTTCGATGTCAGCGCAGCGGCGAACACAGGATCCACGCCATCGAGGTAAAACGAAAACCGGCACCCACCGTTACCCTCTTTCCATGTGACAAACACGTCCTCGCTCCCGGTCTTCCAGAACTGGACATTGGATACCGCTCCGGAAACGACCTGCCTGACAACACTCGTATCAACGATTTCCTTTTGATCTCCTTCATCGGTCCAGGTCGTTATTTTGGCGTTGCCCGGGTTCGCCAGCGACACCCCAAGGCCTTCTAGCAAAGCAACGACCAAGGGAAACGCTTGCTCCAGCGTCTCAGGAATTAGTACACGGCACACGGGCTTCGCCATCATTTGCTCCCAGGAAATATCTTCACGTTACCTTCGCCGAGTATTTTAGTTGCAAGGTTGATGGCCGACTGAGGCGTACCCTCTGCGAAGTAAGCCTGTGCAGAGACCCCGCGTTGGGCGGCAATCGCTTGATAGATGCGAAGCTCTTGCCCTAACTTTCCAAGATTGTTGGCCTTCGCCGGGCCGCCGACGGCAACCAAGTCGCCGTTTGCAGCGACAACATCGATGTCAGTCGAACCCAGCCCGGGCACCGCCACCTGCTCCCCAGAGGTTGAACCATTGACTATATTGGCGACTGTCGCTTCTCGGGTCTGTCCAACCTGACGTGCCGCGTCACCGGATGTACTTGCGGTGGGGGCTTGGCCAGTCGTTCCCGCTCCTGAGTCGCCCTCCAATTCGCTCTCCCCATTGTCGCCACCTTTCGACTGAAGGGCGTTGCTAGGTGCCCCTGGCGACGCAGGCACCACTTCGCAAAACGGTGGATCGCAGACCGTTACGGGCGCGGCACCGGTTGACGGCGGATTTCCTCCGTTGTGCGACTGAATCTGCCCCGCCAACCCTTGTGCGATTGAAGTAGCCGCTGAACCGGCCGCTTGCGCCATCGGATTACCCGGCAACCACGGCATCGCCGTATAAAGCGTCGTCAACACGGCGGAACCGAACCCGCCGTTTTTCACAGCATCGGCTATGTGGCTCTGGCTCGCCGTGTCGTTGTTCAAGACTTCGTTCTGTCCAGCTATCGCCCCGCCCTGCGCGTTCGCACCGGCCAATCCAGCGAGTCCACCACCCAACAGCGTCGCAAAGCCTGCCATTGCGGCTTGCTGGCCGGGATCCAGCGCAGCGCCCGTCGGATCAATGGCCTTCAGGAAGTCCGGCGAGAACGCCGCACTAGCCGCCCCGCCAATCGCCCCTCCGGCACACCCTGTGCCCTCAGCAGCCGAAGCCGCACATCCAAGCGCCGAGTGCAATCCGACATAGGCCAGTTCGCCTCCAACCGGTCCGAGATCCTTCATCAGCCCCGGTTCGGCGTTGCCGATCGCGTAGGCCGCAGCCGCCGCTAAGTCACCTACGGCGTCATTCTTCAGGTTATTGAGGAAGCTGCCTCCTTCGATCGCCGTCTGCACACCGGCGTCAAGTGCCGCACTCGCCCCCATTGCCGTCAGTGTTTCTGACAGATTGCCGGCCGCTTGCCCCGCCTGCGGAACAATCGAATTGCCGAGATTTGATACGCCGGCCAATTGGCTCAACGTGCTCGTTCCCTGGCCTATCGGAACCGAACCTGTTGTAAACCCGAGACCCGTGCTCGAGTTGTACGTAATACCGCTAGTCAATCCCGCCGTCAGACCAGCAACTGCTCCTGCTTCAAAGAGACTACCGATATTGATGCTTCCCGTTGCGGCCAACTGGCTAATTGCGCTCGATACCATCCCCGCAATCCCAGCCGACAGTGCGACGTTCGCCAGTCCCGCTGACGCCCCTGCCGTAGCGGCCATGAACGTCCCACCCGCTTCGGCCGCGGCGGTGGCCATTGCCGCCGAGCCGTCGGCCGCCACACCAATCGCCGCACTCGAGGCAGCCTCCGTCGCGCCGGAAACGGCACCGATCGCGGCGCTCGCCGCACCGGCTGTCATGATCGACACGACGACCGTGAACGCGATCATGACGATGTCGCCGGCTCCGAACCCGCCTTCCGCCGTAAACCCGGTATGAAGGTTGTCGCTCAGCAACGCCTGGGTAAAATTCGCCCCCAACTGCTGCTGCAACGCGGTGACCAACTGCTGCGTGCCGGCCTGGTTGACCGTGCCGTCACTGTTCAACTGCTGCAGCGCCCCGCCGATCTGATTGAGCGTCTGCACATTCAGGTTCATGTTGGCTGCACTCATGAACCCACCGGGCTGGACTTCGGTGCCCGTCGTATCCTCGTAGCCCGTGGCCTGCAAGTATTGCCAAATCTGACCGACATCGACCTGGTTAGCGCGGTTCGTCAATGTATTCGTATTGACGGTCAGCGTATTCGACGCGGCGATGTTCCCCGTATTCAGGATGCTGCCGTTGCCATCCTTGTTGAAATTGAGCGAGACATCCTGCCCAACGATGTTTCCACCCGCGGACAGCGCGCTCCAACCACCCGGCAGGTACACCTGCGGCATGAGCGCCGTGACGGTCGGACATGCGACGGGGCCTGTCGACAAGCAACTAGGATCGGGAACGGTCTGCTCCACGTACCAAAGCATTGGCTGCGTCAGCGCGTTGACTTGCGTCTGCGAAAGCGCAACACCCAACTGCAAGTTGTTCTGCTTGGAATAGTCGATCGCGTTCTGATAGAGGATCGCCTTTTCTTGATCGGTGACCGACAGCCCGCTGGTCCTGTCATACGACAATCCGCCGATGAAGCTCGCTTCACCGGTTCGCTGCACCGCCGCCTGCTGCAGCATCAAGTCTTCAGCTTCGGGGTTGTAATAGAACAGCGTCGAACTTGGCTGCAAATTCGCGGGAAGCTCGCTAAGCAATTGCTGGGGGCCGACCACAACGCCGGTCCCACCCGTCAAACCTTGAACGTACGACGCTTGCCCCGCGGTCGGTGACGACGCGCTGCCGGAGCCACCATCAAGGGAAGACGGCCTCAGCCCAGGCAAGTTGAATCCGCTCAACGAGATGATCTGCGAGGGCCCGCTAACTCGCGGCGTATAGGTATTAGCGGTGGTAATTCCGTTGATCAGGCTCTGGCCTGTCAACTGCACCGACGTGCCGACCACATTCCCGACGTTTTGGATCACCCCGTTTGCCGAGATCGACAAATTTGGCGCTTGGATCGTGGCCGCGATATTCCCGATAGGCTGAGGCGGATCGATGGTCCCACCGACACTCGTATAGGCGCTACCATAAAGCCGCGTGCATTCGGCCGCAGACCCGCAAGCCCAAACGTCGTGACGTATGTCAGGGTCGAAGTCCCCCGTTTCCTGCACCCAGTGCGAATGCCAATAGGCATTGAGCGTTTGCGCTTCGTTGACAACGGGGCCGGCGACGCTAATCGTGGCGCTCGTCCCCGCCGAGATCAGGCTACCGATGTTTGCGAGGCTACCTGCGGTGATCTGCAAGTTGTTTCCGGCAGTGATGTTCGACGAATTGCCTGATTGCTGATCGACGTAGCTTTCGCAGTAGCTCTCCTTGTAGCCGCCTGCGGTCATACAGCCGGCATAGGCTTCTTTTGATCCATAGTTTTCGTGGATCGTAACCGGAGGCGGCAATGTGTTCGTCACCGCGCCGGAAACCGCTAGCGTCACGTTGTTGCCCGCGATGATATTTCCCGACGTATTCGTCAGACTGCCGGCCGGAGTAGTAGAAGTTGCTGTGGTGCCAACACCACCGATGACAATGTCATGTCCCGCGAGCAGGTTGCCGTAGGTATTGCCGACTTGGCCTGCAGCAATGACGAGGTCGTTGCCGGCGTAAACCGTTGCATTCTGCTGCGCGTAGGAAAACGACGAGCTGTTAGGGTTGCCAGCCGGCAGTTGATTAGCTCTCGCGCATTCCGTTCCGCTCACACCTGTGGCACAGCCAGGCTGTGAGGTGGTATTCGAGTTGTACTGCCCTTGGTTGGTGAACGACTGTGCGCTGCTTGCGTTGAAGTTGTTGCCGGCATACAGGACACCCCCATTGACGAGATTCCCTCCCGACAATGTCATGTTCCGACCGGCGATGATTTGGCCTTGGGAGCCGAAGCCTGTGATCGTACTGACCGAACTCGGCGGCACGGCTGCAGTCGCGTTGACCGCAACGGTCGTCTCGGGGATTGGCGTGGCCGAGATTGCTACGCCGGTGGTTCCTGCGATACCTAGCAAGCCGAGCGCGTTCAGTTGAGACATGAAAGCGTCGAGCTGCGCCTTGTCGACCGTGTCGACTACCGTCGTTGTCGAATTGCCCAACGTCGCGTTGTTGAGCGACTGCAATTGGAGTGCGACATCAAGCCCTGCGGATATCGTGCTTCCGGCGTTCGACAAGTTTCCAGCAGTAATGTTGATGCTGCCTCCGGCCGCGATCACACCCGGCGTCACAGAACCCGGCGACGTTGTCGTTCGGTCAATGCCCGGCAAGGCGATCGTTCGAATGTCGTTGGGCGACGCGGCCTGAAAGCCCAAACTCGACGTTTTGACACCGGTTCCGACTTGTGCGCTGGCAGACGGCCCGATACCCTGCCAATCGGCATACACGCCGCCTGAAGTCACGTCAAGAAGGCCGGCGGCAACGTCTGGCAAGAGATTGGAAATCGTCGCGTCGGATGAAGTGGATCCCACATAACAAGTGCCTTGCCCCACCCCAACGCAACCCCAAACCTCCTTCGTACCGATGACGATCTGCGTGACCAAGCTGGAATCTGCCGATGCGCTCACCAACTGCGTCTGCGTTTGAGCCGCCGTTGCAAACGCGTCGTTGATCACCGATCCCGCGTTGATGTTGACGTTTGCTGCCGCTGAGATCAGTCCACCGCTGTTGAAGATCGTCCCTCCGGTGCTCAGGGTTATGCTTCCGTTCGCTTGGGTCGTGCCGTATTGATTGTCGAAATTATTGCCGCCGCCATTGAACGTCAGATCGCCAGCGCTTTCGATCGTACCGCGATTGGTCACGCTTCCGTTCAGCACCATTGCATCGCTGGCATGCACTACAGCATTGGCTACATTGTTGAGCACGCCATTGAATGTCACGTCCTGGCCAATAACCTGCCCACTGTTGGTAAACGTGCCGTTCGTCGAAATCGTCAGCGGCGCCGCGCCTGTCATCGTCCCGCTATTGGTAATGCCGTTGATCCCATAGATCGAAACCGCTTGCCCACCGTAGTTCCACGTGCCCGCGACGTTGATGAATCCGGCCGTGATGGACAACTGCCCGCCCTGGCTGATCGTCCCCTGCGACGGATCAAACGCCGCGTTGACCGCGCCAATGGCTAAATTTCGTTGTGCAAGAAGCTGTCCGCCCGCGTTCGCGAACGCATTACCGCCTCCATTGATCGTGACCGACAAGTCACCCGTCGCGCCGGTCGGCGAATTCGGGTTGCCCGCGAAGATCAAGCCGTTTTGATTATTTAGCGTCCCTGTATTGATCGTGAGCGCGTTGACACCCATCAACGAGCCGCCGCTATTGTTAAGCGCACCTGCGACGCTGATCGAGGTCGTATTGCCGTTGACGAGGCCCGCGTTCGTGAAGTTCGTCGCACTGATCGTCGTTGTGCTAGTGGACGCGAGCGACGCATTCGCCGCATTCGTGAGGTTCGGCGCCGACACGTTCAGCGCGCCCCCAGACAACACGTTGCTCGCGTTGTAGAGGCCGTTTTGCGACGTCAATGTCGTACTGCCAACTACATCGATTGCACTGCCGACCAGCGACAGTTGATTCGATGCCTGCGCATTCAACGTCCCGCCGACAACCGCATTGCCGAGCGTGACGTTCGTGCCGCTGACCCGCAAGTTCTGCGATGCCACGATCGACGATTGGCCGGCGTCGAGCGTACCCTGCGCCGCCACGGTAATGCTCTTCGAACCGCTTTGCGAACCCGACAACGTCACGTTCGCGCCCGAGATCCCAAGCGCCCCCGCGACCACGCTGTTGCCGCTCAGCGTCAGTGACTTGCCTGCCGTCAGCATCGCATCGCCGTTCGCCGATACGCCCGCCACATTGACGTTGCCGTTCGTCCCAGTAACCGTCACGTTGCCAACCGACGACACCGCACCCGTCACCGCCGCACTATTCGCCGCGGTAATCTGAACGTTGCCAGCCGACTGCAGGTCACCGTTGAACGTGATGCTGCCCGCCGTCGATTTCGCGGTGACGTTGCCGACAGCGGTTGTCGCGCCCAACGACATATCGCCAGCCGATGTGGCCGTGAGTTGTCCCGCGCCCTGAATGGCGCCAAGCGTTACGCCTGCCCCCGAGGTCAGCGCAATATCGCCGCCGATCGTAAGCGAGCCTCCGCCAGCGATCGCTCCACCTGCCGAGATATTGGCGACGCCCAGACCATAGAGGGCACCCGTGAGCGTCATCGCGGTGCCTGACGTCAGCGTGGTCGTGCCGTTGGCCAAGCCGCCGGCCATCGCGACCGATCCCCCTGCGCTCGCAGCGAGGTTGCCGGCTGTCGTGACGGAGCTGGAGGCGTTGAGATTGCCACTGGCCGCAGTCAAGGTGGTATCGCCACCCGTCGAGAAGGCACCGTTTGCGGTCAGATTGCGGCCCGCTGAGACGGTAAGCGAATCTCCTACTGTCGTCGTCGCCCCCAACGTCGCATCGCGTGCGGCGGTGATGCCCGTCGTAGAACCGGCGGCTAACGCGCCGCCAACATTGACGTCCCCCGTTCCATCGAGACCTTGCGCTTGGAGCGTTACTGTTCCACCGGCGTTGATCGAGCCGGTCGATACGCTGCCTGCCGCCGTACCGGCGAGGCTCGCATCCGTCTTCAGGTTGCCCGCGCGCAAACTGCCGCTCGCAGCCGCCATCGAAAGCGCGCCGCCTGCCGTCACGTCGCCGGTCGTTACGTTGCGCGCCGCGGCGATCGTCGCTGTCCCAATGGCATTGGTTGCGCCCGCCACGTCGATATCGCGTCCCGCATTGAAGAATACGGCCCCCTTCGACGTCGCCGGTCCGCTCAGCGTCAGATCGCCTTGTCCCGCCAAGCCGAGCGCGGTAACGGTGATGTCGCCCGACATGGACTGCACCGAACCCAAACCGGCGTTGTTCAAGCCGATCGCCGCCACGCTCGCGCCTTGCAATGAGCCGGTCAGTGCAAGGTTATTACCGGCCGATACCTGCGCCGCTTGCGCGAAGGCAGCCGAGCCCGCTCCGTTGATGTCGTGTGCGGCCGTCAACGTACCGATGGATTGGCCTGCGAGCGATCCGGTCAGTTGGACGTCGTTCCCAGCGGAGACAGTCACGGCACCCGTCGCGTTCATCTGCCCGCCGAGCAGTGTGTCGAGACCCGAACCCACGCTCAGAGCGCCTTGAGTCGTCGTCGTCCCGGTGAGCGATGCCGTACCGTTCGCGGCGTTGACAGTCAAGTCGGAGACGGCCTGCACGCCACCCGTTACCGTAACGTTGCGCCCAGCCGTCAGCCCGAGCGTCGAACCTCCCGCTATCGAGCCGCTGACGATCGCATCGCGGGCGGCATTGACCGCCACCACGCCCGGCGCCGTCGCCGTGCCGGTAATCGATGCATCGCCGTTGCCGGCGGTCCCGTTTGCCGTCACGGAAAGTGTCGTGGCGGACGTAACATCGTTTAGGGACGCGCTGTCGCCGCCCGTCGCTTGCACCGAATTCGCTTGCAAGCTACCGGTCAACAGAATGTCGCGTTGTGCATTCAGTACCGCAGCAGTAGAGAACGCCTGTGTGCCGGGGCCGGTGATATCTTGTCCGGCGGTCACATAGCCGTTTCCTTGGCCCACCACTGTGCCGTTCAGCACCGCATTGCGCCCGGCGGCGAGCGTCATGTCGCCGATAGAAGTCGTGCTCGTGCCGAGCGACAAGTCGAGTCCCGTCGCGATCGACAGAAGCCCGCCGCTGTTGATACCCCCCGTTGCGTTCACGCTACCAAGGAGCGCATCGAGCGTCGTATCGCCCGTCGATTCGAGGGCGCCCGCAACGTTGATGTCGTTTAGCGACGTGACGCCAAGCGTCGAGCCCGCAGCAAGTTTTCCGTTGCTGGCGACCGTAACACTGCCAAACGCGGAGGCCGACACGCTTTGAGCCGCGGATACCGCTCCATTGACCGTCAAGTTGCCAACGCCGCCGGTCCCGGCGTTCAAGCGGACCGTCGTTGTCGATTGGACGTTACTCAACGTCAAGTTGCCGCCGGCCGACGCCTGGACGCTCTGTCCTTGAACGAGCCCGCTCTGTGCAATATCGGCTGCCGCAGTGAGGACCGCCGCCTGTTGAAATCCCAGCGATCCGTTACCCACGATATTGCGGCCGGCCTGCAAGTAGCCGTTGCCCTGTCCGTTCAACGTACCTGTGACGTTGATGTCCCGGCCGCTTTGCAGCGTGGTGTCGAGCGTAACGGCTGTCGTACCGCTGACGTTGACATCGTTACCCGCCGTCAGGCTGACGTTCGAGCCGCCGACCAGCGTGCCTGTCACATTCAGATTCTTGCTTGCGGCCAGCGCGATATCTGAGCCTCCTTGCACGTTGGCGAAGGTCCCGGAACCGCCCGCGTTCGTCTGAATCGTTGCACCGCGCAGCGAGCCCGTGAGCGTGGTATCACCTCCCGAATTCAGGTTTGCCGCCAAACCAAATGCGAGCGATGCCGCGCCGCCAATCGTCCCACCTGCTGTGATCGTTCCATTGTCCTGGCTGACAAGCGTCCCGTTCATCGCGACATTCTGGCCCGCCGTCAACGATAGGTTGCCCAAGGAGGATGTCGCCCCTGTACCGAGATCGATCGACTTTGCCGTGTTGGCGGTCAGATTTCCGCCCGACTGAATCGTGCCGGTGCTCGTCAACGAACCGGTCGTATTGGCGAGTGTCATATCGCCATTGGACGTCAGCGCTCCCGCTATCGTCGTATCGGTTTTCGCGGTGACGTTCAGTGCGCCGGACGTCTTCAATGTGCCGTTCACCGCCACCGCACCGGCCGCGTTCACCGTACCTGTCGACAGTGAAGCAACCGTGCCATTGACGGCGATATTGCCGCTCCCGGCGGTTCCAGTGGTCGTGACAGCCAATGTCGCGTTGGACTGAACGTTGTTCAACGCGATGGCGTTGTTGGCCGTCAGCGTGACGTTGTTACCTTGCAGCGCGCCGGTGACGGACAAGTTATTGCCGGCGCTCGCCGATACGTCGTTCGCAAACCCGCTGTTGCCTGCGAGCGTGACATCGTGCCCCGCGGTTATCGTTCCGTTGCCTTGGCTTGCAAACGTGCCACCGACCGTTACATCGGTGCCTGCCGTCAGCGTCGCATCGCCAATCGCGTTCGTCGTTCCGGTCAGCACCACATTCTTTGCGGCCGTGGCCGCTAGCGCACCGTGAGTAGAGATGGCTCCTGTCGAGTTGACGCTGCCCGTCGATGCGTTCATCGACAAGTCGCCTACCGATTGCAGCGTTCCCGTCGCGCCGATGGTGACGCTCCCTTGAGCCGTAACGTTCGTCTGCGCGCCACCGGCCAGGGTTCCGTTGACGACAACGTCGCCCGCCGCCTGAACGGATGCGTCGCCGACCGATGCCGCATTCCCGTTGAACGTCACGTTGCCGTTACCGGCCGAGCCGTTGGCCACCACAGCAAATGCACCGCCGGCTTGTACGTCGGCAAACGTCGCGCTGTTGCTCGCATTGACTTGTAGCGCGTTGGCGAGGAGCCTGCCGGTCAGATTCACGTTGTGGCCGCTGGTCAACGCGCCGCTCTGACCGAACGCGATGGAGCCGCTTCCGGTGATATCCCCTTGCGCAGTTAACGTCCCGTTCTGCTGGACGATGGCGACGCCCGAAACGTTGAACGTTCCGCTCGCAATCGTCGCGTCGGTTCCGACCAGAAGCGAGCCGGCAACGTTGAACGCGCCAACTGCGGTTGCATTGAGTTCCTTGCCGCTCGCGAGAGACCCGGTCAAGACCACATCTTGTCCCGCTGAGAGCCCGATGTTATTGACCGCGGTTGTCTGCGCAGTGACGGTGACGTTGTGCCCCGCGGACATCGATAAGTCCGCATTCGATGTCACGGTTCCCGCCGACAGAATGTCGCCTGAGGAGGTGAGCTGGTAGTTGCCAACGCTCAACCCTGAGCCGTTAGTCGTCAAATCCCCATTCGACGACAGCGTCAAATTCCCTGCATTGGCCGAGAGCGCCGCATCGGTTCTCACCCCCATACCCTGTGCCGTACCGATCACCGAGATTTGTCCGGCCGTCATCGCGCCGAAGTTCGTCGCGTCGATCGCATAGCCTTGCGTTGCGTTGCCGATCGACGCCGCAGTATTCGCACTGCCGTTCGATTGCGTGGTATAGGTCGTGCCTGTCGAATCCGTTGCGCTCGCACTCACAACTTGATCGCCGGCAATCACGTTGATCTTCGTACCGGCATAAAGCGGTGCATTGATCCCCACCGTCTCGCCAATCAAATCGATCGTACCGACCGTGCCTTCGATCCCCGCTCCCGGCCCGTTCGTGCCCGCATTACCTTCGATCTGGATATGCCCGCCCTTCACGTCGTAGGCCACCGCCTGCGCGTTCGTGAAGTCCGTTTGCGTACCGCCGATACCCGTCAGGAACTGCGGCGTGCCCGTTGTCAATGTCACGCCGATCGTGTTCGTGAATCCCGCGCCACGTACGGCGATCCCGTTCGGGTTCGCGATGATCACCGTGGCCGGCGCACCGAACACTTCGAGCGGACCATTGAGCACACTCATGAACGCGCTGCCGGTCGCGGTGACCTGGTTCACGATCATGCTGGCCGTGCGGCCGTTCAGGTTCGGGTTGGCGGCTACGTTACCGCCTGTCAGCGTCGTGCCGCCCTGCAGGCTGTTGTTCAAAATCAACCCGACCGGGTCGACGTTGAAGCTTTGGTATTGATTGAGCGATATGCCTGCACTATTCGGCGCAGTGATATTGACGACAGGGACGCCGCCGCCTGAACCCGTCGATTGAGTGATCTTCGGTTGGAACGACAGTGGTGCCGCGGGATCAGCAATCGCCGCAGCTTCAGCCGTTTGCATTGCAAAGCGAATACGCAGCGAAGCAAGATCCTGGATCTCGCGCCATGCGTCGTCGCTCAGATGCCCGTCGCCCGCAGCAAGCACACCGGCCGCAGCACGGCCTTGCTCGACCGTCACCGTGATAGGGCCGATGAACAAGGTAGCCGCGACGAGCCCGCTCACCACGCGCTGCCAAGCGCGATAGCGACGCGTCTCGTCACCCGCAACGGTATTACCCGAATGCAGTTGCAAGCGCTCTTTCGCCGCGCGCGCTTGTTCGAACTGTTGCCAGCTTCCCCGTATCGACTTGGTCATGTCGGTGCGTTCTTTTCGTTGGTTTATCGACGTCTTTCTAGGCGCCGGCGGCCTGCCGACTCGGCAACCGCCCGAAGCGCAAACCCCTCTGTCGACATGAGGGGCCCTGCTCGGGCGATGCCGGCTGCGTCTACTACTCGGATACTGCGTTTCTAACGCTTATTGCTCGATATGAGCGCTCTTCACGAGATCGGTCACGACTTGTGCCGTTGCCTTCGCCGCCGCGACTTGCTCGAGCTCTTTGCGCAACTGCGCCCTCGATTGATCGAACGTCGGAATTTGCGTAGGACGCATTTGATCGACACGCAAGATCCAGAACGCGTCTCCCACTTGAATGGGTTCACTCGATACCGCGCCTTGCGGCAACTTAACGAGCGCTTCCGCCACTGGCTTCGGCCAGCCTTGCGTCTGGCCTTCGACGATCGGTGTTTTGAACGATACCCAGTTCAGCGTCCCACCCTGTGCAGCGCTGGGCCCCTGGCTGTATTGCTTCGCGAGCTGCGCAAAATCTCCGCCCTTCTTCAATTGGTCGAGCACCGTCTTTGCCGTGGCGGCATCTTTGACCATGATCCCGCTCGGTTTGTATTCGTTTTGGCCGAGCGAAGCGACGATCGCATCGTATTTGGCCTTCACGTCCGCATCGGTCACAGGCGTCGGCTTGATCGCGTCGCGCAAGTACGCTTGCATCATCAGCATAGCCTTCGCTTGTTCGATGCCGGCTTTGACGTCTGCATGCGTGTCGTAGTGCTGCTTTTGCGCAGCCTGACGAAAGAGCTCGCGGGCGATGAGTTGGTTCTTCAACGAAGTACGCAGCGCAGGCGTATCGGCCTGGCCGCTTTGATGCACCGCCGCGTCGACTTCCGATTGCGCGATCGCCACACCGTTCACGCGCGCGACCACCCCAGCGGGCAACGAGGCATGCGCGGCGGGCGCCGTTGCCGGCACTTGCGCACCGAATGCCGGCGAAACCAACATGGACAATACGGCCGCAGCCGCGATGCCATGCATGATCTGGGTTCTCAGGTTCTGTTGTTCTTTCATTGGATATCCTCGTGATTTGTCGGTTGTTCAAGTACGACTCAGCGCAGTACTCGCTTACGTCGCCCAATTCAAAGTGAATAGCAACACGCGCGATTTCGGGCCCAGCGCCGCGGGCTGCAATAGCGCTTGCCCCGCCAGCACCTCGCCCGAAATCGACTGCGAATGAAAGATCCACTGCACGCGAGCACCGATCCCCGCGCCCGCCATCGACGGCCAACCGCCTTGAGCAATCAGGTGCGCCTTGCCGCCGTCCAGGAAGATGTACGGCTCCCAACGCGCGCCACCCCAGGCTGGCGCGTTCGACCAAACCCATTCGTTGCGCAGATAGAACCCAGAATCCCCGCTCACGGCCGCCTGCGAAAAGCCGCGGACGGTGTCGCTTCCGCCCAAGAATATTTGCTCGTTGCCGAACAGCGCATCGTGACTGTATTGACCATTGAGCGTGCCTCGATAAACCCAATCCGTCGGGCCGATGCTCGCCAGCGGCAATTGCAACGTGGCATTCCAATCGGCGCGCGTGAACTGCGCGTGTGCGTCCGCCTCGCCTATGCCTTGTTGATCATGCGTCGCGGCGAGCCACGGCAAGCCTTGCGACAGTGCGAACTCGGCCGTCAATGCGCCCGGCTGCCTATGCGCCGAGAAATGCCAAAGCCCCGACAACCCCAGACGCAGGACCGTCAAATTCTCTGGCGCGAATTCGAAATCGTTGACGTTGCGCTGCGAACTCATCTTCGTGAGCGTCGCATCGATCGAGAGCCGCGACGTGGCCGAGCGGGCAAACACGTCGTTCCAGCCAAGGATCTGGCTAAAGGTGCGGCCGTATAGCAACGCTGTACCGCCGATCACTTGCTGATATTCCGAGACCGACGTCGTATAGCTGAATGTCTGGAATCCCAACGGCACGGCGGCCGAAAGCACGACCGCATTCGTATCGGTGCTGCCGATATACGACAGTCCGAACGACTCCTGAAAGCCGAGCACGTTGTCCGCTTCGGCGCCCCCTCGATAACGGAGCTTGCCGGTCGAAGGATCGCCGTAATTGTCGACACCGAGGTTGTAGTTGAATCGATTGCCGTACGGGTTGGTGATCGCGACGATCGAATCGCCGGCTGCTTGGCCTGGTAAGACTTGGATCTGCGCTTGATTGCGACGCAAGCGGTTGATTTGATCAACCCCTTGTTCCAGATCGGGCAATCGCAGTACGTCGCCGACGCTTTCGGGAAAGGCCCAAGCCGTCCCTGCATCGGTGAGCAGCCCGCCGCCCTTGGTGGTCGGCAACCCACTCTTGGGCGGCGGGGGAGCGGGCCGAAGAGGCGCGCCGTTGAGCATGAATGCTTCGATGCGGCCGGGCACGATCGTGACGGCTAGCGTTCCAGTCGCGAGATGCTGAGGCGTGCTCAGATACACGCGCGTCGTAATGTAGCCGCGCTCGATATAAGCCTCCGTCAATCGGCGCAGCAGCAAGTCGATACGATTGCGGCCGAGGTGTTTGCCGATGAAAGGACGCGTGACCGCATCGAGTTGCTTGTCCGTCAGCACCTTCTCGCCGGAGAGCGCGATATGCTCGATGAGGAAGTTCGGACCTGGATCGGGCAACGATTCGACGTCGGCGCCCTCCGGTAAGTTGGGTACCGCCGGCACCGGCGCGGGCGTCGCTTGAATTTGCGCTGGCGCAGCGTTCAGCTCGCGCTGTCGCTGCTGGGTGCGGGCGTCGTCAAGCATTCGCTGGCCCGGATCTTGGACGCTCGGCAACGCAAGCGCGGGCGCAGGCACGCCCGGCTGTCCCACGCCACTGTGCGGCGGCAAAGGCGGTATCGCTTGCGCTAGAGCATGGCATGCCGGCCACGACAGCGCGATCGCGGTAGACAGCCGAGTCAGGGCAACGCTTACAGGCCGATCCACGAAACCAACCCCAGATGGCCGCCGATCGTCACCGGCTGATGATGCGGCGGCGCAATCGTCACGATGCCTTTCGTTGCCGTGACGCCGCCCGCACCGGAAAACGAGCCGCCGTCGATGACGCCTTGGCCGATCAGCGTCACCTGGCCCGAGCCCGCTTCGAAGACGCCGCCGTCGTCGTCCGCATAGAGCGTCGCCCAGCTATTGCCGAACCAGGCTTTGAGCCCGAAGTTACGGTTGTAGGCCGAATAGCCCATGACACCGCGGGCGATGACGGTGGGTGCCACGACGGTCACGTTGCCGCCGAACGAATCGACGTAGCCGCCGACGTTGAGCGCTTGCGTACCCGCCGTGACGGAGACATCGCCGCCGGCCTCGATCATTCCGCCGAACGGCTGCACGGTGCTCGATGCGCTCTCGTGACAAAAGATCAAGCACGACTGCTGAAACGAAGCTTGCCCCGTGAACACGGCTTCGTTGGTGAATCCATGCTGCGCCGAGATCGTGATCTTGCCAGCATTGGTCGTGATCGAACCGCCGTTGTTGATGACGTTGTTCCCGCTCAGCTTGATGTCGCCGCTGTCGGCCCAAATATAGGCCATCTGCGTGGGGGCCTGCAGCGAGCCGTAGTCGACAGAGTAGCCGTCGACATCGTCCGAGAAGATGAAACGATGTCCGTGGTCCGAATAGCTCGTCGGCGTGCCGCCGTTGACACCGGACGTATGGTCGATGACGTTATCGATATCGCCGCCCGCCGCGATCGTGACGGCCTGGTTCGATTCGATGCGGGCGTTTCGGTTCACGAGGTTGCCGCCGACGCTGATCGCCACGTCGTCCTTCTGACCGAAGATGACGCCAAGCGTGCCGGGCTGAGTCGTATCCGACGCATTGGTGAAGTTGCCCGTTGCCAACAACGTGACTGCGCCGAGCGAGGCGGTATCGCCCTGAATCCGTGTCGCACCTTCGATCAGGCTGCTGATCTGAGTGAAGTCGCCGCTGCTTTGGATGACGACGCCGCTGTTCTGGGATGAAATCGTCGATTCGGTCGTGCCGTCGTTCTTTGCGCTGAAGCCAGCGCTCGACATCGTAATGCCGCCGCCGAGGGCCACCACGCTCGCACCCGTGAGCGATAGCGCGCCCGTCGTGTGGAGCGAAGCATTGCTCGCAGCGGTCGCGCTGCTGCCCGTTAGCAGTTGGATGCCGCCGGCCGCATTGACCGTAAAATCACCAGCGTTTGCAAGCATGGTTCCCGCACTGCGTACGCCTGCACCAAGGTCCGTCGCAATAAGCTTGATGGTACCGGCCGTGATACTGCCCGCGGGCTCGACATCGATCGAGATGGCGCTCGGATTCGAAATCTGCGTGTTGGCCAGGGACACCCAATCGTTGTTGTTGTCGTTGGGTGAAACGCCCGTATTCAGCGTCACTTGCGAGGTGCCCGCGACAGCGCGGACATAAGCCGTGGACGACGAGAACGCGTTCGTGACCGGGCCGTTCAACTGAACCTGCTTCGCGATCAGCTCGAGCCCAATCAGCGTGCCGGCAAGGCCACCGGCCCCAATCGTGATCGTCCCGCCTTGCGTATTGAGCACCACGTTTCGCTGAAACTGCCCGGGCGCAAGCGCTACATCCGCATAACTGACCTGTCCGGTGGTGAGCGCAACGTGGCCCGTGTTGACAAACGAGCCGCCGTTAACGGTTATCCCGTTCGGGTTGGCCAGCACGACATTCGCGCGCGAACCGAGTACGGTAATGTCGCCTTCGATCAAGCTCGGGTTCGTGCTCGTCACCTGATTGACGATCGTGCGTGCGTTCGCGCTCGTATTGTCGAGCGTCGCCCCGGCTCTCGTGACGTTGAAACTTGAATACGTGTTGCTGGAAACGCCGTATGTGGCAGGGGCGATCGAAACGGTTTGGCGTCCGTTGGCGGACGTAGTGACCGTAGTGGACGTGCGGCCGTCGACGACGATACCGACGGCCATTGCTGCCGCGGGCGCAACCGCCAACGAAATTGCTATACATCGCCGCACGGCGCCCCATACCCCGTAGTATGGCCGCCGACCTTCATACCGGTTTGTCATTGAAACTTGGCCCGGCGCCGGTCGCGCCCCGGATTCTCTGTTGGTCTTGTCCGTATGGGCGAACGCCGATTCACCCGCTCATTGTTACGACGTTTTTCGGCATTCGAAGAGAAATTCTTTAGCTTTTGTCCGAAGAATTTTCTTTCTACTACCTTTCGCGCGAAAGCGCGCATTGCCCCGGGAATCAGTATCCCAATTGCACGGCCGAAGGTGGCTCATGCGAGCCTACAGTTCCCTTACCGATTCTTTAAAATCGTGTGCCCCATGGTCAACCGATAGCGTCGCCCGATGGGATTTCAATTCCACGGCGAGTTCAGGATGACGCTGCATACGTTGACCCGCTCGAAGGTGGGATCTTTATGTGCCAGAAAATCATCGTTGAAGGTGCCGAACGTGCTGCCCGGACGGTGCTTCATACCGTCATAAAAGGCATCGATGATCTTGTCCGCAAAGTCGGCCTCTCGCGGATAGGTATTGACCACCGCAGCGCGTTGCTCCCCCGTGAACGCCTCGAAGCCGCGCCCCGCGACGTCCATTCCCGCTCCGGCTTGCAACAGGGCGATTTCCCCGTGCATATGCTCTGGGATGCCTGGCGTCGTATGGAGCGCGACAGCAGTCCATACCCGATCGATGTCTTGCTCGGAAATGCGATGGCTTCGCAGAAAATCGCGCGCGGCATTTGCGCCATCGACCTCGAAGCGCAACTGGCTTTCGCTATAGGTGGACGTGAGGCCGACATCGTGAAACATAGCCGCAACGTAGAGCAACTCGGGATCGAAGGCGGTACCCTTGCGCTTTCCGAGCAACGCGCCCCACAGGTAGACGCGGGCGGAGTGATTAAACAGCAACTCGCTTTCGGTGTCGCGAATGAGCTGCGTGACTTCATGCACCAATTTGCTATCGGGGATTACGACGCCGAACATCTCGGCGCTCGACATAGCTTTGTCTTGAATCATCTGATTACTCGATTTATAAGGACGATGGGCCTGCGGGCCAGTACCGATTGGCCCTGATACACCCACGAAGCTACGCTTCTATCGAGCCATAAAACAGCCCCAAGATCGAGAATTCCTAATGCACCATGGCGAACACGTCTCCTTCCCGATCGGCGTCGATCGCAACGGCCCCGCCTCGTTGTCCGCACAGATCTACGCCTCGGTCCGAAACGCCATCGAGACGGGACAGCTTGCCGCCGGCGCGCGGCTGCCATCGTGGTCGGATCTGGCGGCGCAACTCGGCGTATCGCGAGGCACCGTCCGTACAGCGTACGAGCGCCTGATCGACGAGCAATTCGCCATCGGCCTAGGGGCAGCAGGTACGCGCGTAGCGGAACGCCCCTCTTTGCCGGCGATACCCAACTGGTTGCCCGAAGCGCCGCCCCTTCCCGATCTCTTCAGCGATTTCGGTACGGCGCCCCTTGTATTTCAAATGGGCGTGCCGGCCCAGGACGCCTTTCCGTTCAAGCTGTGGTCGCGCGTCCAAGCACATGCGGCTCGGCGCGCGGCGGCCGCTCCCGTCGGATACCCCGATCCTCGCGGCGATCCGGATTTGCGCAGGGAAATTGCCGCCTACCTCGGCGTAGCGCGCGGCCTGCAATGCAATCCCTCTCAAGTGTTCGTCACGACCGGGTTCTCGGGAGCACTCAACCTCGCGATCCGCGGGCTTCAGGCCGAAGGGCGGGACGCTTGGATGGAGGACCCAGGCTTTCCACTCACCCGCACCGCCCTCAGCCTCGCCCGCATGACCGTGACGGCAGTGCCGGTGGACGCCCATGGCCTCGATGTCGACGCCGGCATCCGGCAGACGCCCCAAGCCGCGCTTGCAATCGTGACGCCGGGCCAGCAGGCGCCGCTAGGGATGACGATGTCGCTCGCCCGACGGCTTTCGCTGCTCGCTTGGGCCAAGCGGAACGACGCCTGGATCATCGAGGACGATTATCTGGGCGAGCTTCAATTGAAAGGGCGAGCAGCGCCCGCGCTTGCTTCGCTCGACCAAGCGGGACGCGTCCTGCATATCGGCAGTTTCAGCAAAACCCTCAGCCCGACGCTGCGCCTGGGCTTTTTGGTCGTGCCTTTATCAATGGCACAACGTTTCGGCGAAATCTCGGCGTGCCTGGCGCCTGCCCCGGCGGCTTCCGTGCAGCACGCGGTGACCGAATTCATGCACGACGGGCACTATCTGCGCCATCTACGCCGCATGAAGCGCCTCTATGCCGCGCGGCAAGAGGCGCTCATCGGTTGTCTCGCGCAAATCGGCTCCGACTCGCTGAAGGTGCTGGCCACTGCCGGCACGGCAATCGTGACCGCACTGCCCGAATCCGTATCGGATATCGACATTGCATCGAAAGCTCGCCGCTCAGGTTTGGCCCCTGTCCCGCTCTCTTCGTGGTACTTGCATGCCCCGAGGCAACAGGGGCTATTGTTGAGCGTGACCAATCTGAACGAGCACACGTTGGCTGCCGATTGCCGCCGGCTGCTGGAACGGATCGACGCGCGCGATTGAGCATGCAGCAAGCGGGCCGCGGCATCGCTCCATGGTGCATCAACAATGTTCATTCTTGGTTCTTTCTCGTGCGCGCTTTCGAAATCACAATAGGCGCACCTCAAGGAGCCATATCGTGATGAACATTCGGTCTTTCGCTTCGGCCGCCTGCGCCGGCATGATCTTCAGCATCGCCATGCCCGCAGGCGCGCATGGCGCGGGTGAAGCCGTCACGCCGAACTTCCGGCACGCCATTCCCAACATCCCGGGCAAATCGCTGACTTCCGTCGTAGTGGACTACGCTCCAGGCGGCGCCTCGCCCGCGCACGAGCATGCGAAGTCCGCGTTCATCTACGCGTACGTCGTATCCGGCGCCATCGAATCGCAAGTCGACGATGGCCCTAAGCGCATCTACCACGCCGGAGAAAGCTTCTTCGAAGCGCCCGGCGCGATCCACCGCATCAGCCGCAATGCAAGCGACACCGAGCCCGCGAAGCTTCTGGCGATATTCGTTGCGGACAGTAACGACAAGATCCTGACCACCCCTGTCAAATAAATCGATTGCATAAGGAGTGATTCATGAGCAAGCGTCTCGACTATAGCCAGATCGCGCCGGCAGGCGTCAAAGCCCTTGGCGGTGTCTACAGCTACGTCATGCAGAGCGGCCTCTCGCCCGTTCTCGTAGACCTAGCCTACCTGCGCGTGTCACAGATCAACAACTGCGCTTACTGTCTCGACATGCACACGCGCGACCTGCTCGGCAAAGGCGTGAAGGTCGAAAAACTCGCGCTGGTGCAGGCATGGAGGGAAGCGGGAAATCTATTCGACGAGCGCGAGCGCGCCGCGCTCGCGTGGGCCGAATCGGTGACCCTCGTCGCGCAGACGGGCGTCCCCGACGAAGCGTACGAAGACGCCCGCGCCGTATTCGACGAACGGGAGCTTGTCGATCTCACGATCGCCATCAGCTTGATGAACACCTACAACCGTATGGCGATCAGTTTCCGCAATACCCCGCAAGCTGTGTTGAAGCAGTGATAGAGTGGTGCCGGTCTTCAGCGCGGGGTGAATCGAGCGGTGCTTACAGCGGACGGCAGCATGACGTCGACGTTGGCGGCCGCAGTGCTCACACCGCTCAATTCAAAACCGCACATGAAACGATCCCTCGCTGCGCTCGCCGCCTCGTGTTTCGCCACCTTGCATTTCGCCACTGCCGTGCACGCCCAAAGCCACGCTCCCGGGCCATTTGCCACGCCTTCCGGTCCCGTGCAGTTCGTGCGCGCCGACCACGAATTCGTCGGCATGCTCGATAGGGACGTTTTCGATCGGTTCGGCGCCGCTGCACTCGCACATTTCGACGAAGTCGGTGGCGCAAACGATAGCGTCACGCGCTCGCTCGTCCAGACCGATTCGGGCCCCGTGCTATATGACTTCCGGCAGCGTCCTCCTCTCGTGCAGCGCACGCATGAACGCATGGCGGTCAAGCGCGTGTTCTGGCAAGGCGATGACGTCGTAATGCAGAGCTCGCAAGGCTGGTTCAGTTTGAAAGGCGGTGTCTTGACTAGGCTGCGCTCCGCCAAGAAAACCTACCATTGATCGTAGGCCCACTGCATCGCCTGTTCGCCGGTTGTCGACACTGCGTGCAGCGCATGCAGCGCGTGAATGGACATACCCATCCATATCGCCGACAATCTCCGCGTCCGTCCACACCTACCGCAGGAGCCGCGATGTTCGACATTTCCGCGCTGAGCACGTTCGTTGCCGTCGTTCTAGGGCTTTTTCTCATTCCAGGCCCGGCAGTGCTGCTCGTACTCAGTCGTACCGTCCAAGGCGGCCGCAAGACTGGCGTCATGACGGGGCTTGGAATCGCGGCCGGAGATTTCGTGCACACCGTTTTTGCGGCAGCGGGCTTATCGGCCGTGCTGATGACCTCCGCCCTCGCATTCAATGCGGTCAAGCTGATCGGGGCGGCCTATCTCATCTATCTGGGCGTTCGCGCGATCCTCGAAAAGCAAGGCGATCCCTCGCTGCCGAAAATGCCCGCCGTCTCCCCTGCGAAAGCCTTTTTGCAAGCCGTTCCGGCTGAGGTTTTGAATCCCAAGACGGCGCTGTTCTTCCTCGCCTTCATGCCGCAATTCGTGCATCCCGAACACGGTTCGGTCTTTTTTCAGTTTGCCGTTCTCGGGCTCATCTTCGTCGCATTGAGTTCGGTGTATACGACTCTGCTCGTCCTTTCGATCCGCCCGCTTGGCCGAATCGTGAAGCATCTGACGTGGATCGGCCGGTGGCAAGGGAAAATCGTCGGCAGCATCCTCATCGCGCTGGGCTTGAAGGTTGCAACGCAACATCGCTAAGCGAGAGCGCCTCATCCACCGTTGCCGCGAGTCGTAGCGTCGGATAGGCGCTATCGACCGCCTCGAGATCCGCGCGCATCTCGGCAATCAACCAATCGCGCACCTGCGCGACGATCGGACGGAGCGGCCGTCCCGGCGCCCGCGACAGACAGCACATTCGATCCGTCACGAGCAGTTCCTCTTCGGCTGGCACGAGCGCGCGCTGGGCGAGCCAGTGCATCACCACGTTCACCCAGCCAAGCGCGATCCCTTGGCCGAGCAACGCGGCCTGCACGACGATCGCGTAATCGTTGAAATTCAACACCCCCACGGCCCGCCGCCTCTTCTCCTTGAATGCCGTGAAGCGCGCGTGCCAGCCGCGCTCCTCGTCATCCATCACGATGACCGTGTCGCCGTGCGCGCGCCACTCGTCGGTGCACGCGAGCTCCTGGTAGCGGGGATTGCAAACGGGTAGCAGCACCTCGGGCATGACCGGCACGCAGTTCTCGTGCATTTCGCCCTTCTGCGCGAAACGCATCCCTAGATCGACGTCGCCGAGCGGCCCGCCGATGCGGCCCGATATCAATTGAAAACGCAGATCGACCGACGGAAACGCTTGATTGAGCCGGCTCATGCGCGGCATGAGCCAGTGCGTCGTGAACGCCGTGGAGACGGACAGCGTAACGGGCTCCACGCCCGTTGCGCGCGCTTCGATCTCGCGAATGGCGTCTTCGATCCCGGTCAGCCCCTCGGAAATCTTGCGATAGAGAATCCTTCCACTCTCGGTCAGCTCGATACCGCCATGCACGCGCACGAACAGACGCACGCCGATATGGTCTTCCATGCGCGACAGCATTCGGCTGACGGCGGGCTGGCTCACATACAGCTCCTGCGCCGCGCGCGTGAAGTTGCCGCAACGCGCGGCCGCTTCGAACACGAACAGCGCATTCGCACTGGGGAGTTTCCTGCGTAGGCTAGGCATGACTTCATGTTATGCCCAATCCAACAATTAGGGAATTGCCGCCAAAAAACCAGCAGCCTATATTTTTGACATCGACAAGCCGATACGGGCGGGAGAGAACGATGGATGCACGAGCGAAGGCGGGTGTTTCGATTCGATCCGCAGCAAAGCGTTATGGCCCGATGGTGGCGCTCGACGACGTATCGCTCGATGTCGCGCAAGGCGAATTCGTCTCCCTGCTCGGCCCGTCGGGCTCGGGCAAGACCACGCTGCTCGGCATCCTCGGCGGATTCGTGCAGCCCAGCGCCGGCAGCGTTTGGGTGGGCGAGCGCGACATTACATTCGCGCCGCCGCATAAACGCAATATCGGCATGGTGTTCCAGAGCTACGCGCTCTTTCCTCATATGACAGTGGGCGAGAACGTGGCGTTTCCGCTGCGCGCCCGCGGCGAACCGAAGGGCGGGCGAGCAGGCAAGGTGACCGAAGCGCTTGCAATGGTTGAGCTGCGCGGCTACGAACAGCGGCGCATCAGTGAGCTCTCGGGCGGCCAGCGGCAACGCGTCGCGTTGGCTCGCGCCATCGTATTCGAGCCGCAATTGATCCTCATGGACGAGCCGCTGTCGGCGCTCGACAAGCAATTGCGCGAAACGATGCAGATCGAACTGCGGCGGCTGCATCGCCGACTGGGCGCGACCATCGTCTATGTCACGCACGATCAGCGCGAAGCATTGACGATGAGCGATCGCGTCGCCGTGCTGAAAAACGGCAAGCTCGTGCAGGTGGATACGCCCGAACGGCTTTACGACCGGCCCTGCAACGCTTTCGTCGCCAGCTTCATCGGCGAGGCCACCCTGCTGCCGGTCGAGCGCGCCGGCGACGATGCGGTGCGGCTCGGCGATGCCGTGCTGCGCACGGCCTACCCGCTGCCGCGCGCGGACAAATTGCTGCTGGCCGTGCAAACCGAAAAACTGATCATCGATACCGGCGACGCGCCGCCCGATGCGAACCGCCTGAGCGCGCGCGTAACGGAGGTGCTGTATCAAGGCGAGAGCCTGCGCGTCTTCGCGGCGCTCGGCGACGGCACGATCCTCAGCTTGCGCCAGCCCGGCAATCACGCCGCCCGGGAACGCGTCCCGCCGCCGGGGACGTCGCTACGCGTCGCGCTGTCACCGCGCGACACCATCGTCGTGCCGGCGTGAGCGCCGCGCACCGCCCTTTATCCATCTGTCTTTCTGGTTTCCGTCAACCGCAACGCAATCAAGGATGAACTCATGAAGCTCACCGATTTCAAGGTGCTGACGTTCGACGTCGTCGGCACGCTCATCGACTTCGAACGGGGGCGTGCTCGCATCGGTGCGCCGCCTAGGCGGCCCGGCCGCGAACGACCTGACGGACGACCAGATCTTCGAGCCCTACATGCGCGGACGCGCGGCGTTTCCCGGGCGCTCGAGCCACGCGATGGCGCATGTCTATCTGTCGCTCGCCAAAGAACTTGGCCTGCCCGACGATGCGCAGTCGGCCGCCGCATTCCAGCGCGACGTGCTCGAATGGCCGGCGTTCCCCGATTCGGTCGAAGCGCTCAAGCGGCTGCGCAAGCATTTTCGCTTGGTGGCGATGACGAACGCGGACCGCGTCGCCCTATCCGCGTATGCCCATACGCTGGGTGATCCGTTCGACGATACGGTGTGTTGCGACGACACCGGCGTCGCCAAGCCCGATCCGCAGTTCTTTGCTTACAACCGCGGCCGTCAGGCGGCGTTCGGCTACAAGTTCGACGAAATCCTGCACACCGCGCAAAGCCAGTATCACGACATCGGCATCGCGATGGCGCTCGGCTATGCGACATGCTGGATCGAACGCCGCCGCGGTCAGAACGGTTTCGGCGCGACGCCCGTACCGGCGAAAGTGACGACGCCGACCTTCTGCTTCCCTACGCTCGCGGCCCTGGCCGATGCCGTCGAAGCAGAACTCGCCCCGGTCTAGCCATGCTCGCGCCACTCGTATCCACGTCGCCGCAGCCCGATTCGCTGTGGCGCCACCTCGCCGCACGCGCCGGTACGCTCGACTTGCCGATAGGCACGGGGCCGCTCGCGCGGGACGTGCAGACCGACGTAGCCATCATCGGCGCCGGCTATTCGGGGCTTGCGGCCGCGTATGCGCTCAGTAAGCGCGGCGTGCCGTGCGTGGTGCTGGACGCGAACCCGGTCGGATGGGGTGCGAGCGGGCGCAACGGCGGCGTCGTGTCTTCGAAGTTCCGCGTCTCGTTCCCGGCCATCGCGGCACGCTATGGCGTGGATGTCGCCAAGCGCATGCACTGGCTCGCACACGATGGCGTGCGTGTCGTCGAATCGCTCGTCGACGAATTCGACATCTCGAGCGCCGAGTTTGAGCATACGGGGAGCCTGCGCTGCGCACACTCCAAGCGCGCGCTCGCCGCCTGCGTCGCGGAAGCGGACTGGGTGCGCACTTCATTGGGCGACCGGTCGATGAAGGCGCTCTCCGCCGCGCAGACGGAGCACGAGACGGGATCGGCGGGCTTCGTGGGTGGCGTGCTGAGCGAAGACGCGGGCACGATCCTGCCGCTCGAATATGTGCGGGGAATCGCTCGCGGCCTCGCGGCGCGCGGCGTGCCGATCCACGAATCGACGAGTGTCGAGGCCATCGAGCGAGTGCCTGGGGGCCCCGGTGTCGTGCTGCGCACAGCGGCAGCAACCGTGCGCGCGAAACAGTTGATCGTCGCGACCAACGCCTATTCGGGGCTAAACCCGGCGACAGCCGCGTATCAGCGCGAGCTCGTCCCATTTCGCAGCGCGATGATCGCGACCGAGCGCCTTCCGGCGGACCTCGACGCGAAGCTGATGACGATGCGGCGCAGCTATACCGAAACGCGCCGGATGATGAAGTGGTTTCGTCGCGCCGACGGCCGCATGCTGTTCGGCGGACGCGATGCGTTCGGCAAGGAAGGACAGAACACCGGCTTCGAGGCGCTGCGCCGCGCGATGATCGAGCTCTTTCCCGAGCTTGCCGACGTGCGCATCGCATTCCGCTGGTCAGGCTATGTCGCCATGACGTTCAACGCGCTGCCGCACGTCGGCCGCAGCGACGACGCCACCGTGTTCTGCCTCGGCTATAACGGCGCGGGCGTCGCCATGGCGAGCCTCATCGGCCAACATGCGGCTGCGCTCGCCCTGGGCGAGACGCCCGATCTCGCTCTGCTGGCGCAAGAGGGCTTGCGGCCGGTCCCGTTTCATTCGTTGCGCGCGCCGGGCGTCAGGCTCGTTGCCGCGTGGTACCAGTTGCTAGATGCCTTGGGGGTATGATGACGACAGCCAGGGGAATCGTTTCGGAGCGCGAATTCATGGGATCGTCCGATGCCGATGCCGCGCTACGCTACAGGCGGCGCGAGGATCGAGCGATGCTGCTTCTGATGACGCCCGCTTTGGCCGTCGTCCTCGTCTTGCTGGTGGTGCCCCTCGCTTGGTTGTCGTGGCAGTCCATCCGTCAAGACGGCGGCTTCACGCTCGCGAATTACCGGCGCATTTTCAGCGGCACCTACCTGGATACGTTTTTGCTCACGTTCAAGCTGAGCGTGATCGTGACGGGCGCGACGCTGCTTCTTGGCTACCCCGTGGCCTATCTGGCCGCGTCGGTGCGCCCCAAGGCGGCCGCACTCATTCTCGGCATGGTCATCCTGCCGTTCTGGACGAGCGTGCTGGTGCGCACCTACGCTTGGCTGGTGCTGCTGCAACGAACGGGCATCATTAGCAAGGCGCTGCTCGCAGCGGGTCTCGTCGATCATCCCGTGCAGCTCGCCTACAATCAATTCGGCACGATCATCGCCATGGTGCACATCCTGTTGCCGTTCATGGTGCTACCGCTCTACTCGGCCATGCAGAAGATTCCCACTACGCTGTCACAGGCGGCGGCGGGCCTTGGCGCATCGCCGGTCCATGCGTTCTTGCGCGTGTTCCTGCCGCTGTCGATGGGCGGCGTCATCGCCGGCGTGACCCTCGTATTCGTGCTGTGCCTGGGTTTTTACATCACGCCCGAACTGATGGGCGGCGGCAAGTCGATCATGGTGTCGATGGTCGTGAGCCGCAACGTCGAAATCTACAACAGCTGGGGAGCGGCAAGCTCGGTGAGCGTGATTCTGCTCCTATGCGTGTTTGCGATCTTCTATGCCGCGAGCCGCGTCATCCCGCTCGACAAAACCTTGGGGGCAAAATGAAACCCAATCCGATCGCGCGCGGCCTGCTGATCGCATCGGTCGTCCTGATCCTCGCGTTCCTGATGATCCCGATCGTGATCGTCGTGCCGCTGTCGTTCTCCGATACGCGCTTCATGACGTTTCCGCCACCCGCCTTGTCGCTTCGCTGGTACTCGGCGTTCTTCGGCAACCCCGATTGGCTGGCCGCCGCACGCACGACGCTCACGGCATCGTTCTTCGCCACGGCGATCGCGACGCCGGTCGGCGTTGCGGCGGCATACGCGATCGAGCACGGCACACACGCCTGGATTCGCCGGCTTAGAACCTTGTTGATGTTGCCGCTGATGGTGCCGATCATCATCGTCGCGGTCGGCGTATTCTTCGTCTATTCGAAGTTGGACTATGTGAACACGCTCGGCGGTCTGATTCTCGCCGATGCCATGCTCGGCCTGCCCTATGTGGTGATCTCGGTCGGCGCGGACTTGCGCTCCTTCGACCATGCACAGGAGATGGCGGCGCGCAGTCTCGGGATGAATCGGCTGCGCAGCTTCCTGGCCGTGACGCTGCCGCAAATTCGCTCTAGCGTGATCTCGGGCGCGGTGTTCGTATTCATCCAAGCGCTCGACGAAACCGTCGTCGCATTGTTCGTTTCGGGCGGGCCGAATCAAACGTTGACGCGCCGGATGTTCGTCACCTTGCGCGACGAGATCGATCCGACGATCGCAGCAATCAGCACGATGCTCACGGCGCTTACACTGACTCTGGTGCTGATTGTCGTCATCAGCCGCCGCGGCGGCGTGGCGCGTGCAGCACGCGCCTGAGCGGCCCCATACACCCGAACGTGGCCAACATTTCCACAGCACCGACTTCTCTGACATGCGAACCGGATTCCCAATGACGAATGCTCTGAAGTTCTACATCGACGGCGCGTGGGTCGCGCCGGCCGGCGACGCCCGGCTTTCCGTGATCGATCCATGCACCGAAGCGCCCTTCGCGGAGATCGCGTTGGGCGACGCGCGCGACGTGGACCGCGCCGTCGCGGCGGCCCGGCGCGCGTTCGCCACCTTCTCGTTGACGGATCCCGCCGAACGCGTCGCACTGGTACGCCGGATTCTCGATGCCTATCTCGCGCGCTACGACGACATCGCCGATGCCATCTCCCGCGAGATCGGCGCGCCGCGCCCCTTCGCGCATGAGTGGCAAGCGGGGCTCGGGCGCCGCCATTTGGAAGAGCTGCTGCGCACGTGCGAGGCATTCGCATGGCAGCGCAACAAGGGCGCGACGCTCGTGCGCCACGAACCCGTCGGCGTGGTGGCGCTGATCACGCCGTGGAACTGGCCGATGAATCAAATCGTCTGCAAGGTCGCTCCCGCCATCGCGGCCGGCTGCACGATGGTGCTCAAGCCGAGCGAGGTGTCGCCGCTGAACGCGGTGATCTTTGCGGAAGTGCTCGATGCGGCTGGCGTGCCGCCCGGTGTATTCAACCTCGTGCAGGGCGATGGCCCGACGGTTGGCGCAGCGTTGTGCGCCCATTCCGGCATCGACATGGTGTCGTTCACCGGCTCGACGCGCGCAGGCGTGCAGATCGCGACGCTGGCCGCGCCGAGCGTCAAGCGCGTGCATCAGGAGCTCGGCGGCAAATCGGCGAATCTGCTGCTCGACGATGTCGATTTGGAGATGGCCGTAACCAAAGGCGTGAACAGTTGCTTCAGCAACAGCGGGCAATCGTGCAACGCGCCAACCCGCATGCTCGTGCCGGCATCGCGCCTCGATGAAGCGATCGAAATCGCGCGCCGCGCGGCGGCCGCGCATCGAGTCGGGCCGGCCGACGCGACCGGCACCACAATGGGTCCCGTCGTCAGTCAAGTGCAATTCGAGCGTGTCCAGCGGCTGATCGCTATGGGAATCGAAGAAGGGGCGACGCTCGTCGCGGGTGGCCTTGGCCGCCCCCAAGGGCTCGAGCGCGGCTATTACGTGCGGCCCACCGTCTTCGCCGACGTACGGCCCGACATGACGATCGCGCGCGAGGAGATTTTCGGACCGGTGCTCGCGATCCTGCCATACCGTGACGAGGAGGACGCCACCGCGATTGCGAACGACAGTCCGTATGGGCTGGCCGCTTACGTGCAATCGAGCGACCTGGAGCGCGCGCGTCGCGTCGCCTTCCGTCTGCGCGCAGGCAGCGTCTATTTGAATTATCCGGCGTGGGACCCGGGCTCGCCGTTCGGCGGCTACAAGCAGTCGGGCAACGGCCGCGAGTATGGCGAGTGGGGCCTCGAAGCGTTTCTCGAAGTGAAGGGCATCGTCGGGTACGGGCGCTGAGCGCGAACCCTGCGCCGTGGGCGTCGGTCCATCGCCATCAGACTAACCGTGCCGTGGGGCCGAACGGCCCCGCAACCTATCCGCGATCCGCTCGGCGAGCATGATGGTCGGCACGTTCGTGTTCGCACATGGAATCGACGGCATCAACGACGCATCGCAGACATACAACCCGTCTGTTCCATATACCGAGCCGTCAGCGCCCGTCACAGCAAGCGAATCGTGCGCTGCGCCCATTCGGCAGGTACCGGACGGATGCCACGTTCCGCCTACGTGGCGGCTAACGAACTCTGTCAATGCGCCATCGTCGGCCAAGAGCGCGTCGAGCCCGATCCCTTGCGTCACGACACGCTCGATCAGCCGTGCACGCATTGGACCGGCCACATCGAGCAGTGCGCTGAGCGCGCCGCGCTGCATTGCATTGAACGTACCTGGCCGCGCAATCGAAGCGACGCGCGGCGAATAGCTAGTCACGAAACGCGGACCAAGACGCGCCGCCAGTTGTGGGTCCGCCAGCGTTGCGGCGCCGAAGCGCACGGCGCCCTTGAGCCGCTCGAGATCGCGCGCATCCGACAGCATCGAGAATTCGACCTTCGGTTCATCTTCGGCTCGCGAAGAGACGAGCGTCACGCTACCGCGCGAATACGACTTGTTGACCCAGAAGAACATCGAGCCGAGCCGGTAGCCGACCGAATGCCACCCGGAGCGGGACAGGATCGCACCGTGCATATCGCCCGCGGGCGTACCGGGCAATCCCGACGAGTAGCGAACGATGGCCTGCTCGTGATGCTCGTCGATGAAAGGCGTGCGCGCCTTGCGCGGCAGGAACGCCGATACGGCGATCGACGGATGCTCCATCAAATTGCGGCCCACCCCTTCGCTCGCCGCCACGATGGGTATGCCGAGCGAGGCGAGGTGTCCGGCGGGACCGACACCGCTGCGCATCAGCAATGCCGGGCTGTGGATCGCGCCAGCACACACGATGACGCGACGAGCGCTCAGCGTCGCGCGCGCACCATCGGCAAAGCGCACATCGGCGCCGGTGGCTCGACGCCCTTCGAATCGCAGGCGCTCGACGAGGGCATCGGTGCGCACGGTCAAGTTCGACCGTGCGCGGGCCGCTTCGTCGAGATAGCAGATCGATGTCGGGATACGTTGACCCGATGTGCTCACAGCGATTACGCCGACGAACGCACCGTCCTCCCATGGCCCGTTCTGATCGCCGCGCAGCGGATAGCCGCGCCGCGCTAGCGCGCCGATTACGTCGCGCACGAACGGCGAGAGCCGAGCGGCGCTCGCGCGCTGCACGCGCAGTGGGCCGCTCGAGCCGTGCAGCGGGCCGGTGACGTCGCCGTCGGTTTCCAACCGAACGAAATACGGCAAGCAGTTGGCCCAATTCCAACCGGATGCGCCGAGCGCTTCCCATTCGTCGTAGTCGGAAGGTGCGCCGCGATTAGCCATGAGCGCATTGATCGCCGAGCCGCCGCCGAGCAATCGTGCTTGCTCGTAGCGCCGTTCAGCGGATGGCTCGCTCAGGCGTGCGCGCAGATGCCGCCAGATGTTGCGCGTGTCGAGATAGGCGCGGCCCGGATAGCGGCTGCGAATATCGTCGGGCATCGATAGGGGCGTGAGGTCGCGGCCCGCTTCGACGAGGCACACGGTTCGGCCGGCGTCCTCGGTGAGCCGCGCGGCAAGCACGCAGCCGGCCGAGCCGCCGCCGAGTATCAAGTAGTCGTACACCGTCGAGGGGCCGCAAAAAACGCCATGCGCCGTTGATAGAGCGGGAGGCGCGTTTCCCCCGCTACTGCTGCATGAACTTGAGCCAACGGGCCTTCGCCTGAATGCCCGCGTCGGACGCCCACCATTCCTCCGACATCAAGGCTTGTTTGCTCGCGTTCTCCGGCGAACTCGGCAACTCGCTTGCGCGCTTTGCGGAGATCTTGCCCGTCTTGTATGCGGCGGGATTGCCGGGGCCATAGTCGATATACGTAGGCAGATTGGCCTGCAACTCCGGCGAAACGGCGGTGTCGACGAAGCGCATCGCATTGGCTAGATTCGGTGCGTTCTTGAGCACGCACAGCTGCGTGTTCTGCAAAATGCCGTCGTTGTAGGTGAAACCGATATCGGGATTGTCTTTTGCGACCGTGCTTGCGCGGCCGTTCCAAATCATTTCCATATCGACCTCGCCGTCGTGCAGCAACTGGGCGGATTGGCCGCCGGAAGTCCACCAGACGGCGATATCGGGCTTGATCTGGGCGAGCTTCTTGAATGCGCGATCGACGTCTAGCGGATAGAGCTTGTCGCGCGGCACGCCGTCCGCGAGCAACGCGGCCTCGAGCACCATCTGCGGATCGTTGCGCAACGCTCGCGTGCCCGGGAAACCCTTGACGTTCCAGAAGTCCGCCCAGCTTTGCGGCACCTTCTTCACTGTCTTTTTGTTGTAGCCGATCACCGTCGAATAGAACTCGTAAGCGACCGAGTACGGCGTGCGGTATTTCTCCGGCACTGACGCTGCATTGGGCATCTTCGAGAAATCGAGCTTTTCCAGCAGGCCCTCGCGGCCACCGCGCAGACAATTCGATGTGGGCGTATCGACGACGTCCCAGATCGGCTTGCCCGTTGCGCCTTGGGCCTTGATTTGCGGCCATGCATCGGGAATGCTGTCCTGCTTGATCGTGATGCCGAGTTGCTTCGCGGCGGGATCGAGGATCGCCTTCGTCTGCGCCTCCTGGTAGGCGCCTCCTTGCGATACGAACGTTATTTGTCCGGCGGCGAACGCGGGCGCGACGCCCGCACACCCGAGCGAGAGTGTTATGGCAACCGGGCACAATCTATTCAGTTTGATCACGGCCTTTCCTCGACGCGGTTAAAAGAAAACATCGCCCGGAAGGGCCGACCGACCGATCGGCGCAGCCGCCCGCGCGTACTCGGGGCATCCGGTTGTTTCGAATATAGTGAGCCAATTTTTTGGCTACAACATCGAAATTGTTGGAGCGGCTATGACTTGATGTAATGTCTTGCCGCTTGCGACGGCGGCTTCGCATCGGCGGGCGAATGCACGAGTGGGCAGGGCTCGGACGATGGGCGACGTGGGGTCTTCCGACCGTGCGGAGGCCTTATGTGCGGTTGCTCACACTTTGTTTCACTTTGTTTCAAACCCTCCGGAGGCCCGCCGGCCAAGGCGTTGCGGGATATTGCGAAATTCGGGCGCGATCGCGCACCCCGCGGCGCGGTTTAGATTTCAAACCCTCGACCGTTAAAGCATTCAACACGGAGGGAATGGACATCATGAAGATCGAACCCGGCAGCAGAACGCGCCCGATTCTGCAGGACAGCGCGCAACGCCCGACGAGCAACGGCGATGCAAAAGACGCCGTCGGCACCGTGCAGGAACGTAATGACACGGATGGGCAGCGCTCGACCGTGATTCTTTCGTCGATGTCCGCGCTGCGTGCGTCCAGCGGTGCCGATATCGATACGGCCAAGGTCGAATCCATCAAGGCTGCGCTGCGCGACGGCAGCTACACGATCGACTCCGGCCGGATCGCGGACAGCATGCTCAGCACCGCGCGTGACCTGCTGCAAACGAGAAAGGGCTGATCGACCGACGGGATCCCAAAGGCCGGGCCGACCTTCGTCGATTGCACCGTCGGGCTAAAGTGCTAGACCGCCGATCAGTGTGGTGTCGGCGCCGATGTCAGCGCCGATAAGGAATGCACCGATCGCGACGATGCGTCAGGCAGCAAGACGCAGCGTACCGATGCTCGTTCCGTCGCCTAGGGGTCACAGCCTTGGGTTGACGGGAATTCTTAGCGCGCTGCCCTCGTTAATACGTGAAGCCTTGCCTCGGGTACGAGACGTCACGACGGCGTCCCCACCACGGCAAGTAGGCGTCGCCCTCACCGCGCGCCCTGAACCAGTTTCGCGCCGCATCGATCGGGATCAACTGAGCCGGCGGTGTGACGATCACCGCGCTTAGTTGGGCGGGGTCCGTCGTGCCCGCAATCAGCACATGCCCGCCGAGATGGTTGGCTCGCCCAATTGCCAGCGCTATGTCGGTGAGTGCTGTTCCGGCGCCCATCTCGCCGAACAATGCGGCGGTGTCGAAGGTCTGTTTCCGGAAGTCGAAGTCGGGCAACGTTTCGGTGAGTGTTTGTGCCAGCGCTCCAATGCGCTCGGAAGCAGCGTCGCTGCCTTGGCCTGCATCATGAACGACGTAGCCAATGTCGGATGACTTAATGTTTGCATTGAGCGCGGCAGCGTCGATTGCAGCTTTCCAGGCTTGCACTTTGCGGGATGTGCCTACCGTCGGCTCGAAGTCGCTAACGTTCGCGGTGGCCACTCGGCTGATCCAAGCCAAGGGGTCGCGCTCGGTCTTCATCCGCGGCCCTGCAAGGATGAGCAAGGTCATGTTTTCGTTCATCTGCTCGTCATCCGGTGGGAAACTGGGAGCGTCCCAGTTCATCACCCAGACGCTTTCGTTCGGATGCGATTCCAGATAGTCGAGAGCGGCGTTTAGCGAAGCGAAGCCTGCGTTGGCGCCGCCGAGGGTGACGTGAACGTCAGGTGGCGTGTCTTTGGACCATAGATCGGGGAAGTGCTGATTGCCGATCGCGAAATCGGAGATGATCTGTTGCTGTAAGTACTTCGCTTCCGCTACGGCATCAAGCCGACCGGCGGGAAGCGCGTATTCAATGTGAATGCCGGCAAGTTCGCGCCAATTGTGCTTCCACGTCGGTGCGACTGTATAGAAGTACTTTTGGTTCATCGCATAGCGATCGCCGAAGACTTGCAGTAATTCCCTCACATACTTGTGATGGAATCCGTTGAATGTCTCTTTGCCATAGATGCCGTCAGCCACGATTGCCACGGGTTGGACGGAACTGTATTTCGCAGGATTCGCGCGAACCATGTCGTCGTTTTTGTTTGGCGTGACGAGACCCAAGGTCCATAGGATCTGCCACTCCGTCGGGTAGTCTCGACGCTGCAAAGGGTTGAGCCATTCAACGCCGACCACTTGAGCGACAACGGGTTCAGTATGAGCCGACGTCGGCAGCCTCGATGCCTGCCCTTCAAGCGACGCCGTAGTGGCTGGCGCAGCCGCTGCGGTTGAAAAGCAAAGCACAGCTGTGGCCAGCAAGGCAGGAAACACGAAGAGTTGGACAATCACTTCCTTCACGCTCCATGAACGATGCGTAGACTCACCTGAAAACATCAGCACCGCCACAAAGATTGATGTGATAAGCATCACGAGCGCTGCCAGCGCAAAACGGCGGTTCCAAGTCGAAATGAGCTTCATA
>Ga0157369_10001022_pt1 | contig 35263 bp, 32 predicted proteins | sample C25metaG_FD_113461 | JGI IMG/M metagenome (GOLD analysis project Ga0157369, IMG submission 113461) | Corn rhizosphere microbial communities from Kellogg Biological Station, Michigan, USA - C2-5 metaG | ecosystem: Host-associated > Plants > Roots > Rhizosphere > Soil | place: USA: Michigan... | reverse complement strand
CTTATGCGGGTTTAACGTGGAATGCGCCAGGCGGGGAATGCGGATACCGTCGGATTATTGAATCAATTCGCGATCTTTGAACCGCCGGATTCGGACGATGATTCGTGCTTTTAAGCCAGATCGGTTATCGCGCGTGGATGGGCCACCGGAGCATCGGGCGGTCAACGCTCGACTCGCAAGCGTTGTTTGATTTTGTATTTTTTTCGATTTTATCGACGCCCGATGCGCTCTCGGCCGGTCACGGTTCACCGCTCACCCATGAAATCCCACATGTCCGCGTGCAATTGCTCCATGTGCGTGTACAACAAGCCATGCGGCGCGCCGGGATAGATCTTCAACCTGCACTCGGGAATCAATTCCGCCGAGGGCAATCCCGCCACCTCGAGCGCAACCGAGCGATCGCGCTCGCCGTGCACGATCATCGCGGGCACGTCGATGCGCCGCATCTCCGCGCGAAAATCCGCTTCGACGAGTGCGCGGCTGCAGGCGAGCGCGACCGGCACCGAAGCTTGCAGGATCGTCGTCCCCCACCGCATCATCGCGGGCGAGGTTTCGGGCACGAAGAACGGCGGCAGCGCATTTTCCACCCAACTCGGATAGTCGCGGCGCCATAGCGCCCACAGCGCTTCGAATTGCTCGCGCGGCATGCCGCGTGGATTGTCTTGTGTCTTCAGCAGCATCGGCGTCGTCGGGGAGAGCAGAATGATGCGCGCAACGCGCTTGCTGCCATGCCGGGTCAAATAGCGCACGATGTCGCCGCTTCCCATCGAGTGCGAGACGAGCGTGAGTTCGTTTAGATTCCGTCGTTCGATAAAGGTCGCGAGATCGTCGGCGAAGGTGTCGAAGTCATAGCCGTGTGGCGGTTGATCGGAACGCCCGTGGCCGCGCCGATCCAGGCTGATGCAGTGCATGCCGCGCTCGCCGAACTCGGCGAATTGATAGTCCCACATCGAGCTGCCGCAACCCAGCGCGCTGATGAACAGCATAGGAGCGCCGCTGCCCCATTCACGCCAATAGAGCTCGGTCCCATCGTTCGCGGTAATGAAAGGCATTTCTCTCTCCTTCGGTGGTCGATGCTGTGGTGCCATCGTAGAGAGAAGAGCGTGCCGAATCGATTACCTTTGAGGTAACGAAACCGTGCTGTGCGGCAGGACTGCAGATGGTTCTTGGTAGACTCCGGGTGGGCAGTGCCGGCGCGAGCGGGGGCGGGCACCCCAGCGGGTTTTCAGTTGAGCGTCTTGGCTTTCTTGCCCGCGCGAGACGGCGGCTGGCACATCACGCAGGCCTTCGTGCGCGGCAGATCGTGCTTGTAGGAGACGAACTTGCCTTTGCAGCGGCAGCATTCATGCATCTCCAAGATCCCGCCGTTGAAGAAGCGCACGAGCGTCCAGGCGCGGGTCAAATCCAGGTGCACCTCCAAGCCCGCGTTCGCGCAGTGCTCGCGATAGAGGCGATAGCCTTTGGTCAGTGAATCGACGTGCGAGCAACGCGCTTCTTGCTTCAAGAACGAGTACGTGTGATAGAAGAGCGACGCGTGGATATTCGCTTGCCACGTCATATACCAATCCGCCGAGGAGGGCAGCATGCCCTTGGGCGGCGATTCGGATTTGACTTCGCGATAGAGGCGAATCAGGCGTTCGCGCGAGAGCGAGAGTTCCGACTCGAGCACCTGCATGCGGGCGCCGAGTTCGATCAACGCTACGGCGCGCGAGACTTCATGGGCTTCTTCGATCAGGCTCGTCTTGGGCATGGCTGGCTCCCTCTTAGCAAAATTGCTTGGCAGGCGCTGCGGCGAGCAAAATCGCCGCGTGCGTGGCGGTGGCGTCGAGCCCCTTGTCGGTCGAAGTCAGCGCCGTCAGCATCGCCGCATCGTCGAAGCGGAAATCGCAGACGAGATCGGCCGATTGCGCCAGCTTGATCGTTTGGGCCGGGGTCAGCGTGTGCAAAATGTCGGCCAACTGCGCCGACAACCCCAGCTTGAACAGACCTTCCGCGTAGTCTTCGTTGAGCATGTGTTTCGCAAGCAGCAGATACGACAGGTTGATATCCCGTATCGTTTCAAGCACTTCGCGATCGTTCACCGTTAGCCTCCGCAGCTGGAAAGTCGGGTCGCATGAACCGCCCGGGCCGGTCGCCGCGGGATGCGGCGTAATACATGCGTCTGATGAAAGTATTGATCAGATCGATGTCGACTCCAATCAGCGGCGGCGGAAGATGATGTCGTCCGGGCGCGGTCCAATGTCAGCGTTTTCCTACGCAGCCTGGCACGTCCACGATAAGGGGCAGATGGAGCATCTGGGGACAGGGCCCGAAGGCAGCGCCGAACGCACGTTTGAAAGCGCAGGCGGCCCTTGCGACGCTTCAGGCCCAGCCTTCTTAATCGCAGCGTAGAGCGGATCAGGCGCTGTTCCTCCTGCTCGATTTCACGCAACCCTTCCACGTTGCCGCGGATGGGCTCACTGGCGGCGCGGAGGCGATCGTGCTGACGGCAAGCGGCTGCGGCGCCTTCGTCAAGGAGTACGGCCATCTGCTGCAGCACGATGCCGCGTACGTCGAGAAGGCCGCACGCATCGGCGCGCTTGCCCTCGATCCGGTCGAGGTGATCGCACGCGAGCCGCTTGACGCTTTGCATAAAAGCAAGCCGAAACGCATCGCCGTGCATTGCCCCAGCACGCTGCGGCACGCGCAAAAGCTAGGCGGCGCGGTGGAGGCGCTGATGCTTCGTATCGGTTTCGACCTTACCCCCGTCGCCGATTCGCATCTATGCTGTGGTTCGGCAGGCACGTATTCGCTGACCGAACCGGCGCTGGCCCGGCAACTGCGCGACAACAAGCTCGATGCGCTGGAGGCCGGACGTCCCGACGCAATCGTCACCGCCAATGTCGGTGGTCGGACGCATCTGAACGGCGCGGGCCGCGGCGCGGTGCGCCATTGGATCGAGCTCGTCGACGCGCTGCACGGCGTTTGACGCTGCCACAACCCTTCACTCGAGAGATTTAGCGATGCAAACGAAATCCGTACTGGGACAAACAGAAATCGACACGATCCTCGCCGCCGCCCGCGCCGAAGCGCAACAGCACGGCTGGACGGTGGCGATCGCGCTCGTCGACGATGGCGGCCACCCGCTCGCGCTCGTGCGCTTGGAAGGGGCGTCGCCCGTGAGCGCGTACATCGCGATTGAAAAGGCGCGCACGTCCGCGCTCGGGCGACGCGAATCGAAGGCTTACGAGGATATGATCAACGGCGGGCGCACGGCTTTCTTGAGCGCACCGCTCGCCGGCACGCTCGAAGGCGGCGTGCCGGTCGTCGTGGACGGCCAGGTCGTCGGCGCGGTCGGCGTATCGGGCGTCAAATCGGAGCAGGACGCGCAGGTGGCCCGAACCGGCGTGCAGAGCATCGCCGCCTGAGCGGCGATTTTCAACGAAACGACATAATCGCACCATGAACATGACCGACCACCACGGACTGCGCGTCGATTCGGCGCTCAGCGAATTCATCGAGCGTGAGGCGCTGCCAGGTACCGGCATCGACGCCCAGGCGTTCTGGCAAGGTTTCGCGGCCATCGTGCACGAGCTCGCTCCGAAGAATCGGGCGCTGCTTGCAGAACGCGACCGGCTGCAAACCGAGCTCGAGCAATGGCATCGAGACCACCCGGGCCCCGTGCGCGACCTGCGCGGCTATCGCGCGTTTCTCGAAGATATCGGCTACCTCGCGCCGGCGCCTTCGGGCGTGAAGGTCGGCACGGCGGGAGTCGATGGCGAGATCGCCGAGCAGGCGGGGCCGCAGCTCGTCGTGCCGCTGTCGAACGCTCGTTATGCGCTGAACGCCGCGAATGCGCGGTGGGGCAGCCTATATGACGCGCTGTACGGCACCGATGCCTTGCCCGAGGACGGCGGCGCTGCGCGCAGCGGCGGCTACAACCCCGTGCGAGGCGCGCGCGTGATCGACTATGCGCGGGCGTTCCTCGACCGCGCGGCGCCGCTCGCGGGCGCATCGCATCGGGATGCGACGGCCTACACGGTGCGCGACGGCGCGCTCATCGTGCGCACGAAGGCAGGCGAGGCAAGCCTTCGCTCGCCGGCGCAGTTCGTCGGCTATCAAGGCGAGAGCGACGCGCCGACGACCGTCCTGCTCAAGCATCATGGCTTGCACATCGAAATCCAAATCGACGCCACAGGCCCGATCGGCAAGACCGACGCCGCGTACGTCAACGACGTCGTGCTCGAAGCGGCGGTCACGACGATCATCGACTGCGAGGATTCGGTGGCGGCCGTCGATGCGGCGGACAAGGTCGCGCTCTATCGCAATTGGCTCGGCCTCATGCAAGGCACGCTCGTCGAGCAAGTGGCAAAGAACGGCAAGACGTTCACGCGCCGCCTCGATGAAGACCGCACATATCAAGCGGCCGGCGGCGGCGCGGTCACGCTGCATGGCCGGTCGCTGCTGTTCGTGCGCAACGTCGGGCACTTGATGACGACGGGGGCCGTCCTCGATCGAGACGGACACGAGATCCCGGAAGGCATCCTCGACGCAGTCGTCACGACCTTGTGTGCGCTGCACGACCGGCAAAACCGCCGCAATTCGCGCACGGGCGCGATCTACATCGTCAAGCCCAAGATGCACGGGCCTGCCGAAGCCGCTTTCGCCGACGAACTGTTCGGCCGCGTCGAGCGGCTCTACGGCCTGCCTGCGCAGACGATCAAGATGGGCATCATGGACGAGGAGCGGCGCACGAGCGTGAACCTGGCCGCCTCGATCGCGGCTGCGGCGGGGCGCGTCGCCTTCATCAATACGGGCTTTCTCGATCGCACGGGCGACGAGATGCACTCGGCGATGGAAGCCGGGCCGATGCTGCGTAAGGGCGATATGAAGAGCACGGCATGGATCGCGGCGTACGAGCGCAACAACGTGCTCGTCGGCTTGAGCTGCGGTTTGCGCGGTCGCGCACAGATCGGCAAAGGGATGTGGGCGATGCCCGACCTCATGCATGCGATGCTCGAACAAAAGGGCGCGCAGTTGCGCGCGGGCGCCAATACGGCGTGGGTGCCTTCGCCCACGGCCGCCACGCTGCATGCGTTGCACTACCATGAAGTCGATGTCCAAGCGGTGCAGCAGTCGCTCGAACAAATCGACTACGCGGGCGAGCGCGACGCGCTCCTCGATGGCTTGCTGACGGTGCCCGTCGTCGAGCGCGCGCAATGGTCGCCCGAGGAGATCCGCAGCGAAGTCGAGAACAATGCGCAGGGCATTCTCGGGTATGTCGTGCGTTGGATCGATCAAGGCGTGGGCTGCTCGAAGGTGCCCGATATTCACAACGTCGGCTTGATGGAAGATCGCGCGACGCTGCGCATCTCGAGTCAGCACATCGCCAATTGGCTGCGCCATGGCGTCGTCACCCCCGAGTTCGTCAAAGAGACGTTCGAGAGGATGGCGATCGTGGTCGACAAGCAGAACGCGGGCGACCCGACGTACCGGCCGATGGCGCCGAACTACGAAGCGTCGCTCGCGTTCAAGGCGGCCTGCGCGCTTGCATTCGAAGGCCGCACGCAGCCGAGCGGGTACACCGAGCCCTTGTTGCATCGATTTCGGCTCGAACTGAAGCGCCATTTGGCGAACGGCTAAGGGACCGGAAAGGAACAGGCCGGAGCGCCGCCTATCGGGGCGGCGGCGCTCCGGCCGCGTCGCGGTGGAAGGTGCGGCGCAAAGCGTAGTGCCGCCTCGCCGACGGGGCTGCGCCGATGCGCGGCGGCCGTCGACAATGACCATCAAGGAGACAAGATGAATCCAACCGTGGCGCTCCCGCCCGGAACGGTGTTCGCGCAACCGCTTACGCCCGTCGGGAATTCGCTTTTTCTATCGTTTGTCGTCGCGGCGCTGCCGATCGTCGTCGCGCTCATCATGCTCGGCGTGCTGCGCCGGCCGGCTTGGCAAGCGTCGCTGGCCGGCTTGGTCGCGGGCCTCGTAATCGCCATCGCGCTCTGGGGGATGCCGGCAGGCCTTGCGTTCGATGCCGTCGGCGCGGGCATGGCGCTCGCGCTCGTGCCCGTGATGTGGATCGTCTTCAACGCGCTGCTGCTTTACAACATTGCCGTGAAGACGGGGCGGTTCGATCAATTCCGGCAATGGATGCTCGATCACTTGCCCGACGACAGGCGCTTGGTGTTGCTGGTCGTCGCCTTCTCGTTCGGGTGCTTGCTCGAAGGCATCTCGGGCTTCGGCACACCCGTCGCCATCACGAGCGCGCTCTTGATCGCGCTCGGTTTTCCCGCGATCGAAGCGCTCACGTTCACGCTGATCTTCAATACGGCGCCGGTGGCCTTCGGTGCGCTCGGCGTGCCGATCACCGTGCTCGGCGCGGTCACCTCGCTGCCGCCGGTCACGCTCGGCGCGATGGTCGGCCGGCAACTGCCGTTCTTTGCACTGCTGCTGCCGTTTTACGTCGTCGGCGTATATGGCGGCGTGCGTTCGATCGGCAAGCTCTGGCCCGCGCTGCTCGTCTCCGGCGGCAGCTTCGCACTCGCGCAGTTCGTCACGTCGAACTACCTGAGCTACCAACTGACCGATGTGCTTTCGTCGCTGACGTCGCTTATCGTGACGATCGGGTTCCTCAAAGTGTGGCGGCCCGAGGCCGATCCTCGATTCGCGATCGCGCGCAGTGGGGAGGCGTTGGCCGGCGTGGGCGCGGCGCGCCGCCGCGCGGGTTGGGGCGGCTGGCTGCCATGGATCGTCGTCTCGGTCGTCGTGATCTTCTGGGTGCATGCCAACATTGCGATGATCGGCGATGTGAAGATCAAGTGGCCCGGGCTGCACAACGCCGTCTATGTCTCGCTCTACAAGAAGCCGTACGCGGCGATCTGGGACTTCCAGCCGCTCGGAACGGGCACCGCGATCTTGCTCGCCGCCATCATCACGGCAGTCGTCTCGCGCTTGAGCGTGGCCGATTTCTTCTCGTGCATCGCGGCGACCTGGCGCCAAACACGCATCGCGATCGTCACGGTCATGATGATCGTCGGGCTGGCCTACTTGCTCAACTACTCGGGGATGAGCTACACGCTCGGCACCGGTGTGGCATCGACCGGCGCGCTGTTCCCGCTTGTGTCGGCTACGCTCGGGTGGATCGCGGTGTTCTTGTCGGGTAGCGATACCTCCGGCAATGCATTGTTCGGCAATCTGCAAGTGGTCGCGGCGCGCCAACTGGGCCTGGACCCCGTGCTGATGGCCGCGACGAACTCGTCGGGCGGCGTGATGGGCAAAATGATTTCGCCGCAGAATATCGCCACCGGTGTGTCGACGACGGATTTGAAGGGCCAAGAGGGCGTCGTGTTCGCGCGCACGTTCTGGCATAGCGTCTTCTTGACGCTGCTGCTCGGCGTGCTCGTGTTCTTGCAGCAACACGTGCTCACCTGGATGATTCCGGCGCTGCCGCAGTGAGCGGGCCGAGCGCACGGCCGTCTGCGGCTGTGCGAGGCCTGACGGCATAGCGGCATAGCGAACGGGCAAACGCGCGGCCTGATGGCTTCGTGTTCGCCCGCTTCGCTTTCTCGGGCGCGTTCGCAATCCTGGAATGAGCATGAGCAGGCCCTCGAACAATGCGCCGCGAAAGAGCCGCGTCAGCCGCTACGGCTGCGTCTCGCTGTTCGCGACGGCAATGCTGCGAACGGGACGCGCGCGCCCTTCGGTGTGCTTGAACAATGACGGCAGCTCGACTTCGCCGAAATTGCGGCCGTAGGCCATCGTCTTCGATTCCTCGGTGCTCGACCAGTACCAGTCTGTCTCGTCGAAGCTGTCGCTGATCGTCTGGTATGCGACGTCGAGCTCGCGCTTCGCGGGCAGGTAGAAGTCGTTGTGCCCGTCCTTCTCGTATTCGGACGCGAAGTGAGCGGCGTCGTGCATGTGGTTGCCGCGTCCGCAGGTCGCGAGCGCGCGCGTATTGCCCGTGCCGTTATAGGCATCGCGCGCGCCCGGTTCGATCGAACCGATGCCGCCCCACTGCAGTCCGACGGCCTCATCGGTGGCGAAGATCAAAAAGCGCGGCTCGGTGCCGACATAGTCGGGCATGATGCCCGCGTAGATGCCGCCTTGTCCGCGCCAATATTCGCCGATATTCGGGGCGTCCGCCGGTGTGAGGCGGGAAGGCGTGATGTTCGTCGTCATAGGTGCTCTTGCTCCTAGTGTGTGAGCCCGCTGCCGAACGCGGGCGATCGACCGGCGCGAGGATCTTCGCCCGACAGACTGCGCGCCGGGCGTTTCTCTCATCTTTTAGGACTACGGTGCGGCGCTGCTACGCGCGTGCCGTAAGTGCGGCTAGGCCGATTTGGACACGAAGAGGCGCCGCACGGCCCGCGCGCGGCCGGTGAACTGCTTGAACAAATGTTCGAAGGGCGTGCCGCTGAAATTCCGGCCCCACGCCTCGTGATCCGCATGCTCGGTGCTGGACCAGTACCAGGCCGAGCGCGAGAAGTGATCCGGCAGGGTTTGCGCGAGCATGTCGAGCTCGCGTCGCGCGGGCAGATGAAAGTCGTAGCGTCTGTCTTTTTGGTAATGGGCGGCCCAGTGCGCCGCCGGATGGGCATGACCGCACTGCTTGAGCGCCGCTGTATTGGCTTGTCCGTCCGCATCGCTCCTGGCTGCGCTGTCGGCGCTGAAGTACGAGCCCCAGGTCACACCTACCGCTTCGTCTGTCGACATGACGAGGTGATAGGGTGCGTGTCCGTCGTAATCGGGCATGATGCCCCCATAAATGCCGCCTTGTCCCGGCCAGTACTCGCCGACGCGGGGCGTGCCCGCGACCGGATGCTGCGCAAACTGGATCATCGTTCGTACTCCTTACCTTTTTGCCGCTGGAAGGGGCGTCGAGCGTTCGAGGAGGAAATTCCTTCCGATGACGAGGAAGGCCCGGTGGCTCGACGCGCCGCTGCGTGCGAATCGATGCGGCATGGCCTTCCGCTGCGGTAACGCGTCGATGGTGGGATACGCACCTGCGCTCGCCGACGGTGCCCCGCGCGCGAAACTTGCTGTCGCCCAAGGCTGGGACGATGCCGCTCGCACCGGGTGCGCCGCGCATGATGCACGGGCAATGCGTCTGATGATTTTTTGTCTAAACTTTTAGGACGAGCGGCCGTAAGTACGACAAGCGCATCGCTTTTCATGCGCGCCGGCGCTAGGTCGCGTCCGTGCGCTAACCCTACATCGCCATGCCCTATGAGTCGCCAAGCTTGACGGCAGCAGCTTCGAACGCGAACAGCGTGGCGCGCCCCCGCATCGGTGCGGGTTTCGTGCGGCGCATCTATTTGCTGCGCCTTTTCGGCTTTGCGGTCGGCTTCTTTCCGCTGCTGGTTTTGCTGCACGCGCAGCATGCGCGATTGTCGACCGTTGCCGCTGTCGCGGCCACCTGCTTCCTCTGGCCTCACGTGGCTTTTTTGCACGTGCGCAATGCGCCCGAGCCGCTCTTGCGCGAGCGCTGGAATTTCATGGTCGACTCGATCACGGGCGGCTGGTTCGTGGTCGCCGTCCATTTTGCGCCGGTCGCCACCGTCGTCGTTTTTTTGATGTTCGCGATCGACAATATGGCCGCCGGAGGTTGGCGGATGTTCGGCTATGGTCTCATCGCGATGGCTGCGGGCGTGGCGGGCGGCACGCTCGTGTTCGGCGCGCATTGGGAACATGTGATCGATCCCCATGCCTCGATCGCATGGGTGCCCGTGATCATCGGGTACCCGCTCGTGCTCGCGAAGACCACCTACGACGTCTACATGAAGCTCAGCGAACGCTCGCGCCGTCTGCGCGAACTGAGCGAGCGCGACAGTCTCACGGGCTTGTCCAATCGCCCGACGATCGCGGCCAAGCTGCAAGCGCAGATCGCGCGCTCGCGAGGCATCGAGGTGTTGTTCATCGATCTCGATGCGTTCAAAACCGTCAACGATGCGCTCGGACACAATGTCGGCGATAGGCTGCTGACCGAAGTGGCGGCACGGCTGACAGCCTGCGTGAGCCGTGACGATCTGGTTGCGCGCTACGGTGGCGACGAATTCGTCATCGTCAGCGAGATGCGCGGCACCGGAGAAGGCCCTCACGTCCTAGCCGATGCCGTGCTGGCCGCGCTTGCCGCGCCGGTGATCGTCGGCGAGCACGAACTCGTCGTGGGCGCGAGCATCGGCATCAGCGTGTTTCCCGAAGACGGGGCCGATGCCGAATCGCTGATCCGCGCCGCCGACATGGCGATGTACACGGCCAAGAGCCGGGGCCGCAACTGCTACGAGTTCTATCGCCGCAGCATGCGCAACGACGCCGATGCGCGCCTGAAGATGTCGGGGCGCTTGAGAAAGGCGATCGAGTCCGGCGCGCTGCATTTGAACTTCCAGCCGCAAGTGGATATGCGCACGGGCGCGGTGCGCGGCTTGGAGGCGCTCGTGCGCTGGCACGACGAGCATTATGGCTTCGTCAGCCCCGTCGATTTCGTGAGCGTCGCGGAGGCGTCCGGGCTCGTTTCCCAACTCGGCGAATGGGTCTTGCGCGCGGTGTGCGAGCAGTACTCGATCTGGCGCGAGTTGCAGGTGAAGCGGGTGCCGATTTCCGTCAACGTATCCCCGCTGCAATTGCAAAGAGCGGACATCGTCAAGACGTTCCAGCGTATCGTCGGCGAAACCGGCATGGATCCGTCCATGCTCGAACTCGAAGTGACGGAAACGGCCCTGATGAAAAATCCCCAGGCATCGGCGCGCCGGCTGGCCGAGTTCCGGCGGTTGGGCATGCGCGTGGCCATCGACGATTTCGGCATGGGCTATTCGAGCCTCGGCCAATTGCGCACGCTGCCGGTGGATCGCGTCAAGATCGATCGCGCCTTCGTGCGCGGGATCGGTTCCGGCGACTCGGGGGCCATCGCGACGGCGGTCGTCACGTTGGCCAACGCATTCGACCTTGCGGTGATTGCCGAGGGCGTCGAGACGCATGCGCAGCGCTCGTTCCTATTGAAGCTCGGCTGCAGCGAAGCGCAGGGCTTTCTGTTCAGCAAGCCGCTCGATGCCGATGCGACCACCCGGCTTTTGCTGCAGGGCGCGACGTTGCCCGTGTCTGTCAAGGACGAGCGCAGCGGTTCACGCCGCGGCGTTGTGGTCTGAGTTGCGGACGCGGCGCACTGCTCCTGCTCCCGCTCCCGCTCCTGGGCTGCGGTGTGCCCAGGCCGTTGACGGTCGTTCGATGCAAGTCTAGCCGGGCATTCGCAGAGATACTCGGCGATAGATTCCCGAGGCGCAGCCGAAAGCGCGGTATCGTGTCGCTTTGCGCGCGCTCGGCGATGCCTGGCACGTGCGCTACTCACACTTCGATTTCGTTTCGTGACCTCTTCTGCACCGTTTCCCCTTATCGTTTGGACCGACGCCGCGGGCGAGCACAGCGCGCGCTGGCGCTCCGAAGCCGTTGTGCCGCCGCCGCGCCGCGTCGTCATCGCCGATGACCGCATGACGGCGGACGCCGCCTACCGCTTGGCCTCTGAAGGCACGGCGCTCTTATGGCAGGGCGATTATCAGAACGCGCGTCAGTTGCTACAGGCGATGGCGCGCCGGATCGAGCGCAAGCCGCGCAAGCGACCGGCTTCGCCGCTCGACGCGTTCAACGCGCACCGGCAAGCGCAGGCGCAGCGTGCGCGCACGCTCGGCATGCTGTTGATTCCGCTCGAAGCCGATTATTCGATTGCGCTGCGGCGCGCCCCCGAGGTGAAAGACGCTTGCCGGGAAGCCTACGGACCGGCCGATGCCGGCGGCGCGACGCCGTCCGTCGTCTCGCTGCGGGAACTGCTCGGGCTCATCGGCGCACATGAATGGCGCAAGAAAGGCGTCGAAATCCCGGCGCTGGGGGCGCGCATTCATCCGTATTACGGTGTGTTCTCGCCCGTCAGAGGGGAGTATGTCGACCTCGTTGCGCGTGCGCCGCTCCCCGCTCGCTCGCTCGCATTCGATATCGGCACCGGCACCGGCGTGTTGGCCTCCGTGCTCGCCAAGCGCGGCGTGGCGCGTGTCGTCGCGACCGACACCGATGCACGCGCACTCGCTTGCGCCCGCGAAAACATCGAACGTCTGGGTTTGAGCGATCAAATCGAAGTGATCGAGGCGGACTTGTTTCCGCCCGGCCGCGCGCCGCTCATCGTCTGCAATCCGCCGTGGCTGCCGGCGCGGCCGAGCTCGCCGATCGAGCGCGCCATCTACGACGCCGACGGCGGCATGTTGCGGGGATTTCTCGACGGTCTTGCCGCCCATCTCGAGCCTGGCGGGCAAGGGTGGCTCGTTCTATCCGATTTCGCCGTGCACTTGGGGCTGCGCTCGGCCGATGCATTACAGGCGATGATCGATGCGGCGGGCCTGAAGGTGATAGGAAGGGACGACATACGGCCGATGCACCCGAAGGCGGCGGATTCCACCGATCCGCTCTACCATGCCCGAAAGGCCGAAGTGACGTCGCTGTGGCGGCTCGGCGCGAAGTGATGCCCGCGTGCGCGGGTACGCGCCGCCGTCGCGGGCGCTTGGGCGGCGCCGCGAGCGCGCCGGCGTCCTCAGCCCGGATAAGCTTCGTCGACGTTCAATCCAGCCAGCTTGAAGATGACGCGTAGCGTTTGCGGGCGAATCTCGCGCCGCGATGCAAGCGTCGTGAGAATGAAGTCGACCACCTTGGCGTACTTGAGCAGCGTCAGCATGGCTTCGAGGCCGGGCTCCGAATCGCGCAGCGATTCGGCGAGCCGCAACATCTCGACCGAGATGTCCCGCGCCATTTCGAGCTCCAATTGCTGTTTTTCCGACCAGCCTGTCGGCGGAGTGAGGAGATTGGCGAGCATCGCTTGAAACTTTTGCTCGGCGTCTCGGTTGGGTATCGTAGCCATCGCTGTCGTCCTTGTGCTGTCGTCAACGCTTCCTGCCGGCTGGCGTTCTCGGGCGTTACGTTACGTAACGCGTCTCGCGCTTCGCGCGTTACGCCGGCCTGTGCCCAGTAGGCTCAGGGGCGCGCGCGTCGTGGGTTTGCCCATGTTCGGCCATCGATCGCGCGGGTTCGAAACAACGCGTCCGCGCGTCTTTGCATAAACCGTTCCTGCGCGATTGCCGGCGTCTTTGCGCTTTTCGGTAAACTGACGCGATTGTTCTTATGCTTCTGTAGGCTGTCGCACGTTGGAGGCGACTTGTCCGAGAGCCGTCCCACTATGTCGACCAAGACTTACGAAATCCGCCCCGAGCAATCGATCGAGTTGCTCAAGGAGCTGCACATCCTCACGCGCGACGGCAAGCTGAACCAAGACAGCCGCCGCAAGCTCAAGCAGGTGTATCACCTGTTCCAGTTCATCGAGCCGCTGCTTCAGGACGTGATGCGCGATCGCGGCTCCATTACGCTCGTCGATCACGGCGCGGGCAAGTCGTATCTTGGTTTTATCCTCTACGATCTTTTTTTCAAGGCCTTGCCGCCCGGGACCGGGTCGCAAATCTTCGGAATCGAAACGCGGGCCGAACTCGTCGAAAAGTCGACGGCGCTCGCGCAGCGGTTGGGTTTCGAGGCGATGTCGTTCTTGAACCTGTCGGTGGCCGATTCCATCGATTCGACGCGCCTGCCCGAAACGGTCGATGTCGTCACCGCACTGCATGCTTGCGATACCGCAACCGACGACGCGATTCGCTTCGCCTTGGAAAAGCATGCGCGCTATATGGTGCTCGTGCCGTGCTGTCAGGCGGAAGTCGCGGGCGTCTTGCGGCGCAACAAGGGCAAATCGCTGGGCAACGCGCTCACGGAGATTTACCGCCATCCGCTGCACACGCGCGAATTCGGCAGTCAGATCACCAACGTCCTACGCTGTCTGCAATTGGAGGCGCATGGCTACCAGGTGAGCGTAACCGAGCTCGTCGGCTGGGAGCATTCGATGAAGAACGAACTCATCATCGCCCAGTACAAGGATTTGCCGCGCAAGCGGCCTGCCGAGCGGTTGGCGCAGGTGCTCGATACCTTCGGTCTCGATTCGCTGCGCGAGCGATTCTTCGCTCCGGCGTAGGGCCGCTCGGTGTCCCGCCCGAGTGCGGGCGGCCGACGGTCCCCGGCCGCGCGCCGAAGGGGACTGCCGCTCCGTGCTTCGTTCTATACGCGGTCCGGCGCATCGTTTTGGGCCTGCTCCTGCATCCAACGGCGCCAGCCCTCGTGTCCGAGGCGGCGTAGCGTTTCCTGATTGCGCTCGAAAATCTCCGCGGCATCCGGAAACGCTTGCGTCGCCCGTTCGACGCTCGATTCGCGCAACAAATGCAAGATGGGGTAGGGCGCGCGATTCGTGTAGTTTTCGATGTCCTCGGGCTGCGTGCCCGCGAACTGATATTGCGGATGGAAGCTCGCGATCTGCAGTTCGCCCGTCAGCCGCATGTGCTCGAGCAAGCGCTCGGCGAAAAACAGCGCGTCGTTGAATTCGAGGAAATCGGCGAATGCGTGCGGAAAAATCAGCAGCGTCGTGTCGATGCGCTCGGCGTCCGCTTCAACGAGTGTGCGTAGCTCCGTCTCGAGCGCGGCGAGCATCCCTTCGACGTCGCAGGCGTCGCTCACCACGCAGCGGATTTGCTCCTTCACATGAACGCTCTTCGCGAATGGGCACAGATTCAGGCCGATCACCGCGCGCACGAGCCAATGGCGTGTCGCAGCGACGATTGCGTCGTTGGTATCGCTATCGGCGGGCAGCTGCGGCTGCGGCGGGCTATCGAGCATATCGTTTGGGCTGTGGTGGAAGGGACCGCGGGCATTTTACGCGGCGGTGCGCTGCGGGCACGCCGCCGCCACGAGCTGCGCGGCCACGCGTGCGGCCGATCGGATCGGGCCGCACCCCGGCCCGTAAGTTTGGCTGGCCGCATAGACGCCTTCGATCAATAGCGCCAACGCATCGGCCAGCGCGGCCGGATCGTCGGCGGCCGCCGCGCTCGTGAGCGCCCGCAGCCGCTCGATCAATTGCGCCTTGTTGCGCGCAACGATCTGCCGCGCCGGGTGCGAGGGATCGGGGAACTCGGCCGCCACGTTGACGAACGGACATCCACGGTAGCCTTCGCGCGATGCCCGGCGCTCGAGGTCCTCGAAATACTGCGAGATCTGGCGCACCGGGTCGCCGGGATGCTGATCGATGCTCTTGTCGAAGTAGCTGAAAAAGCAATCGTTGGCCTGTTCCAAGTAGGCGACGATCAACTCGTCCTTGGACGAGAATTGCCGGTACAAGCTCATTTTGTTCACGCCCGCGCGCTCGACCACGGCATCGACGCCAACGGCGCGCACCCCTTCCTGATAAAAGAGCTCGCCCGCGGCGCGCAGCAACAACTGCTGAGCCGTTGCACCGGCCGTATGCGGCCGCGCTTTGGCGGCGGCGGCCGCTTTGGCCGCCGCCGCATGAGTGAGAGAGTGTTCGGCGCTTCTCGTCGTCATGGTGAGGTGTCCGGGTTATGGCTGCGGCGATGATCGGCGTTTCCCGCCCGATCGCGCAAGCCTACGAATCTGATCCACTTGACATGTTACCGACCGGTCACTAGCATGGCAAATCATGTTTGTGACTGGTCTGTAACATCGAATGCACGGGGCGTCGGACCGAACGGGTCTTGGACGCACCGAATCACGACGAAAACGCCAACATGCGTGCGTAGCCGCCTCGAGGCCGGCCGCGCGCCCACAGGAGTGCCGATGAACTGGATTGCAAAAAGAATCAGCGGGCGTGCCCATTACGGATGGGTCGTCGCCGCGGTGGTGTTCCTGGTGTTGCTCGCCGCGGCCGGGACGCGCGCCACGCCGAGCGTGATGATGCTGCCGCTCGAGCATCAATTCGGCTGGAGCCGAGCGACGATTTCACTGGCGATTTCCGTCAACATCGCGCTCTACGGCCTCACCGGTCCGTTCGCAGCCGCCTCGATGCAGCGCTTCGGCGTGCGGCCCACGCTCATGACGGCGCTGGCCGTGATGGGCGGTGGCGTCGCGCTGTCGTCGATGATGACGGCGCCTTGGCAAATGATCCTCATTTGGGGCGTCATGGTGGGCGGGGCGACGGGTGTCGCGGCGTTGACGCTGTCCGCCACGGTGGTCAATCGCTGGTTCACGCAGCGTCGAGGCCTGGTGATGGGGATCTTGACGGCGAGCTCGGCCACCGGCCAGCTCGTGTTCCTGCCGATGCTCGCCGCGGTGGCCGAGCATCACGGCTGGCGGCCGGTCGTGCTGATCGTGGCGCTCGCCGCGGCGCTCGTGCTGCCGCTCGTCGTGTTCTTGTTGCCCGAGCGTCCGGACAGCGTGGGGCTGCGGCCCTATGGCGCGCCGCACGACGCGCCGCGCGCGGACGCGCAAGCCGCGAAGAATCCGCTCGCCATCGCGTTCGGCACGCTCGCTTCGGCCAGCAAAAACCGCGACTTCTGGCTGCTGTTCTTCAGCTTTTTCATCTGCGGCGCGAGCACCAACGGCTATGTCGGTACGCATTTGATCGCGATGTGCGGCGACTACGGCATGAGCGAAGTGCAGGGCGCGTCGTTACTCGCGGCCATGGGCATCTTCGATCTGGTCGGCACGACGCTCTCCGGGTGGCTGTCCGATCGCTTCAACAGCCGGGTGCTGCTGTTCTGGTATTACGGGCTGCGCGGACTGTCGCTGATCTATCTGCCCTACGCGTTCGGTTTCGACTTCTTCGGGCTGCCGCTGTTCGCGCTGTTCTACGGGCTCGATTGGATTGCCACCGTGCCGCCGACCGTGCGCTTGACGACGGACGTCTTCGGCAAGGAGTCGGCGCCCGTGGTGTTCGGCTGGGTCGTGGCGGGCCACCAGCTCGGGGCCGCATTCGCCGCCTATGGCGCGGGCCTGCTGCGCGCGAGCCTCGGCACCTATACGGTCGCCTCGATGATCTCGGGCGGGTTGTGCCTCGTGGGCGCGATGCTCGTCTTGAGGATTCACCGCCGCGGGGCCGCGAGCGCCGTCGCCGCGCCGGCCGCTTGAGCCGAGCGCCGCTCGACGCGCGGCCGGCTGCTCAGCGAGCGTCGGCGTCGTCGCCGAGCGCTGAAAGCGGCGTGGCGACCTGTTCCAACGCTTTGCGCTCGGCGTCGACGCCCCAGATCGCCGCAATCGCCGCGGCCGCCAGCATCAGCGCCGAGCCGAGCAGGTAGCCATCGAACACGGCGCTGCGCTGCTGTGTGTCGATGAGCCGGCCGAAGAGCGCCGGGCCCGCAATGCCGCCGAGCGCGGTGCCCAAGGCATAGAAGACGGCGATGGCGAGCGCGCGGATCTCGAGCGGGAACGATTCGCTCACGGTCAAGTAGGCCGAGCTCGCGGCGGCCGAAGCAAAGAAGAAAATCACCATCCAAGCGACGGTTTGCTGCTCGACGGTCAGCATCCCATGCGCAAACAGATACCCGCTGCCCGTCAGCAGAAGCCCCGACAGGGCGTAGGTGGTCGCGATCATGGTGCGGCGCCCGATCGCGTCGAACGCGTGGCCGAGCACGATCGGGCCGAGAAAGTTGCCGAGGGCGAACGGCAGCAGGTAGCGGCCGACTTCCCCGCTCGGCACGTGATAAAAGTCGGTCAGCACGAGTGCGTAGGTGAAGAAGATCGCGTTGTAAAAGAATGCCTGGGCCGTCATCAGCGCGAGGCCGACCAAAGATCTGCGCCGGTGCGTGACGAACAGCGCGGTGAAGACTTCCGTGAGGGGCGTGCCGTCGCGCCGCGCAAAGCGCAGTGTCTTGAGCTCGTTCGAAAGCGGCGCGCGCCCGGTGCGATGAAAGCGCGCCTCGATGGCTTGCACGATGCTGTGTGCTTGATGAGGCTCGTTGTGGGTGAGGAGCCAACGTGGGCTCTCCGGCACCCAGACGCGCATGAAGACGATGACGAGCGCGAGCACCGCGCCGATGAAGAAGCACGCGCGCCAGCCCAAGTCGCCCGGGACGACGCTGGGGTCGAGCAACACGAGCGAGCCGCCCGCGCCCAACGCCGCACCCACCCAAAACGTCCCGTTGATGCCAAGGTCGGTCCAGCCGCGCACACGTGCCGGCGTGAATTCTTGGATCGTCGAATTGATGGCCGCGTATTCGCCGCCGATGCCGGCCCCCGTCAAAAAGCGCAGTATGGCGAAGCTGGCGAAATTCCACGAGAACGCCGTGGCCGCGGTGGCGACCAGATACAGGCCCAGCGTGGTGAAAAACAGTTTGCGCCGCCCGAGCCGATCGGTGAGCCACCCGAAGCCGAGCGCGCCGAGCACCGCGCCTGCGATGTAGGCGCTGCCAGCCAGGCCGATGTCGGCGTCGGTCAAATGCAGCGCGGGGCTGGCCTTGAGCGCGCCGGCCACCGCGCCCGCGAGTGTGACTTCGAGCCCATCGAGCAGCCACGTCACGCCCAGCGCGATGACGATCAAGGTATGAAAGCGGCCCCACGGCAGGCGATCGAGCCGCGACGGCAGGTCGGTTTCGAAGATATCGTCGCGCGGCTCGGCAAGCGTGGCCGTCCGAGCGCTGGATTCCGGCGCAGGCATCGGGGCCTCGAGCGCACCGAGCCCCGTCTCCGGCGCGGCGGGGCGTTGCAGGGGCGAGGGCGCTTTCATGAAAACGGTATCTCCTGAGGGTGGGCTGGTTTTGGGCGCGTCGCGCCGCCTTGTCGATGGACCGTTGGCGGTGCGCGCAAGCCGCGTGCCCGGCTGTGGCGAATGCGTTGCCCAAATATCGTCTCGAATGGCGCACCGATTGCTCCTACCGGTCAGTTCGTGATAAAAAGCGCTCCCTTCTGTTGTGTTGTCTTGGCATAAAGCGAGTTGCGATGAAAGCGAAGCCTTACTGTGCGATCGACTTCGGGACGTCCAACTCGGCCGTGGCCCTGCCGCGTGGCGAGACGATGGTGCTGGCTCCCGTCGAGGGCGTCCATACGACGTTGCCCACCGCGGTCTTCTTCAACACGGATGAACACACGCGCGCCTACGGTCGCGCCGCGCTGGCCGAGTACATCGACGGTTTCGACGGGCGCTTGATGCGTTCGCTGAAAAGTATTCTGGGCTCGCCGCTGGCAGAAACCGCCACGGACCTCGGCGACGGCAGTGCAATGAAGTACACGGAAATCGTCGCGATCTTCGTCGGGTTCCTCAAGCACCAAGCGCAATTGTGCGCGGGCGTGCCGATCGAGCGGGCCGTGCTAGGGCGCCCGGTGTTTTTCGTCGATGACGATCCGCGCGCGGATGCGCTAGCGCAGCGCCAGTTGGCCACCGCCGCGCAGGCGGCGGGCTTGAGCGAGATCCATTTCCAGTACGAGCCGATCGCGGCCGCTTTCGACTACGAATCGCGATTGAGCGCCGAAGCGCTGGTGTTGGTCGCCGATATCGGCGGCGGGACCTCCGACTTCTCGCTCGTGCGCGTGGGGCCGGACCGCATGCGCCGCATCGAGCGCAAGGACGACGTGCTCGCGCATCACGGGGTTCATGTGGCCGGGACCGACTTCGACCGGCGCGTCGAGATGGAAACGATCCTGCCCGAGTTGGGCTACCGCTCCCTCGATCCCGAAGGCCGAGAAGTCCCGAACCGCATCTACTTCGACTTGGCCACTTGGCATTTGATCAACACGGTCTACTCGGGCAAAAGGATTGGCGAACTGGCGTTGATGCGGCATCTGTACCGCGACGTGCGCCACCACGAGCGGCTCATGCGGGTGGTCGAGCGCCGGCTGGGGCATGCGCTTGCCGCGCGCGCGGAGGAGGCCAAGATCGGCGTCGCGGCGGGCGGGGAGACGTCGATCGATCTGGACGACGTCGAAACCGACTTGCGCGTCGCGTTCGACGAAGCGCAACTGATTGCGGCAGGCGAGGACGAGACGCGGCGCATTGCGGAGGCCGCGCGCGAGACCGTGAGGGCCGCGGGGGTGGCGCCGGGCGACGTCGACGCACTCTATTTCACAGGCGGCTCGACGGGCTTGCACTTCTTGACGCAGGCGCTGTGCGCCGTTTTCCCGGCTGCTCGTCCGGTATTCGGCGATCGCCTGGCGAGCGTTGCCGCGGGCCTGGGCATCCACGCGCAACGCCTATTCGCTTAGCGCGCCGCCCAGCTGATTCGCGGCAAGCGGACGAGCCTTTCGGCTCATCGTACCGGCGAGCGAATGCGGCAATCCGCGCGTTCGGCACCGACGGCCCAATGCAAAAACCCCGCATATTGCGGGGTTTTTGTTTGAGAAGCGCGCTGCCTGGGCCATGACTCACCGCTTCGCAGCGGGAGCGCCAGACAGCGAATCAGCCTTTAGACCGGCTTGATGTTCGCAGCTTGCTTGCCCTTAGGGCCCGTCTTCACTTCGAACGACACTTTTTGGTTTTCTTGCAGCGTCTTGAAGCCTTCAGTGCGAATTTCCGAGAAATGCGCGAAGAGATCTTCGCCGCCGCCATCAGGGGTGATGAAGCCAAAGCCCTTTGCGTCGTTGAACCACTTGACGGTACCGGTTTCCATATTACAAATTCCTAAATCTGAATAAAAAAGGCCGAAGCCCGGGAGCGCACGAAAATCAAGGAAGGGTAATAGGACAACCGGAGTACCTGATGGGGGCGAACTACGAAAGACCGATCCACACTCGCCACTTGAAATCCTGCACCGTTGTTATACGGCGATTTCCGTCGGTCGTCAACAACATTTTGCGGCGCAATAAACGCGCCCGGACGGGCCGCTTCGCGCAGGTTCTTACAAGGCTTTCACGCGGGCGGTTTTTTTGCGGGGTGACGGATTATTTCGCACCATTTAAGTGAATTCACCCGGTAAACTACGCGCCGCGCCGGTGCGGTTGCGCCAAGTTGCGGCCCCCTTGCCGCGGCGCTCGTCCCGGTTGAACGCTTCTTGCAGAGCCAGCGCGTCCCCCGCGCGCATTCGTATATCCCCAAGGAGAGGTTGTGAAAAGTTCTATTCAACGGAACATCGGCCCGTTTGCGCTGATGCTCACCGGCTTGGGTTCCATCATCGGTTCCGGCTGGTTGTTCGGCGCGTGGAAAGCCGCCAAAATCGCCGGACCCGCCGCCGTGTGCGCTTGGATTATCGGCGCCGTCGTCATCTTGGCGATCGCGCTCACCTACGCCGAACTAGGCGCGATGTTCCCCGAGTCGGGCGGCATGGTGCGCTACGCCCGCTATTCGCACGGCGCGCTCGTCGGTTTCATCAGTGCTTGGGCTAACTGGATCGCCATCGTTTCGGTGATCCCGATCGAAGCGGAGGCGTCGATCCAGTACATGAGCACGTGGCCCTACGAGTGGGCGCACAACTTGTTCGTGAACGGATCGCTGACGCCGCCAGGGCTGCTGCTCTCGGCGTTGCTCGTCATTATCTACTTCATGCTGAATTACTGGGGCGTGAAAGTGTTCGCGCGCGCCAACACGACCATCACCGTGTTCAAGTTCATCATCCCGGGGCTGACCATCGCGGGCCTGTTGGCATCGGGCTTCCATAGCGAGAACTTCGGCACGTCGAGCGAATTCGCGCCTTATGGCTGGTCGGCCGTGTTTACAGCCGTGGCGACGAGCGGGATCGTGTTCAGCTTCAATGGCTTCCAAAGCCCGGTTAATCTGGCGGGCGAGGCGCGCAATCCGTCCAAGAGCGTGCCGTTTGCCGTGATCAGTTCGATTCTGCTGGCGCTCGTGATCTACGTGCTGCTGCAAGTGGCCTACATCGGCGCCGTCAATCCGGCCGACGTCGCCAAGGGTTGGAGCCACTTCAACTTCGCCTCGCCGTTCGCGGAACTTGCGATCGCACTGAATCTGAACTGGCTTGCCATCCTGCTTTACGTCGACGCATTCGTGAGCCCGAGCGGCACCGGCACGACCTACATGGCGACGACCACGCGCATGATCTACGCGATGGAGCGCAACAATACGCTGCCGAAGATGTTCGGCAACGTGCACCCGTTCTACGGCGTGCCGCGCAACGCGATGTGGTTCAACCTGGCCGTCTCGTTCGTCTTCATGTTCTTCTTCCGCGGCTGGAGCTCGCTTGCCGCGGTCATCTCGGTCGCCACGGTCATTTCGTACCTGACCGGCCCGATCAGCCTGATGGCGCTGCGCCGCACGGCAGTGGACGTCGAGCGGCCGCTGAAATTGCCGTTCATGGGCGTCATCGCGCCGTTCGCGTTCGTCTGCGCCTCGATGGTGTTGTATTGGGCGAAGTGGCCGCTCACCGGCGAGATCATTCTGCTGATGATCGTCGCGCTGCCGATCTACTTCTATTACCAGGGCAAGTCGGGCTGGGGCGGCTGGGGCGGCGACCTGAAGGCGGCTTGGTGGCTCGTCGCCTATCTGCCCACGATGGCGGCGCTGTCGATCCTCGGCAGCAAGCAGTTCGGCGGCATCGGCGCTTTGCCCTATGGCTGGGATATGCTCGTCGTGGCCGTCGTCGCACTGGTTTTCTACTTCTGGGGCGTCAACACCGGCTATCGCACGCGTTATCTGGACGAGCGCGAGCCGGAAGAAGACATTCTCGAAGGGGTGGGCGTCTAATCTGACGTCAGGTCCGCCGCGCGTTGCGCGAGGATCGAACACATCAAGTAAGAAGACGAGCGAAGGCCCGTTTGACGATGAGTCGGACGGGCCTTCGTTTTTGCGGGCGTAGCCGGTAGAAGGGGCGTTCGAGGGCCGAGAAGATTCAAGTCCCGTTTTAGCCCGCGAAGATGTAATTGGTCATTGCCAGCGCGCGCTGGAACGTGCCGAGCGATTGGATTTGCAGCGCATAGCCGTCGGCCGCGGCGCCAAGCGCGGCGAAGATCGGCAGCAGATGCTCGTCGGTCGGATGCATCAATTCGGCGTGCGGTGCGCGGCGCCGGTAGTCCAACAATGCGTCGACATCGCGTTCGGCGAGCCGCGCTTCGAACCAGCCGGTAAATTCGGCGACACGCGGGTCCGCATCGCCGGGCTTGGCGCCGAAGTCGGCGGCGCGCAAATTGTGCGTGATTTGACCGGAGCCGACGATCAGCACCCCTTCTTCCGCCAACGGCCGCAGCGCCCGTCCGAGGGCATAGTGATGCGCGGGATCGCGGTGCGGCTGGATCGACAGTTGGGCGACCGGGATGTCGGCCTGCGGATACATCAGCAGCAGCGGCACCCATGCGCCGTGATCGAGGCCATGCGGTTGCGTTTGCGCGGGTATCCGCGCCTGAGCGAGCAGGGTTGCCGCCTTGCGCGCCAGGTCGGGCGCGCCGGGCGCTGGATAGCTCAGCGCGTACAGTTCGCGCGGGAAGCCGTAAAAATCGTGAATCGTCTCCGGCGTCTCGGCGGTGCTCGCAACGGGGATCTCGGTGCACCAGTGAGCCGAAAGCATCAGGATCGCACGCGGCCGCTGCAGCGTCGATGCGAGCGTGGCGAATTCGGTCGAGGGCATCGACGGATCGATCGGCAGCGTCGGCGCGCCGTGCGACAGGAATAGCGAAGGTAAGCGTGACATGTGTGTGGCCCATCGATGCGTCGATAACATGACGCAGCATAAGCCGATGCGCCCGCGGGATAAACCGGCGTTCAGGAAATGGACCGTGTCATGGGCGTTGCGAATGCCGGCGAGCAAGCGGCGGGAATGAGCGAGCGCACTGCGCGGCGGATGTGCCGCACGAGCTTACGATTGCGCTCGTAACCCCGGCCAGGCGGTAGCGCGCGCGGGGCCGAGAGCAAACATGTCGAGCACGCGCGCCACCGTGTCGTTGACGATGTCGTCCACCGACGCCGGCCGGTTGTAGAAGGCCGGCAGGGGCGGGAAGATGACGCCGCCCATTTCGGTCACGGCCGTCATATTGCGTAAGTGGGCAAGGTTCAGCGGCGTCTCGCGCACGAGCAGCACGAGGCGCCGGCGCTCTTTGAGCGTGACGTCGGCGGCGCGTGCAATCAGATTGTCCGATAGACCGTGCGCGATGCTGGCAAGCGTCTTCATCGAACAGGGGGCGACGATCATTCCGTCTGTCGTGAACGAGCCCGATGCGATGCTCGCACCGACGTCGCGCACACTGTGGACGACGCCTGCCAGTGGATGGATGTCATCCTTGGTCAGCCCGAGTTCGTGCTGGATGTTGAGCCAGCCCGCGCTCGACACGACGAGGTGCGTCTCGAGTGCGTCGATGCGCCGCATCGTTTCGAGCAAGCGGATACCGTAGATCGCGCCCGTGGCGCCGGTGATCGCGACGATTAGCCGGCGCGGCGGCGCATTGGCGAGGGACATAGGGCGGCGGCGGTGGCGGCGCTCGAGCGGTGGGCCGCGAGGTGCGGCCCCCGTGCGCTCAGCCTTAAGCCGCGGTGAACAGTTGTTGCAGCTCGCCCGATTCGTACATCTCCATCATGATGTCCGAGCCGCCGACGAATTCGCCTTTCACGTAAAGCTGGGGAATCGTGGGCCAGTTCGAGAATGCCTTGATGCCCTGACGGATTTCGTCGTCTTCGAGCACGTTCACGGTCTTGAACTGGTCCACGCCGCACGCCTTCAGAATTTGCACGGCGCGGCCCGAAAAACCGCACATCGGAAACTGCGCGTTGCCCTTCATGAAGAGCACTACGGCGTTTTCATCGACGATTTGCTTGATGCGTTCTTGCGTATCCATGACTGACCTTGTGTTTTCGCGCTGAGCGCGAAACGGTGAAAAACAGGAGAGATAGAGCGAAATGATAGCGGATTTCATCGGCCCCGGCCGATGCGCTTAGCGCCGCACGTTCGGCGCCTCCGCCAGCATGAGGGCCAGTTTGTCGGCGAGTTCCGCGAACGTGAACGGCTTGGACAGCAAGTGGATGCCCGGGTCGAGCCGCCCCTGGTGCACGATCGCATTGCGCGCGTAGCCCGTGGTAAACAGGACGGGCAGGTCGGGGCGGGTGGCTCGCGCCGCATCGGCCAACTGCCGGCCGTTCATTCCCCCGGGCAGCCCGACGTCGGTAAATAACAGCTTGATCTCGGGATGCTCGCCGACCAGCTGTAGCGCGCTCGTGCCATCGGCCGCCATGACCACGCGGTAGCCTAGCTCGGCCAGCATGTCGCTCGTCGCCGTACGGACGTTCTCGTCGTCTTCCACCACGAGGATCGTCTCGCCGCCGCGGCTTTGCGGCGCGGGCCGGTGCTCGACTTGCTCGTGTTCCTCGACGTCGCCTGCGAGGCGAGGCAGGTAGAGCTTGACCGTCGTGCCTTCATCGACCTCGCTGTAGACGCGCACATGTCCGCCCGACTGCTTGACGAAGCCGTAGACCTGGCTCAAACCGAGACCGGTGCCATGTCCGACTTCTTTCGTCGTAAAAAACGGCTCGAAGGCGCGCTCGATGATGTCGCGGCTCATGCCCATACCGGTGTCGCTCACGGCGATCATCACGAACTGCCCCGGCTCGAGGCCTTCGAAGCGCGCCGTGTAGGCTTGGTCGAGACGGCAGTTGGCGGTTTCGATCGTCAGCTTGCCGCCCGACGGCATGGCGTCGCGGGCATTGACGGCCAGGTTCAGCAGGGCGCTTTCGAGCTGGTTCGCGTCTACCGACACGCGCCAGAGGTCGTTCGCGTTGACGGCCTGGATCGAAATGCCTTCGCCGAGCGTGCGGCGCAGCAGATCCGACATGCCGGCGACGAGCTTGCCGACATCGGTCGGCTTGGCGTCCAGCGTTTGGCGGCGCGAGAAAGCGAGCAAGCGCCGCGTCAAGTTGGCGGCGCGGTCTGCCCCGCGCAGCGCATTGTCGATGAAACGCTGCATGTCCGCGCCTTGCGGCGTGAGCAATAGGTTGCCTGCGCGCCGCTGGAGCCCTTCGAGACTGCCGATCACGACCTGCAGCAGATTGTTGAAATCGTGAGCGATGCCCCCCGTGAGCTGGCCGATGGCCTCCATCTTCTGCGATTGGCGCAGTTGTGCTTCGATGTTGCGTTTCTCGGTCAGATCGCGCGTGACTTTTGCGAAGCCGATGACTTCGCCATCGGGGCCGACGATCGCGTCGAGCAGCGCATTGGCCCAGAAGCGCGAGCCGTCTTTGCGCACGCGCCAGCCTTCGCCTTCGAACTTGCCGAGGCGCGCCGCGCTTTGCAGCACCCGCTGCGGCACGCCGTTGCGCTGGTCTTCCTCGGTGTAGAAGCGCGAGAAGTGCTGGCCCATGATTTCCTCGGCGCGATAGCCCTTGATGCGTTGCGCGCCGGCGTTCCAACTCGTGATGTAGCCGTCGGCATCGAGCATGAAGATGGCGTAATCGACCACGCTTTCGACGAGCAGACGAAACCGTTGCTCGGTTTCGAGCAATTGCGCCGACGCCTGGCGGCTGCGGTTCGCTTGCGCTTGGCTTTCCAGGAGCGCGGCCTCGTTGCGGCACTCCTGCGTGGCTTCACGGGCTTCGTACAGCACGAAGGCGATGTTGCCGGCGTCGTCTTTGACCGGGCGCAGCGTGGAATCGAGAATGACAGGCGGCTCGCTCTGCCGTGTTTGCACGAGGCGCGCGTCGAACCGCGCCGTCTCGCCCGCCGCGGCCTGGGCGACGGCCTGAAGCACGGCGTCGCGGTTTTCTTGGCCCTCCACGGAGGCCAGCAGGACGTCGGCCAGCGAACGGCCGACGATATCCGCCTGCGGGGCGATGGCCTGCGCGAGGGCGCTGCGGTTGCACTCGAGCACCGTGCCGTCCGGGCCGAGCAGCGCGATAAACGCCGAAGCTTCCGCAAAGGCGATATGCGTGAGCTTATCGTGCATGATCTCAGCCGGATCCTCGGGGCTGAGCTCCGTGCCGCGAACGGTCAAACGTTTGGCGAAATGAAACGGTACGCGCTTCACTGTGAGCTCCGCTTTGGGTTCGGTGGGGTCCGCCGGGTCCGCCCCCACGAACGGTGGCGAACTTGGATCATATCAGTACAACGCATGCATTAATCAACATGGAAGGCCGATCGGACCAACGGAGCGATGACGCTCCCCTGCAACGCATTCACGCTCACGCTGGGCTCGCGCCCTGAAGGGGCGGCGTTGACTCAACGTTGGGTTGAGCCGGTCCTGGGCGCGGCGCCGCCCGTGGCGCGCTCGATTCCGGCCAAGTCGCAGAGCGAGTGCACGCCGGTGAAGCCCGCTGCGGTCAAGATGGCGCGCACAGCTACGGCTTGATCGTAGCCGTGCTCGAGCCACAGCCGCCCGCCCGCTGCGAGGAAGGGGCCCGATCCGGCGACGATCGCGCGGATCGCCGACAGCCCGTCCGCTTCGTCCGTGAGCGCGCCGCGCGGCTCGAAACGCAAATCGCCGGCATGCAGATGCGGGTCGTGCGCGGCGATGTAGGGGGGATTCGAGACGATGACGTCGAACGGCTCGGCCGCCTCCAGCGCAGCGTACCAGTCGCCTTGCCGCCATTGGATGGCGCCCCCGGGGCGCGCCGGGTCGAGCAGCCTGGCGGCATTGCGGGCGGCGACGGTTAGCGCATCCGGGGAGCGATCGACGGCCACGATGCGCGCGTCGGGCCGCGTGCAAGCGACGGCGATGGCGATGGCGCCGCTGCCGGTGCCCAGATCGAGGACGCGCGCGCGTGGCATCGGTTCGATCGCGGCCAGCACCGTTTCGACCAGCAATTCCGTTTCGGGACGGGGAATCAAGACCTGCGGCGTGACGTCGAAGGTCAGGCCGTAGAACTCACGCGCGCCGACGATCTGGGCGATCGGCTCGCCGGCAATGCGGCGTGCTTCGAGCGCGTGGTAGCGGGCGATCGCATCGGCGGCAAGCGGCTCGTCCCCGCGCGTGATGATTTCCGTGCGCCGCCAGCCGAGCGCATGGCCGAGCAAGATGCGCGCTTCGAGCGCCGGCAGCAGCGAAGCGCGCAGCAAGGCGCGGGCGGTCGGAGCGGACGGGACGGGCGCGGCGGGCGCGATGAAATCGGCTGTCATGGCAAGGGTGGCGCGGCGCGCTTTCAGTCGGCTTCGCCGAGCGAGGCCAGCAGTTCCGCTTGATGCTCGCTGACGAGGGCCGCGATCAGTTCGTCCAAATCGCCGTCCATGATCGAATCGAGCTTATATAGCGTTAGATTGATCCGATGGTCGGTGAGGCGCCCTTGCGGGAAGTTGTACGTGCGGATGCGCTCCGAACGATCGCCCGACCCGATCAGGCTCTTGCGCGTCGCCGCTTCCTTCGCGTGTTGCTCGTGAGCCTGCTTGTCCTTGATCCGTGCGGCGAGCACCTTGAGCGCGCGATCCTTGTTCTTGTGCTGCGAGCGATCGTCCTGGCACTCGACGACGATCCCGGTCGGCAAGTGCGTCACGCGCACGGCGGAATCGGTCTTGTTGATGTGCTGGCCGCCCGCGCCCGACGCGCGAAACGTGTCGATGCGCAAGTCCGCCGGATTGATCTCGACTTCGCCGATCTCGTCGGCTTCGGGCATCACCGCCACCGTGCACGCCGAGGTATGAATGCGTCCCTGCGTTTCGGTGGCGGGCACCCGCTGCACCCGGTGCCCGCCCGATTCGAACTTGAGCCGGGAGTAGGCGCCTTGGCCCGCAATGCGCACGATCACTTCCTTGTAGCCGCCGAGATCGGACGCGCTCTCGGACATCATTTCGACTTGCCAGCGCTGCCGTTCGGCATAGCGCAGATACATCCGCAGCAAATCGCCCGCGAACAGCGCCGATTCGTCGCCACCCGTGCCGGCGCGGATTTCGAGGAAGATGTTGCGCTCGTCGTTGGGGTCCTTCGGCAGCAGCATTTTGCGCAAGTCTTCCTCGAGCTGCGCCATTTTGTCGCGCGAGGCGCGCACTTCCTCTTCGGCGAACTCGCGCATCGACGCATCGGCGAGCAGCTCTTGCGCCGTGGCCGAATCGGTGCGGGCCTGGCGCCAGAGCGCGTAGTGCTCGACGACCGGTCCGATTTCGGCGTGCTCGCGCGTGAGCTTGCGGTATTGGTCGAGGTTGGCCGTCACGTCGCCGCGGGCAAGGAGGTCGTTCAGTTCGGCCAGTCGCGTCGTCAACTGGTCGAGCTTGTGTTGCATGCTCGTTTTCATGTGCGGAGCGAGGCTCCCCGGAAAGAATGTGGAAAAGACGGGTGGGACGGGCCGATTGGCCGCGCCGGCGCGGGGAGCGCCGCTAATGACCGGACGGTTCGGTCGGTTTGGCGTGCTCGTAGAACCCGCCCAGCAGATCGATGAGCTTGGCGCGCTCGTCGCTGCCCGCGCGGTTCAGCGCGTGCGTGGGGCCGTGAATCAGCTTGTTGGTCAGCGATTGCGACAGCGTTTCGAGGACGGCCGCGGGATCGTCCCCGCGCGCGAGCATCTTCATGGCGCGCTCGAGTTCTGCGCGGCGCAGCAGGTCGGCCTGCGTGTGCATGTGACGAATCACGGGCACGACGCTGCGCGCATCGAGCCATTGCATGAACCCTTGCACGCGCGATTCGATGATCGTTTCGGCTTGCGCGACGGCGGCCTGCCGCGATGCGTTGCCTTCGCGCACGATCGCGCCCAAATCGTCGACTGTGTACAGAAAGACGTCTTGCAGCTCGCCCACTTCCGCTTCGATGTCGCGCGGCACGGCCAGGTCGACCATGAAGATCGGCCGGCGGCGGCGCGCCTTGACCGCACGCTCGACGGCGCCAAGGCCGATGATCGGCAGCGTGGAAGCCGTGCAGGAGACGATGATGTCGAATTCGTGCATGCGCGCGGGCAAGTCCGAAAGCGGCATGGCCTGGCCGTTGAACCGGGCGGCCAGCTTGGCGCCGCGTTCGGCCGTCCGGTTGGCGACCACGAGCTCGCGCGGGTTTTGCGCCGCGAAGTGCGTCGCGCACAGCTCGATCATCTCGCCGGCGCCGATGAACAGGACGCGCTGGCTCGAAATCTTGTCGAAGATGCGCTGGGCCAGGCGCACGGCCGCGGCGGCCATCGACACCGACTGGGCGCCCACGGCCGTCGTTCCGCGTACTTCCTTCGCGACCGCGAACGTACGCTGGAACAACTGGTTCAGGTAAGTGCCGAGTGCGCCCGCTTCGGAGGCCGAGCGCACGGCCGTCTTCATTTGTCCGAGGATTTGCGTTTCCCCGAGCACCATCGAGTCCAAACCGGATGCAACCCGGAACGCGTGCCGGACGGCTTCCGACTGCGGCAGGGCGTACACGTGCGGCGCGAGCTCGTCCAACGACAAGCCGTGGTAGCTCGACAGCCATTGCAGCGCCGCCTCGCGCGCGGCGCGGTCGTTGGTGGCGCAGTACAGTTCGGTGCGGTTGCAGGTGGACAGAATTGCCGCTTCGGGCGGGTTCAAAGCGGCGCGCTCGCGCCACAAGCCCTGGAAAGCGTCGAGCGCGGGTTTGAGCTGTTCGAGCGGAAACGCCACGCGCTCGCGCAAGGCGACAGGCGCAGTGTGGTGATTGATTCCGATCGTGAGCAGTTGCATACGTGGGGGCGAAGGCCGCCGATAGGGCGGACGGCGCTGATATTTCAGCCGGTTATTATAGCGGTTTAGTTCTGTGGCTCGCTGAGCGCGCGCCCGGCCGCAGGGCGCGCGATGCCCTCCCATCCAACACGGAAAACAAGAGATCGACGATGCGACGTGGCTGTTCCCTTCGCGGCTTGGCGCCGGCCGGCGAAGCAAAACCTGGCGCGGAGCGCCGCTGATGGGCTGGCCGGGCGTGATCGTGCTGGGCCTCGCGGTGGGCCTGGCGGGCTGGTGGCTGCATCCGCTGCGCCGCTCGCGCGGCGCGCGTCTCTCCATTGCCTTGCTAGCTGGCGTGGCCGCCGCCGCGACTGCGAAAATGGCCGGTAACGTGTCCGGCCTTTTCCACGACGGCGAGACCCTCGAATGGCCTGTCTGTACGGGCCTTGCGCTGATTGCCGTCGCCGTGACGGTCGGTTTGTCCTCCCGTCGTTGATCCCCGGTGACCTCTATGAACGATCGTCTTCCCGAATCGGCCGCGCACAGCGGCCCCGAGTCACCGATCGGCGGCCGTCTCGCGCGCCTGCGCGAGGCGATGGCGCACGCCGGACTTGCCGCTTACGTCGTGCCTTCGTCGGATCCGCATCTGTCCGAATACTTGCCGGAGCGGTGGCAAGCGCGGCGCTGGCTGTCGGGCTTCACCGGCTCGGCCGGTACGCTCGTCGTCACGGCCGATTGCGCGGGCGTATGGGCCGACAGCCGGTATTGGGTGCAAGCGCAGGCGCAGTTGGCCGGCACGGGCATCGATCTCATGAAAATGGCTGGCGGCCCGCAGGCGCAAGCGCATGTCGATTGGCTCGCGCAGCGGCTCGCCGCCGGCGAGCGAGTGGGCGTGGACGGCGCGGTGCTAGCGCTCGCGGCCGAGCGTACGTTGCGCGATGCGTTGGCTTCGCGCGGGATCGAGCTCGTCACCGGTCTCGACCTGATCGAGCCGATCTGGAACGACCGGCCCGCGCTGCCGGCCAGCCCCGTGTACGAGCACGCGCTTGTCGACGCGTGCGTGGCCCGCGCCGACAAGCACGCCCTCATACGGGCGGCGATGCGCGAGCGCAACGCGCAGTGGCACTTCGTTTCGACGCTCGACGACGTGGCCTGGCTCACGAATTTGCGCGGCGACGACGTCAACTTCAATCCCGTGTTCGTCGCCCACCTGCTGGTCGGGCTCGATGACGCGACGCTTTTCGTGGGCGCGGGCAAAACGCCGCCCGCGATCGTCGAGGCGCTGGCGCGCGACGGCATCCGCGTCGCGCCGTACGAGCAAGCGCGCGCCGCGCTCGCTGCGCTGCCCGCGGGCGCCACGTTGCTGATCGATCCGCGTCGCGTCGCCTATGGCGTGCGCGAGGCCGTTGCCGCAAGCGTGCGTGTCGTCGAAGCGATCAACCCGTCCACGCTGGCCAAGGCCCGCAAAACGCCGGAGCAAGCCGAGCGCGTGCGTCTTGCGATGGAGCACGACGGCGCGGCGCTGGCCGAATGCTTCGCGTGGTTCGACGCGGCGCTCGGGCGGGAAACGATCACGGAGTTGACGATCGACGAGCGGCTCACGGCGGCGCGGGCGCGCCGGCCGGGGTTCATTTCGCCGAGCTTCGCCACGATCGCGGGCTTCAACGGCAACGGCGCGATGCCGCACTATCGCGCGAGCGCCGCCTCGCACGCGAAGATCGAGGGAAACGGACTGTTGCTGATCGATTCGGGTGGCCAATACGTGACGGGCACGACCGACATCACGCGCGTCGTTCCGGTGGGCGAGGTCAGCGACGCGCAAAAGCGCGATTTCACGATCGTGCTCAAGGGCATGATCGCCTTGTCCCGCACACGCTTTCCGCGCGGCATCCGCAGCCCGATGCTCGATGCCATTGCGCGTGCGCCGATTTGGGAGGCTGGCTGCGACTACGGCCACGGTACGGGGCACGGCGTCGGCTATTTCCTCAATGTGCATGAAGGCCCGCAGGTCATTTCCCATCATGCGCAGCCCGACCCGCATACGGTGCTCGAAGAGGGGATGATCACATCGGTCGAGCCGGGCGTGTATCGGCCCGGTCGATGGGGCGTGCGTATCGAAAACCTCGTCTTGAGCCGTGCCGACGGCGAAACCGAGTTTGGCTCGTTTCTCGCCTTCGAAACGCTCACGCTGTGTCCGATCGATACGCGGTGCATCGTGCCTTCTCTGCTGCGCGAGGACGAACGCGCGTGGCTCAACGCGTATCACGAGACCGTGCGCGAGCGCGTCGGGCGCCATGTGTCGGGCGACGCTAAAAGCTGGCTCGAAACGCGCACGCGGCCGCTCTAAGGCGCTGGGCGATGCGGCGGTCCTTCGTGATCGATCGAGCGAGCGGCTGGCGCCGGACGCATTCGAATGCCGCTTGGACCTGCGCGTCCGTGACACTTGCGCGCTCTACCGCACGACCGGGCATATCGATCATAGAATCGGTCTCCGAGACATAACGACAAGGAGTCCCCCATGCCGCAACTGACCGTGATCGTGATCGATATGCAGCGGCGACTGCTTGCCGGCGACGGCTCACCCGATTTCGGCGCCGCGCATCGCGTGCCGCAAGTCGTCGAAGGCATCAACCGCCTCACCGCGGCGGCGAGGGCGGCGGGCGCACCCGTTTGCTTCGTCCAGCATGAGGGCGAGGGCCTTGCCAACGGCACGGCAGGGTGGCAACTGCACGAAGGGCTCGAAACCGATCTCGCCGGCGATTGGTTCCTCGAAAAGCGCGTGGGGGATGCGTTTCAGGACACGTCCTTGAAATCGCGCCTGGACGCAGCGGGCGTGACGCGGCTGCTGGTGTGCGGCTACGCCTCGCAATACTGCGTCGATACGACGGCGCGGCGCGCGGCCTTGCTCGGGTTCGAGACGACGGTCGTGGCCGATCTGCACACGACGCAGCCGCAGGGCTCGCTCTCGGCCGCCGACATCATCGCTCACCGCAACGAGGTATGGGCCACGAGTTCGCTCTCGGGCAATCGCATCGCCGTGCGCGAACTTGCCGACATCATGACAAAGGAGTTCGCATGAAACCGAAGGTCGTCGTCTTCGATTTCGGCGGGGTGCTCATCGATTGGAATCCCGATTACCTTTATCGCAAGCTGATCGCCGATCCCGGCGAGCGCCGGCGTTTCCTCTCGGAAGTCTGTTCGATGGACTGGGTGGTGCGGCAGGACGGCGGACAGTCGATCGCGGAAGGCACGCAGGAATTGATCGCGCGTTTCCCGCATGAAGCCGAGCGCATCCGCGCATTCTACGAGCGATGGGAAGAGATGATCGGCGGCGTCATCGACGACGGCGCGGCACTCGTCGATCGGTTGGATGCCGCCGGTGTCCCGCTATTCGGGCTCACCAACTGGTCGAACGAAACGTTCCCCTATGCATGGGAGCATTTCGACGTGCTGCGACGGTTTCGCGACATCGTCGTCTCGGGCCGCGTGAAACTCGTGAAGCCCGATCCCCGCATCTATGCCGAAACGCTTGCACGTATCGAACGGCACCTGCCGGGCACCGCGCCGCACGAGATCGTGTTCATCGACGACAACCCCAAGAACGCGGCCGCAGCCGCGGCGGCCGGCTGGCATGGGGTGCATCACACGAGCGCCGCGGCCACCGAGGCGCAACTGCGCGCACTCGGCTTCGCGGTAGGGCGCTGAGCGCGACCGCTTCGCGGCCCGTCGATCAGCGCGTGATCGGCTTGTAACGCAAGCGCTTCGGTTTCGCGCCTTCCTCGCCAAGCCGTTTGCGCTTATCGGCTTCGTACTCTTGGTAGTTGCCATCGAAGAACACGACTTGCGAGTCGCCTTCGAACGCCATGATGTGCGTGGCGATGCGATCGAGGAACCAGCGATCGTGCGAGATCACCATCACCGAGCCGGCGAATTCGAGCAGCGCATCTTCGAGCGCGCGCAACGTTTCGACATCGAGATCGTTCGACGGCTCGTCGAGCAGCAGCATGTTGCCGCCGGCGATCAGCGTCTTGGCCAAGTGCAGACGGCCGCGCTCGCCGCCCGACAGGCTGCCGACGTTCTTCTGCTGGTCGGCGCCCTTGAAGTTGAAGCGGCCGATATAGGCGCGCGACGGCGTTTCATACTTGCCGACCGTCAGCACGTCGGCGCCGCCCGAAATTTCCTCGAACACCGTCTTGCCGCCGTCGAGGGCGTCACGGCTTTGATCGACGTAGGCGAGCTTGACCGTCGGCCCCATGACGATTTCGCCCGAATCGGGTGTTTCGCGGCCCGTCAGCATGCGAAACAGCGTCGACTTACCGGCGCCGTTCGGGCCGATGATGCCGACGATCGCACCGGCGGGCACCTTGAAGCTCAGGTTGTCGATCAGCAAGCGGTCGCCATAGGCCTTGCTGACGTTCTTGAACTCGATGACTTCGTTGCCGAGCCGATCGCCGACCGGAATGAAGATTTCCGAAGTCTCGTTGCGCTTTTGATAATCCTGGCTCGACAATTCTTCGAAGCGGGCGATACGGGCCTTGGACTTCGCCTGGCGCCCCTTCGGGTTTTGCCGCACCCATTCGAGCTCTTTCTTGATAGCCTTTTGGCGTGCCGATTCCGACGCTTCTTCTTGCTTCAGGCGGTTTTCCTTCTGATCGAGCCAACTGCTGTAATTGCCCTTCCAGGGAATGCCGTGGCCGCGGTCGAGTTCGAGAATCCACTCTGCGGCGTTATCGAGGAAGTAGCGATCGTGCGTGACGGCCACGACCGTGCCGGGAAAGCGCGTCAAAAACTGCTCGAGCCACTCGACCGATTCGGCGTCGAGGTGGTTGGTGGGCTCGTCGAGCAACAGCATGTCGGGTTTTTCGAGCAGCAGCTTGCACAGCGCGACACGGCGCTTTTCGCCGCCCGACAGATGGGCGACCTTGGCGTCCCACGGCGGCAGACGTAGCGCATCGGCGGCCACTTCGAGCTGCTGCTCGGGGCTGCCGCCGTCGGCTGCG
>Ga0157369_10001021_pt1 | contig 35270 bp, 44 predicted proteins | sample C25metaG_FD_113461 | JGI IMG/M metagenome (GOLD analysis project Ga0157369, IMG submission 113461) | Corn rhizosphere microbial communities from Kellogg Biological Station, Michigan, USA - C2-5 metaG | ecosystem: Host-associated > Plants > Roots > Rhizosphere > Soil | place: USA: Michigan... | reverse complement strand
TTCGGGATAAGAGGTAATAATTCTTCAACTTGTCGCAGTTCTTGATTGACCGCAATTCGGAGGGCTTGAAAAGTACGCGTCGCTGGATGGATTTTCTTCCATTTCCCGACGTATGCGTTTTTGACAAGTTCGGCGAGTGCACCAGTACTAGTAATAGGCCGATTCTCGATAATTGCCTGCGCGATGCGCGTCGCAAATCCAGTCGGCTCTTCACCATAGGTTCGAATGATATGAATGAGCTCGTCTTTTGATGCCGTATTAACCAACGTTTCCGCTGAGACATCTTGGCGACGATCCATCCGCATATCAAGCGGACCATCATGAGTAAAGGAAAACCCTCGTTCGCTCTTGTCGAGCTGTGGCGATGACACCCCCAAATCAACAAGAACGATATCAAATTGCCTACCCTCTTCAACCAGGCTGCGAGCAGCGCTGACAAAATCGGTATGCAATAAAGTAACCCCTTGTTTTGTAAACTCGCCTAGTTCTGCAATGGCAAAACTATCACGGTCGACTAAAACAGAAGCCTCGTAATTTTTGGTTAGTTCTAGAACGCGCCGAGCGTGACCGCCGTACCCCGCCGTCAAATCGAGATAATTCTCTCCTTGAATAGGATGTAGCGTGTCAAGTGTTGCGTCTAGTAAAACCGGAACATGATGTGGTGGATGTTCTTTAATACTCATAAACTTTCTCTACTATAACATAAAGAAGCGTTTACTCGAGATCACCTAACTGGCAGCAGAGCTATGTTTGTTTTTTTGTTGTGTTTGTTTTTGTATATAAGTGGTTGAACGAAATCGGCAGTGCCAGAGGCAACTTATAATCCTATTCGTTCAATTGAGAGACTTATGTGTGTGAGGTGGAGTTTTTTTGGGAGGTGTTGTGTTTGAGGAAGGTGCGTCGGTATTTTTTTAGTGGTACCGTAGGTCCACTTGCTCTACTACCAGATAGTTGATCTCGAGAGTGTATCTTTTACTATCTGATGCGAATTGTTAAAGTGCAGGTGTTGTTGTTCCCTAAACGTCGGCGGTGGCTGGTAAAATGCGCCAGTAAGCGCCAGCTCGGACGGCGATCAGTTCTCGGTCGATACCAGCATAATCAAGCAGGTGCTGCTCAATTGTGACGCGACCTTGTTTTTGGTCTAGTCCAGCCGTAGTCTTTCCTCGACGGAATCGAACGTTAAGATCGGCTACCTTCTCATCGAGAATGCTTCCGTCTAACGCTGGTTCCACTTCCCTGTCCCAGATATTTTGTGGGTACAAGTGAAGATACTGACCAAAGCCTCGTGTCAGTACGACGCCGCTAGCAAATTCATTTCGAAGTTCTGTCGGTATCGTTAACCGACGCTTGTCATCAAGCTTTCGTTCGAAATAGTCCATTGACTTAGCGTGTCCCTGCCCGTGGGCTTTTACGTTTTGGGTTATTTTTTAATGGTAGTGGTTGTTTGTTTGTTTTTCTGTGGTGTTACCCACTTCTTTCCACTGGCTTTACTATAATACCCACTGTAACCCACGACAAGCCCTAATTTTTACATTATTTGCACGTCGCTTACGCTTTATCCACAGTACAGTGGATAACTACCCTCCTTTATAGGGGTCAACAAAAATACCACACGCCGCGGCTGTGTGGTATTTTTAGCTATAGAGGGGCTCTTTTAGCGGGTAAACAAGAAACTAGCAATCTGTCCGTCATACTGAGTCGTTACCTGCAAAGCAATCCACATCGTCAGAACAATCATATTCACAAGCAGTGACACAATCAGGATTGAATGCTTCAAATCCTGGTTCATCTTCATGTCAGCAAAAGCTGGCTGATCAGTTGCGTCAGAGAGTGTGTTGTTTGTGTTTGTTTTATCTGTCATAATAGCCTTAATTTAGCATAATGCTTATGCTTTGTCAATACACCGACTAATTACCCCCTATTAAGAGAGTGTTAAAGGATTAAACGAAGGATCGCGTGATTGCTCATATAGCTCAATAAGCGCCCGAGCAATTGCCTCAGAGTCATGACGAATCAACGAGCGTGTCACTGGCAATACATCGTTACTGTGCCCTTCAGCAACAGCGCCAAGGAAGTCTCCGCCAACAGCGGTATACTTTTTCGTTGCCAGCACATCTTGATCAACCGGCACGAGATAGGCGTGCTCTTCCTTGTAACGGCGCGCGAGCTCTTTTGTCGGCACCTGCTTGTTATACAGCACGTAATCCAGTGCCTCTCCGCCAATAAAGCGTTCAATCTCGGCAGCATGATCACTCACGCAAAAGCCAGCAGTCTGCCCTTGCTTAGTGACAAGGTTCGAAACATACATGATGGTCGCCTTCGTCTTTTGAAGCGCTTCCCCAACTCCATCAATAACAAGGAGTGGACCAAGGGAGGTATAAAGATCCCCTGGCGCAACGACAATAAGGTCAGCCTGCTCAATAGCGGCAAGTGCCGTCGGATTCGCGCTTGCAACTGGCGAAAGTGATAAATTAGCACGGCGGGGATCATATTTAAAGAAATCTGCATCAATAACACGCTCTCCGTGTAGAATCGTACTGGCTTCAGGCCATTCCATCTTCAACCGGACATTATCAAGAGTGGCCGGAATAACAACGCCATTCACGCGCAAAATCTCCGAAGCCGTCTCTACCGCTTCAGTAAAATTACCTGTCATTTTTTCCAAAGCCGTCAGGAGTAAGTTGCCAAAGGCGTGCCCCTGGAAGGTACCCTCGTCAAAACGGTAGTTGAAAAGGTCGCGAATTTTCGGTGAATCGCTCAGTGCAACCAGGCATTGTCGTACGTCGCCTGGCGGCAAGGCACCAAGTTCGTCACGAAGCACTCCGGTACTCCCGCCATCATCGGCCATATTCACAACCGCCGCTAACTGGCGGGTATGCTTTTTCAGCGCCGAGAGCAAGGTAAAACTACCCGTTCCCCCACCAATGACGGTAATCTTAATTTCATTAGGCGTAAACGGATCATTCATAACTTACTGCGTTTCTCGTATGTATTTAATTATTTTACCAAACCACAGGGCGCTTGGGCGAAGCGTGCGAGCTTTCGTCTTAAAGTCGACCTTCACTAGACCAAATCGAGGCCAGAAACCCTTGTCCCATTCAAAGTTATCCAGCAGGCTCCAGTGCAAGTACCCTTCAAGCTTTACGCCATTCTTCATAGCTTTTTGCATTGCCACAAGCGTTTGGGTAATCCACCATTGTCGCTGCTCGTCCGTTGCATCTGCGAGACCATTTTCAGTAATAATAATTGGCAGATGGTATTTTTCATGCAGGCGTTCTAGTGCGTGCTGAATATTCTCAGGGCTCATGTCCCAGCCCAGGTCACTCAAATGAACGTCTGGGTTGTGTACTCGGTAACCATAGACGCGGTCACTAAAGTAGTAGTTCATACCAAGCCAGTCACACTGCTTAATCACCTTTTTCAAGAAGTAGTCATCTTTTAAATACTGTAAGATATTCGCACTGAGCCGACTCAACCATGCGTTGTCACCGGCGTATACATAACTAGAATTTTTCGCAATTGAAACCTTATAGCGACGATTAATCCCATGGATAGCTTTCGCTGTCTGGTTGTGGGCATAAGCGAGGTTGGAAAGCACGCGCCAGGCAGTCCACTTTGACATCTTACTTGGTGGCCATTCCCCAGTCACGTAGCTCGCGCCAACATAGACTTCAGGTTCGTTAATTGTCACGATATAGCGAACGTCAATGCCTAGCTCGCGTACGATCTTCTCCGCAAAGCGCGTAAAGTATTTCACGTTCGCTCGCCTCTCAAAGCCACCTAGCTCATCAAACCACACGGGAAGTGTGAAGTGGAATAAGGTCACCACTGGCTCAATGCCGCGACGACGAAGCTCTTTCACGTACTGCTTATAGTGCTCAATAGCGGCAACGTCCCATGCGCCATTTTTCGGCTCAACACGTGACCATTCAATACTAAAACGAAAAGCATTCATATGCATTCGTTGCAACAGGTCAAAGTCTTGTTCATAACGGGTATAGTGGTCGACACCTTGAGCAGAGACATAGTTATTAGGATCTTTGGCAGCAGCTTTAATGTCTGGCCAGTTTTCAAGATCTTCAAAGTGGTAGCTTGACCGAGTGGCCAGCGAAAGACTATTCTCAAGCTCCCAGACGGTCCATTGATTATGTGTATCCCCTTCTACTTGGTGCGCACTTGTTGCCGCACCCCAGAGGAAATGTTTCGGAAATTTCAGATTAGAGTTTGATTGCTTCACTTGCTCTATTATACCCTACCAGCCACCACTCATTACAAAGGATATGATCAGTTATTAGTAGATAACAAAAAAAGCCTTGTAGGCTTCATCCATGTTTCGAGTTCGGTCGCGGAGGCTGCTTCTCGCAGCTCTCCGCGACCTACACTCATCTACTTAGTTCCGAAAATCGAACCAATCACCGACTCTCACTTCGTGCCAGTAGCCAGCGTTCACTGGTAGCCACTGAGTAGTAAATTTGTTGGCGTATGTATATCCCTCGACAAAAATGACATAGTCAAGTGGCATATTGCCGCCACCGTTCGTATCACGTTGCAGAATCTTGCCCTGACGTACGTTACGATAAAAGCGATTGTACTTACGCTGCACCAAGTAGACGAAGACAGTGCCAACGACCAACGGAACAAAGCCGAGGTACCAATGTTGATACAGCCACGTGAGTGAAAAGTCGCCAGTCGATGGTAACGAACCGCAGGCGCGGTAGTAGTTTGGCTCAACCACGTAGTCACTACAGTACCTGTAGCGACTTGATTGGTAGACACCAAACACAGTTTCGTCGCGACTAACGAGAACGACAAATGCCCAGATCAGAGTTGCGAGACCAGTGGCAAGAACCAACCAGCCTGCAGTAATCGCTGTGATCAAGAGGCCTCGGCTGGGAAGTTTTACGTCATACTGGACGTAATCCTTAATAACTGCCATTAGAATGCATTCCTTACTGAGTGGAGGATATTCGGATGAGACGAGCTTCGACTAACGTCGAATGTAGTATATTATAACAAATTACTACTATTTTGTCAATCTGACAGCCTTACAAAGACGATACGCTATGGCCGGGCTGTCATATGAACAAGCAGCTGCGCGCCAGCCATAATCAGACCAAATATTGCCACAGCCACGACCGACCAAGGAACGCCACGACGAAGTCGTCGGCCGCCATCAGCAACTTCATCAAGTGCCCTATTCCCAATTCGCTCATCAGCGTAATAGTCTGTTTGCGAAATTGTCTTCGCACCAATCGTCATAATAATTGCCATAATCCGCTGCCAAGTCGTCGCGTCGTAAAAATTAAATTCTTTACCGTAGACAAAAAGCTGGTCGTCAATCACCTCAACATCAAACTTCCCTGCTTGATCAATCAGCAACGCCATGAGATCTGGAGTGAATATGTAATACGCGTCACGTTCATATTCTTTTGGTGCGTACAAGGTGAAATGATCATTAAAGTCACCTTCAAGCGCAAGCGTCTGGTCGCGCGCCATAGTAATTGGCAGATTCGAAAAGCTCGCATTAAACACTGTCGTATTATTTGCTCTGCCGTCAAGTAGCATATGGGCGACGTGACGCTCGAGGGCGATACGAATATACCCATATCGGTAGGTTGAACTGGATTTGCCCTGCTGAATCGTATATTCATAATTTCCAATTTCAAATTCACCATTCGACTCACCAAGAAACTGGTCATAAATCCGGCGCTGCGAGCCGGTTTGAAATATAACACCGGGATACGGTGGCTTTTTCATTTCTTCGACGTAAACGAGCTGGTTGTCACGAGCAAAAGCCATCAGCCGCAAGCGATTTGCAACTAATTTGCGGTAGGCATGCCGAGCAATTTTACCAATCCCTAGCAGTATAAGCGCGGCGACCGTCGCAGCTGTTAAAAAGACACCGACGCGCGCCTGACTTGTCGTTGCACCAAATGGACCAACCATCCAACCGACAACGAGTGCAGCAGCTCCAACAACCCCGTACCATTTCCGCTGAGTTAATCCACCTCGGCCAGTACGAATCACCGCATCAATTTGCGCGTCAGATACTGCCATTTGCAAACTAGCGTAGTTAATCTGACGAGCTACCACTAAACTTCGATCTCCTCACCGAAATGTTTTTGGAGGCGCATCGTGATACTGCCCTCGTGCCGACCAAGCTTCTTGCTAAGCTCTTTTAATGACACACCGTTTTGGAAATCTTGTTTTAATTGCTCGTCATCCGAATGCTGCCATGGTCGGTAGGCATTTGGATACGTCTCGCGCATCTTAGCGATTTTATCTGACCAGCCCGATGCGGCTTTTTCTTTTTTAGGTGGTTCTGCGGCACGCTTTTCGGCTTTGATGACAAGATGAGCAAACTTTTCACTATCATTACTGGCGCGACGACGAAGGCTGCTGTCGATTTGCTGGGCGTCCTCACTCACCTGCAGAGCCATGCGGTTAATGCCGTGTAGATATAAGTTGTTCAAGTTTTTTACTCGACTCAACGCGACGTAACCCATACCTTCGACGAATGCTTTACGCAGATCAATCCGCGCAGCATCAAGGGTCATTCCCTGAGATTTATGAACAGTAATTGCCCATGCCAGGCGGAGTGGGATCTGTGAAATGCTTGCGCGCTTCTTATCTCCGTCACGTAGCTCCCAGGTCTCTGGTGCCATTGTCACCATTCGTCCATTTCGGAACTCAACAATGGGATACTCCGTCGCTGGATCAAAATCAACAATCGTCCCGATACTCCCATTAGCGTAGCGACGATCTGTTGCATTTTTAACTGCCATAACAAGCGCACCCTTCTTGAGGCGTAATGTGGCTGGGGCGAGGACTGAGCGTTGTAAGTTTTCCACATAGTTTTCCCCACCTGTTGTCGTCTGTGTATAAAAAAGTTCGTCACCACCAAGCTCCCCAAGCTTGATTTCATTTAAGCGATCAACGTCAATATTCACAGTGTGTAATTCCGTCAACACCATATCATCTGGTGGCGATTGGTCAACGCGGCCAAGTAGCTGCTCAGCATGATGGCGTCGAATCTCTCCAGCCCGAAGGGCATTTAAAATATCAAGTAATTCTTGGTCATCCTGACGGTGCTGTTCCTGCAGATAACACACGGTTGGATCAAGTTCTTCCCACGCCTTGCTATGGACGACGAACCCCCCCGCTCTACTATCACCGCGATTAATTGGTGGCAACTGGAAAAAGTCCCCACTCATAATAACCTGGATGCCACCAAATGGTTCGTCTTTGCGGCGAACTAAGCGGCAGGCTTCATCAACCATATCCAATCGGTAGTCGTGTAGCATTGAGATCTCATCAATTACCAGTACGTCGGTCTTTTCAATAATCTCGCGTCGGCCCTTTGCGACGTGATCCGCAAAGCCTTGCGGCAAATAGTCAGACACGCCTATACCTGCCCAGCTATGGATGGTCGTGCCTCCAAGGTGAGTGGCCGCAAGACCAGTCGTTGCGGTGACTGACACATGCTTGCCGTCAGCCTTGGCAAGCTTAATAAATTGATTCAATACAAAGGTCTTACCGGCACCCGCTGGCCCGGTAAGCAGTACGCTCTCCCCCGAGAGCATAATTTCTAGCGCTAACCCCTGATTCATTGCTTCCTATTATACCATCTCCGGTCTATATTCCTCGCGCCTTAACGTAGTATACTAATGTGAATGAAGAAAAAAGCTTATGGCTTTACCATTGTCGAGCTCCTGATAGTTATCGTCGTTATCGGCATTCTTAGTGCAATTACAATTGTCGCTTTCCGCGGGGTGCAAAGTCGAGCCCTCAATTCAGCTCGCTACCAAGAAGTCATGGCCTGGCATAAACTTATCCAGACCTATATTATCGAGCAGAATAATAAGCTCCCACCCATCACTAACGGCGACTACTGTCTCGGTACGGGCTTTCCTGATGGCGATGGCGTCGCAGGTGGTGAATGTCGCGACTACAATGCCTATTGGTCTACTACCTATCACGAAAACGATGCAACCGCCTTGATGACTGAATTAAAAAAAGCCGGCTCGCTACCTGGCGGCCCACGAAAGCCAGTCAACGGGACGGTTGGACCATATATCACCACTTACCCTGGCTCATATACCATCTACAACTCGTTCAATGGCAATAGCGCCAGCGAATGTCCTTCGGGCATGTCCTATTCTTGGTCGGATGGTAATGGTCGGCTGATTTGCCAAATTGATTACCTGCTACCATAAATCCCCATCGCGTCATGACGCTCCATAATAAATACACCCCGACGCGCACTGGTCGGGGTGTATAAGCACATTAGCCTCGAGGCGGCTCGCCGTCAGGTTCGTTTAGCAGTTTCTTGCTTTTAATTTCGAACCGTTTTCCAGTAATTTCACTCGTAATGTAATCTTCGTTAATGAGGTTAACAAAGGTATCAAGGTCATTGCCGTCCATGATGATAATCGCACCAGCGTCATCTGACATCAGCTCAAGTTGCATGCTGTCAGCATATTCAAGCGCCTGTTCCTGCGTCACTTCACCAATTTCCATCTTCTGGAGCTTATTGACGATTTTCTTACGCTCACGAACAAGACTCTGAAGATCTAAGCCATCAGGGAAACTAAGTTTGAAATGCTTGAGGATTTCTTCGACTTTTTGATCAGCGAGCAACTGCTTCTTATAGTCATAATTAAACAATCGTTCAAACTTACTTTGATTAAAGACAAAAATGTCCTTGTCGATAATAAGAACTTGATTATCGGTTGGCATCTTGAGCCCAACGTCCGCCTGGAAGGCACCGAACTTACCATCACGAAATTCCCATGAGGTTGCACCATTTAACACACCGCCCTGGCTAATCTGTTTGACCGCATAAAAGGCTTTTTTCGGATCATCTTTATGTGTAAAACGCGCAACGATACCCTTCACGCGCTTGAACTCGTGCTCTTCTTGGCTGAATTCGACGATGTCGTGGCGCTCGTTTTCAATGAGGTGAATTAACGTCTCAGCACGGCCAACCTTCTCAAGGTCAGTTCGAAGCAACGTATTCTCTTCAGTTTCCGACATTTCAAAGTCACGGACTGATAGACCCGTCCCCGCCCCAAGATTGACAAAGTTAATCATGTCATAGAGGAAAAGCGGCTTAATCTGCGCATTTAAATCGCTCATAAAATTCGTACTATACGGTGTAAAGTTTTTGTTAAACAAAAAGAATTCAACGTCTAGTTCTTTTTTAATACCATCGGTATTATTTGCCCACAGAAAAATATCAGTGGTCTCACGGGGTGTTTCAGATTCCATATTCTAACTTTCGTTTTTATTAACAGCTTCCCCTATTGTATCGCACTTCAATAAGAAACCACTAGCTATTTTACCGAGCAAGGCGCGTGATAAATACAGCAAAACCACCAAGCAGTACTCGTCGCTGCTCTTCGGTCATAAGGTCATTCGCTTCGAATCGTAATTGGTCATTATCCTTACCCCACCACGAGCCCCGCAACATGGCATTGCCGTACGGCTCGAAAAATAACGCGTTATTCTCCATTAGTGCCGTTGATTCATCAAAGTAATGATCAAGTGGTGTGGTTGGCTGAAGCGCATGAGCCTGCAATGCCATAGCCTCACGCACCTCAAAAACAAGCTCGTTACGATCGCTAGCACTCAGTCGGCGATAATTCTCACTAACTTCATCCGACACTGACGCACTAAAGGCAAACGATGGCTCACGCTGAGCGGAGTCATATTCAGCATAAAGATGCACCAACGCCGCCGAACCAAGGTTAATATGCGTATCGCGTGCATATAACGGCGTATGTTCTAACGCCACCTCAAGGGCAAGCGCGTAGTCGGTGAGCTCGGGCGCAGGAGAAGGCTCAGGATCGATTGTTAGTTCACCAACAGGTTTACTCATATAGTAGAAGATATTATAGATCGTTCTTAAAATAAGTCAATGGTCTACACCTCCCAATCGAAGCCGTGTCCAAAATGACCGTACCGCGCCGTCTGCTCATAAATCGGGCGGCGCAACTTCAAACTTTCGATAATCCCATTTGGCGTCACGTCATAACCGGCACCTTTTTCCGCTACCCCATCAATAATCACCGTTACCTCAAGTGGCTCAATGACGCCAATAGCATAAGCAAGACGGACATAAACTTCTTTTGCTTGACGCGCCTTAAGATAGTCGATTGCAATCTTCCGAGCAATATACGCCGCACTTCGATCGACTTTACTCGCATCCTTCCCGCTAAATGCTCCGCCACCTACCGGAATACGCGGACCATAATTATCAACCGCCAGTTTACGTCCTGTGAGACCGGCATCGGCATCAAACCCGCCAACCACCCAGTCGCCACATGGATTAACGTGCACCTGTAAATCGTCATTCGCCTGCGCGAGATCATCCTGCTCAATCCAGGCCGCGACTAGCCGACGAAGCTCCGCTTGTGGGGCATGCTGGAAACTGGCCACAATCTGGACGATAGACTCACCGTCAAGCGTGATCTGCGTTTTGCCATCGTAAGGCCAGGTGGCGAAAATAAATTGATTGAGGCGGCGCGCCAAGACCACTTCAAGCGGCAAAAACTCCGCCGTCTCACTTGTAGCGTAGCCAATCATAATCCCCTGATCACCCGCGCCACCAGTATCAACACCAACCGCAATCTCAGGACTTTGAGCGGCAATATGCTCAATGACCTCTACGTCGCCAGCGAGTCGCCGAACAATCGCTGGCACGTCAACCTTAACCGCACGCGACGTTACCTCACCGGTGACAAACACTTTACCATGCCCTCCTGCGACATCAACTGCCACGCGAGCGTAGGGATCTTCTCGCAAGTGCGCGTCGAGAATTGCATCAGATATTTGATCAGCAATTTTATCCGGGTGCTTTGGCGACACACTCTCGGCGGTGCGATAATTACTTAGCGGTACAGACATGAAAAAACTCCTTTCTATCTGCCCTGATCGACATAGGAGAAAGGAGTTTCATTCTAAAAAAGAAGACTCGTATATCTTTCCCGATAGTCATCAGGCGGAATTAGCACCTTGCGTCATCTGACGTAGGTTGCTGGCGAGTCATCGGGCCGATCCCTCTTCGCTCTCTTGATATTTAGTTTTGTTACTTGTCTATGGTAGCACGGCTGCGTGCTATTTCACAATCCGAAGGACCGCTCGCTCCCCATCACCAGACTGCACGCGATTGTCGGCTGCCGTCTTGAGTGACGTAATGGTCATATCTTCATCCAGTTCCACACCTACGCTCGTCATGAGAATTCCCAGCGAGATGTCATATGTTCCGTCAGGCATACCTACCTCATGGCCATCTGCAACACTAAAACATGCCAAAGTACGCTGCTCTATCCCGACTGCCCCTAAATGACGGTTGATCTTTTTGCGTCGTTCGACCGAAACAGTTCGTAGGCCATCATAATACGCTAGCACCCCGCCACCAGCGCCAACTATTGGATCAGCTAGCGGATCATGGTCATTGAGGCCGTAAAGATTAGCCGCACTAAGATAGTATGCGACGTTACCTAACTTTTTTCGTAGTGCGTGGTCGATTTCAGCGTCAGATTCATGCTCACCGGCTAGCTGTCGCAATGTTACATTAGTCCCCTCAATGTCCGTCGGAATACTCTGCAAGTGTCGTGTCATACCATGTAGTATACACCCTAGAACTTAAGAGGCGTCATATGGTGGCGGTAAAAAACAGGTGCCAGCTCCGTGCTACGCGCCGCATCATACGCGTAGCCATGGGCAGTAAAAGATGAAATAGCACCTAGCGTATCAATGCGGTGGTCAATCACCCAGCGAGCCATAACCCCACGCATCATTTTATTGTAGATCGCTACCTGAGCCTCCTTGCCGCTTGGCTTCTTATCGATAAAAGCTGGCGTCACGATTTTTGTCATCTTCGAGACATGCGCGAGGATCGTGCGCGCGTATTCATACGATGACAGCATCAAAATTTCACCAGCTGCTTTTTCTTCTACGTAGCGACCAAGCTTATCTCCCCAAAAAGCATATAGATCCTTAGACTCTCCCACTGGCAGCTTTGCTTTCATCTCAAGGCGATACGGCGAGATAAGATCATAGGGACGAACAAGTCCGTAAATTGCACTTGGCACGACGACATGCGTCTGCGCAAAAGCACTGTCTTCTTCTGAGAGTGTGCTCGCCTGCACCCCTTTAAAAACATCACCGTCGTATGCCCAAAAGGCCTGCTTCTCGAGAGGAGACTTGTACATCTGCTGCGTTTTTTCTGCCAGCTCATCACTCACCTTCATTAAAGTTCGCACCTGATCAGCACTTAGCTTCGCAACACGAGCGCGCAGCACGGTTGCCTCACTGTTAAAGTGCGGCGTTGAAGCAAGCGCATACGCCGGCGCAGGCGTCGTGAAGTTCATCGTTTTTGATGGCGTAAGAATAGTTAGCATAGTCACCCTAGGGACTTTTACTGCCCTGTTACCTGCGGCGTTGTCGCTAAGTGTTTATTCATAAGAACATCATAGCCATCCATCACTGCATCCCGAGAGGTTACCCCAAGTGAGGTAAAGACTGCCCACAACTCTTCAACAGCCGCTTCGTAGTTAGCATCTTCTGTCGTCAGCTTCTCCGCTTCAATAAATGTTCCAAGACCTTCAACTGTATCCAGACAAATTTCAATGTCGCCAATATGGGCTTTCTGGCGGGTCTTTGTTAAATCCGAGTACAGCTCAAATGACAGATGCGAGATGATTCGTTCAAGCTCGCTATCGTCCGCAATTTCAGTTTCGTGCTCAATGCTATCCATCTGGTTTGTTACGGATCGCTTAAGTGTAAAGATATGTTTCGTCGCGCCCTGCTTAGTTTCCGTCCGAATGCGAAGCCATGGTGAGGTATTTTCTTCCGCCCCATCGCTACTGCGCTCTCCGTAGACACGGTCGTGCTGAGTAACAGGCTCACTTACCGCGACACCCTGTGCTGTTAGAATATCGATAATTGACTGCACGGAACTAATTGTTGCCTTGATTTCTATTTCCCGCATATACGCCTCACATTTAAATGATTTTTTGAACCGGTGTATCCTTAAAGTGAACTTCGTCAAACAACATAAGCATCGTAGGTGTTAGCTTATAAAGCTCGTGCTTGTTCTTACCTTCAACGAAGCGCTTATGGAAGTCTTTACCAGCCCCATCGTACTTCTTGATGTAGCGCGCAAGGATAGTTTCAACCACCGTGGCGTCCTTAACGATCTCCACCTTACCCGCTGCTTGGATACCAATAACAGGAATATCCTGCTTAATAGCAATCGCCACTGCAACGTGCGGATTCTGAGCCACTTCAATACTATGTCGACGCTCTGGGAAGCTGAGCCAGTAGATATTGCGTTCGTCATCAGCAACGTAATAGACTGTCGAAATCCACGGGGTATTCTCTACGCTGGTAGCAAGCTGCATTACTGGACCAAGGGCAAGAAATTCATCGATATAGGCTTCCGCAGTTTTAGGCGTTTGCGCCGCAACAAAGACTGGACCAACCTCGCCTCTTTCACGTGCCTTGTTCGCCCATTCATCAGCCATTTCGTTACCAATATCACCCTCGTGCCCACGCACCCATGTTAGCGTTGCATTGGACGCCTTATAGAGCGGATAGACTTCTTGAACGATATCAAGGTTTTTAATTTCACCACCTGGCTTCCTCCAGCCTTTGGCCTCCCAGCCAGGAGCCCACTTAGTAATGACGTTAATCCAGAACTCGCTATCCGTAAAGATTTCACACTGTTCACCAGCTGAGTCGTGAAGCGCAGCCAGAATCGCTTTGCCTTCCATGCGAATATTCGTCGTCTCCCCTTCTTCACTTCCGAGAATATGCGGTTGCAATTCTTTAATAACGGAAAATCCCCCGGGACCAGGATTTGGACTAGCGCTGCCATCTGTGTAGTAAGTAATCATTGCAATCTATTATACCCGACCGCGCATGAATAGCCCCCACTAGTGGACGTACTTCGCAATGCCATAGAACCAACGAGCAGCTCATGACATTAACTTCGTCAGGAACTTCTCATTTTTTATCCCTTTCCGTGAAATAGGAAATTAATAAATAAATGTAAAACTATCAAGGATCATCTTCACAGTAGGGTCGGATGATATACCATACGGGTAAAGATTTATTGAATAAAGCGCGTCACCTCTTAGCACATAAATAACCTCATCGGTCTCGGTAAAAGCTGCTTTCGCGCTTTTAGCTGGAAGCCCACTTATTTTTAAGTCTTTCACATCCTGGGATGAGTAGGTTATCGGACCGTCCTTGATCTGGGTTGTTCCAAGTGCATTAAACCAGTCTACGGTCGTGTAGCCTGTCCTGGATTTGAAGTCCGGATCGCTTTCTTCTCGGATTACCCGGATATTAATATACCCCTCTGGATATCCGCCATTCGACGGCTTAGAAGTCGGATCAAAATTTCGAATATAAGGGCCGTCTTGAGAGGTCTCTTTTAAAGCAATCCATTCCTTGGGATATTTAATACTATACTTACTATTAATACTCTCGTAGTCACTCCATCCCTTATAGGGATCTACACTAGCTTCTTTGGTAATATTCGAAGGTACGGTATCTGACTTTTTATTTGTAAAATTATTCCAAAATACAAAACCAAGCACACCGGCTGCAGCGAAAAGACTGATCGCAATTATAATAATATACACACCACCGGTTTGTTTATAGAGATTTTTAATCATAAGCTCATTGTACAACAAAAAATAACAGTCATATAAACTGTTATTTTAGCTCCGAACGGGCGTAGTGCTAGCCTATTAGCCAGCTAGACTCGCTTACTCCAGTCCCGAAGCATACCTCGACCCCTCTCAGCCATAACCTCACCAAAATCATACGCTTGAGAGTGAGCTCTAATACGCAACCGCAATGCATCAAGTCGCATATTCAAGTGTTGGCGAATCGCCGTCACTTGTTCTTCAGTAAGTGCAGCTTGGCGTGCTGACTGCGAGGCTAGACCCCTCCCGTATTTATCAAGAATATCTTCGACATAGACCAAGGTCATGAAATAACTGTTTTTGTCAAAGTCGTCTGGTTGAATTAAGTTGTCGATTTCGTCTGCAAAATCTAAAAGCTCAATCATATACTGATACATAGGCTTCTTATTCATAATATGCTTAGTATATAACAAACAAAAAGATCTTCTCTACGAAGATCTTTGAGATAATCATTTTGAGTCTCGCCAATGGACATACTTCACAATCTATAATATCTACCCGCTCCACATCCATGAAGTGTCTGTAATTTACTATAATTTAAAAAATAACTTTTATTAGGTTGGAAGTATTTGCCAGACACCATAGGCTATAAGTATAAGCAGCCCAATCGACACACCAACCAGTAGCAGCAGTATAAGAATACCCACTATAGCTTTCGGCACTGAACGAGACCTAGCCTGTACATCTCCGACATCGTCAATGGTAAATACTGCTGGATTATCGATATACTCTTTAAATCGCTTATCGATAATCAACGCCATCGCATCCAATTCCTCTACCGTTGCAACATATGAATAGCTTGGGCGGTCTTTTTCGACGCATTCAGCAAAATCTTCATAGAAGACGGCGGCATAATAGGCTTGTACAAACTTACGAGCCAAGCCAGGTTTAACGTCTGCCAGCATCAATTTCTGATCCATATTATCCGCTATGCGCGTAAATATATCCGTCTCACTGGTCTTATATTCGTTAACTTCAAACCGTTCACTAAACTCACTAGATGAGTGATCTCGGGTCACAATCCAGTGAACCATACAAGCGATAGGCGCTGCGTGTCGTGCAAAGTATTCTTTTTCCGATATGCCAGGTATATCTTCCTGCATATGCCATTCGACATCGTCGAGTTTTTCATTCTCAGTCATATTATGAGAATAGCCATCCTCTTTTTGCAGCTCTGTCCAGCTTTTACGCTTAACCGGCAAGCCATCGTACTGATCCAAATAACTTTTAACGAGTGTTAGTTCCCGCTTTCGCCGCCCCGCCTCAGCCGGCGAGGTTTCATCTTGCCAGTGTTTGTACTGTCGGCCACTTTCAATTACTTCCAGCGCCGCTTGTTTCGTTTCTTTAGTCAACGTCGCCGTCTCCAGCTCTACACAGGCAAGCGCCAGCAGTACAACGTCTGTCACTTCTGGAACGTCATCTTCAATATATTCCTCTTTTATTGCGGCTTCTATAGTCTCGACGGTCTCCCCGTCATGATGCCGTTCTAAAAAATCACCCCGAAGATCAAGGGCGATGTCATCTTCATAAATACGTGTTCCCCATGTTCCCATGCAAATATCATAACACGAGCTGGCGCGTTGCTAATCCATATCTTGCCCGGGTAAATACACTGCCAGAATAGGTCACTCAGTATATCAGAGTAAAAAGATTTTTAGCTGTGAACTTTGAATCAGCTAAGATTTACCATTCAAGTATTTACCAGCAATACTGAGGGCAAACGCTGGCAAAATAATGAATACGTTAATAAAAAGTAACCGGATAAAGAATTGACTTAATGTCGTATCTGGCTGATCAGGTCCAGCAGCTGTCAAGACTGCTAAGACCCCCGTGACACCAAAGCTGACTGAGGCATAAATAAATACTCTCGTGGCTATTTTTTGCATACCCCTAGTATAGCAAACAAAAACTACCTACACCCTACTCGCACGTCACTTACACAATCTCTCAATAACATACCGCCATCAGAGCGACGATAATGCGAGTCGCAAATACAAAAAGACTTCCGAAGAAATCTTTTTGTATGGTAGTGAATATGAATACTCGACTACTGCTTTAGATTCTGCACGCTTTCAGTGGCACGGTTAGCGTCACTTTGCGCCTGACCGGCTTTATCCAACGCCCAGATAGCAAGTGCGAGCGATATTATTGATGCAATCAACGCAATCGTAGACAGCATCTTAGCTAGACGCGATTCAGTATGCGCCTCGTGCGTGTCCCTACGTAAGTGATGTAAGCTATTATTATTATCATAGTCTTCTGCCATATACATTAGCTCCTCATTAAAGTTTGATGAGACTATTGTAAAAGGAGTTATGAGAACTGTATGTTAAGTATTTAACATAACCGGTATTTTTCCCTATCTCACACCTACGCAAAAAATTCAGAGTCAGACCTCATCGTTGCGCTAACAGAGAGTGCATCTACGTTAGTAGCTGGCGAGAATTACCATGGCATATTCTAAGGCAATTTACCTAATGGATATGCAAATGTACGTTTTGCCATAGTAGACCATTCACATCTAAATACGCTTCACCATCAGCTTCAAAGTTAAACTGACCGAGCAACTTTGCTGCACCCTGATTACTGGCAAGGTGGCGAGAATAAACATCCTTTGCCTCAAGCTCCGTCGTAATGTAGGAGATCATTTCGTGAATGACCGCCCTACCGACCCCCTTACCTCGATAAGCAGGATTACCAATCATAATATGCACCGCCGGCGCTTTTACTTCCGGAGTATCCATTAGCTCGACCCACACCGCACCAATAGTCGTAGTATGATCCCGAATCATCCATGTTAGCTGCTTGCCTTCTTGCTCAAGTGTCAAAAATTCTTCCATTATTTCCCGCTCGGACTCCAAAGTAGAAGGAGTAATCTCACTTTCAGCATTCCCCATAAGTAGCAATGTCTCTTTTCCAAGTGCAGAAGTAAACCACTCCAATGCAAATGGCGCGTCGCGTTCAGGCTGCGGCGCCGATAGGGTGAGATCTGGCTTGGTGATGATTATTTCACGCATATTATGACCCAATCTCCACTACCTTAAGTCCGAGTTGCGTTATTAGTCGCGTAAGCTTTAGCTTTAGCCGAGCTACACGATCGTCGTTCGTTAAACTTTCTCGCAGTTGTGCCCGCGAGACCCGTGCCGATTTGGTTAGTGTGCGCACATGCTGACTACACGCCAGGTCACCGCAACATAAGAAACGAACTTTATGTTTTGTTTCAGCGTGTATAAACGTAATACTTGCCGCATTCCCTCCAGGTTGCCACGTAAAGCAAAAATCGCAAATAATTGCTCGGTCTCGACCGGTCTGGCTGTCAACGATTCGACGAGCTACCTCGCATTGTACGATATACAGATCTTCTCCTGGCTGCAAAAATAAAATACCCTTATCCCCCGTACGATCGGAGATGAATAGCAGTTCATAATCTGACCAGTCAGCTGCAAGCTGAGCTGTACTACTGACAAACTTAAGCTCTTTTTTAACACGCGGTTTAATGTCCGCCTGCTGCACAATCGTGGTGAATAGTTCGTGGTCTAGTGTTCTCATCGCTACTCCTAGTATGACATGAACAATTAAATTTATAGACTACTAGAGTGATTCGTCGTATAATAACCAAAAATAAGGATGCGCAATGGACAATAATCAGACGGACCGCTTCGACCAGTTTCTCTCCCAGTTTCCCCTCCGGCACTATCCCGCAGGGCACATAGTCATTTCGCCTGATGAAGAATTAACAGGTATTTACTGGCTTGAAAGCGGCCGTGTGCGTAAGTACGACATCACCAGGTTTCGCGATAAGGTCGTCATGAACGTCTTTTCGGCCCCAATCCTTTTCCCACTCTCCTGGGTACTTAACCATACCCCTAACCTCTATTACTTTGAGGCATTGACACGCGTAGGAGTGCGCTTTTTGCCAACCGAGGCAATTGCAGCATATCTCAAGACTGACCCTGAACTCACCTTCGAACTTCTCCAGCAGGTGTATCTCGGACTTGAGAATACCCAGCGTCGCGTTGTTCACTTAACGCGCGGCAGTGCTCGTAGTCGCCTGCTTTTTGAGCTCCTGATCGAAGCACGTCGCTCTGGTGACGAACAAAGCAATGGCTCAGTCATCATTACCATTAGTGAAACCGACCTAGCAGAGCGCGCTGGACTATCACGTGAAACCATTAGCCGTGAGCTTGCTAAAGTCTTCAAACTTAGCGACCTATGCGTGCGCCACGGTCGATCGATTACCATTCGTGACCTGGAAGAGCTTGAAGCCATGCTCCAAAAGACTACCTAGCATTAACTCTCTTAACTACGGAAGGTGATGGCCACCCGTTACCCCTATCACCTCGCCAGTAATATAACTCGACTCTTGACTTGCGAGGAAAACATAAGCAGGTGCGCATTCAGCCGGCTGACCTGGCCGACCCATCGGCGTATCTTGACCAAATGACGTTAATTTCTTTTGCGGCTGACCGTGACTTGGCTGTAAAGGCGTCCATACCGGACCAGGCGCAACAGCGTTAACTCGTATCCCTTTGCTGGCTAACTGGCCACCAAGGCCGTGGGTAAAAGCAACGATCGCTGCCTTCGTACTGGCATAATCCAGTAGCCCCGGTGACGGCTGGTAAGCTTGAATGGATGCCGTATTAATAATCGTGCCCCCAGCTGGCATACACTTCAGCACTGCTTTGACTAGCCAAAACATTGCAAAAATATTTGTCGCATACGTCTTTTCGAGCTGTTCGGTGGAGAGCTCTAAAATATCAGGCACATAGACCTGCTTGCCAGCATTATTAACTAAGATGTCAATGGAGCCCAGTTCTTTTGCAGCGTAGCCAACAACCTCATTACAAAACTCTTCTGAACTAATATCACCTGGATAGCCAAGTGCAATGCCGCCTGCCTCCTTGAGGATTCGCAGCGTCTCCGTCGCATCCTCTTCCTCACTCGGAAGATAAGTAATAACAACATCAGCACCCTCGCGTGCGTACGCTATGGCAACTGCGCGACCAATACCAGAGTCGCCACCAGTAATGAGCGCCTTCCGGCCCATCAGTCGCCCAGAACCACGATAGGTTGCTTCACCATGATCAGCTTGGGGCTGGAGCCGAGCATCAAGTCCTGGCTCGGATTGAGACTGTTCAGGAATATTCATGACTGGGTATTGTTTTACCGGGTCTTGCATTGCGTACTGATCGTATTCGCTCATTTTGAGTACCTCCTCTATCACTATAACTACTCGCCTAGTATAGAGAAGGCCATGAACTTCAATCAGTAAAATAAGTCACAGTCCTACAATAGCAACTGTGGTGCGTCGACCTCTTCGTCCTCTAATTCGAGTGACTTAATGACAGGGAGTGCTCGGCTCGTAATACCCTGCAAGTCACCGTACATACCAATCGTATTATCAATAACAGCACGAATCGCTTTTTCCTGATGCGCCCAGCGCAAAGCTGCGGAACGTTTTTCCTTTTCAATTTCCGCCTGTAAGGTGCCGTAGTTTTCAACAATAGCTTCAACGCGGTGACGGAATTCAGGACCAACCAAGAATTGGTAGAGGGCCTCCATCTTAGCATCCTTACCACTGTTCATTTTATTTGCTGCATCAACCTGCAAGATTGTCGCCCGCAGAGCTGCCGCGAGCACTGGTGCGAGACGTGGCTTGACCACCCATAAGTTTGTTTCAAGATGCTTCATGTCGCCAAGATCAGCAGGAATTTCCTGCGACACGATGACGCCAATATTTGCCCCGGCTTCACGGATATCCTGCTTAAACTTCGGCACCCAAGCTGGCTGCCATTTACCGTTCTTAGTTTCCCATAGGAGTACACCACACGCGCTACCAAGTTGGTTATTGACGATCTGTTTAATATCGGCACCCCGCTGCCCCTTCTTCACCTCTTCAAGCTGGTCGTAGGGGAATTCCTCACGGAGGCGATTTTCAAGATCAAGCTCTAGGACTTCGCCCTGGTTTTGTTGCGACCCTTGCGTTGCCTTGCGCTGAGCATCTTCAAGCGCCTTTTGCGTATCGGCAAGTTTCTTTTCCTGCTCAAGAATACGGAGGTGGTATTTTTCCTCCGCCGCCTTTTGCACATCTTGGCGAATCTTGTCCTCGCCTTCCGCGAGCTTCTTTTGCGCCTCTAGCTCGGCATTGGCATGAGCCTGTTTCTCTTCGCGGAGCGACTGCATCAGCTCACTTAATTGCTCGCGTAGCTTTTTGTTCGCCTCTTTTTCACTTTCCGCATCGTCGCGTAGTGTTTTAACAAGAGACTCCTGCTCGGCTGCTGCTTTCTTTTGTGTAGAAGAAAGCTCAAGTTCAAGCTTCTTTTTCGCTAGATCAAGTTCAGCGTCAAGCTGCTGCTTCAGTAGCTCCTTTTCGCCTTCGAGCTGCTTCTTAGCGAGACTTGCGGCGGACTCGCGCTCCGTCTTCACGTAGCGCGCCGCTTCTTCGCGAATCTTTTCCATCTCCGCTTTGTGTTTATGCTGCTCCGCGGCAAGGACACGAGCCTCAATCTGCCCCTCGAGCGCCTTGTCGACTTCAATATCAGTACCGCACGTTGTGCAAATAATCGTATTCATAAAACCTAACACCCCATATTCGTTATAGCTTTATTATACCAGCTACCTGACTACCAGTCGCCGCTTGCGCCACCCCCACCAAAGCTGCCGCCGCCAAAACCACCAAAGCCCCCACCTGAACTGCCGCCTCCACCAAGAAATGGCCCACCTGCCCACCAACTTGGCCGGTCGCCACGGCCAGCGTGCGAGCGGTAGTTAGCAGAAACGACTTTATCAAAAAATAGCCCCGCTATGGTTAGGATAATAACACTACCAATACCCACTACTAACGCACCTGAAATAAAACCAATAATTGCCCCAAAGATGCCACCAATTACCCCACCAGCCCACCAACTCTTGGTGCGGCCTAATATTGCCCCCAGCCAGCTAAAGCCCATAACCGCGAAAAATATCACGACCTCCCATGGAAAGTGCGCTAACGTCGCAACAGGCTTGGGTTGTGATAGCTTAGGGTCAACTTCACCATGAATCGCCGTAATAATGCCATCAACACCGGCATCAATCCCGCCATAATAATCATTTTGCTGAAAGGCTGGTTTAATTCGATCACGAATAATCTGATTGGCACGAATATCCGGCAGGGCGCCTTCCAGCCCATACCCCACTTCAATACGGAGGCGTCGATCGTTTTTGACCACCAAAAGTAACACACCGTTATTACGCTCTTTTGAACCAATCCCCCAGCCCCGCGCAACATTAAGCGAATAATCTTCAAGCGCACCACCTTCAAGTGATGGAATCATTAAGACGCCGAGTTCGTTTCCCGTTGCGGCACGTTCCGTCGCTATCTTTTGGGCAAGACTCGTCTTTTGTTCAGAGGTGAGCGTTTGCGTTTGATCGACCACCGGCACATCCGTCGGCTTCGGGGGGACCGTCAAGGCGGTCACCCCCGGCGCAACAAACATCGCGCCAAATAGCGCCACTGCCGCAGCAAGGATGTTCATTCGTAGGCGGCGCATACCCATGTCAGCTACCTCTGTTATGAGTTAAAGTCTACGGTTGGTGCGTTTTCAGCTCCAGCATCTGCTGCGAAGTATGGAAACTTTTCAAAGCCAAAGACCGCAGCGGTGATATTGGTTGGGAAACGCTGGATTGAAGCATTGTACGTCGCGGAAATGTCATTGTAATCCTTGCGAGCGACGGCAATTCGATTTTCCGTACCTTCAAGCTGCACTTGGAGATCCTGGAATGCGGCAACCGCCTTTAGTTCAGGATAGTTCTCCGACACTGCAAGCAACCGTCCCAGCGCCTGACTCAGTTCGCCTTGAGACTGCTGGTATTGGGCGAGCTGCTCTGGTGTGGCTTTACTTGGATCAAGCGTCACACTTGTCGCCTTGGCTCGTGCCTCAGTCACACGGGTAAGGGTTTCTTGCTCAAAGTTTGCCGCACCCTTAACGGTACTGACAAGATTTGGCACTAAATCAGCCCGGCGCTGGTACTGCGACTGCAGGTTACCAAACGTTTTATTGACGCTTTCACGCTGACCAACAAGTCCGTTGTAGCCACCTACAACTATCATGGCAAGGATAAGGATAAGGCCAATAATAATTCCTGGAACTAACCATCTACGATTCATACTTTACTCCTTCTATTCAACTTTGTACTTACTGCTACTTCTGTGTTCGACAAACTCTACACGGAACCCTCCTAACTTAGCTCTTTCACGGGGTAATGTTCCGGATGGAGATCTTCAACGGTGAACATTCCGTTGGGCTCCCTGTTGTATTCGACCGAAAAATCTACACGGTAATATTCATTTTCACGAATCGCTTTATAAAAAATATTCGCTTTATGGGCGTGGTCCGTCTGAGGCAGCTTCCCTCGGTAAATTACAATTTCATGAGAGCGCCCAGGACTGAGCTGCCGATCGATTTCCGTCGTGGTATCGATCATGACGCACTTATCAATTTCAATATCTATCGTTGAAGTGTTAGTTGCCCATATAGTGACTTGAGCCGTATCGCCGCTCACTGACGTGCGGCAGTGACGCAAGTCAAAGGTGGGAATCATTTTCATTTGCTTGGGTGGCACTTGCGGCTCCCGGATTGGCGGTGGCGCTAATGGTGCCGTCTGTTTCGTAGTCACTGCCTCTACAGCGGTAACTGGCGCTTGAGTAGAATTGGCAGGGTCAATAAACACCGGTTTGCCCTGCATCATTCGTCGTAAACCGTCAAAGAATCCCATTGTCATCCCCTCCCGTTTAATTGTCTACCCCCATTATGACGCATTGCAGCAAAAAGCGCTAATGGTGCGGTCGTAACGTTAGCTACCTAGTTAACCCACGCTTGCCAGCTTGGTACTGTAGCAACTTAGTTCCTCACTACTCGATAGTTACTGGCTGAATATACAAGTGGGTTGGTCGTACAATCTCCGTCAAAGAAGTTCTCTTGAGCACCGTTTTCCAAGCGGTAAACGAGAATATACATCTTGCCCACTGCAGCCCCGCAGAACGTGCTGTTATTAGCATAATATGCATAGTTGTAGCCAGATGAACCGGTGACCGCTACGCTAGGTGTGCTAATTGGATCACTAGGTAGTGTCGCCACATACGGCTTCAGGGCATTAATTAAGTTCTGCCAACTCGCATCGGCAGTCGTACTCCATGAAGCATTAATGGTTGTCGACCCGCTTCCCGCAGGATAACGACCGACATCAATGTAATACATTTCGAGCGCCTTGGCGATTAACTCGATGTCGGATTTACGGCGAGAATCACTCGCTCGCTTCTGCACACCATTATATGCCACGATTGTAATAGCCGCCAGAATACCAATGACAACAATCACAATAAGAAGTTCAACGATAGTAAAGCCTGTTTGTTTTTGCGTTTTGCCCACGAATTTCATTATCTTAAGTGTACCATAAGCGCGTTCGCTAAAAAAATGGCCACAAAATCCCGTCAATTATATTGTGAAATAAAAACAAATACGCTTAAATGGTACGTAGATTCAAAGTGAGGGTAAATCTTATGCCGCCCCATGCGGGGTAGGATTTTCATTTTGGACAGGCTATATTCCGTCGATCCCATTAGGGGGATGCACCGTGCTTACACTGCCAGACATTGCACCAAGTATTGCCGCCGAAGTTGACTACATGAACTACGTCGTCATCTTTGGCCCCGAGATATGCGGGTACTGTGAAAACACCATGAAACAGCTCAAAGCTGGAGGCATCCAGTCAATCAAGATTGTGGTTGAGGACAATAAGCATCCAGTCGTCGTAGCTCTGAAAGTGTACCTCGGCGTCGACCCCGATGCACCTATTCAGATGCCTGCCGTGTTCGTTAACGGCGAGTTTCGGTGGAACGATATGAATAGGTTCGAGATCATGAGACTGATCAAGTCCCGTGAACTCGTCGCTTCCCGGACTTGATGTCGGCCACCCCTCTTGCCGCCCAACGCCTCAATCGAGGTCACGGGCGGCAAGAACATCCCACTCCCGCTGATTCACAGCGGCTTTTTTATGCCTCGGAAGCGTAGTAGCTGCGAAGATGACGAATAATGTCACGGTAATCCCCCGCTTCGACGTACTCCCAGGCCTCTTTGTATGGTAGATTCTTTTGGCACTTGGCAATATCATCCTGCAGACGCTCAGGTTCATTAAGAATATCGAGATAAAGCGCTTTAAGCATCGCATGAACCGGAATATGAACCAGTGTCTTCGCACCACACCCTTCACCAATCATCTTTTCCCAATCTGCGATAAGCTCCGGGTCATCACGACGGGTGCTTGTATTATCCGTCAGGAGCCGATGAAGTAATTCATGGGCGAGCGTACTAACAAAATCACTATCACTAAATTTCACACCCATGACGAGCGGATCACTAAAAGCTCGAAACCACGGTGCAATGTAAACATCTATTGTGTTTTGATAAAACTCTAGTCCAAGCAACTCCTCCATGCCACGTAAGATTTTTTCCTCATACGGCTCCCACGCCGCTTGGTAACGTGCGACAATCGCCTGATATTCTTCATGAGAAAGGAGTGGCGTACCGTCACCGTATACCTGATTCATCGGCTCTGATGCAGCATGGCGCAGCAGCCGAGCATTCTTAATGCGAATCTTCGGTAGCACCCCCCTACACCTCCAAGAGCGCCGGCAAAGGATCGCCAAATTTTACCGAGGCGACGCGCCCCACTGTATCAGTAGACTGCAGGTGCGGATATTCTGCGCGGTAAGCGACCATAACATCGCCAAATGCTGCCGCGGTCCAGTCAAAGCCAAGTTGCTCTGCCGTATGACGTACAAGCTCTTCCGAGCGTGCCTCGATTTCAATGTACGGCTTTAACCATGGCCATTCATCAAGGACAACTTCCACGTTACCTAACTGCCAAGTTTCACGCTTAGATTCCTGGAATGACTGCGCCGGTAAGCCGGCAGCTTCTAACAGTTGCACAGCTGAATCAAAATCACTGACGACGATTTCAATTTCTTTCGCTCCATCAACAGATAACCGATCGAACTGCTTATACGTCATTGTGACGCGGTGCCCCTCATCCCGGACGCGAACGAAAGCATTTTTCTCAACTAAGCTAGGGTTCTCAATTGTCACTCGTCGCATTAATCGCATAGGCTGGACGCACTGAGCATCTAATGTGCGCAGGGTGGCACGAATAGCCTCATGGTCTACATCTAAAAATTTCGCTTCAATTTCTGCTTGCATCACAAGGACTCTCTGTAGTTACCAACTACTCTTAAAGTTACGCAACAAGATCTTCAATAGAGACACGTTTTTGTTCCGTGGTATCACGGTCGCGAACCGACACTAACCCGTCAGTCTCAATCGTATCAAAATCAATCACAACGCAATACGGCGTTCCGATTTCATCTTGGCGACGGTAGCGCTTACCGATATTGCCGTTATCATCCCACATAACATTTCCGTGCTTCTTCTTCAGGAGTTCATACACCTCACGAGCCTTCGTGACAAGCTCTGGCTTGTTTTTAAGAAGTGGTGATACGCAGTATTTGACGGGTGCAAGATGCTCAGGGAATTTAAGGAAAACGCGCTTTTCACCGTTAACCTCATCTTCGGTGTATGCCGCTGACAGCACCGCCATCATAGCACGCTCAACACCAAATGATGGTTCGATAACATGTGGTACAAACTTTTCATTTGTCCCCTTGACGATATACTCCATACTCTTCCCTGCTACGCGTTGGATATTGCCAAGGTCGAAGTCGGTTCGGTATGCCAGCCCGAGAAGCTCTTCGCGGCCAATTGGAAAGTCGTATTCAATATCAATGGTGCGCTTACTGTAGTGAGCACGATCATTTTCTGCCACTTCAAGTTCATGAACAGCGTCTTTCGGTAGACCAAGCGCATCGAGGAAGTCGTGTATGTCTTTAAGAAGGGATTCAAAAGACTCTTCCCACTTCTCTGGATGGACGAAGTACTCGATTTCCATCTGTTCGAATTCGCGCGAACGGAAGACGAAGTCACGAGGACTAATCTCATTACGAAAAGCTTTACCTTGCTGAGCAAGCCCAAATGGCAAATCAGGATAAAAGGCGTCAACAACGTTACGGAAGTTTGTAAAAATACCTTGCGCTGTTTCCGGACGAAGATAGGAAACGCTTGCAGGATCGTAAGTAATGGCTTTCATACCTTCGAGGTTGTCATTCTTTGACTTTGCCTTATCCTCGTCATCAACTGGCTCACCAATCGTTAACTCGTCGCCTTGCATTGGCCCAACAAACGTTCGAAACATCATGTTGAACGTGCGTGCCTTTGACAACTCATTGCCGTCTGGACTTTTTACGTCGTTGTCTTGAATGAGTTTCGTAATATCATTTAGACTTAAGCCATCGACATTAAAACCAAGGTCTTTTAGAAGGTGGTCAGCGCGAAAACGACGGTGCGTCACAATATCTTCCACTAGTGGGTCAGTAAATGTGTCGACATGGCCGCTTGCCTGCCAGACTTTTTGATTCATTAGAATGGCAGCATCAACGCCGTACATATCGTCACGAGAATCAACAAACATCTTCCACCACAGCTGCATAATATTACGTTTTAACGTGACACCAAGTGGGCCGTAATCCCACGTTCCTGACAGCCCGCCGTAGACATCACTTCCCTGATAAATAAATCCCCGTCGCTTAGTGAGGCTTACAATTGCTTCCATTCGTTCGTTTTTGATTTGCTGATTTGCCATAATTCTCTCATTATAACAGATATGTCGGTGCCTATTGTAAAATTCACGTTTTTAGTGTATAATGTACCATACGTTCTACAATTTCCCCTACAGATGAAAGGAACGGTTCATTGATACCCCAACTTGAAATGGACACAGATGACCCGCTCGATACGGTTCGGTCTGAGCTTGCATCGCTCTACAAAAACGAGCAAATGCACGCCACTGACCTTCCGTCCGCCCTACGTCAGATTGAAGCGGTATATGCACCCCATCTCGGTCACCGCGCTGAATTCTGGCTCCTGCTTGGTGTTGGCTACCGCATCGTCACGCCATACCCGATATATGGCAGTCAGTCCAGTCATTACTACGGCCACGCCGACAGCTGTACTGACCTAGATACAGCGACGTATCAGTCACTGAGGCAGACGTACGACGAGTTCCTCATCGAACAGTTCGAAGCCCGCGCCGAGCGCTCACCAGCGCTCATAAGTACCGAAAGAGCAATGAACTACCGCCGTGCAGTCATTCGCTTGCGATTCGCGCGCGAGAAGCACACGGTCACTGTGTAACCGTCACACGGTATCAATGAAATCCCCGCTCCGGCTCTGACGCCGGGCGGGGTTTTCGCTTTCTATAGACTAAATAGCTGCATGTTGCCGTGCAATTGACCAACAATCTGGCAACGTCGCCTCAATTCCACCAACCTGCGCCAGAACCTTGAGCGACTTTGCATTAATAAGACGAAGTAACTTAATATGGTCGGCTCTGATATTACCTTGTGGAGCCTCACGCAGTCCCATCTCCGTCTCATCATAGAAATAGCGTTTTTCCGATTGAAGAAGTTGCCCATCTATATCATGCGTTAAGCTCAGCTCATGACCCAATAAGGCAGCGTAGCGCAAATAAAACCAGGTTTGCACCAGCTGACGCGAGATCGTTAGTGCGTCTAACGCCATCAGTACTTCACTGAGCACGTCGTACCATTCCGGCTCATCAACCATTTCACTAGCGCGGCTCACCTGCTTAACAACTTCATAGGCAAACTGCATCGTGTCGTAATCTTCAAGGATGTGACGATAAAACTGCACAAGGCGAGCCGACGTAAGAATGCCTAGATCACCCTTACCTTCTGTGATCACCACGTCGCAAACGGCAAATAATTCAATCCCCCCAGCTAGCTTACTCTTCTCACGACGAACGCCGCGCGCCATGACACTACGCTTCCCCTCGGGAGTAAGGAGTTGTAAGATCCGATCTGCCTCGCCGAAATTAGTACGCCGCAGAACAATTGCCCGGGTGCGAACCGCTGTCACAATATTACCTTTTTAACTGAGGCAACGACGTCATCCGGATGCATAGTTGCCTTATCTAATACCTCACGAACCCCATAGGCTTCAATATCTTCATGTGCTATATGATCGGCACTATTGGTGCATAAAATCACAGGAATACTCGCCAAATCGCTATGTGATTGTAGTTCATGCAGTAGCGTAAAGGCATTAGGTCCCGCCAGGAGCAGATCAAGCACAATCACATCTGGTCGACGCACATCAACCGCATCCATTGCCGCGAGAGCATGGGGCGCAAAATCTACTTCGTAGCCTGCCGCACGGAGCGTCCGACCATGCTGTTCCGCCAACCAATCATCATCTTCAACAATTAAGACGACGTGCTGTTTTGTCATAGCAAGCTCAACTGCGTAGACGCATCAATATCTACATAAAAGGTCGCGCCATCACGATGTCGGGTAGCGCCAATATGACCGTGCATAGCACTAGCAAATTGGCCGGCGACATACAATCCAAGTCCGCTGCTTTGCGGGCGACTATGCAATGTCTGCGTCCCTGTTCCTAGGCTAGCGTGGAGACGATCCCACGTATCTTTTGGTACCGCCGGTCCATAGTCACGCACCCCTAAGCGAATACGCGTGCCGCCACCATGGATGCGCGCACGCAGCTGCACCGGTTCCGTGGAGTCGGTATAATGAAGGGCGTTATCACCAAAGTTGAGCATGATGCGGCGAAGCAAATCGTAATTGGCAACAACAAGCATTGAGCGACGATGGGAAGCAACTTGAATCACGCGGCCCCGCGCAGCATACAATGGAGTTAGTTCATGCGCCACCTCCTCGCACAGCTGCTGTGGATTAATTGGCTCCAGGTCAAACATACTATCTTCAAGACGAGACGAGCGCGACAAGTCAGTTGTCAAACGCAGCGCGCGCTCACTCGTCAGAATAATCTGCTGAACCATCCGCTCTCGCTCAGCCGAATCAAGCGAGGATGATTCCAGTCCGAGCGCCAATTGGCGAACGAGAGAAAGTGGTGACTTCAGTTCATGTGCGGCCGTGACCAAAAAAGGCAGATCACTAAAAAGCAATCCACCTTGTTCATGATTAGTCCGAACATCACTCCCCTTCATACTATGTCTAGTTTAGCATGACGAGGGGGCTAAATTCGACTATCTATTGATTGAAATTAATCGTCTTAATGAGGCTTTCAAAGTCAGGCTTAAATGTATCCGCATCTGTACGAAGCGTAAGTGTTTTGTCACGAACCTTAAACAGAACTGCCGCGCCGCGAATGTCTTTAGTAAATGTCCCGTCAAAACGGATACCCGTGTTGCCGTTAGCGGTAACGACGCTACTGCGAAGATCACCCTTCTTGACGCGCTCATCATAGGTCTTAACTACTTTGTCGTAGTCGTTTTGCTCAATAGTGACACGTAGACTAAATTGTTGCTTCTCGCTCACCGGCGGAACAGTCACGGGATTAAGGTACGCAAGGTAACTCCCACCTTCGCTGACAGCTTTTGCTACATACACACTCCAAGTCTTCGGGTAGTCAAATGTGACTCGTCCATAATCATCTGGACCAACAAACTGACGATTTGGCTGCTTTTCCTGTTCGTTAAAGTAAGCAAGATCTTTATCTGACTGCTCTTTCTTTGCTTCCGCCTCGGCTAGCTTTACTTTACTGTCGACATTAGCCTTTTGGTCAGAGTAATTTAAGTACGCCCAAATTGCCATCGATCCGGCGGCGGCGACGAAAATACTTAGGAGGATAATTGCAATTAATGAGCCGCTGATGGCACCATGTTCATTTTTGTGTCTAGAGCTATACATGGGTCGTATTATACTTATGCTTCATCAGTGTGTAAAGGTGTAAACCGATAGAGATAGTACGGCCCCACCTTCTTTTCCGGCTCTAGTCCCGGTACGATGAAGCCGTAGCTAATAAACGAAAGCACCTTTTGCAGGTGCTGCGCCTCATCACGGACCTTTTTTGCCATCTTCGCAATATCGCGCGACTCACCAAAGACATACACAACCGTTGTCTCTGTCGGCAGTGACACGAACCAAAAATCAGCTAGCCGTGTCGTCACACCGGGCTGCTGACGAGACAAGAGCCGTGAGATAAGGACGAGCACCGGATTAAGCTCGTATCCAATGGCTCGAGCGCCACGCTTTGCCGCTTCACGAAGCACGATGCCGTCGCCCGAACCGATATCCACGAGCGTATCCTGGGAACTCAGCGGATATAGATCCTCGAACGCAATTGCCAACTGGCGCTTGCGACTAGGAACATATGGTGCGCCACGAAACACCACGAACCCGAACGTCAACACGCTAATAAAGAGAAGCCAGAACCACACTATTCTATCTCATCAAACTTCTTTTTGACGATACTAATGTTATTTTTCATCGCTAAAAGATCAGCTTCAATTTCACTCGCAAGTTTTTCGGCTGCAGCAAACTTATCAAGCGCCGCTTCGAGTTCAAAATTTTCGCTATCGAACCATGACACCAGTTCGTTCAGTTGAATTGTTTTTTCAGAAATAGTTAGATTATTTTTTGCTGACATGCTGCACCTCCGCTGTTATTACTATATCGCTTTTTTCAATTTCTATCACCGCCCCTTTACGTATCTCCCCTCGGATAAGCGCATAGCCACGAGCGAGGACTTTGCGTGGGTCAAGTTCGGCGAGCACGCGCCGAATCGAGCTAAGTTGTTCTTCGTGGCGAAGCAGTTGCCGATCAAGCGTGCGCATAACGTCGGTGAGCTGCGTATGCAAGTTAGCGATCCGCCCGTCTATCGCCTGTTCTGTACGCGGCAGAAGCGACTGAACTTGCCGACGAACAGCCCGAATAACCTCCGTGCGGTCTGGCACGAGAATCTGAGCGGCATTACTTGGAGTTGCAGCGCGCACGTCTGCCACCATATCCGCCAGACTTACATCTACCTCATGCCCAACGCCAACTAGTGTTGGAATACGACTCGCAGCAATCTCACGCACTAAAAGTTCATCATTAAAAGCCGCTAAATCGTCGGCACTGCCGCCACCGCGAATAATGACAATTACATCTGGTACATGCTCCTGGGCGTTAAAATACTTCAAAGCCTTAATCATCTGATCAGGGGCACTCGCACCCTGCACTTGAACAGAGGCAACTTCAAGATGCAACCCACCCCACCGATCATCAAGGATTTTAATAAAATCTGCGTACCCAGCGGCCTGGACGCTACTAATCACCGCCACATGTTGTGGTAAGCCAGGCAGTGGTCGCTTGCGCTCCTGAGCGAACAAGCCTTCTTTATCTAGCTTTGCGCGCAACAATTCAAAGCTCTTCTTTAGACTTCCCTCACCACTCGGACGAATGGCGCGTACAGTCAGACTGAACTTCCCCCACTGTGTCAGCTTCGGTGTTGCCGTGACGATCACTTTCATCCCATCTTCAATCGGCACGCGAAGCTGCCAGACGGTCATGAAACAATTAACACTTCCTCCAGCGTCCTTTAGATCAAAGAAGACATACTTACCTTGATTTACTTTAAAGCTCGAGACTTCACCCTCGACTTCAATACTCGGATACGCATATTCGAGTGTTTGGTTAGTTAGCGCAATGAAGTCGCTAACGGCTAATCGGGGGACGTTTTTTTCCATACTTTATAATCGCGTGTTGATAAAATAAATAGCCGAGCCCAATGGTACCGATAAGCAAAATGACACGCGTTAGCACGATACCGGCAATTGCCGTTCCCTGCGAGAGTCCTGCAATCGCGAGAAAGGCAACCATAATTGCTTCATATGCACCGGCACCTCCGGGCGTCACTACAAAAAATCCAGCGACGGAGGCGACCCCATAGGCAATCAGGATTGGCGCCGGATTAACTGGTACACCAAGCGCCCAAAATGTAATTAGGAATAAGCCCACATCTGCCGCATTAAATAAAAGTCCCCATAGAAATGGCTTGATGAGAATGCGCTTGTCGGCACGAAGTGCAATGTAATCTCTGTGAAGTTCGTCGAAAAAGGTACTCACCTGCTCCTGATTAAGTACTGCTTTTTTGCGCCCAAACGTGAGTTTACGGACGAGTGCATTAACCGTGCGCACAGTCCACCCAGCAAACCACGTCATTCGTTTCGTACTACTCATGATAAATACTGCCAGCACAATCACCCCAAGCATTCCTGTTGTAAGGATAGAACTTACGAGAATAATCCAGCGATTAATTCCGCCATCAATCGTAACCGCGACGACTGCGACAAAAAGTAACGCAATAAATGCTGCAAAGCCCATTGAATATCGCACGACTTGCGCCATAGTCGAACGACCAGGAGAGACGTTGTATTTCCCGAGACGCCAGCCCATATAGGACACCCCACTAACTCCCCCACTTGGCAACACATGATTAACGAAGTTCATTTCAAGAGACATGCGCGCAAGACCGAATGGAGATACTTCACTAATGGCTTTTTTCTGTCGCAAATACGAGAACATCATTTCTCCCGCCGCATAATAAACGAGCAACTGTCCAGGGATGAGAAGTAAAAGAATCAATATGTTGACTCGTGCGAGCAAATCCCAGGCATGAAATAGCTCATGACGAGAAAAAAAGATGATGACCGCGATTAATAGTAGTGTTATCGTGCTTAACCACGCTCGAAAAGACATATAACTAGTATATACTAAGAGATATGTATATTGCGATTTTGGGACGACAACCGGCGCTCGGCATGGCCGAGCTTGAACATTTATATGGTGCGACGAACACTCACTGGTTTTCTGATCAAACCGCAACCGTGAAAACGGATAACCTTTCTATTGAACGTCTTGGCGGCACACAAAAAGCCGGCCAAGTCGTTATTGAGCTTCCCGCTGACGACTGGCACCGTGTAAGTCAAAAGATTGTTCAAGCCTATGTCCAAGCCTGGTCTGGATTTGAAGGTAAAATCACTCTCGGTATTAGTGTCTACGGTTTTAATATTGATGGCCGTGAAGTTCAAAAGACCGGTATCATTCTCAAGCAGAAGTTGAAGAAAAATAATGTCAGCATGCGTCTTATTCCTAATACTGAGGCAATCCTCAACACTGCCACCGCCCACCATAACAAGCTAGGACTTTCGAACAACAAAGTTGAACTTATCGTCGTACGCGGCGGCAACGGCCGCGTGATTGTTGCGGAAAGTACCGGTGCGCAAAATATTACCGCCCTTGCTAAACGCGACCAAGAACGTCCGAAACGTGACGCCTTCGTCGGCATGCTCCCGCCAAAGCTTGCGCAGATGATGCTTAATATGAGCCTAACAATTGACTCACCCGCGCTACGTATTCTCGATCCTTTCTGCGGAACGGGCGTCATCCTTCAAGAAGCGGCACTCATGCACCACGCGGTCTACGGGACTGATTTATCTGAAAAAATGGTCAAATACTCTCAAGCCAACCTTGAATGGCTCGCCTCCACCCACCACCTAACCATTGACGCCACAGTTCACGGCGGCGATGCGATGGATACGACCTGGAAGGCGCCAGTCGATGCTGTAGTTTGCGAAAGCTACCTCGGACAACCATTTAGCGCTCCACCTTCACCAGCGAAATTAGATGAGGTACGCAAAAATTGTAATTACATTATTAGCACTTTTTTGAAGAACGTCGGTTCACAAATTAGCGCCGGCACCCCCCTCTGTATTGCCGTACCTGCTTGGAAAAGTACGAACAATGATTTTACTCACCTGCCACTAGTAAACCAACTAGAATCACTCGGCTACACACAATATGAGTTCAAAAACATTACGCCAAAAGAGCTTCTCTACTTCCGCGAAGACCAAATTGTCGCTCGCGAACTACTCGTCCTCGTCAAAGCTTAGGAGAAGCCAGGTCTCCATAGAAACCTGGCATATTATGCAAGGTCGGTATGGAGACCCTGCTCATCCGCACGGCTTACTTGGTGCACATTTTTGGATCAAGGTCGAGCTGCTTCGTAGGAGCATTAGGATCGCCTTTAATCAATTGATCCCATGCGTCTTGTGCCGCCTTCTTCACCGCCTCCGCCGCTTCCGAACTCTCTGCCTTGCAGTAGAGCTCTTTTGATTCAGCCGCTAGCTTGTCGAGTTGTTCTTTGAGGGGTAAATCACCATTAACGATCTTTTTGAACTGCTCACTGGCTTTATTACCAATATCCTTTAGACCTTGCTCGACTTGATCGGCTGAGGTTGGCAGTTTTGGATCTGCAACTGGCTGACTACAGCCGCTTAGCAACCCAGCAGTGATAGCGCTAACAGCTATTACCTTTGTCGCTAACCGATGCATTGTAAAATACATGACACTCCCTCGCTCCTGTTGTGTGTATCGCCATGTACTTATTATTATTTCACCGCATAGTAAGAGCGTCAACATAAGCACCTTCTCGCCATCATAACTAATATTAGGCGACACCCCTTGACGAAACCTGATATTTTCGCTACAATTGAACAGATTGATTTTAGAAACTATAAGGAGTTAACCTATGTCACACGTTAAAGCAGGTGGTTCAAGCAAGAACATCCACAACA
>Ga0157369_10001018_pt1 | contig 35302 bp, 37 predicted proteins | sample C25metaG_FD_113461 | JGI IMG/M metagenome (GOLD analysis project Ga0157369, IMG submission 113461) | Corn rhizosphere microbial communities from Kellogg Biological Station, Michigan, USA - C2-5 metaG | ecosystem: Host-associated > Plants > Roots > Rhizosphere > Soil | place: USA: Michigan... | reverse complement strand
GAGCCGGTCGCACCGGTGACGAGGACGAGGCCGCGGTGTTCCTCGGCCAGCCGGCGGACGCCCGCCGGCAGGCCGAGCTTGTCGAACGTGGGAACGTCGTTCGGGATGACGCGGAACGCGAACGAGATCGCGCTCCGCTGCCGGAAAGCATTGACGCGGAAACGCGGCAGATCCTCGGCCGTGTAAGCGAGATCGAGGTCGCCGGTCGCCTGGAACGAGTCGAACTTCTGGGGCGCGCTCGCCGTGACGGTGCGCAGCGCCTCCAGGAGGTCGTCATCGGTCAGCACCTGCTCCTCGAGCGGCGTGATGTCGCCGTCGAGACGGACCACGGGGGGCCGGCCGACCTTCAAATGCAGGTCGGAGGCTCCGAGCTCGACGGCGCGGCGGAGCAGTGCGTTCAGGTCCATCGCCCTATCAGTGTCGGCACCCGGCAGGTATGGCTTTAGGCATGCAGCTCGCGCTGATCGCCCGCCACGGCCAGTCCCTGCTCAATGTGGAAGGGGTCGTCAACGGCGATCCGAACCGCGATCGCGGCCTCAGCGACCTCGGCCGGCAAGAGGCGGAGGGCCTTGGACGGCAGCTGGCCGGCGTCACGGTCGACTTCTGCATCACGTCGCGCTTCCCGCGCACGCAGGAGACGGCGCACATCGCGCTCGGGAGCATGCCGGATCTCATCGACGGCGGCTTCAACGACATCCAGGTCGGTGAGCTCGAAGGGCAGACGCTCGCCGAGTACCGTGCCTGGAAGCGCGCGCACACGCGCGACGACGCGTTTCCCGGCGGCGAATCGCTGAACGACGCGGCACGGCGCTACGCCGACGCATACGAGCGCGTCCTCGCGCGGCCCGAAGCGACGATCCTCGTCGTGTGCCACGAGATCCCCGTGCGCTACGCCGTCAATGCGGCTGCCGGTTCGGATGAGCTCGATGGTCCGCTGCACGACGTCGCGAACGCGTCGCCGTACGTCTTCGACGCAGCGGGATTACGCCGTGCGATCGACGGGATGCGTCGTGCGGCGGCCGAGCACGTCGAGCGCGCGTAGCGGCACGCGCGCGATCCCGTGCTGTTCCCCCGGCGCGCTCAACTCGCCGAGCAGGAGCTTCTCGACGCTCCGCCAGAGCAGTTGCGTCCGCGCGACGCGCCACGTCGCGCGCGGCCAGCGGTCGAGAGCGACCTTCAGCTTCCACGACGCGCGATGAAGCGGCATCAGCGCCGCATCGACCGCCGCTTCGTACGGCTCGAGCGTCGACGTGCGGCCCGCGAGCAGGTCGAGGATCGCCGACGCGGCGAGCTGCGACGAGACGAAGCACTCGTACATGCCGTCACCGGAGACCGGATCGATCAGCCCGGCCGCGTCGCCGACCAGCAGGGCGCGTTCGTTCGCGATGCGCGTACCGGGTCGCCGCAGCGGCAGGCGGTGCCCGCGCAGGCTGTCGAGCTCGTCCGGCTCGAGCCCGTGCGCCTGGCACACGCGCGCGAGATGCTCGCGGATGCGCGGCCCTTCGCTCTGCCACGCGCCGACGCCGACATTGACGTGGTCGCCCTTGGCGAACACCCAGCCGTAGCCGCCCGGGATGTCGCCGAGCTCGACCACCGCGCGCCGCGCGTAACGGTCGCGCCCGACGCGCGCATACGGCACGTTGCCCTCGTACGCGACGCCGTGGACGATCCCGTCGCCGAGTGCAAACGCGCGCGCCGTCGTTCCGTTTGCGCCGTCGGCGCCGACGACCACGTCGGCCGGCGCCTTCGCGACATCGATCGTCTCCCCCTCGCGCACTTCGACGCCCTTGTCGCGCGCCGCGTCGAGCAGGAACGCATCGAGCCGCCGTCGCTGCGTCATGCGAATCACCGGCCGCGATGCGCTGCGCACGACGGCGTCGCGGTAGCGGAAGCGCAGCTCGACGACGTCGACCTCTTCTTCGACCACCGGCGACACGTCGATCGGGCATGCGCGCGCAGCGCGTGTCGTGACGCCGCCGCCGCACGGCTTGTCGCGCGGGAAGCGCGCCTTGTCGACGAGCAACACGGATGCGCCGGCGTCCGCAAGACGCCACGCCGTCGTCGATCCGGCGGGCCCGCCGCCGACCACGAGGACGTCGAATTGCTTCACAAGCGTGAGGCTACAATCTCGCTCCGAACCGGGGCGTGTGCCCGAGCGGCCAAAGGGAACGGGCTGTAAACCCGTCGGCTCAGCCTACGGAGGTTCGAATCCTCCCGCGCCCATAGAGCCAAGGTCTGCCAACTCCGTTGGCGGACCTTGGCGCAATTCGGCCTGAGGCGCCGTGCCACGGCCGCTTCGGCGCGGCGCTACGCTAGGGCGGCTGCCCTCTTAGCTCAGTTGGTAGAGCACCTCCATGGTAAGGAGGGGGTCGACGGTTCGAGTCCGTCAGAGGGCTCTCTTCAACAGCGCCGCACGTCGGCCAGCGCTTTCGGCGGCCACCGAGCGTCCACCATTGTCCACGGGTCGACCGGCGAGAACTTGAAGGTTCCGTCTGGGTGGACGACACCGTTGAAGTTGCCGCTGAACTCGATTCCCGAGGTGTAGTGAGGACGGGTAAGCAGTCACTGGCGAGCGGAGACCGCTCGAGTGCGGTGAAGCTCAGTCGACCTTGAGCAAGGCGGCCTCGAGCGTTGCTTGCGCCCAGTTAGCCCAGGCGCCGTCGTCCCAGTCACCATCGAGGACGAGCGCCCGGTAGGTCTCTGGGTGTCCGATCGCGAAGATTGCCGCCGCCGCGCCGTCGATCGTAAGGGCGCCGCGCAGCGCGCCACGGTCGGCGAGCAGTTGCGCGGCCTGCTGGTAGTTGCGTAACCGCTGGGCGTTGCGATTGCGCTCGAGAGCGGCGATCTCTGGGTCGGCGGCTGACGCTTCGCGAATGATCCCAAAGACTGGCGCGGTCCGCGGGAGCGCGGTCCGCCAGAACTCGACCAGCTGCGCGATGATCCTGCGCGGGTCGGTCTCGGACTCGGCCTGCTCGCGCATGAACTGCGGCACCGACACGGGCGCACGCTCGCCGGCTGCGGCGAAGTCGAGCACGCGCGAGAGCAAGTCGCGCTTCGAGCCGACAGCGTTGTAGATCGTCTGCACAGCGACGCCAGCCTCGGCCGCGATCCGTCCGATCGAAGTCGCGTTGTAGCCGTGCGCGAGAAACAGGCGCGAGGCGGCGTCGATGATCACCCGCTGCGTCTCCTCGACGGCGAACTGCCTTCTCGTCTTGACGGGCTCCATCGTGATTTAGTATATCGTTCTAGAAAGTAGAATGATATTCTAAGGAGATGCGATGACGACCGAGGAACTGAAGGCCCACACGCTCGAGAGCTTCGAGCGCATGTTCAACCAAGGCGATCTCGACTTCGTCGACACGACGGTCGCACCAGGTGCAGTCGATCACCAGGAGCCGGAGGGAACGGACGTCGTGGCTCACCTCAGGCACGTGATCTCGACGCTGCGAACCGCGTTCCCCGACCTGAACTTCGACGTCCACCAGCTCATCTGTGAAGGCGACACGGTCGCCTGCCGCTCAACGATGACCGGCACCCACCAGGGGCCGCTGCGGATCGGGCCACTGGCAAACCTCGCCGTCAACGCGACGCCGATCGAGGTCGACCACATGCACTTCTTCCGCTACGACCCCGAGGGCCGCCTCACCGATCTCTGGCACGTCTGGAACACGCTCGCGCTGGCACGGCAACTCGGCGCGCCCGCACCCGAACTGAGCGTCGGCGCGCCCGCATGAACCCGGCGGACACAAGTGCCGGCGGCCGCGTCATCACGAACGCTATGGGGCGACCGGGCGTGCTACGTTGCGGGTGACGGCACGACGCAAGCGCTTCGCCCAGGCGAGCCGAGCTTTTCCATCTTGCGTCCCGTCCCACGCGGCGGATTTGCCGCAGATTGAGTGGTGAGCGATGAGCACACCCGAAAGCACCGTCGAGGTTTGTGAGCTCGACACGAGCGCGCGCGCGAAGCAGGACAAGCTGACCGAAAGCGTCGGCACGCGCCTTGCAGTCCCGTCCTCCGACGGCAATGCGCCGTGGTGGAAGCGCCTGCTGGGACGCGGCTAGGAATGGCGACGCGCAAGCAGCGACTCCGCGCGGCGGCCACCGCGAACACCCAGGGCGGCCCGCTTGCGAAGCTCAAGCTGAAGCCGGCGAAGAAACAGGCGCGCGGCAAGTAACCGCCGTCGATCGCGGCGCTGTGCTGACGACGCAGCTCGAACGCGAGGCGACTAGAGGCTTCGACATCGAGACGCGCTCGACCACGCAGGCGGTGATCGTCAGGAGCCGCCGCGGTTGGCGGCTCCTGCTGCCACGGCGAGCGGAGCGGCGCGTGCTGTCCGTCGACGAGAACGGACGCGTGACGAGTCGCGACGCCGAACCGGTGCGTTGGTGAGCCCACCCACGAAACGCGGCGTGTTGCCGCAGACGGAGGACGACGATGACGAAGCGACTCGAGCAGTCACGCCGGCACGGGTTCTACGACCCGCGCTTCGCGGCGAAGCGCACGACCACGCCGGCGCGAACGACCGTCGCACCGCGTAGATCCCCGCGGGCGCGGTAAGAAGCCGGCGTCCCGCAGTTGCGTACAGCGATCCTTTCGACCTATCCGCCGCGCGCGTGCGGGATCGGCACGTTCTCGCACGACGTGCGCGAAGCGCTCCTCACCGTCGGCGACATCGACGACGTCTCGGCGTTCGTGGTCGTCGACCAGCCTTCGGCGCCGCAACGGCCCGAGATCCTGCAGACGATCTCCCGGGGAGCGCGGGGAGACTACGTGCGCGCCGCGCGCGGACTCGCTCGCACCGATGTCGACGTTGTCATGCTGCAGCACGAGTACGGCATCTTCGGCGGACGCGACGGCGAGTACGTGCTGTCGTTCGCGCAGGAGCTCTCCCAGCCCCTCGTGGTGACGCTGCACACCGTTCTCGCGTCCCCGACACCCAGCCAGCTGCGGGTGCTGAGAGCGCTCTGCGACGAAGCGGAGAAGGTCATCGTCATGACCGACACCGCGCAGCGTATGTTGGAAAAGGTGGGCGCGTGCGATCCGCGGAAGATCGCGATCGTCCCACACGGCGCTCCGCCGCAGCTGGCGGCCGCGCGACTCGAGCTCGACCGCGGCCGGCCGCCGCGCTACCTCACGACGACCGTGGGCGGATTCGAGGAGATGGAGTCGCGTTTCGTGCTCTCGACATTTGGGCTCATCTCGCCCGGCAAGGGACTCGAGGTGATGTTGGAGGCGCTGCCCGACATCATCGAACGGCACCCCGAGGTGCTCTACGTCATCGCCGGCCGAACGCACCCGCAGGTCGCGCGCCGCCAGGGCGAGGAGTACCGACTGCTGCTCGAGCGGCGCGTCCTCGATCTGGAGCTCGGGGCGCACGTCGTCTTCGACGACAGGTTCCTCTCGGTCGAAGAGCTCGCGGACCTGCTCGCAGCCACGGACGTGTTCGTCACGCCGTATGCGAATCGCGAGCAGAGCTCCTCGGGATCGCTCACCTTCGCGCTTGCAGCCGGGTGCGCTGCGGTTTCGACGCCCTACTGGTATGCGACGGACGTTCTCGACTCTGGAGCCGGCACCATCGTCGAATTCGGGGACGCCGAGGCAATGAGCGCCGCCGTATGCGAATACATCGAAGCCCCGGAAACGCTCGCGCGTGCGCGAACCGAGGCGCGCCGGATCGCCGAGATGTTCGCGTGGCCGGCGATTGGAGCGGCCACGGCCGCGATTCTTCGCGACGCAGTCGCGCGCGCGGACCGCAGACCACCCATCGCGACCGAGGGGCTCGACCTGCCGGATGCGCGAACCGACCATCTCCTCTCACTCGTCGACGATTGCGGGATCGTCCAGCACGCAGACGGCGCGATTCCGAACCGGGCAACCGGATACTGCGTCGACGACGTGGCTCGGCTCGCGGTGGTGGCGTTGGAGCTCGAACGGCGCACCGGCGAGCGGCCCTGGGCTGCGATTCTCTACCGCTCGCTGGCGTTCCTCAGCGACGCGAGCGACTCCGGCGGGGCCGGCATGCGCAACTTCATGGGTTACGACCGGCGCTGGCTTGACGATGCGCATGTCGGCGACCATGTCGGCCGCTCGATCTGGGCGCTCGGCGAGGTGCTTGCGACGGCGTGGGCGCCGCCGCTCGTCGAGCCGACGCGCAGGCTGCTCGCCGCATTGGTGCGATCGCTCCACGGCGAGTTCCCGCTTCGGACCGCCGCCTACACGGCGCTCGGCCTCGCCCGGCTCGACCCGGACCGCCTCGACGAAGAGGCGCGTGTCCTCCTCGAGCGCTGCGTGACGCAGCTGATGGACGCGCACGCCGAGCATGCAGACGACGGGTGGAGTTGGTTCGAGGACGCACTCGCGTATGACAATGCGCGACTGCCGCAGGCGTTGATCGTCGGCGGTGCGGCCCTCGGCCGACCGGAGGCAATCGATGTTGGACTCGCGTCGCTCGCCTGGCTCGGCGACGAGTGCGGCCTGAATGACGGCATGCTCCGGCTGCCAGGACATTTCGGCCGGCACCGCGACGAACCCGCGCCGGGCTCGGGCGACGAGCAGCCGCTCGACGCGTCCGCGCTCGTCGACGCTGAGCTCTCGGCGTTCGCGATCAACGGCGACCTCGTCCACGGTGCGCGTGCGAAGTGCGCGTTCGACTGGTTCCTGGGACGGAACCGGCTCAGCCGCCCTCTCTACGACTTCGCGACGGGCGGTTGCTGCGACGGGCTCGGAGACGAAGACGTGAACGCCAACGAGGGCGCCGAGTCGACGCTTGCCTTCCACCGCGCCCACCTCGCGATCGACGCCGCCGGTCTGCCTCAGGTGGCGCGAGTCGCTGTCGGAGTCGCGGCGTGACGAACCCCGAGCTCTTTCACCGACATCCCGCGAACCCGATCCTCACCGCAGCCGATTGGCCGGCCGACATCAACGTCGTTTTCAACCCCGCCGCCGTCCAGCTCGGGAACGAGACGATCCTCCTCGCCCGCGTCGAGGCGCGGACCGGCATCTCGCACATCGCGGTCGCCCGGTCCCACGACGGCGTCGGCGGCTGGCAGATCGACCCGGACCCGCTGCTGATGCCCGCCGCCGCCGACGAAGGCGAATGCTGGGGCTTCGAGGACCCGCGCGCGGTCTGGGTCGAGGAGCTCGGCACCCACGTCATCTCGTGCACCGCCTACGGGCCGGCCGGGCCGGCCGTCTTCCTCGCGACGTCGGACGAGTTCAAGACCGCCGAGCGCCTCGGCATCGTCGTCGCCCCCGAGGACAAGAATGCGGCGCTTCTCCCAGAGCGAATCGACGGAGAGTGGATCCTGTTCCACCGCCCGACCTCGAACTTCGGGCATCTCCACCCCGGGATCTCGCTCTCGCGTTCGTCCGACCTGCGGAGCTGGAGCGCACCGGAGATCGTGATGGCGCCACGCACGGGCGCCTGGTGGGACGCGCTCCGGATCGGGATCGGGCCGCCGCTCCTCCGAACGGAACACGGCTGGCTGCTCGTCTACCACGGCGTGAAAGAGACAGTCAGCGGCGCTATCTACCGTGTCGGGCTCGCGCTGCTCGACCTGGAAGAGCCGACACGAGTCCTTCGGCGAACGGACGAATGGGTGCTCACGCCGTCGGCGACGTACGAACGTCAGGGCGACGTCCCGAACGCCATCTTCCCGTGCGGGCTGATCCACGACGAGAGGAAGGGTGAGCTGCGCCTCTACTACGGCGCGGCTGACACATGCATCTGCCTCGCAACTGCGTCGTTCGACGAAACGCTCGCAACCGTCTTGGACGCTGGACGCGACCCCCCGATGTGAGAGTCGCGGTGCTCGGCTCGATCGCGTGGCGGACGCCGCCGCGCGACTACGGCCCGTGGGAACGCGTCGCCGGGCTGATCGCAGCAGGGCTACACGAGCGCGGCGTCGACGTGACGCTCTTCGCGACGCTCGACTCGATCACGCCCGCCCGACTCGACGGAGTCATCGCGCAAGGTTATTCCGAGCAAGAAGGAACCGACGGACGCATCTGGGAAGCGCTCCACGTGTCGCACGCGTTTGCGCGCTGCGACGACTTCGACGTCATTCACAACCACCTCGACTGGTTGCCGCTCGCGTTCGAGGAGCACGCGCGAGCGCCGCTCGTCACGACGGTCCACGGATTCTCCAACGCCGCGATCCTGCCCGCATTCCAGCGGGCGCGCTCGACGCTCGTCTCTATCTCTTTCGCCGACCGCGCGCCCGGACTGAGCTACGCGGCGAACGTCTACCACGGCGTCGACGAGGCGGAATTGCCATTCGACTCCGCCGGCGGCGACGCACTCGTCTTCTTCGGCCGGATCCACCCCGACAAGGGAACTGCCGCTGCAATCGAGATCGCCGCGCGGGCCGGGCGCCGGCTGGTGATCTGCGGCATCGTCCAGGACCGAACCTATTACCGCGAGTGCGTCGAGCCGTACGTCGACGGCGACCGCGTCACCTACCTCGGCCCCGTCGGCCCGCGCCGCCGTGCGGAGATTCTCGGGTCATCCCTGGCGTTGCTCCACCCAATCGCATTCGCGGAGCCGTTCGGGCTCTCGGTCGTCGAGGCGATGATGTGCGGCACGCCGACGATCGCCTTCGAACTCGGATCGATGCCCGAGATCATCGACCACGGCGCAACCGGTTTTCTCGCATCCGGCGTCGCCGACGCAGTGAGCATGGTCGACCGCGCGACTGCCCTCGACCGCGCAAGGTGCCGACGTGTCGCCGAACGACGGTTCTCCGCCACACGGATGGTCGACGACTACCTCACCGTCTACGACGACGTCATTGCGTCGACGCGCGAATCGCGCGAGCTGCGGTGACACAGCCGCATCCGGCGAACGAGGGCTCCTCTTGGAGGACCGTCTCTGGTCAGGCCGTCGACGCGCTGAATGCGCTACGCGAGGAACTTGCCTCAGCGAGCGACTGACCGCCGACAACGGCCGGCGCCGCCTTTGCGACGGCGCCGGCGTATCCGCGGCTAGCACGCCATTGATTAGGAGAACTTGCTCGGGAACTGCTTGATGATGCCGTTGCTCAACATGTCGGCCATGCCGACGTTGAGGTGATCGATGTATGCCTTGTAGAGCGTGATCGCGGCCGTGTACTTGCCCTTGATCTGGTCGACGGCGAGCCCGATGACCTGGTTGAGGTGGGTGCGCATCATGGTCTGCAGCGCGCCGAGCGGCCAGTTGTTGGGGTTGGCCTTGTGCAGGAAGGCGGCGATCTGATTGCCGTTGGCGTAGAACGCGGCCGCGGCCTTCTTGGTGGCGGCGGCGTCGCCGGCCTTGGCCGCCTTGAGCACCGCCACCGCATCGTTGATGTGCGTCTTCAGCAGCTTCGTGAGCGCCTTGCCGCCGGCGGCTCCGTAGTACGGCTTGACGGCGTTGCCGATGTCGACCTGGTTCTGCAACAGCGTGCCGAGCACCGCCGTGGTATCCGGGTTTCCGGCGACGTAGTCGACGATCGCACGCTCTGTGTACGTTCCGTGGTACTCCCACAGCTCGCGCATGGCGTCGTGGAAGGCGACCGCCTTCGGGGTGGACATCGCGACTGCGGAGTGGGCAGGCATGCCGCCCGCGCGGCTCGGTTGCACCGCCCAGGCAAATGTCACGGCTGCGGTGACGAGCGCGACCGTGCCGGTGGTGAGTGCGAGCGTTCTGGGTGTCATCATTTACCTCCTGATGCGAGCGATAGATGGCGGAGCCGCCCTCGCCGCGTGTGGATGTGAACGGCGAGGACGACGCCGAAGACCTCGACCAAACTGGTGCAGATGCCGAGCGTGTCGAAGGACTCACGCTCGGGGTCGAGCGGCGGGACCGCCGCGAGTCGGGTCACGAGGTACCCGGTCGCAACAGCCGCGAGGAGAACAGACAACGCCGCCACCGGGCGTCGATCAGCGCGTCGAATCGCGACCGCGGCAACGGCGGCCGCGAGCAGGACCGCCGCGACAACGAAGCTCGCGCCCAGCGGCACCCACTCGCGCAGATGTTCGGGAGCGATCGCGGCATGGACGCCTGCGCCAACCGTTCCTGCGCCGATCAGACCGAAGAGCTCGATACGGGCGAAGCGGGTCATGACCTGCTTTGTGTCTGGTCGACCGCGATTTCTTACCGAGGTAAGAAAGAGACGTCGCCCCGACACCCATTAGAGACAACCGATTCCTGCAAAGACGGAGGCTTTCGTGAGTCGCGCTCTGCGTGACGCGCAAACGGCAACGGCAACGCGCCCGAGCAGAAGCCGTGCGCGACTTCGGGCGCGCGAGGTAAGAAAGGACAACCATGCGACACCAACTCGACATGAATGCGGCCGCTCCTCCCGAACTTGAGCTGGACGACGTCTTCGCCTGGCGACGCTCACAACTCGTGCGGTCAGGCTTTCCGCATCGGCTCGCAGGGCGCGTTGCCCACGATGGCCATTACGACCTGCACCGCCTCATCGAGCTCGTAGAACGCGGCTGTCCGCCCGAGCTCGCGTTGCGGATCCTCGCTCCACCCGCAGGAGACGAGGCGGCGTGACCATCGCGAGCGCTGCTAGCGTCGAACGCGCAGTGGGATCGCCATCGGCAGCCGAAGCGCTCGCGCCAAATCCTGTTCCCGCAGGCCCTCTCGACGACGAGTCCCGTGCGTGGCTGCACGACTTGCGTGCCCAGGGGCCAGTGCGCGAAGCTGCCGTGCAGCGCCTGCACACGCTGCTTCTCCGCGCCGCACGCTTCGAGGTCTCGCGGCGCCGGCCCGGCCTGCCACATGTGCGTGGCGACGAGTTCGGCGAGATCGCGTTCGAGGCGGCGGACGACGCGCTGATGAGCGTGCTCGCCCGATTGGACGACTTCCGCGGCGCGAGCCGCTTCTCGACCTGGGTCTACAAGTTCGCGCTCCTCGAGGCTGCCGTGAAGCTGCGCAAACGCGCCTGGCAGGGCCGCGAGATCCCGGTCGAGCAGGAGAGCTGGGATCTCTTCTCGAGCACCGGGCTCGGCCCCGCCGAAGCCGCGGAGCAATCCGAGCTGCTCGCCGCCCTGCAGGAGGGGATCGGCGCGCTCACACCGCACCAGCGGCGCGTCCTGGTCGCTCTTGCCGTCAACGGCGTCCCGATCGACGTCCTCGCCGACCGGCTCAACACCACCCGCGGCGCGCTCTACAAGACACTGCACGACGCACGCCGAAACCTACGCACCAACCTGACGAACCGAGGGCTCCACCCGGTCGTCTCGTTCGAGGAGAATCACTGATGCAATCGCCGGACTTCAAGCACATGCTCGGACGGCTGCTCGGCCCGGCCACGCCGGAGATCGGCTGCGACGCATGCTTCGATCAGCTCGACCGCTACGTCGATCTCGAGGCCGCCGGACACGATGCCGACGCCGCCCTTCCGGGTCTGCGCACCCACCTGCACGGCTGCCCCGCCTGCCGCGAGGAGTACGAGAGCCTGCGTGCCTTAGTCAGCGCGCAACCCTAACCCGCCCGAACCTGCCCGCTAGTGCACACCGGCCGCTGCGGCGGGCGCAACAACTAAGGACGGCCCTCCCGCTGATCGGCTGCCCCGCAGCGCGCGAGCAGCCGCGCGAACATCTGGTCAGGCTGGCGCCCTCAAGCAACTACGACTCCGGATCGCATGGCAAGGAGGGGGTCGACGGTTCGAGTCCGTCAGAGGGCTTCTTCACCGACGAATCTGGATGACCGTCTTTCCTAGGACTCGGCCGGTCGGGTTGAGGGCCGCAATCGCGTCGTCGAGGGTCGCAACGTTGCCGATGTGCGTCCGCAGTCGTCCGTCCCGCACCCGCTGGACAATCTCGCCCAGCTGGGCGCGATCGGACTCGACAACGAAGTCGATCGCCAGGCCGTCGGCGGGATGCGCTTCCGGCGGCCCGACGACTGACACAAGTGTTCCTCCGGACCGGATAAGACTCGCGGACCGTTTGCCGATGTCGCCACCGATGACATCGAAAACCACGTCAACGCCGCCGACGTCCTCCAGGGCGTCGTGCTCGAGGTCGACGAACTCCTGCGCGCCGAAGTCGAGCGCCGTCTCCCGGTCGGCGGCGCGTCCGGTGCCGATGACGTAGGCGCCGGCCTCGCGCGCGAGCTGCACGACCATCGACCCGACTGCGCCGGCCGCGCCGTGCGCGAGGATGCGCTGCCCCGCCTGCAGGCGGCCGTGCTGGAAGAGCCCCTGCCACGCAGTGAGGCCGGAGATCGGCAGGCTCGCGCCCACCGTGAAATCCACGTCGCCCGGCAACGGCGCAAGGTTGCGTGCCTCGACGGCCGCGTACTCGGCCAGGGTTCCGTCGCGGTACCAGTCGGTGAGGCCGAACACGCGCTCGCCCACCGAGAGCCCCGTCGTGCCGTAGCCGACGGCGCTCACCACTCCGGCCAGCTCGTGTCCGGGGATCACCGGCGTTCGGTCACGCTCGACGCGATCGGTCCAGGTCGACGGCCACGACAGTTCAGTCGGAACGAACCCCGACGCATGAACCTCGACGACGACATCGTTGATCGCCGCCTGCGGCTCCGGCCGGTCGACCAGCTTCATCCCGGCCGTTCCCGCAGCCTCGTCCGTCGCGACGATCGCCTTCATTCCACAATCACTCGCTCGATCCTACGATCCGGAATGAGCCAGGCGGCGGCAACCGCGACGTACAGGCCGACCGAGAGCCACGGAACCCAGTTCGCAACGAGCACTCCGGCGAGGTACGCGACGAGCGACGATTTACCCTTTCGGTCCGATCCGACAGCTCGCGCGAGCGCGGAGCCCGGTTCGTGCACAGCGACGAGCGCGCGCGTCAAGACGACGAACGCGAGACCGGATCCAAGGAGCACGACGCCGTAGACCGCGACCGGTGCGCTGTCGCCGACGTGCGGGCCGAGCCACGCCGCAGCTACCGGAGTGAGCGAGAGCCAGAAGAGGAGATGCGCGTTCGCCCAGAGGACGCTGCCGCTCACGCGCTGCACCGCCTGCATCAGGTGGTGATGGTTGTTCCAGTAGATGGCGATGAACACGAAGCTCAAGAGATAGACCGAGAGCTTCGGCCAGAGCGGCCGCAGGTCGTGGAACGAATGCCCGTCGGGCGCGTGCAGGTTCAGGACCATGATCGTGATCACCACGGCCATAACGCCGTCGCTGAACGCCTCCATACGCCCGCGCGTCACGTCGACATCATCTCGAAGTCGAGGCGTGGTACCGTGGCCTTACGGCTGCCCCTTCGGCGCCGGGAGATTCAGCTTCTCGTTCCTCCTGATTGCAGGCGTTTCGAGTCTCTCGCATCTCGAACCCTGCTTCACAAGGAAGGAACCATCAATGAACACTTCATTCACCGCGCTCGGTGTGAGCGCGCCCGTCGCCGAGGCGCTCGCGCGCCGCGGCATCCGGTCGCCGTTCGCCATCCAAGCGCTCGTCTTGCCCGACGGCCTCGCGGGAGTCGACGTTCTCGCAGCGTCACCCACTGGCTCGGGCAAGACACTCGCCTTCGGAATCCCGATGATCGAACGCACCGCCGGCGCCGGCGGGCACCCGAGCGCGCTCGTGCTCGTGCCGACGCGCGAGCTCGCCTCGCAGATCGTCGACGAGCTGCGCCCGCTCGCCGCCGCGCGCAAGCTGCGGATCGAGGCCGTCTACGGCGGCAAGTCGATCGCAGCCCAGGCCAAGCGTGCGCAAGGCGCACACATCCTCGTGGCCACGCCCGGCCGCCTGAACGACCTGCTCGAGCGCAGGCTCATCTCGCTCCAGTCGACGCGCATCCTCGTCCTCGACGAAGCGGATCGCATGCTCGACATGGGCTTCCGCCCCGACGTCGACCGCATCGTCAGGCAGGTGCCGCAGAACCGCCAGACACTGTTGTTCTCGGCGACGTTCGAGGGTGCGGTCGCCGACCTCGCCCGTTCGTACACCGTCGACGCGTCGCGGTACGCGACCGGCGCGCAGGTCGAGACCGCGGCCGGCGACATCGGCCATGAGTTCGTCGCGGTGACGGCCGACGACAAGCTCGAGCAGCTCGCCGAGCAGCTTCGCCGCGAGCGCGGACTCGCCCTCGTCTTCGTGCGCACCAAGCACGGCGCCGACAAGCTCGCGCGCAAGCTGGTGCGGACGCACGATGTGCGCGCCGCCGTCCTACACGGGAACATGTCGCAGAACGCGCGCGAGCGGTCGCTTTCACAATTCGGGTCCGGCCGCGTCTCGACGATGATCGCCACCGACGTGGCAGCCCGCGGTCTCGATGTCGACGACATCACCCACGTGATCAACTTCGATCCGCCGCGCACACCCGACGACTACGTTCACCGCATCGGCAGAACGGGCCGCGCGGGCCGCACCGGTACGGGTGTGACGCTGGTCCTCCCCGAGCAGCGCCTCGACGTGAGCAAGCTGGCCGGCGTGCTCGGCCACGGGCGCGCGTTCGCCGCTTCCGGCATCGAGGTGCCGCGCGGCTCGGCGAAGCCGCCTAGGCGCCGCAACCGCAGCCGCTAACGACTCATCGGTTCAGCCACGGCCCGAGCGCCATCACCCAGGCCGAGTACGAGCACGTCCGGCGCGCCCTTAACCAACCCGCCGCGCCCTTGGTTCGACTACGGGCGCGGCGGGTTGTCGGACGCCCACCCGCACCTACGACTGGAAGCAGACCTTGAGCGCGAGCTGCTTCGAAAGCCCAGCCGCCTGCACCGCGATCGACCCGAGACGCGTGTTGGCGCTCGTGACGGCCGTGCCGTTCCCCGCGGCTGCGGCGCGACCGATCGCCGCCATCACGTGGCCGTAGCTCGTCATCGACGCCATCCACCGCTGGACCAGTGCCTCCTCGCCGGCGGGTGCGCCGAGCTCGGCCTGCGCGCGCAGCGCCATCGTGAACGCGGGCACGGCGATCGCAAGCTTGTGCGCGATGCCGGGCAGCGTCTTCGGGTTACCCAGCGGGGCCAGGAGCCGCCCAAGCGCGGCGCAATTCGCGTCGGCTGCGTGAACGAACGCCGCCTTCGTCGGGTGGTACTGCGCGTGTGCCGTCGCGGCTGCTGAAGCGTTCGCCGCCGTCACGGTGAGAGCGAGCGTGACGAGCGCCCCTGCGACTGCGATTCGCGACTTCGTGAACTTGACCATCATCGACCTCCTCGTTTCGACCTCGGCCGTGTTGCGGTCCACGGCCACGTCCGGAGACTCCGCAGCAGGGCTAACGCAGAGCTAACGCGAGCGCCGGCGGGCGAGGCGGTCGTGCAGCCGAGCCGCCTGCTCGAGCTTGCGCAGCGCCCGTGCGAGCTGCCAGCGAACGGCCTGCTCGTCGAGCCCGAGAGCGGCGGCGATGTCGGAGTCCGACCGGCCGGCAGCGGCGAGCGTTGCGACTCGCCGCTCCGTCAGCGTCAGCTCCGACATCGCACCGCGCTACCTCAGCCGCCGCTCAGTACGTGGCGACGCCGACGACGACACCCCGGCCGACGTGGATCGCGTAGGTCTTCGCCTGCGCGCCGTCGTAGTCCGAGTTCCAGCCGCTGCAGCCGCACGGCCACCGGATGGCCTGCGTGAAGGTCCCGCCGAACGTCTGATCGGCGATCGTGCACGTGAAGTGGTCCTGGACACTCGCCCCGGCGGTGAGCCGGTAGCCGCTACAGGTCCAGACGTCCGTACCCGGCGTCCCGACGACGCCCCCCATCGAGTACTGCTGGGCGTACGCGACCTTGGTAACGGCGGACGACACACTCGCCGGCGCTGCGCCTGCGAACACCCCGAGGCCGACGACCGCAGCGACGACGGCAATCGTGCTCTTCATGACTCCCTCCCTTGCAGTGGACGAGACGCCGCGAACCTGCCGACGAGGGCTAACGCGCCCCTAACCTCGGTGAGACAATCGACACACGATGCAATTCCGCGTGCTCGGCAGACTCGTGGCGGAGTCCGGCGGCCTCGACGTAGCGCCGGTACGTCCAAAGCGGCGTGCGCTCCTCGCCCTCCTGCTGCTCCGCGCGGGCGAGGCCGTACCGCGCGACGAGCTGATCGACGCCCTGTGGGGCGAGCACCCTCCGGCGAGTGCAGCCACCGCCCTGCACGGCCATATCTCCGACCTGCGAAAGCGCCTCGGCGGCGAGCGGATCGTGACGCGGTTTCCCGGCTACGCACTTGAGCTGCTCGAAGGCGACGACCTGGACGTGGTGAGCCTGGACCGAATCCGCCATGCGGCGCGAACAGCGCGGGGCGAAGCGAGGACGGCCGCACTCGCAGAAGCGCTCGCGCTCTTCCGAGGCGAGCCGCTGGCGGAGTTCCGCTACGAGCCGTTCGCCGCTTCGGAGTCCGCCCGGCTCGAAGAGCTGCACCTCACGATCCGCGAGGACCTGATGGAAGCCGAGCTCGACGCGGGCCGGTACGACGACGCGATCGCGCAGCTCGAAGCGCTCATCGCCGAGCACAGCCTTCGCGAGCGCCCGCGCGCGCTGCTCATGCTTGCGCTGTACCGGGCCGGGCGGCAGGCCGACGCATTGAAAGCGTTTCGCGATGCGCGCATGCGCCTCCGCGACGAGCTCGGCGTCGAGCCAGGCCCGCCGCTGCGCGAGCTCGAGCGGCGCATCCTGAACCAGGACCCCGAGCTCGCCGCGCCGAGCGCATTCGTCGCGCAGGCTCCCCTCGCTGCCGCCGCGGGCGTCCCCACATGCGTCCATGTCCGCGTCGATGACGACGCAGCGGCGGTCGGGGTCGCGCTGGCGCAGTGCGGCGGCGTCGAGGACGACGCGCCACCGGGTGTCGTCGTCGCTGCGTTCGCGCGTGCCCGCGATGCTGCCGCCGGCGCCGTGGCCGTTCAGCGCGCGACCCGCGGCACCGCCGCGATCGGCATCAACTCCGCCGAGGACCCGGACGAAGCCGCCAATGGCGCGGAGGCGGTCGCGGGCGCCGCGCACCCCGGGCAGGTGCTCGTGTCACGCAGCGCCCGCGATCTGCTCGCCGAGACTCCCGCTGCCGAGCTTGCGCTTGTCGACGCCGGGCGTCACCGGCTCCGGGACCTCGGCGCGCCATGGCAGCTCTTTTGGCTCGCTGCGCCGGGAGCCCACGCGAGCAAGCCGGCGCGCGGGCTCGACAACTTTCCGACGAACCTGCCGAGCCACCCCACGCCGCTCGTGGGCCGCAGGACGGAGCTCCGCGAGCTTGCGGAGTTGCTTCGAGGCGACCGGACCCGCCTGGTCACACTGACGGGGCCTGCCGGCGTCGGCAAGACGCGCCTCGCCATGCACGCCGCGGCGCGCGTGCTCGACGACTTCCCGGACGGCGTGTTCGTCGTCCAGCTCGCAGCGGTCACCGATCCCGAGCTCGTCTGGGCGGAGGTGGCTCGGACGCTCGACCTCGAGCGGGACGGCCGAACAGAAGCGCGGCGCGTAGCGCACCACCTCGCCACGCACCGGGTGCTGCTCGTGCTCGACAACCTCGAGCACCTTGTTGCGACTGGTTCCGAGATCGCCGATGCGGTCGCCGCCAGCAGATCGACTCTCCTGACGACGAGTCGAGTGCCGCTTCGAACCGCCGCCGAGCAGGAGGTCAAGGTGCGGCCGCTGCCGGAGCGCGACGCGATCTCCCTGTTTGCGACGCGTGCACGCGCCGTCCGCGACGACTTCGAGCTGACACCGGAGAACACCGCCACGGTCGCGCGCGTCTGCGCCGCGCTCGACGGCTTGCCGCTCGCGATCGAGCTTGCGGCAGGGCGGGCCGCGGTGCTGTCGCCCCCGGCGCTGCTGCAGCGGCTGGATCGGCGACTCGATCTGCTGAAGCGTCGCGCGGGTGGTCCGGCCCGCCAGCGCACGCTGCGCGCTGCCATCGACTGGAGCTACGAGCTGCTCGACACCGAGCAGCGCGAGCTGCTCGCCGCGCTCGCCGTGTTTGCCGGGGGCTTCGACCTTGACGCCGTCGAAGCGCTCGTCGGCGACAACGCCGTCGACGGTCTGTCGGCGCTTGTCGACGCGAACCTCTTGCAACTGACGGCGGGAGGCGACGAGCCCCGCTTCGGGCTCCTCGAAACCGTGCGCGAGTACGCCCGCGAGCGGCTCGCCGCCAGCGGACGGGCGGACGATCTGCAACGCCGGCACGCCCGTTGGTTCCTCACGCTCGCCGAGCGCGCGGAACCGAATCTGCGCGAGGCGCCGGGCATATGGCTCGAACGTCTCCGCGAAGACGCCGACAATCTGCGCGCGGCGCTCGCCTGGCTCCAGGCAACGGGCAGCAATGCGGAGCTGCTCCGCCTTGCCGGAGCGATGTGGCGCTTCTGGTACCTGAACGGACGCCTCGGCGAGGGCCGGGAATGGCTCGAGCGTGCGCTCGCCGCCGCCCCCGGCTCAGCGACAGCCGAACGCGCAAAGGCGCTGCTCGGTCTCACCGTGATGTGCGGGAATCTCGGGGACTACACGGCGTCGCGTCGTCTCGCCGAGGAGACGCGCGCGATCAGCCTGCGGCTCGGCGATGCATGGTCAAGCGCCTATGCGACGCACTTGCTCGCGCGGGCGCTGCACGAGCTCGGCGACACGGATTCGGCGGTGCAACTCTCCGAAGAGAGCGCCGGCACGTTCGAGCGGCTCGGCGATCGTCACTCAGGGCTGCTCGTCACACGGAGCCTTGCGCTTCTCCTAGCCGACCGTGGCGACAACCGGCGCGCCCGCGAGGTGCACGAGGAGAACCTGCGTATCGCGCGCGAAGCCGCAAACCCGCGGATCGAGGCGACGACGCTGGCAACGCTCGCCGTCCTCACGGCCGACGACGGCCGCCTCGCCGATGCGCTCCCGATGCTCCGCCGGAGCCTTTCGATTCACCGCGAGCTCGGTGATGTGCTCGACACATCCCTCGACCTCTGCCGTTGCGCGTACGTGCTGAGCCGGGCCGGCCGACTCGACGTCGCGGCTCGGCTGTTGTTCGCCGTCGACCGGTTGGGCGACGCAGTCGGAGCGCGGCGCACCTGGGTGGCGCGAACGAACGAGCAGGCCCGAGTCGCAATCGAGCAGCACCTCGACCCAACGGTCGTCGACGCGGCGCGCAAGGACGCAGACCGGATGACGCTCGACGACGCCTTGGCGTTGGCGATCGACGCCATCTGACTGCCGATTAGTCTTGCGCCGCGCGCAGCGCCGCGACCATGTCCGCGTACATCGCGACAAACGTCTGTGGGAGCCCGATGCCGTGGAACATCGGGTAGTCCATCCAACGAGCGGCTACGCCGGCCGCCTCGAGCCGCTCTGCGTAGCGTCGGCCGTCGTCTCGGAGTGGGTCGTACTGACCGGTGGCGATGAACGCCGGCGGCAGGCCGCCGAGGTCGTCTGCGAGCAGCGGCGAAACCGTGGGCTCCGAGCGTTGCTCGGGCGAGACATAGAGGTCGATCACGGCAGACAGTTGGTCGACGAACTCCGTGTCGGCGACCACCGACGGCGAGCGAAGGGTGAGGTCGAGGGCGGGGACATGCAGGATCTGCTTGCGGATCGCCGGCGTGCCGCGTTCGCGCGCGAGCAGGCAAATGCCGGCCGCCAGGTTGCCGCCGGAGCTCGTGCCTGAGACCGACACATTTGCCCGGTCGACGGCGAGGGAGTGGTCTCCCTGCTGCACCCAGCGAACCGCGTCAAACGCATCCTCGAGCTGAACCGGAAACGGGAACTCTGGAGCCAGCCGGTAGTCGACGTTGACGACCACTGCACGTGCACCGGCGCACAGGATCCGGCAGTGGCTGTCGTTGAGCGCGAAGCCTCGCTCGCCGCCGGCAAGCCACCATGCACCGCCGTGGAAGTAGACGAGCGCCTGGAACGGCCCCTCGCCGTGCGGGACGTAGACGCGACTGGGGATCGTCGCACCCGCGACAGGAATCGGCTGATCAACGACAGCGGCGACGTCGGGACGTGGCAGCTCGAGGTCGCCGATGACGATCGCGGCAAGACCGTCGCCGGCAGCGCGCGCATCCTCGACGTCCGCGAGCCACTGCGCACGACTGCGGCCGGATGCCGGTGCGGCCGGGGGAATGCGCGGCGGGGCCGTGCCGACTTTCGCGTGGATCGCGTCGGCGAACGCCTCGAGCGCGGGATCGAGGAAGGTTGTCGTCACCGCAATTCCTGGAGCGGGATCTCGTGGCTGTCGCTGCCTCCGTTGGAGAGCGAATTCGACTCGCCGCGCCAGGCCGGGTAGCGGATACACGCGACTGAGCCGGCTCCGGCCGGGCGGAGGTGCGGCTGTTCGATCCGGCACGCAGCCACTGCATATGCGCAGCGCGGCGCAAAGACGCACCCGTCGCCCGCGTCGTCGCGCGCGGTTGCAGCGCGCAGCGTGACGCGGCGTTCGCGCTGCAGGCGCGGGTTGGGAAGCGGTGCTGCTTGCTGGAGCGCTTGCGTGTAGGGATGTGCCGGGGCTTTGGCGAGCTCTGCAGTAAGCCCGAGCTCCATGACGCGCCCGCGGTAGAGAACGACCGTCTTGTCGCAGAGATGCGTGACGATGTCGAGGTCGTGCGAGATGAACAGGTAGCTGAGCTGCAGCGTTTCCTGAAGCTCTTTCAAGAGATCGAGGATCTGCGCCTGCACTGAGAGATCGAGTGCGCTGACCGGCTCGTCGCAGATGACGAGGCGGGGCCGCAGGATGAGCGCGCGTGCGATCGCAACGCGCTGGCGCTGTCCGCCCGACAACTCGTTCGGATACTTCGCCGAGAAACCGACAGGGAGGTGCACCTGCGCAAGCACCTCGGCGACGCGTGCTTCTCGCTCGCCGCGCGCGGTGTCGAAGAACGACTCGAGCGGCTCGGCGAGCGTCGCGCCGATCGTGCGGTCCGGATTGAGCGAGCTGTACGGATCTTGGAACACGATCTGCAGGTCCCGATAAAGCTCGCGCCGGGCTTTGAAGCCGGCGTGCGTGATGTCGCAGCCGTCGAACAGGATGCGCCCGTTGCTGACAGGCACGAAGCCGAGCGCCGCGCGGGCGATCGTCGTCTTCCCCGAACCGGACTCGCCGACCAGGCCGACGCTGGAACCTGATCGGACCTCGAGGCTGACGCGGTCGAGCGCCTGGACGTTGCGACGCCGGCTGCGGAAGCGGACCGACACGTCTTGCAGCTCGAGGAGCGCAGTCGTCATGCGTGCACCTCCGCGAAAACCTCAGCGCTGCGGATGCAGCGCGTCGCCCTACCGGCGGCCTCGTCGGCGAGTGGAATCGCATGGAGCGTGCACTCCGGTGTGACGAAGCGGCAGCGAGGCGCGAAGCGGCAGCCGTGCGGCCAGCTCCCCGGCGCGGGAACCGACCCCGGCATCGTCGTCAGCGATGCGCGTGCAGGCGCGAGCGCCGGATGTGCGTTCAGCAGGCCGACCGTGTAGGGATGAAGCGGGCGGTCGAACAGGGCCTGCGACGGCGCGGTCTCGACGATCTCGCCGGCGTACATCACAAGCGTCCGGTCGCAGATGTCGGCGACGACGCCCCAGTTGTGCGTGATGAGCAGGAGCGCCATCCGCGTCTCCTGCTGGATGCGCTTGAGCAGCGCGAGTATCTCCGCTTGCACGGTGACGTCGAGCGCGGTCGTCGGCTCGTCGGCAATCAGGAGCTTCGGGCGCCCCGCCAACGCGATCGCGGTCGCGACGCGCTGGGCCATGCCGCCCGAGAGCTCGTGCGCCCGCGCCTTGAGCACGGCTGCGTCGGGCAGCTCCACGAACGCCAGCAGCTCCTGCACGCGCCGCTTCGCCGCCGACCGTGAATCGCCGTCGTGCCGCCGCACGACTTCGAGCAGCTGGCTGCCGACCGTGAAGGTCGGGTCGAGCGACGTTTGCGGTTCCTGCGAGATGTACGCCACCGTGCTGCCGCGGAGCCGATCGAACGCCCGCTCCGAAAGGCCCGTGACCTCGGTGCCGTCGACCCAGATCGATCCCTGCTGGATCGAGAGCGCGGGCGGCAACAGTCGCAGGATGGCCAGCGCGGTCACGCTCTTTCCCGATCCCGATTCGCCGACCAGCCCGACCGTCTCGCCGAGCTCGACGTTGAGCGTCAGCGCGTCGACGACCGGCGTGTCGCCGGTCACGACCGTCAGGCCGTCGACGGTGAGCAGCGCCTGCGGCGCCGAGCCGACCGGCGCGTTCGGGCGCGCTTTCGCTTGGCGCACAAGCGCCTGCGGGTCGCGCGAGCGATCGCTCAACACGTCTCGGGTTGCGTCGCCGATCACCGCCAGCGCGAAAATCGTCAGCGCAATGACGACACCCGGCGGTACGAGCAGCCATTGCTGCTGCTGGATCACTGCCGATGCCTCGCCGACCATGCCGCCCCACGTGGCGGTGTTCGCATCTGACGTGAGGCCGAGGTAGGCGAGCGCCGTCTCGAACAGCAGCGCGTAGGCGGCGAAGAGCGTCGCCTGCACGATCACGGGCCCTTTCACTCGGGGCAGTACGTGGCGCAGCATGATCCGCAGATGCGAAAGGCCGGCGACGCGCGCGGCCGACACATAGAGGTCCTCCCGCACACTGAGGCTCGCGGCGCGGACGACGCGAAACATCACGGGGATGCCGAGTAGCCCGAACGTGAGCATCGCGACGTCCTCGTTGTGCGGGACGACGGCGAGGACGACGAGGACGAAGATGATCGCCGGGATTGCGAGCACCGTCTCCGCGAGCCGCGCGAGCAGCTGGTCGGTCCAGCCGCCGCGGTAGCCGGCGAGCAAGCCGAGCGGGACGCCGAGCGCCACGACGACCGCCACGCCCTCGACGATCGAGAGCAGGCTGCGCCGGCCGCCGTAGAGCAGCTTGCTCAGGACGTCGCGGCCGAGCGTGTCGGTCCCGAGCAAGTGGTGCACGCTCGGGCCGGCCAGGACGTTGGTGAGGTCCTGTGCGCGCGGGTCGTACGGGGCGAGCCACGGCGCCAGGATGCTTGCCAACGCCAGCAGGGCGATGAACGCCACTGCGCCCAGCGCGAATGGGCGGCGACGCAACCCGGCGGTCAGTCTCGAGCGGCTGCTGCTCGCCGGGGGTGCAGCCTCGGCGACCGGCAGCGAGCTCACGTGATGCGCACGCGCGGGTCGAGGGCGCCGTAGGCGAGATCGACAAGCAGGTTGACCGCGATGACGATCACCGTGAAGTAGACAACGACGCCTTGGATCAACGGCAGGTCGTGGTTGCTCGTTGCCTGCACCGCGGTACCACCCAAGCCGGGCATTGCGAAGACAGATTCGACGAGCACCGTCCCGCTCAGCGCACCGACGAAGACCAGGCCGATCACGGTTGCCACCGGGATCGCCGCCCTGCGCAAGACGTGCTTGAAGACGATCGAGCGGCGCGAGATCCCGGCGGCGCGCAGCGTGCGCACGAACGGCTGGCCGCCGACGTCTTTCATCGCGTCGCGTGTCTGCTTCGCGATCACCGCGACGCCCGGAAGGGCGAGTGTGACCACCGGCAGCACGAGGCTCTTCGCCCAGTTCCCTGGCGACTGGGTGAAGGGGACGTAGCCGCTCGCCGGCAAGAGCTTCAGTGAAACCGCAAACCAGGACACAAGCAGCAGTCCGAGGAAGAAGTTCGGCAGCGCGAGCCCCACCAGCGAGAGCACGTCGACCACGCGCCCAAGGACGCTGCCGCTGTGGGCGCTCGCAATCCCGAGCAGCACGCCAAGCACGGCTGCGACGACCGTCGAGCCGATCACGAGGGACAGCGTCGTCGGCAGCCGCGTGTCGAGCAGGGCGGTGACCGGCTCCTGGTTGAAGAGCGAGCGGCCGAGGTTGCCGTGCACGGCGGCGGTCAGCCAGTCCCAGTACCGCTGACCGAGCGGCTTGTTCAACCCAAGCTCGTGCCGCGTCGCCAGGTACTGCGCCTGCGACGCGTTCGGGCCGAGGATCGTCCGCGCAATGTCACCCGGAATCAGCGCGGCGAGAAAGAAGGTCGTCGAGCAAACGACGAAGAGCAGCGGCACCGACGCCGCAACACGCCTAAGGAGAAGCCGTACCACGATCAGCGAAGGTGTTTGTCATGGCTTGCGGCTTCCTGCGGGGAGGAGGTGCCGCCGACCGGCACCTCCTCCCCGCTCCGGCTCAGTGCGCCGGCGCGATCTCCGATGCGTAGATCACGTTCCGCTGCGGCGTCGCGTTCACGCCGGTGACGTTACGCGTATAGAAGACGACCAGCGGCGTCGCCGAGACCGGCACGAACCACGCTTGGTGGACGAGCACAGCCTGCATCTGCCGCGCGACCGCCGGCATCTTCGCGGTCGGTGTCGCGATCAACTTGTAGTACAGCCGTGAAAGCTCGACGTTCTTCGACCGGAACGGATTGAACAAGTTGGCGTTCGGCCCGTACAGCACCTGGTAATCCGTTGCGGCTGGAATGCGCCCGAAGCTGATGGCGGCGGTCGGGTACGTCGCGCCGGAAAGACGCTGGAAGTAATCGCCAACGTCGGTGCGGATGTCGAGCTTGAGCGTCACGCCAACCTTGGCCAGCTCGCCCGCGATCGCTTCCGACATCGTGTCCTGGCCGTCTCCTTGCCAGACGAGCGCGGGGAGTGTCAGCCCGTTGCCGTAGCCGGCTGCAGCAAGTAGCTGCTTCGCCTTCGCCGGGTCGTACGGGTAGGCGTTGTCGAGCTTCGGGTCGTAGCTGTCGTCGCCGGGAACCGCCATCTGGTCGATCGGGCGGCCGAAGCCCGCGCCCACGACCGCCGTCACAGCTTTGCGGTCGATCGCGTAGTTCAGGGCCTGCCGGACGCGAACGTCGGCGAGCGCCGGCGCGACCTTTCCGTTGCGGTCGACCAGCGACAGCGCGAGGAAGAGCGTCAGCGGCGCGTCGTACTTCAGCCCCGCCTTCGATGCCGCACTCACGCTGGCGACAGGCTGGCCGAGCGCGACCTGCACCTGGCCCGTCTCGAGCGCGGACAGCGCCGTCGTCGGGTTCGTGATCACGCGAACGACGACCTTCTTCCAATGCACCGCACGCTTGTTCCAGTAGTAGGGGTTTGGCACGAACGTGTAGTGGTCGCCGGTCACGGTCGCCGCCTTGTCGAGCTTGTACGGACCCGCGCCGTCGGTGCTCGTCGACAGCGTGTTCGCGGCGACCGCCTTGCTGCTACCGATCATCCCCATCTCCAGCAGCTGGCTGAAGTCGAGCTCGAGCAGCGGTGTCGGCGTGTTGAAGTACAAGGTGAGGCTGAGCGGCCCCGTGACCTTGATGCTCGTGAGCGCGCTGAAGTAGGTGCCGCCGTAACTGCCGGGCAGCGTCTTCGCGTGCATGACCCAGGTCTTGACGGCTTGCGCGGTCAGGCGGCTGCCGTCACTGAACCGCACGCCGGGCCGAAGCTTGAGGCTGAACGACTTGTTACGCGGGCCGTACTTCCACTTCAACGCCAGCCCGGGCTTGAACGAGCCATTCGGCGCCTCGATGATCAGCGGGTCATAGGCCAGGTCGTAGTAGGGGCTGTAGGAGTTCTGGCCCGAGGCAGGATCGAGTGTCGACGGCGACGCCGACGTTGCAATCGTGAGCGTCCCGCCGGCCTGCCCCCGCGCGCCTGTGCCGGTGGCGGTTCCCGCGAGCACCAGCGTCAGCGCCACCGCGAGCATGGCCGCCGCCAGCATTGCCGGCAGGCGCTTCCGTGCGGGCGCTGCCTGGATGTCGTGCTGCATGTGCGCCTCTCCTCCTCCTGAACTGTAGGACGCGCCCGAGCGGTCGTGTGCCGCTCGATACGCTCGAAATCGAGTTGCTATGATCGAAGGACTTCGATAGTGTGACAGTTCGGAGTCGGGGCTGTCAACTGCCGACCGCCCTATAGGCGAACTCCTTCGAAAAAAGACTGAGCGGATGCCCTCCAATCCCACCATCTATGACGTCGCCAGCCAGGCCGGGGTCAGCATCTCGACCGTCTCGCTGGCGCTCAACGCCCCCACCCGGGTGCGCGACAAGACGCTCGAGCGGATCAACGCTGCGATCGACGAGCTCGGCTTCGTCCCGAAGACGGAGGCGATCGCGCGCGCCCGCCGCGGCGTCGGCCGGATTGGCGTGATCGCGCCGTTCACCACCTATCCCTCCTTCTCGCGCCGCCTCAACGGCGTGCTCTCGCACCTGCGCGGCCAGAGCTACGAGACGGTGGTCTACGACCATGAAGGCGCAGGCACGTCGTTGCTCTCCAGCCTGCCCCTGACGCGCCGGCTCGATGGGCTGATCGTGATGTCACTGCCGTTGAGCGAGGAAGTCGTGCAGCGTCTCGTCGGCCGCGGCCTGCCCGCCGTCCTGGTCGAGCTCGAGCGGCCCGGGTTCAGCGCCGTCACGATCGACAACGACGCCGCCGGCGAGCTCGTCGCCGGCCTGCTCGCGGATCGCGGCCACCGCCGCTTTGCCTATCTCGGCGAGGGCGGCACGAAGCCGCACCCGCACGATCGCATGCTTCAGTCGGAGGCCAGGCTCCTCGGCTTTCGCACCGCCCTCGAACGGCGCGGCTTCCCGCTCAGCGAGGACTGCGTGCAGCTCGTTCGCCACCAGCTTCCCGATGCCACCGAGGGCGCCGGCCGGCTGCTCGACCTTCCCAACCCCCCAACGGCGATCTTCGCCCACACGGACGTGCTCGCCAGCGGGGCTCTCGAGGCGGCGCGGGTGCGCGGGCTCGACGTGCCGGGAGACATCGCAGTGGTCGGCTTCGACGACAGCGAGCTCGCCGAGCACCTGAAGCTCACCAGCGTCCACCAGCCGTTCGAGGAATCAGGCGAGCTCGCCGCCAGCCTCCTGCTCAGCCAGTTGCGTGACGCCGGCCGCGCGCTTCAGCACGTCACGCTCAAGCTTACGCTCATCGAGCGCGCCACCACGTGACCGTCCAGGCCGACGCCGCCGCTGCGCCGCTCACCGACTGGAACCACAACGAGCTGTTCGACCTGCGCATGCGCTGGCCGGTGCGAACCTGGCTGAGGATCGCGCGCGCGCTCACGGCCGTAGGCGTCTACCCGTCGATGGACCGCATCCCGAACGTCCCGCTCGCGAAGCGGAAGGCCGCCAAGCCGCCTCGGTGGATGACGCTGCCGCCGCCTCGCGGCGTCGAGATCCGCGATCGTGACTTCGGCCTGTCCGTCGCCACGCGGACCTACGCCCCGGCACGCGCGGACACTCCTCTTCCCGTCGTCGTCTTCATGCACGGCGGCGGATTCGTCAACGGCGGACTCGACGCAATGCAGTTCTTCTGCGCACACCTCGCCGCCGCTGCGGACACGCTCGTTATCTCGGTCGACTACCCGCTTGCCCCGGAAAGCGTCTTTCCGGAAGCGCTCGACGCGGGTTACGAGGTACTGCGCTGGGCCGCAGAAAACGCCGACGCGATCGGCGGCGACCCAGCACACCTCTCTGTCGCCGGCGACAGCGCCGGCGGCAATCTCGCCGCCGCGCTCTGCCTGCTTGCGCGGAACGACGGCTTCTCCGAGATCAAGAACCAGGTCCTCATCTATCCCACGCTCGACGCCACGCAAAGCACGCCGCGGCTCACGCGCGAAACCGACCAGAGCCGCCGCGAACGGTTCACCTACTACGGCTACTACGCGGGTGGCACGGAGCCAACCAACGAACTGGTCTCACCCCTTCTCGCGAGCAGCGTTGACGGCCTGCCCGCTGCCGTGATCCTCACCGCCGAAGCAGACGCCCTCCGCGACGACGGCATCCTCTACGCGAACCGGCTGCGCGCGGCAGGCGTGCCAGTGCGGCTCACCAACTATCTCGGAATGCCGCACGGCTTCCTCTCGATGCCGCGCCTCTGCCGGGCCGCGGCAGCGCAGGCGGTCCTCGAGATCGCGAGCGCGCTAGGGCAGAGGCTCAGGTGACGATGAGCGGCTCCGCGTCACAGGCGCTCGCGGCCGGCTCGTTGTACGCGTCACCCGTGTACACCGCCTGCCAGTAATAGGTGCCCGCGTTCGGGAACGTCGTGATGAACGAGTTCGGGACGTGCCCGTTGTGCACGAGCACCTTCCCGGCCGTCTGCACGAGGGTCGAGCACGTCGCATCGCTGTACACGTAATACGTCACATGCCCGCCCGCGGTGGCGGTCGCGCCCGTAAGCATCGCCGTGTCGTAGTCGGTGGTGCCGGCAGGGATCGTCGGCTTGAACAGCGCCGTCGTAATCGTCGGGGTCGTCAGCGGAATCACAACGAGCGGCTCCGTGTCGCACGCGCTGGCGGACGGCTCGTTGCTCGCATCACCGGTGTAGACGGCCTGCCAGTAATAGGTGCCGACCGTCGGGAACGTCGTGATGAACGAGTCCGGAACGTGGCCGTTGTAGACCAGCACGGTCCCCGCTGTCTGCGCGAGCGTCGTGCACGTCGGGTCGCTGTACACGTAATACGTCACGTGCCCGCCCGCGTCGGCGGTCGCGCCTGTCAACGTCGCCGTGTCGTAGTCGGTCGACCCGGCAGGGATCGTCGACTTGAACAACGCCGTCGAGATCGCCGTCGTGTTCTTCGGCCGCAAGACACCGCCGTGCGCGGCGTAGCTCACGCACTCCCCCGTGTTCGCGAACGGCGTGCCGTCGGCGCGCGAGTAGTGCGTGTAGCCGCCTTGCTGGCACGCGTGTGCCGCGTCGGAGTTCCCTCCACCCGCGAACGCCGGCAGCGCACCCAGCGCCAGTGCGATCACGGCTGTCAACCACCAGGCGGGCAGGAACTTCTTCACGAGAACCCCTTTCGGATGCACAACGACTACGGCCAGCCGACTCTAAAGCAGTCACGGCGAAAGAACAGTTGACGCAGATGACATGTCTCCGCCTGCGAGCGTCACCGGGGTAGGCGAAGGGCCCGCGTTGGCGGGCCCTTCGCGTCGTGTCAATGGCCCGCGACGGTCTGAACGCGCGCGACCGGCCGCCACGTGATGCGCAGGAGATACACGCTCGCGACGAGCGTCCACAGGATGAACAGCAGCAGCGCCGGGACGAAGCTCGCCTCCAGGAATGCGCCGTTCACGGCAAGCGCAACGGCGGTGATCGCGGCGCCTACGCCGAGCCAGCGCGGCAGGACGGCTGTGCGCAGCGCGACCATCGCGATCGCCGCACAGGAAACGGCGAGCGGATAGAGGGCGATCACGGTCGCCGCGTCGGCGAACGTGCTGACGATCGTGTGCATACGCGTCCCGTCCGCGATCTGCGCGCGATGCAGGACGAGGTCGGGGACGACGCTGACGATCTTGATCGTCATGCCGACCATGCCGGCGACGAGCGCCGTCGTCGCGAGCCAGCCGTTCTCTCCCTCCGCCGCGCGCAGGCGGCTGCAGAGATAGGCGAGGAACGGCACGAACAGCGTGAGCGCGGCGAGGCCCGCGACCGCGCGCGGCGCGAGAAACGCGTTGTTGCCGTTACCGGAGGCGACGAAGAGGACGACGGCGAAGACCGCACCGCAGCCGGCGCCGATGCGAGCGAAAGATGGTGAAGTCATGGTGCTCCTTTCCGAGTTCGAGGACGCCATCGACGGTAGGACGGCTGCGTTTCGGCGTCTTCGGCCGGCGCGGCGAACTTGCCTCCGCCGCGCGGGCGAACCTCAGTTCCGCCGTGCGGCGGATGCGAATCGGAAGGAAGCGCGATACCGTCGAAGCGATGAGAGCACTGGCGCAAAGCCAACGTTTCCAGGCCGCTGGAGACGCTGCGCTCGCGTTCGTCCTGGCCGCGAGCTCGGTTGGGTTCGTGCTGGCGGGCGATCGCGAGTCGTGGGGGCATCCGCTCTCGGTTGCGATTCCGCTCGCGCTGCTGACAAGCGTGCCCGTCGCGTGGCGCGCCCGCGCACCGTTGGCGGCCGCGGCGCTCGTGCTCGCGGGCAACGGTCTATGTGCGTACGCGGCCGCACCGCATCAGGCGGCGTTCCAGCCGTTCATCGCGCTGACGCTCGTCTTCTACTCGCTCGGCAGCCGCTACGAAGGCAGGCGATGGGCGCCGGCCGCGCTCGCCGTTGCAGCCGTGCCGCTCTTCGCAGTCGCCGTCGCGCACGGCCAGAGCGCCGGAAACGCAGTCCCCAACTACGTATGGCTGATCGCGGCGTGGGCGGTTGGACGAACCGTGCGCAGCTGGCGGCAGAAGTCCATCGCGCTCGAGCACGCGAACCGCGAACTCGCCACGCAGCGCGAGCTGCAGGCACAAGCGGCAGTGACAGTCGAACGTGGACGCATCGCGCGCGAGCTGCACGACGTCGTCGCGCACAACGTCTCGATGATGGTCGTGCAGGCCGGCGCGGCCGCGCGCGTGCTCGCCGGCGACCAGCCGCACGTCAGCGCGGCGCTCGAGGCGATCTCGAGCACCGGTCGCCAGACGGTCGACGAGATGCGCACGCTGCTCGGCGTGCTTCGCGACGACAACGACCCCGCGGCGTTGAAGCCGCAGCCGGGTCTCGCCGACCTCGAGCAGCTCATTGACGGCGTCCGCGCAGCCGGGCTGCCCGTGACGCTGCGCATCGAAGGCACGCCGCGCGCACTCCCGCAGGCGGCCGATCTCTCCGCGTTCCGCATCGTGCAGGAGGCGCTTACGAATTCGCTGAAGCACGCCGGCCCGGCGACCGCCGATGTCGTGGTGCGCTACGCGCCGGACGAGCTGCGGCTCGAGATCCGGGACAACGGAACCGGCCGCGCAAACGGCCACGGGACCGGCCATGGGCTGGTCGGCATGCGCGAGCGGGTCGCGATGTTCGGCGGCGAGCTCGAGGCGGCGCGCCAGGCCGACGGCGGTTTCACCGTGCGCGCCCGCCTCCCCGTCGCATCGCTGTGATCCGCATCCTGCTCGCCGACGACCAGGCGCTCGTGCGCGGCGGCTTCCGCCTGATCCTCGACGCGGAGCCCGACATCGAGGTCGTCGCGGAGGCCGCGGACGGCGAAGAGGCGGTGGAGCGTGCAGCCGAGTCGCAGCCCGACCTCGCGCTGATGGACATCCGCATGCCGAACCTCGACGGTATCGAGGCGACGCGCCGCCTGCTCGAACGCGTTCCCAGCGCGCGCGTCTTGATCCTGACGACGTTCGACCTCGACGAGTACGTGGTCGATGCGTTTCGCGCGGGCGCGTCCGGCTTTCTGCTGAAGACGGCGCCGCCGCAACAGCTCGTCGCGGCGGTGCGCACCGTCGTCGAAGGCGATGCGTTGCTGACGCCGGCGAGCACGCGCCGCCTGATCGAGCAGGTCGCGCGGCCGCCGGTGAGCGCGCCGGCACTCGAGCGCCTCACGGCGCGGGAGCACGACGTCCTCCGGCTGCTGGCCCGCGGGCTCACGAACGCCGAGATCGCGAAGGAGCTCGTCGTCGAGCCCTCGACGATCAAGTCACATGTCGCCAGCGTGCTCTCGAAGCTCGCTCTCCGCGACCGCGTGCACGCGGTCGTCTTCGCGTACGAGAGCGGGCTCGTTCAGCCAGGCAGCTAGACACGGGCCGCTTGTGCGGTTTCGGTAGTGGGCTAGTTTGTTTGTAAGGCTTTGAGCGTTCCGCCGACCTCGGCGCTACGCTCGATCTATGCCTGACCGCTCCCGCAAGCGCCCCGCCGATGTGAACGAACTGGCAAAGCTCGTTACCGACTTGGCGACCGGCGATGCTGTCGAGCCGGACCTCGATGAGGGCAAGGACCCTGCGGCGGTCGCGCTCGGGCGCAAGGGCGGCTTGAAGGGCGGCAAGGCACGGGCGGCGAGCATGACGCCCGAGCAGCGGAGCGAGGCCGCGCGCAAAGCCGCCGCCGCCCGCTGGAAGTACTCCTAAATCGGCTCTACTGAGCCGTTTCGGGTGCTCGCCGATGCCCTCTCTATGCTTGCTCGCGCATGAAGTGCTTGCCCGAGCAGGAAACGGAGGAACGCCATGACTGAGAAGAACAGCGCCGCTCGCGAACTCTCGAAGCTCGGCGCGGCCAAAGGAGGCAAGGCCCGCGCGAATGTCCTGACGGCCGAGGAGCGGCGCGAGATCGCCCGCACCGCTAGCCGCGCGCGGTGGAAGAAAGCCGGTAAGACCGTGGCCGTCGTCGAGGACGTCGAGGATGACGCGGACGACTTCGCCGCCACGGTCAGCGTGGGCGAGACGCCTCACTCGCTTCTGCGCGGCACGCTCGCAATTGGAGACGTCTCCTTCGAGTGTCATGTCCTGAACGACCCGCAGCACAGCCGCGTCTTGACGGCTGGCGAGGTCGTGCGGGCAATCACCGGACGCACGTCGCGTCCCGGCAGCCTTAACCCGTATCTCGAACGCGTTCCTGGATCTCGACCCGATGCCATCCAGAGTCGGACGATTCACTTCAGGCTTCCGGGTCTGCCGACGCCCGCCATCGGCTACGAGGCAACGCTCCTTGTCGAGATCTGCGAGATGTACCTCGACGCGCGCGCGGCCGGCTCGCTGAAGCCGAGTCAGATGAAGATCGCGGCGATGGCAGAGATCATTGTGCGCGCCTGCGCGAAGGTCGGGATCATCGCGCTCGTCGACGAGGCGACCGGCTACGAGAAGATCCGCAAGAAGCAAGCGCTCCAGATCAAGCTCCAGGCGTTCATCGCAGACGACATGCAGGAGTGGGTGAAGGTTTTCCCGGACGAGTTCTGGTTCGAGCTTGCCCGGTTGGAAGGCGTGCGGTACTCGCCGCGCAGCCGTCCCCTCCGGTGGGGCAAGTACGTCATGGCCTTCGTCTACGACGCTATCGACGGCGACGTGGGTCAGGAGCTTCGTCGCATCAACCCTGACCCGCACTACAAGAAGAACCACCACCAGTGGCTGAAGCAGTACGGGAAGGAGGCCGTCCACCGACAAATCGGCAGCGCGGTCGCGATCATGAAGCTCTGCGACGACATGCCCGAGTTCCGCCGCAAGTTCGAGCGCGTGTTCTCCAAGCAACAGCAGCTGGTGATCGACGGCCTCGATTTCGAGTGGTGACGGCGTGCGCGCGAAATCGTCCAAAACGAGGCTCTGAGAGCGAGGCTTTCCCTCAGCAGAGCCAAAAAGTCCGTGCGCGCGAACTTCTTGACAATGCATGACCGCTCTAGCATAATGGTCAGTATGAATCGCATGGATAGCAAACGACGCGCTCAGATCGTCGCGTGTCTCGTAGAGGGCAACAGCATCCGTGCGACGTGCCGAATGACGGGCGCGAGCAAGACAACCGTCATGAAGCTGCTGTCCGACCTCGGGCTCGTCTGCTCCATCTATCTCGACCGCGCGATGCGTGATCTGCCGTGCGAGCGCATCCAGTGCGACGAGATCTGGTCGTTCGTCTACAGCAAGCAAAAGAACGTCCCCGCCGACAAGCACGACGAAGCAGGGGACGTATGGACGTGGGTCGCTATCGACGCCGATACGAAGCTCGTCCCTTCGTTCATGATCGGCACACGCGACATCGGCACCGCGAGCGCCTTCATGGACGACGTAGCGAAGCGCATGAAGCATCGCGTCCAACTGACGACCGACGGACACCGCCCCTACCTCCAGGCCGTGCGTGGCGCGTTCGGGCGCGGCGGCGTCGACTACGCGCAGCTGGTCAAGTACTACGGCACCGATTCGACCGCAAAGCCCGAGCGCCGCTACTCCCCCGCCGTATGCACCGGCATCGACCAGCGCCCGATTCTCGGCGACCCTGATCCCGACCACATCTCGACTAGCTACGTCGAGCGGCAGAACCTGACCATGCGGATGAGCATGCGCCGGTTCACGCGCCTGACGAACGGCTTCTCCAAGAAGATGGAGAACCACGCCGCCGCCATCGCGCTGCACTTCATGCACTACAACTTCGTGCGTGTCCACCAGACCCTGGGCACCACCCCGGCAGTAGCGGCGGGGATCGCAGAGAAGCCGTGGACCGTCGGCGATCTGGTCAAGCTCCTGACCGACGCCGAGAACGCCGTGCCGATGAAGCGCGGCCCCTACAAGAAGCACGCCGCCTAGCAACTCAGCCCCGCGATCCAAGACCGCCGCCCTTGGACCCAAATGAGGCGTGAGTAGTCGAACCCGACCGTCTCCGCGTGACGGTCGAAGCACGTCAGGCAAACGACCTCCTGCCGCTTGCCCATCACCGTCGCCCACACCTCGTCGGGCACGTCGAACCAGACCGCCAGATCGCCCTTTCGGAAGCAATCCATGCACGTCTGCTCTCGGAAGCGCGCGCCGACCTTGTAACGCAGGCGGCGAAGCGGTTTCATACGCCATCACCAACAGTCGACAAGGAGGTGACTTGTGACGACTTACGTCCACTCCGTGGCCGACCCGCAGATCTACCACTGGTGCCGGAACTGCGAAAAGTTCCCGACCCACATCGGTGGCTCGACGCAAACGCGGCCTGAAGGGAAGCTCTGCGACGAGTGCAAGGCGAAGGAGAAAAACGGCAACTGCACGGTGAACCCGTAGGCGTGACAGCGGGGAGGGCCAACCGGTTCTCCCCGCTCGCCTGGTCCGCGTCGGAGCAACCGGGCGAATAACTCGCCGCCCGGCTCGTAGCGCCGGTAGCCGCTAGCCGAGAGCCAGCAGCAAAGCAACAACCGCGACCGGAACGCCGTACTTCTTCGGGAGGAACCCGAACGCTACGAGCGCACCGGCTACAGCTGCAGCTTTGTTCCAGTCGTCGGACGAACCGAACGACGCTGTAGTCGTGCGTGCCATCACAAAAGCCTAGCCGGACCCCGCCCGTTTCCAGGGTGGACTTCAAACTGGCCCACCGCCGCGGTTTCGCGTTTACACAATTCGAACATTAGGAGTTGCAGGGAATGCCCCCCTAGCGGGTCTCTCGTAGTTGCAAGACCCACAAGCTCACTACGCCCAGAGGGAGACGCCCCATGCGGGAACGGGTTGCAATCGTGTTCATGACGCTCAACGTCATGGCGACGCTCGCTCTCGGCGGGGCTATCGCGTACGACTTCTCGCACAAGCACTCGTCGACGCAGCCCACAGCCGCGGTCGCCGGCCAGGTGTATCCGGCGGCGCCCAGCACCTCGGGCCCCGCGGCACCGGTCAGCGCCCCGACGTCCGGCAGCGCGCCCGCGCCGGTGAGCAGCGGCGGTACGGCACCCGCACCGGTCGCAAGCAGCAGCGGCGGCTCCGCGCCGGTCAGCCAGAGCGCCCCGACCGCGAACACGAGCGCGCCCGTGAAGACGAAGGGAAGCGCGACGGCCACGTCAGGCACGAAGGCGGGCTCGGGCTCGAATACGAGCACGACCGCGGCCGCGACGTCGACGACGGCGAGCGGCGGATCTTCGCCGGGCAAGGGCGGGACGATCACCGTCGGCGGCATCTACGACGAGACCGGCCCGATCGACGCGACGGTCGAGCGCGACACCGTGCGCGCGTACTTCAACCTCGTCAACTCGCAGGGCGGGGTCAACGGCTACAAGTTCCAGCTGGTCGACTGCGACTCGAAGTACGACCCGTCGGCGGCGCACCAGTGCGCGCAGAAGCTGATCAGCCAGGGCGTGCTCGCGATCGTCGGCTGGCTGTC
>Ga0157369_10001017_pt1 | contig 35331 bp, 37 predicted proteins | sample C25metaG_FD_113461 | JGI IMG/M metagenome (GOLD analysis project Ga0157369, IMG submission 113461) | Corn rhizosphere microbial communities from Kellogg Biological Station, Michigan, USA - C2-5 metaG | ecosystem: Host-associated > Plants > Roots > Rhizosphere > Soil | place: USA: Michigan... | reverse complement strand
CGTAAGGCATCTCCTGCAGGTCGTTCGGCAGGATGATGGCGGTCACCCGCCGCTCGCCGACCGCGGTCCGGATGGCCCGATCCACGAGATGGCGGACCTGGGCGGGTGAGGAGGCCTGCTGCACGAACGCGCCTGCTACATCCTTGAAGAGGCTGGCGAGATCGACCTCCTGTTGGTAATGACCTCCCATGGCTGTGCGCGCCTGCTGGCCGGCAATTGCGAGCACGGGCATGTGATCCAGCCGCGCGTCGTAGAGTCCCGTCACCAGATGCGCGGCACCGGGACCTGAGGTCGCGATGCAGACGCCGAGCTCGCCGGTGAACTTGGCGTAGGCCGAGGCCATGAATGCGGCCATTTCCTCGTGGCGAGCCTGGATGAAGCGAATCTTGCCGCCGGCGCGGTTGAGTGCACCAAACACCCCGTTGATGCCATCTCCCGGGTAGCCGAAGATCACTCGCACGCCCCACGCGTGCAGCCGCTCGACGAAGAAGTCACTGACCGTCTTGGCCATTTCGCAAACCTTCCACGGGACATGGACGCCCCGTACTCGGATGGACGTTGCGAGAAGAACACTTCGTCGGGAGTGATGTTCCGCCTGAGCCGCAAAGTCGCGGTGACGTCGCAGTCGTGGCCGCGGATCAGGCTGAGCTGTGGAGGCGTGGACGACGCCGCGTCGGGGGCGGGCCGAGGGTCAGCTTTGCAGCTCGGTGCGGCGCCGGTTGAGTGTCGCGAGCCACCCTTCGAGCTCCGTGCCGGGCATGGCCTTGGCGAGGAGCCAGCCTTGCGCGAGCTTGCAGCCGTACTGGCGCAGGAGCCGCCAGTCCTGCAGACACTCGACACCCTCGGCCACGGTCTCGATGCCGAGCTGACTCGCCATCTCCAGTGCGGAGCGCAGGATGACCTGCAGGCTGTCGCGCTCATGGGCGCCATGGACGAACGTGCGATCTATCTTGAGCTCGGTGAAGGGAATGCGGGCGAGCTGCTGCATGGAGGAGAAGCCGGTGCCGTAGTCATCGAGCGAGAGACGAAAGCCCCGCAGCCGCAGCCGGGTCAGCACTCCGAGGGCGATGGCGAGGTCCCGCAGGAGCGAGGTTTCGGTGACCTCGAGCACGATCTGATCGGCACGCAGCCCATGCTCCTGCTGCAGATCCGAGATCTCCTGCACGAGCTCGCCGCGCTCGAGAAGGACGGGTGACAGGTTGATTGCGATCGACAGGTCGAGGCCGTGGTGATTCCAGAGCGCCGTCTGCCTCATGGCGGCATCCATGACGTGCAGCGTGAGCTCACGGATGAGACCGTGTTGCTCTGCAACGGGGATGAAGGCATCGGGCGCGATCCACCCGAGCTTCGAATCGTGCCACCGGGCCAGCGCCTCGACGCCACGCACCCGGCCGGTATCGATCTCCACCTGCGGATGGTAGTGAACCGCGATGTCGCCACGGGTAAGGGCGGCCCGCAGCGATTGCGGATCGACTGCCTGCACCTGCGCGGGACTCTTGTTGTGAACGGCGGAGTGGAGCTTGTTCTGCAGCAGCGCACCGAGGCTCGCGAGGGTGAGCGGCTTCTGCAGCGCCCCGACGATGCGCAGACCCAACGCCGTGCCCATGTCCTGCACGGAATTGATGAGCGCGCGCTCGCGCGAGGAAGCGAGGACGATCGGGGCGCGCATGCCCCGTCCGCCAAGGGCGGAGAGGAGCTCCGGTCCGTCCATCATCGGCATCTCGAGGTCGACGATGAGCAGCTCGGGCGGAACGGTCAGCTTATCGAGCAGCGCCAGGGCCTCGCGGCCATTGCCGGCCTCGAGCACTTTTCCGATCCGCAGCTCCCGGCATACGGCCGCGCCGATGCCACGCTGCACGCCGCTATCGTCGACGATCAGCACGGAATCGATGGTCTGCAGCCCGTTGCTCGAGGACATGTATTCGTCACCTGCGTCGCCCCACCTGGTTCGAGATTGGCTTCCCATTGGCTAGCGCCACACCTCGGAGCGACAATGCGCAATCATCGGTTTATCGACGGGACGCGGGCGGGACTTGAGTCGCAAGACCGGACTGCAAGTGAGAGACGTGTCACGTCCGGGGTGTTCCAGCGCCGGCGCAGGTCGGGGGCTCGTGGAACGATCACTTTGGCGGCGCGTAGAGACATAATCCGGACGCGGCGATTGGAGCTGCGCGTGCGGCGATCGCTTGCCACGGGAGATTCCGTATGAGTGAGCTCGTCATCGCCTGGCCGGCGCTTTCCTACCCCGCCTGGCGCGATACCGCCACGACCCTGCAGCTGTGGACGCAGATCGTCGGCAAGGTGAGGCTCGCGCTCACTCCCTGGCTCAACCACAGCTGGCAGGTGCCGCTCTACGTGACGGCGCGCGGACTCGGCACCTCGCCGATCCCACTCGGGAGCGAGATCTTCGAGATGGAGCTCGACTTCATCGCGCACCGGCTCATCACCCGCTCGAGCTCGGGCGCCGAACGGACCCTGCCGCTCGAGCCGCAGACGGTCAGTGACTTTTACCGGCGGGTCCTCGAGCTCCTGAGCGGCATGGGCATCGACGTGCGCATCGTCGAGACGCCGAACGAGATCGCGGACGCAATTCCATTCTCGCGCGATCACATCCACGCCTCCTATGACGCGAGCGCGGCACACGCGTTCTGGCGCGTGCTCATTCAGGCAGATCGCATCTTCAAGCTCTTCCGCAGCAGCTTCCTCGGCAAGGCGAGCCCGGTGCACTTCTTCTGGGGGAGTTTCGATCTTGCGGTGACGCGCTTCTCCGGCCGGCCGGCGCCGCCTCATCCGGGAGGTATTCCGAGTCTACCCGATGCCGTTGCGCGCGAAGCCTATTCCCATGAGGTGAGCAGCGCCGGCTTCTGGCCCGGCAACGATGTTTTCCCGCAGGCCGCTTTCTATTCCTACGCCTATCCGGAGCCCGTCGGCTTTCGCGACGCCCGGCTCCCGCCTGGCGCCTACTTCGAGAGATCGCTCGGGGAGTTCATCCTGCCGTACGAATCCGTCCGCGCCGCCGCGGATCCTGATGCTCTGCTGCTCGATTTCCTCTCCGGCACCTACGAAGCGGCGGCGCAAGCAGGCCGTTGGGATCGAGCTGCGCTCGAGTGTCCGTTGGGTGCACCGGGACGGGTGCGGGAGCTTTGAAATGAACGAGTACGAGCCGGATGGTGCTGACTCGGTGAGCGAGACGCACCGTTACTTTCCCGAGTGGGCAGATCGTCCGATTGGGCCTGATACTCAGCACGAGGCGGATCACAACTCCTACCTCGCGGGCGGCTATGCCGATGAGTTCGGCTATGGCACTCCTGCCGGCCGGCCGCCGGCGATCGCGCCGCTCGATGGCGACCCGGAGCGCTCGCGGCTCTGGGGCGAGCAGATCGGTGCGCTGCATCCGGGCTATCCGCAATGCCCGAAGCCGGCTGACCGCCTGCTCGAGCCGAACGCCGCCACTGCGCTGGCGCAGAAGCAGGACATCGAGGAGCTTCGCAGGAGTTTTGCGGCGCAGGCGCTTCGGGCGCAGGCGATTGCAAGGATGGGGTTTCGAATCATCCGGGTCGGGGCGCGCGATCGCGCGGTACTCAGCCATCCCGCGTTACGCTTCGGTGTGATTTCCTTCCTGGCGGAGCGCCTGATCCGCCGCCGGCATCTGAACGACGTCCTCTAGATCGGCCGGGTGGAAATTCTGCGGCGGAGTTCCTGGTATCTGCCCGGGGCAGGGCGTAATCAGGTCGCATGCGCAGAATCTTCGCCGGTACCGGTACTTTCGCCGCAGGTACGATCGCCTGGTCCATCGGACACCGTGTCGGGCTCGGCACCGCCATGATCCTGAGCGCCATCGCCAGCGGCTTCGGCTTCTATTGGGGGCGCAGGCTCTTCGATGAGTGGCTGGGCTAGCCTCAGCCGCGTCCTACGTAGGGCATCTTCGTCGCCATCACGGTCATGAACAACACGTTGGCTGTGAGCGGCAGACCGGCCATGTACAGGACCGCATCGGCCACGTACCTGACATCGAACTGCGGCTCCGGCCGCAGTGAGCCGTCGGCCTGCAAGGTGCCCTGACTCATCGACGACGTCAGCTCCGTCGCGGTGTTGCCGATATCTATCTGACCGCAGGCGATGTCGTAGGGCCGGCCTTCCAGAGAGGTAGCCCTGGTCAGGCCCGTGACGGCGTGTTTCGAGGCCGTATAGGCGATCATATGCGGACGCGGTACCGTCGCCGAGATCGAGCCATTGTTGATGATGCGTCCGCCCCTCGGCATTTGCTTCTTCATCAGTCGGAAAGCGGCCCGGGTACAGAGGAATGACCCGGTGAGGTTGGTGTCGATCACCGACTGCCACGAGGCGAGCAGAGTATCCTCGAGCGGCGCCGGGCGCGAGGCCGTACCCGCGTTGTTGAAGAGAAGATCGAGCCGGCCGAGCTCGCTCTCGATGCGGGCGAAGAGTGCCTCCACCGAGGCTTCGTCCGATACGTCGCATCGCACCGGGATGCAGCGCGAGCCACCCCTTCTGGCGGCCTCCTCGAGGGGCGCCTGACGGCGGCCGGCCATGACCACGGTCCAGTGAGCTCCGGCGAGGGCGATCGCGACCGACTGCCCGATGCCGGAGGCTGCGCCCGTCACGAGGGCCACCCGATTCATTGCCGACTGTGCCGAGGACATGGCTCAGGTATAGCATCCGTGCGGAGCACTGAAAACCTCTATCGCACTCACCGGAGTCTCCATGGGTCGCCTGCGCCGCGGCTTGGCCTGCCTCATCACCACGATGGCGTGCTGGTCCGTCTGCATGGCGCGGGATGGGACTTCTGCGCGACCACCCGAGCAGTGGAATTGCGGCCGCGATGGCCGGCCAGCGCTGCAGATCCTCGGCTCTGGCGCTCCTCTCGATGCCGGTGGGCGCGCCTCGGCGTCGTATCTCATCTGGCTCGATTCCCGTCCGAGGCTACTCATCGATGTTGGCGCCGGGGCAGCCGTCAACTTTGCCCGCGCTGGCGCGGACGTTCGTGATCTCGATGCGGTGTTGATCAGCCATATCCATCCTGATCATGTCTCGGATCTGCCCGCGCTTCTCTGGAGTGCCGATGTCGTGGAGCGCTCGCGACCTCTCCTCGTCGCCGGTCCGCAGGGACGAGGTGAATTTCCAGCCATCGCCCAATATCTCGAGCGGCTGTTCGGTCCCCAGGGCGCGTATCCCTTCATGAAGGATATCCTGGCGCGCAGCTCGGCCTTCCACCTGCGGATCATGCCGATTGCGGTGAGTCGCTTCGAGGCGATTCCGCTGACCACCCTGGACGCCGTCAGAATTTCCGCCTTTCCGGTGGAGCACGGCCAGGCGCCGACGGTGGCCTACCGGCTGGATGGCGCGGGCTTCAGCATCGTGTTCGCTGCCGATCAGACAGGTGCCACACCCGGATTCGCGGCGTTTGCATCCAACGCAGACTTGCTCGTCCTACATACCGCCCTCAGCCCGCACGCCGTCAAGTTTGCAGGCGTGATAGGCCTGCCTCAGAACCTCGGCAAGCTCGCGGCCAGAGCGCATGCCAAGAGTGTGGTTCTCGCCCACCTCATGGATTTCCCCCCTGACGATCCGCGTGAGGCATCTTTCTCGCTCCACAGTCCGACGGCACTCGAGGCATCGATCGAGTCGGTATTCCGCGGCCGGGTCACGCTCGCTGCAGACGGCGAGTGCCTCGCGCTTGGGCATCCGCGCCGGTTGCGCCAGCCAGACGGCTGAGGCTCCTCAGGCGTGCCGCAGGCAATTGCTCATGAAGCTTTTGCGCCGGCCGCCGCTCAGGCCTTTGACCTTGGCCTGCGCGTTGCAGCCCCTCATCCGCTGCTGTTGCCTGTTGATCATGTGCTTGCCTGAGAGGCACGCCCGCATGAACGCCTGACGGCTGCTGCCCATCAGGTGCTTGGCACTCGCATCCATATTGCACTGCTTCATGCGCATCTGTTGGGGCGTCTGCGCGCTCGTGACCGCCGTGCCGAGTGCGAGCAGCGCGGCCACGGCCAGGACGGGGATGTGTCGGTATTTCACGGAGACCTCCGGCGGCTGCAACGACGCTTCATAGATTGCGCGGGCGGCGGGCAAACAGCAGGTGGTAGACCACCAGGAAGACGATCGCGCCCACCACGGCGACGCCCAGGCTGTAAAAGTTGAATCCGGTCACCCCGGGCATGCCGAACTCGCGGAACAGCCAGCCGCCCACCACGGCGCCGACGATGCCGAGCAGGATGTCGAGGAGAAATCCTTCGCCCGCCTTGTTGACGATCTTGCTGGCGATGAATCCGGCGATGAGCCCGAGAATGATCCACGCGACGAAAGACATGAGACCTCCAGTTGCCGCAGTTTGGTAGGCGGCGCAGTGGCCCTGACGGAAGGGGACGGATATATAACACGGATCGCCGCCCGCGGTCCGGCCAACCCGGATCGCAGAGCGGTCCGCCGGCAGGACAACGAGGGTTGCCGCAGGGCTCGGCCTTCAGCTTGGCATGGGAGAGCGGCCGGGAGGCCGGTTCAGTGGCCCAAATGAGCCCGCTGCGCTGCGAGTCGGCGGAGGGTCAGCGGACAAACCTTTGTGGCGTGGGCTGCACCCGATGCGTGCTGCGCCAGCGAGGGGCTACCGGGTGGCAGTAGGACGTCGGTGGCAAACGCCGCCGATACCGCGAGACTGGAGACGAGGAGAATGCCGAGGACGTGGCGCTTGCGGCCGGTCAGAGGTTGGTTGAGAAGCGCGATCCGCCGTGTCAGCGGATGAGCCGAGCGCCAGTGGCAGGCGAGCTCCGCCGTCATCCACGAGCTGCGTGGGATCTGGGTCTTGACCAGAGCCGCGACATATCGGCGGCGGGCGGGCGCTCCCGCCGAGACGATTACCGAGGCGTCGCAGGCCAGGTCCTGATCGAACCGCAACGAGCTCGCCGCCCAATACATCAACGGGTTGAACCAGAAGGCACAGAGGCAGGCAGCGCTCAGTGCGTTGGCCAACGGATCGCCGCGCCGCACGTGGGCGAGCTCGTGTGCCAGCACCAGATCCCGCTCCTCGGGGCTGTAGCGCAGGTCGAAGTCCAGCGGCAGTACGATGCGGGGGGGCAGGGCGCCGACCAACATCGGCTCCTGCGCGGCGGCGCTCCGCCAAGTGCCGTCCGGGTGCAGTGCGAGGCGGCCGAGCGAGCGTACGAACTCCCGCTGCCGATGGATGCTGAGCGCCAACATCGCGATCCCGCCCGCCGCCCATACGAGTATCGCGCCCACTGCGAGGCCGGCCGGCTGATGGGCGAGACTGAGGGCTGCGAGCAGATCCGACCACAGCCGCGCGAGCGGGCCCGGTACCACCGTGAGTCCTCCCGCCCGCGGCATCGCGGAGTACGGCAACCACAGCACGGTCGCGCTGATCGGCACGGCGAGCCAGACCCAATACGCAGCCCGAGCGCCCACGACGCGGCGCAGCGGCGTACGCACCAGCCCCACGAAGAGCACCGCGAGACTCATCGCCAGGGTGAGTCGCGCGAGGTTGGATAGAGCGAGACTACTCACCCTCGAGATCCCGCAGGAGGTCCCGCAGCTCGCGGATATCCCGCTTGGAGAGCTTGCGCTCGCGGCTGAAATGCGCGACGAGAGGGGCGACGCGCCCGCCGAACAGGCGATTGAGGAAGCTCTCGCTCTCCTTCGACAGCCACTGCTTGCGCGCAAGCAACGGCGAGTAGATGAACCGCCGGCCGTTTTTCTCGGCGCGGATGGCCCCCTTCTGCAGCAGGCGGCTGAGCAGCGTCTTGATGGTCGACTCCTGCCAATTGCGCTGCTCTCCGAGCGCCGCGGTCACGTCCTCTGCTGTCGCAGAGCCACGCTCCCACAGCACGGCGAGAACGACGGACTCCGCCTCGCTGATCGACTCGGGTGCCTTCATCGATACGGCCTCACTGCATGCCGGTGGGCACTTTGGCGATGCGGGTCTGATCCGTTATCCAGTTCACTTCCCACGTCTTTCCCCCATCATCGGAGAAGGATTGCTCGAAATGCGGCGTGTCCGTGTTGACGCGCGACCACTCGAACCGCTCGAAGACATAGCGGCCATTATAGGTGTCCCAGCAGTAGAAGTATCCTATCCCATTCTTGAACTCACCGACGTTGGGCGGGCCGCCGATCTGCCCTATCCTGGGCGTCGACCAGTAGAGGCTCCACTGACCGCTCTGTGGGTTGTATACGCGCAACGTCAGGCCCTGGATGGCGCCGTTCGAGCCTTTCACGTTGAATTCCTCGATCTCCGCGCCGCCGCCCCACAGCGAGCGCGTCCGCGTCGTCCCGTCGTACTCCACCCAGTCGTGGGCGCCCGAGAGCGGATGCAGCAGCTTCTTCAGGTGGATGTGCCAGTAACCCAGCTCGAAGTCGAAGTCATGACTGCCATCGTGGGCAGCGGCAGAGGCGCCGGCCGTGGGGTTCGTCGCGGCGGCGGCCTGCACGCAGCAACCGGCCATGAAAAGAGAGCCCAGGACCAGGGCCGCCCAGGTGAGCTTCGGCGTCGGCATTGCATCCCCCGATTCGACTACGCGTGTAAACAGTTACAGATTACACGCGTAGACGGAGATGTCAAGGCGCATCGTCGAGCGACCGGCGCCGTTGCGCCAGGAAGCTCTTTTCGGCGGCGTTGGCGCTGTGCGCGATCGCGGCGTCATACTCCCGCTTCGCCTCGACGTTGCGGCCGAGGCGGCGCAACAGGTCGGCCCGCACGGCGTGGAAGAGGTAGTAGTCATCGAGGTCGAGTTGATCTACCGCGGCGAGCGCCTGATATGGCCCGTCCACCTCGGCTACGGCTACGGCGCGATTGAGCGTCGCTATCGGGCTCGGTGCGAGTGCCACGAGCTGATCATACAACTCGAGGACCTGCCGCCAGTCGGTCTCGCCGATGTTGGCCGCATCGCTGTGCACCGCATTGATGGCCGCCTGAATCTGATAAGGTCCGGGCCGGTTGCGTGCGATGCATAGACGAACCAGCGCCTGTCCCTCGTCGATGAGGGGGCGATTCCACAGCGCGCGATCCTGGTCGGCGAGGAGGACCAACTCGCCGTCGGCTGTGAGACGAGCCGCCCGCCGCGAATCGGTGAGGAGCATGAGGGCGAGGAGGCCGAGTACCTCGGGCTCTTCCGGCATGAGCTCCCGCAGCAATCGACCGAGCCGGATCGCCTCCGCGCAGAGGTCTTCGCGGAACAGCCGCTCGCCGGAGCTCGCGGCGTAGCCCTCATTGAAAATGAGATAGATCACCGCGAGCGCCGAGCGCAGGCGATCCGGCAGGTCCGCCGCCTCCGGAACCCGGTAGGGAATGCCGGCATCGCGGATCTTGGCTTTTGCCCGCACCAGCCGTTGCGCCATGGTCGCTTCCGGAAGCAGGAAGGCGTGCGCCACTTCCGCCGTGGTCAGTCCGCCGATGAGGCGCAGCGTAAGGGCCACCTGGGCGCCCGTCCCGAGCGCAGGGTGGCAGCAGGTAAAAATGAGTCGCAGTCGATCATCGGCCACAGCCGCTTCCTCCTCAGGCTCGCCTGGTGCGAGCATCTCTGCAGCCTGCCGGTGCCGGTAATCGCGGGAACCCTCCCGGCGCAGGCGGTCGATCGCGCGATTGCGGGCGGTCGTGATGATCCATCCCGCCGGGCTCGGGGGCAGCCCGGTGGTTGGCCATCGCTGCACGGCCTCGGTGAAGGCGTCCTGGACGGCCTCCTCGGCCATGTCGATGTCGCCGAAGGCCCGGATCAGGACCGCTACCGCACGACCATGCGCCTCACGGAAGACGCGCTCGATCTCGGCAACGTGCAGGTCGTGCATTCTCAGTCAGCACCCTCGTAGAAGGGCCGGACCTCGATCGGCAAGGTGGTTGCCCGAGCCAACCTGCGGCCCCACTCCAGCGCGGAATCCAGGTCGGCTGCGCGGATGATCGTAAAGCCCCCGAGGTGCTCCTTGGTATCGATGAAGGGACCATCGGTGGTCAGGAACTCACGGTCCTTCAGGCGCACCACGGTGGCCGTGGCGGGGGGATGCAGCCCACCGCTGAAGACCCAGGCGCCGGCTGTCTTCATCTCCTGACGGACTGCGCTCACGTTGCGCATGATACCTTCGAGGACGGCGGGTTCCGGCGTGCGGTCGCTGGGCTGATAGACGCTGAGCAGATACTGTTTCACGGGGTGCTCCTTCTGCACTCACGCCGGCGAGGTTGCCGGCATTTCACCCCCAAAACGAAAGGCGCGCACGCAGATCGACATCGCCGGCGGGTTTTTCGATGGACCGGGCAGTCGGGACGCTTCCGGGATAGGCTAGGCCACGGTAAGGCGCCGTCAAAGTGATGGCCGGATGATGGCCGGATGATGGCCAGATGACGGGAGGACCGGCTATGAGGATCGTGAGAACAGCGCCCGTGGCCCTGGGCACGCTGCTGGCCCTCGTTTCAGGGTGCAACACCCTGCGGCCCCTGCAGCCGCCGCCGGGTGCCGTCAATATCTCCGCCGTGGTGCAGCAGATACAGGAGGCCATCGATCCTTTCTGGGACTCGGAGAAAAACGGGCTTCCCGGTCTCTCGAGCGTCAGGATTGCCTTGCAGACGGTGCACGACAACAGAGTGGGCGGCGAGGCGGACTATCTGATCGTCGCCCTGCGCGGCTACTACGACAAAGCGATGACACAGGAGGTGGACCTCACCCTCGTGCCGCAGCCGCCGCCGAAGAATCGCGCCCATTTCCAGCCGCCAAACCTCGCGCAGTCCCTGACCGACGCCATTGCCGCGGCACAGAAGCAGATCAAGGCCACTTACCGGAACGGCGATCACGTATTGAATACGCAGGAGATCGACGTGGAGCTGCAATTTACGGTCGTATGGAGCGTGGGCGGTGGGGTAGGCCAGTGGCGAATCTCGCCCGTGGCACTGTCCGCAAGCGATGATTATTCCCGCAGCACCACCGATACCATCACGGTGGCATTCACCGCGCCAACCGGTTAGAGCAGGGATGGCGGCGCGGCGCCGCCGGCCGACGCTGCGGCAGCGGCCCGATCGATCTTGTTGGCAAGCTGCACGATGGAGTGGTCGGCAAGCGGATTCCAGCCGTAAAAGAGGCTGTAGCGTACGCTGCGGATGGCAGGATGATGCGCCGGCGGCTGGTAGATCAGATTGAGGAGGGATCGAACCAGAGCCAGGATCTCGCCGCGCTCGTAGACACGATCGATGAAGAGATTGCGTTTGTTCTCGTCGCGAAGCGCGCGCGGTACGCTGAAGTAGCCTGTCACCGGGGACGGGTCGAAAGCATAGACGGCCTCGACGCGCGGCACCCCATCCTCCAGCGGCAGCGCGTAAGCGAATTGCTGGGCGAGTCCCCCACCCAGGGAATGCCCCGTGGAGTAGAGCAGCGGACGCGCGTTCCCCGGAAACCTGCGCCTGTACTCCGCACAGAATGGCCCGACGAATGTGCGCACGACCTGTGTGTACTCGTCCCGGGGATCGGGAATGAACCATCGCAGATTCGAGAGCCAGTCCTTCTCGTTGTCCAACACGGTTCCGCCGAATGACACCGCGACGGCGGAGTGCGACGGGTTCTCCCACACCTCGACGCGCAGGTGGGCGTCGTCGATCCGTCGCCAGATGGCGGGCGAGCCGAATGGCGACCAGGGGGTCCAACCCGCCGCTGCCAGAATGGCAACCGGGTCGCGCGGCGCGAGCGGTGTTCCATCAGGTGCGGCCCGGGCACGGCTCTCATGGACCGCTCTTGCCGCACGTTTGCGCGCTGCGGGCGTCGCGCTGTATGCGGCCAGGCTCAACCAGGCAAACGCCCGGTGGCTGGCAGCATAGGGCGCGATGGGTAGGGGTGCGCTCAGGAAGCGCTCGCCGGGAGGACGGACCACGACTTCGGCAGGGCTCTGTCCCAACGCACGCAGAATGGGTATCTTGGAGAGCAACGATGAGGCGCCTCGGGCGACCGTGGTCATATGCAAAAGCCGGCAGAGGTTATTGTGGCGGCTTCGTCTGCGAAGGCAACCTCAATCACGAGCCGCGGCGCTCTGGCGGCTGCGTGCCTGCGCCGATGAGACCCCCCATCCCCGGCGCCGTCCTGCGGCGCGTACCATGTTAGACTCAAAAGCAGAATCGGCACGCCGAAGTGCATGGGGAGAACGTTCGATGAAGATCTTTCGAGGCTTCGCTGCAGTGTTGCCGCTGCTCCTCGTGTGCTCGCCCTCGTTCGCACAGCGCGCGACCTATCAGCTGAAGCCGACGCCAAAGACCGTGACGTGGGGGAACTACTCCGCGACAGCCACCCCGGTGCTGCGCATTCATTCCGGTGACACGGTGGAGATTCAAACGCTGCTCACCTCGAGCCCCACGCGCCTCGCGGCGGCGGGTGTTCCGGCAAATCAGATCGAGCAGTCCCTGCGCGATATCTTCGACCAGGTGAAGGATCGCGGGCCCGGCGGGCACATCCTCACGGGGCCGGTCTACGTCGAGGGGGCGGAGCCCGGCGATGTGCTGGAGGTCCACATCGAGGCCATCAAGCTCGCGATTCCCTATGCCTACAACGGATTCTCGCCGGGCCGGGGATTCCTGCCCGATGACTACCCGTACGGACGGATCAAGATCATTCCGCTCGACGCCGAGCACATGGTTGCGCATTTCGCCCCTGGGATCACCATTCCGCTGCATCCCTTCTTCGGCAGCGTGGGTGATGCTCCTCCCGAAGCCGCCGGACGCGTGAGCAGCGGACCACCGTGGATGCATGCCGGGAATCTCGACAACAAGTGGCTCGTTGCAGGCACGACGCTCTACATCCCGGTAAATGCTGCGGGCGCGCTCTTCTGGGCCGGCGATGGCCATGCGGGCCAAGGCGATGGCGAGGTCGACATCACCGCGATGGAGACTTCGCTCATCGGCACCTTCCAACTGATCGATCGCAAGGACATGCATCTGCTCTGGCCGCGTGCGGAGACGCCGGACTACTACATCGCCATGGGAATCAACGCAGATCTCGAGAAGGCGACGGAAATGGCGGTACACCAGATGATCGATTTCCTGATGCACGAGAAGCACCTCTCCCGCGATGACGCCTACATGCTTGCGAGCGTCGCTGGAGATCTTCACATCAGTGAGGTCGTCGATGGGAACGACGTGGTCAGCATGATGTTGCCGAAGGCGATCTTCGGCCCGAAGAAGGCCAGGTAGTGACTGTCCCTGGGCGTTGAGCGCCGCCGGCGCTCGGGCCACGTGCCTCGCCGCTGCGTCAGTGGCTGCGGTAGATCACGCCGCCTTTCATCACGAACTGCACGTGCTCTATGGCCGTGATGTCCCGGGTGGGATTGCCCTGCACGGCGATGATGTCGGCATCGAGTCCCGGCCGCAGCTGACCGAAATGGTCCTGCTGGCGCAGGATCTTCGCGTCCACCGCGGTGGCGGCGAGAAGCGCGCGGGCGGGCGACATGCCGTCGCGCACCATCAATTCGACCTCCTTGTAATTGGTGCCGTGCGCGAATACACCGACGTCACTGCCGCAACCGATAATGACGCCAGCCTGCATCGCGAGCTTGAACGCCTTCTGCGAAGCAAGCATTTCCTCCGTCGGAGGATCGCCCGGCTTCCAGTTCTGGAAGTACTCCGCAGAGGCGACCACGGCTTCGAGCGTCGGCAGGTAGGCGACGTGGTGCTTCGCCATCATCTCGAACACCTCGCGCGTGCCGTTGAAGCCGTGCTCGATGGTATCCACGCCCGCGACGATGGAACGGCGCATGCCCTCCGGCGTGGTCGAGTGAACCGACACCGGCAGATCCAGTGAGTGCGCGGCCGCCACACCTGCGTTCAGTTCCTCCTGGGTGAAAGTCGGCACCGAGCCGTGGCTCTTGCCACAGTGATAGTCGGCATAAATCTTGATCCAGTCGGCACCGTGGCCGGCCTGGTCACGCACCGCCGCGATCATCTCGGGCACGCCTGCGACCGGAATGCCGCCTTGAGGCAGCGCGATATCCTCGCGAAAACCCAGGGGGCCCGGGCCGTAGCAATCCTTGGCGACGGTGGCGCGAGTGGCGACGAAGAGGTGCGGGCCGGGGATCAGTCCATTGTCAATCGCGCGCTGGACGTCCACGTCGGAATAGCCCGCACCCTCGGTGCCGAGGTCACGCAGCGCAGTGAAACCGGCCATCAGCGTCTCGCGCACGTGATTGACCGCCTCGATGGTGCGGTAGGCCAGCGGTTCCTTCAGCACCTGGTCGTTCCACAGCGTTTCGTTGTACGGGTGTAGGAAGATGTGCGAATGCGCATCGATCATGCCAGGCATCAGCGTGGTGCCCGGCATCTCTATCACGCGCGCATCGACGGGAGCCCTGACCTGATCGGCAGGGCCGATCGCGGCGATCCTGTCACCCTGCACGAGCACGGCCCACCCGGCGTGAGTCTGCTCGCTGCGTGCATCGAAGACGCGATCGGCCTTCAGCAGGTAACTCGTGGTGGGCGCGGCGGGTTTCTCGGCCGCTCCGGCGCTGAGCGTGAGCAGCGAGGCACACAGGGCGAGCAGAAGGTTGCGCAACGACATGTGAACCTGCCGTGTGGAATGAGGTTGGGAGGTTACCGATCAAGGATAGGCGAGCGGAATCCCGGTTTGCAACCGGCGCCCCGTGCCAGATATGTCCATCTCGAGAGCGTAGCTCGAGCGAGGTCAGGAGCTAGCTCCGTGCGGCATGGCACTCGCCCGATGCTGTAATTCCGTCGTCGGTGCGCTATCTTGCGAGTGACACGAAATATGAGGAGTGTCGATGAGACCGACTTGCCGCTGGTTGCCCGCCGTGCTCGCCGGGATCACGACTGCCTCGGCCGCCGGCACACCGATCGCAGGTTTCCCCCCGAAGCTGTCCACCGCCGATCTGGTGCTGCGCGATGCCGCGATCGTGACACTCGATCCGCTGCAGCCGCGAGCGCAGGCGATGGCCGTGCGCGACGGTAGGGTTCTCGCGCTCGGCAGCGACGATGCCATCGCTCACTACATCGGGCCGGGAACTCGAGTGCTGGACCTGCACGGCGCGTTCGTGGCTCCGGGCTTCATCGAGGGGCACGGGCATCTCATGCAGACCGGCGAATCGCTGATGGAGCTGAATGTCGGCAAGGCGCCGAACTGGGATGCAATCGTGGCGCAGGTGAAGGCTGCCGTCGCCAAAGCGAAGCCGGGCGAATGGATCGTGGGCCAGGGTTGGCAGCAGACGAAGTGGAACGAGGTGCCGCGACCCAATGTCGACGGGTTGCCGCTGCCGAGCAGTCTGAATGCCGTCTCGCCCGACAACCCGGTGATGCTGTCGCACGCCAGCGGTCATGCGATCTACGTCAACGCCGCCGCGCTGCGCGCCGCGGGCATCACGGCCAAAACGCCCGATCCGATCGGCGGCAGCATCGTGCACAGCGCCCGCGGCGAGCCGATCGGTGTGCTGCTCGACACCGCGGGCGATCCGGTGTTCGCGGCGTACGAGAAGTATCTCGCGAGCCTGCCGCCGAAAGAGCGCGAGGCGCGCAGTGAGCGTGCGCTGAATCTCGCCGTCCAGAATGAGGTCAGCAAAGGCATCACGACATTCGTCGACATGGGCGAGCGCTTCGAGACGGTCGACTGGCTGAAACGACAGGCGGCGAGGTTGTCGCTGCGGCTCTACGTCAACATCAACGATGAGCCGGTCGCCGCGCTGCGGCAGCACCTGGCTGAATATCGAACCGTCGGCTTCGCCGACGATCACTTCACCGTACGCGGTGTCGGTGAAATTCTGTCCGATGGCGCTCTCGGCACGCGTAGCGCCTGGTTGCTGAGGCCCTACAGCGATGCGCCGGATGTCGTGGGCAAGAACGTGGTGCCGATGAGCAAAATCGCGCAAATCGCCGAGATCTCAGCGCGCGATGGCTTTCAGCTCTCGGTGCATGCGATCGGCGACCGCGCCAACCGCGAGACGCTCGATCTCTTTCAGAGGATCTTCAAGGAGGATCCGGCGGCGCACGCGCTGCGCTGGCGGATCGAGCACGCGCAACATCTCGCGCCTGCCGACATCCCGCGCTTTGCACAACTCGGCGTGATCGCATCGATGCAATCGATCCATACCTGCTCCGATGTGCCGATGGTGGTGCCGCGCCTGGGGGAGGAGCGGGCGAAGGGGGGCGCCTACGTATGGCACTCGCTGATCAGGAGCGGTGCGATCGTGCTGGACGGCACCGACACACCGGTCGAGGACACCAATCCCATCCCGACCTTTTACTGCGGTGTCACGCGTGCCTATGGCCCCGACAGGACATTCTTCCCCGGCGAGGTGAAAACACGCATGGAGGAGCTGCGCTCCTACACCTGGGACAATGCGTATGCGATCTTCGAGGAGCGCGAGCTCGGCTCGCTGTCGCCGGGCAAGCGGGCCGATGTGGTGGTGATTTCCGGGAACCTGCTCACGCTGCCTGCGCAGGACATCCTGCGTACCCGCGTGCTGTACACGATCGTCGGCGGCAGGGTCGTTTACGAGCGGCCGGGCGCGACGAGCTGGCGCGGCGGGCAATTGTTCGAGGCGATGCCCGAATTCAATCACACGCAGTGATCCGGGCGGGTCGGCTGAAGCGCTGCGGCAAGCCTTGGGGTCAAGCGCGTGGACGCTCGCTAAATCCGACGAACCGTGCGCGCATCGCGCCGTGGGCACCATTGGCTGCCTTGCCATGGGCTTAAGCTACGAGGCATCGGGCACCGATCGTGCCCATGGGCGCCGAAGGGGGGCTCCCGGCCGCCGGCACCGTCGTCAGATTCCTTACGGCGAGACGGAGAAGCGATGAAAATTCCGAGGGGCATCCTAGCGGGCGCAATCGTCATGACGATCGTCGGTTTCACGGCAACGACGGCATTCTCGGAAACGACCTCATTCGGGCAGCTCGGCCGCGGCGATCGCTATTCGGGCGTGCCGTGGGCTACGCGCTCCCCGGTGCTCGCCCAGCACGGCATCGTCGCGTGTGAGCAGCCCCTGGCCGCCGAGGCGGCAGTGGAGATTCTCAAGAAGGGCGGCAGCGCGGTGGATGCCGCAATCGCCGCCAACTCGATGATCGGGCTCATGCAACCGGTGCTGAACGGCATCGGCGGCGATCTATTTGCCATCGTCTACGACCCCAAGACACACAAGCTCTACGGCTATAACGCCTCCGGCTGGTCGGCGAAGGGCCGTGATCTTGCACGGATGACCGCCGAGGTCGAAGCCGCCTACCGGAAAGCCGGCATGAAGCCGGTGGCGCACATCCCACCGATCGGCACGCTGCCGATCACGGTGCCGGGTACCGTGGACGGATGGTTCGCGCTGCACGGGAAATTCGGCAAGCTCCCCATGAGCGAAGATCTCGCGCCGGCGATCGGCTTTGCCACGAATGGCTTCCCGGTGACGGAGCTCATCGCGAATTACTGGAAAGGCAACATGGCTGCCTTCGAGCACCATCAGCAGCTGCTGCCGGCGTTCGACAACGTCCGCCATACCTATCTCATTCCCGACGCCAACGGTGGCCACACGCCGGCGCAGGGTGAGATCTTCCGCAATCCGGACCTGGCGCACACCCTGTCCATGATCGCCCAAGGGGGGCGTGATGCCTTCTACAAAGGCGCGATCGCGCACACGATCGATGCCTATTTCAAGCGGGTCGGCGGTGATCTTCGTTACGAGGACTTCGCGGACTTCCACGGCGAATGGGTCGCTCCGGTCTCGGTGAATTACCGCGGCTACGACGTCTACGAGCTGCCGCCGAACGGACAGGGCATGGCGGCCCTGCAGATGCTGCAGATCCTGAAGCACTTCGACCTGAAGAAGATGGGCGCCGGCTCGGCCGATGCGCTGACGGCGGAGCTGGAAGCCAAGCGGCTCGCCTATGAGGATCTCGCCAAGTGGTATGCCGATCCGCGCTTCTATCACGCGCCGATCAAAGGGCTCCTCTCCGACGCCTACGCCGACCAGCGGGTGAAGCAGATCAGTCTGGAGCATGCCAACCCCAACATCGGGCCCGGCGATCCGAAATTGTTCGACGGCGACACCATCTATCTCACCACCGCCGACAAGGATGGCATGATGGTGTCGCTGATCCAGTCCAACTATCGCGGCATGGGCTCCGGGATGGTGGCCGATCACCTGGGCTTCATGTTCCAGGATCGCGGCGAGCTCTACTCGCTCGATCCGAAAGCCGCGAATGTCTATGCGCCGCGCAAGCGACCTTTCCACACCATCATCCCGGCTTTCGTGATGAAGGACGGTCAGCCCTTCATGTCGTTCGGTCTCATGGGCGGAGACATGCAGCCGCAAGGCCATGTGCAGGTGCTCACCAACATCATCGATTTCGGGATGAACGTGCAGGAAGCGGGTGATGCGGCGCGCTGGCGGCACTATGGCAATGCCGAGCCGACCGGCGAGCCATCCCAGGGCATCGGCACGGTGGAAATGGAAAGCGGCTTCGACCCTGCCGTGAAACGGGAGCTTCAGAAGCGCGGCTATGACATCGTTCCGGGCACGGGCAGCTTCGGCGGCTATCAGGCGATCATGTTCGACCGCAAGCAGCATGTGTACTGGGGGGCGAGCGAGATGCGCAAGGATGGCGAAGCGGTAGGCTACTAACCTTCTACGCAGCGGCCTTGCAGCCGCTCGGCATCGAGCTCCTCGTGGAAGTCACGGCCGCGCAGACCGGGGCGGGGGCGCACGCCGGGTTCGGGGCCGGGCGCAGGGCGTTTTTCTGGCTCGGCGACGGCGGCTCGCCGCGGCCTGGCGTCCACATTGCATTCACCGCGCAAAGCCGCGCGCAGGTCGCGGAATTCTACCGATTGGCCTTGCGGGCGGGTGGCAGGGATAACGGCGCGCCGGGTCTCAGACCCCACTATCACGAGAGCTATTACGGCGCATTTGTGCTCGATTTCGACGGCTACAACGTCGAGGCGGTCTGCCACGAGGCTGAATGCGCCGCTGGCGAGGTGTTCCGGCCCCGGCGCCAGGTCGCTTCGCCTGTACTAGAATGAGCGCTGCGTACCATCCCGTCGTTTGCGGGGGAGATTCCCATGAAGAAGTCTGTTCTGAGCGCGGCGCTGTTGGCGCTGGCATTGAGCGGTGTGGCGATGGCCGCGGCCGTTCCGAGCTACGTAACCAAGGCGGTGGCCGACCCCACCCGCCCCAAGGCCGATACCGAGCGCGACTCAGTGCGTCTGCCGGCTGAGACGATTGCGTTCGCGGGCGTGAAGCCCGGCATGAAGGTCGCCGAGTTCTTTCCGGGAGGCGGATATTTCACCCGGCCTTTGAGCGATGTCGTCGGGCGCAAGGGCCATATTTACGCGATCGAGAATGCCAAGTGGGACGATGGCTCGAACGCCAAGACCGCGGCCGCGGTGAAAGATCACAACGTTACCCTGCAGCTGGTGAAGTTCGGTGAATTCAATCTGCCGCAGAAGGTCGATGTCGTGTGGATCACGCAGAACTATCACGACCTGCACATTGCCAAATTCGGCGGCGTCGACATGGCGGCCTTCAACAAACACGTCTATGAGTCGCTGAAGCCGGGTGGCATCTATTTCGTTCTCGATCATCAGGCCAACCCGGGTACGGGCGAGGCGCAGATCGCCAAGCTGCATCGCATCGAGAAGGCGCAGGTGATCCGGGAGGTCGAGGCCGCAGGCTTCAAGCTGGTGGATGAAGGCAACGCGCTGCATCGCCCGGCGGACGATCACACGAAGTCGATTTTCGACAAATCGATTCAGGGCCACACCGATCAGTACATGCTGAAGTTCGAGAAGGCCTAGGCGTCTTTCGTAACCTCCTGTCGTGGACCACCGCCTTCCGGCGGTTCACGACCGGAGGCGGCCAGGGTCTGCGACCGCGTGAGCAAGACCTCGATGGCGAATCTGCGCGTAGTGACCTGCACCGTATTGGCGCTCGTTGCCTTCGCTGGTAACTCACTCCTGTGCCGTGCGGCGCTCGCACATACCCGCATCGATGCGGCGAGCTTCACGACGGTGCGGCTCCTTTCCGGCACCGTAGTGCTGTGCTGTCTGGTGTGGCTGCGTCGGGGCGCGCGTGCCGGCCGCGGCAATTGGCTGTCGGCGCTCGCGCTCTTCGCCTACGCCGCCGGCTTTTCCTTTTCCTATCTGCATTTGACTGCCGCCGCGGGGGCGCTGCTCCTCTTCGGCGCAGTGCAGACCACGATGATCGGTCACGGCATCTGGTCCGGCGAGCGCTTGCGGGTGCTGCAGATCGTCGGCCTGATTCTCGCGTGCGGCGGACTCGTCGGACTGCTGTTACCCGGATTGTCGGCACCGCCGCTGGCGGGTGCGCTCCTCATGCTCGGTGCGGGAATTGCCTGGGGCGCTTATTCTCTACGCGGCAAGGGTGGCGGTGATTCCCTGAAAGTCACCGCCGGCAACTTCATACGCGCCTTGCCCATGGCGCTGGCTCTCAGCCTGACGCTGTGGCCGCGCACCTCGCTCGACCCGACGGGAGCCGGGTACGCATTTCTGTCCGGCGCGTTGGCCTCGGGGGTGGGCTACGCCATCTGGTACACGGCATTACCTTCCCTGACATCGACTACCGCCGCGACCGTGCAGCTGAGCGTCCCCATTATTGCGGCAGCCGGCGGGGTATTCTTTCTCGGGGAGCCGTTGACGCTGCGCCTGCTGGTTGCGTCGGTGGCGATCATCGGAGGCATTGCGCTCGTGGTGCTGACAGCTAGCCTGCCGGCCATTGCTCCGGTACCGGCCCCTACGCACGCCGACGAGTGACTGAGCTGCCTACCAGGCTGGCATCAGGAGCGTGGACGTATCGCCGGTTTGAGGCAGCGCAGTAGGCTGGTGCAGCAGAAATCGGCTAAAGCCGGAAGCTCCCGAGAGGACGTGAACCTCAGTCGTGCTCGAGCCGGTGTGCGCCTGCTTGATCGCGACAAGATCCGGTACGCCATCACCATCCCAGTCCGTGAACTGGTACTGAAACGGGCCATCGCCCTCGGCGAGGGCCGTCGCCGTATGAACCAGGAACTGCTGAAAGCCGGAGGCAGCCGATGCGATGTGAACTTCCTTGTCTCGTGAGCCGGTGGTCCCGCCCAGCACGAGGGCCAGGTCGGGCTCACCATCCTGGTCCCAGTCGAGCATGTAAAAGCCCGCATTCGCGGTGAATGTGCGAAAGGCGGTGGCGACGAAAGGCGAGTCTGTCACAGGATCGATCAGGAGATCGGAACGATACCCGCTGACTCCTGACAAAATGCGAATTTCCGTATGGCCCGAGGCAGTGTTGGCGGTATGAATGACTGCGAGGTCGGGTATCCCATCACCATCGTAGTCGACGAACCGGAACTGGAAGGTATCGTCGGTGGGGGGCTGCGCCGTGATGGCGTGTCCAAGGTAATCCTGGTAGTTGCTCGGTGCCGATAGGATATGCACCTCGGTCATGCCCGAAGCCGTATTGAACTTCTTCACCAGGCCCAGATCCGGTGAGCCGCCGTGAGACCAGTCGGCCAGCTCGTAATCCAGGCTGCCGTCGTTCACACCCAACGGAGTGCGGGTATGCAGGCTGAACTTGCCGTACGCGCTCGCGGCCGAGAGAACGTGGACTTCGGTCGAGTGGGTCGCGGTCTCACCTCCTTCGACCATGAACAGATCGGGCGTTCTTGCGTAGATCTGCGAGCGGGCGACCAGGCTTCCATAGAGATTCCAATTTGCCCAGACGGAGGGCTGCTCCAGCACATAGGGTGCTGCGTACGCGATCATGATCGGCGAGCCATCCAGGAAAGCTCCCTGGTCATCACCACTGACTCCCGGATTGCTCGCGCCGGGCGGAAAACAGGTGGCATCGCAGAGAACGTGCTCGTCGGACCAGGTAAAGACCCCATCCGGTGACGTGCGCACGACGAGACTCGACGCGCCAAACTGGTTGTCGATTCCGAACATCACGAACCGCTTCGTGGCGGGATCGTATTTCACGTCGATGGAGTTGGTGTACGCGACGTTGGTCGTGGCCGGCGAGCTCCATGACTTCCCATCCGATGAATACCGCTCGTAGATGCGTTGGATATGGCTGCCGGGCAGGGTCTGCGTATCATCCATGTACCACATGATCAGCGCGTGATTTCTCACGACCACCGAGGGCTGCCCGGCGCCGTAGATCCCGGTCGGGTCGGGATCGGCTGTGTTTTGGAACGGCCTGACGATGACGTGCGGATCCGGCGGTTGACTCTCCCACGTACCTCGATCGGTGAGCTTCAGGAAAGGACCCTCGGGCGAGATCGAACGGGCGACGAACATCGCCGATTGGACGTTCCGGACATTGCCGGTATAGAACATGTAATAGTATGAACCGTCACCCGCGTTGAATAGAACGACGGAAGGATCACAGTTCGACCCCTCGTTCGCGGTGGGCCGCATGAGGTCTTCCGGCGAGCTCCAATGAACCAGGTCGGTGGAGTGGATATGCCGGATGTCGTCCAAATCCGACCGGCCACCCTGGCCGGATGGAGTACTGCAAAAATAGGCGTGATATACCCCCTGTGTCCTGATGATGGTCGGACCATACGCATAACTGGCGCTGCCGAAGGCGTCGGCCTGGGAATTCACGATCATTTCGGGAGGGGAGAGCGCACCTGTGGACCGGGCGCTCGGGAGGAATGATGCACCCGCTGCCGCAAGTAACACCGCGGTAGTGATCTTCTTCATCTATGCGCCCGTTTTCTTCCGTCTTGTCCGAGCGTTTGTCCCCTGAACGTCAGCTCGAGTTCAGCCGCCCGCTTTTTTTCGGTCAGCCGCGGTACTGGATCGAGCGACGGTTTGTGACGTGTGAAACGGGTGGCCGGCGCGCTTACGGATCAAGGGCTTGCGGCCGAACCGTACCGGGTGCACTCAAAGCGGGCCGAGCGGGCCGTATGGAACCGAGGCAACGGCCCGGCAGTCCTGACCAGCGAGCGCTCGTGGCGCTGAGGGTTAGACGGCCGGCCACTGCTCCTCTACCCGGAGCACCGGATACAGGTTGAAGCGTGTGTCCCACGACGAGTGCCGGCGGAGGAAGAACTCCAGCCGTGCAGTCGCGCTCGCGGCAAACGCGGGCTCCTCAGCCAGGCGGCGCTTGAATTCCCGTTCCAGCTCGGGTTTCTCCGCCAGCATCTCGCGCGCAAACTGCTCGGCGACGTAGGGCTCGATATGCTCCTTCTGCTCGAAGCAAGCGTTGAAGAACCCCCACGCGGCGAGCGAGTCGGGCGCGCGCGGCTCGAGCAATGCCATCACGAGGCGCGCGCAGGGCTGCGCGATCGGGACGAACAGGGACCCGCTGCCGATGGTATGCGTCTCGCTCATCCACTCGCCGTAGAGCTTCGCTCGCATGCAACCTTCGAACGGGGTCGGCGAGAACTCCGCCTTCTGCGCTCGAAAGGCCTCGACGCGCGCGCCATCGATGCGCGCGGCCACGGGCTGAGATCTGATGCCGTGCACCGCGAGCTTCCCGCCTATGGACTGCGCGTATCCTGCCGGCACGATGTAGCCGCCACGCGGCGCCTTCACGACCAACGCCGGCGCGACCCGGTTTCGGTACGGGACTTTCCAGATCTGCGGTCTGGTGGGGTCATACACCGTGGCCAGCTCGCCTGAGACCGGCGAAGGCTTGCGCGTGTATGCGTAGCCCCGGAATTCGATGATCTCAGCATCCTTGGCATCCGGGGCCGGCGCCGCACTGCCGGCCTTGGCGGGCTCGCGCCATCCGGATGCGTAGTCGAGCGTGACCTCCGAGCCCCCGAGGCGAGCTGCGGCGAGATCCGAGGCGTCTGCCAGCGTACGCCATTTCGCACCCCGCGAATCCATCAGCTCTGCGAGACCAACGATCGCGTTGCGAGTGACCCGTACTCGGGTCGCATAGTCTTTCCACGAATGGGTCTCGACGAGGACCGTGAAGCGATTTCTCTGTGGGAAGTAGCCCGTCGAGAATCGCGGTGAATACACCGTGAGGAGGAACCCGGAAGCGGGATCGTCCGTCACTGCGAGATCGGGATAGAAAGGCAGGGCGAGGGAGCCCTGCGCCGCAAGCTTGCCGATGAGCGCATCGCGTAGCTCGCGCCCGCTCGCGTAGAGCCCTGGATCGCCCTGGTTGATCGGCTCGGCCTGCAGAGAGACATCCGGCTCGAAATCCGCGCCATCCGTCACGTGCAGGTCCGCACACACGAGCGGGTCCCACTCGCGAATCAGGGCAAGGAGCGCGTGCATCTCCGGCGCCTCAGCCTTCATGTAATCGCGATTGAGGTTGAGGTTCTGCGCCGTGGCGCGCCAGCCGGTCTCTTCGGGCCCTCTCTGGTTGGGGCGGTTCCAGCGCGCGAACCGCTCGTGCCCGTCAACGTTGAAGGCAGGAACGAAAAGGATAGCGATGCGCTCGAGAACACCGGCGGCAGCAGTTCCTTCCAGCATCTCGCGAAGCGCGATGAATCCGGCGTCCTTACCGTCGCTCTCGCCCGGGTGGATACCCGCCTGGATCATGAGGAGAGGTACCTTGCGCGGATCGGTACGGCAGGCGAGGAGGGCCAGCATCGGGCGACCCTCGGCTGACTTTCCGTATTCGAGGCGCCGCACGGCAGTGGGCCACGCGCGCGCGAAAGCGTCGCAGAGGCGCGCCACCTCATCCGTGCGTCCGGTGCGGTGGAAGCCCGACTCCTCGGCAATGGTCCGCGGAATCATTGGGGTCCGATCGTGTTGGTGAGGCTCCGTAGGACGGTCGATTTGACCTCTGACACCTGCATCGTGCTCGATTGGTCCGTGTTGTAGACGGAGTAGAGCAGAGCCCGATCCCAGCGGCTCAGGTCCTGTGGCGGGGTCTTCGAATGCTGGAACAGCCGCAGGATGGTCGGCACATTACCGGTATCGGCATCCAGATGGACATCGGCAAGGGCGATCATGGAGACGTAGGCTGCAAGCTGTCGGAGTGAGATCTTGCCGAGGCGGTTCTTGTCGGCGACGATGATGGCCGAGCGTATGGACGGGAGACCCTCATGGAACATCAATGAGCTGCCGCCCGAGCAGAAGCTCACCTCGCTGGTATTGTTCATGTAATTTTCGAGGGGAGTGCCTTGCAGCGCGGCTGTCACGGAGGTGGCGTTGCCCGGATTGCCGGCGCAATTCTCACCGGTGTTGTACCAAACGCGAACCGGACGCCGGGAATGCAGGTACCTCTCGATCGCGGTCCGTCCGTTTTGGGTGTAATACATCGTCGGATTGTGTTCCAACATATCCTTCAGGAGATCGTCAGGCGCGCTGCTCGCAATGACGTACAAGTTCCCCGTACAGTCGTTGCCTGCCAGAGGAACGTGTGCAGCGGTCGCAGCCTGCAATACGCTATCCCGAACGAGGTCACTGCTGTCAGGCGGCAGGCCCTCGACCATCAGGCAGATCGGTGTGTTCCATCGCTCGATGGAGTCATGGCCTGGATCGACAACCATCGACGTGACGAACTGGTCGACCTTGCGCTTGAGCCTGCGGCCGGCCTCGGTTGCCTCGACTGTGACCGTGGGTAACCCGTCGGTCGAAGCCCCGGTCGGTGACGCAGATGCGGGGGCCGTGGAGGAAACCTGGCTGGATGACGCGGGTGATACTCCAATTGCACCGGCGCTGCGTGCCTGGCCCATCATGGCGGCAAGAGCGGTCATGGCCAGAAGGGGCACCAGACGTCGCGCCGGAACTCCGCTCTGCGGTGCGCCTCGCCGCAGGGACATTCGGGGAGCCATTTGTTCCTTGAAGTGTGGGACTCAGAGAGCGCCAGCGACAGTATATAGGGTCGCGGCAGGGGTTGGCTGGCCCAGCCAGTGCGGGCGGGCCACACGACCCCCGCACGGGCGCCGGCCCGCCGCAAGCGAGCCGTCAGCGCTAAGTTCTTGATTCCTGGGTGAGTTCGAACCGAGCGATCGCGGAAGTCCATGCTGCAACTTTCGGGAGCCTACTGTGTTCTGGAGGCGCAACACGCAGGAGAAATCATCATGGGTCGCATCCAGAAAGCCACGGCCGCCGCTCTCGCTCTCGCCATCACACTCGTAGGCTCGACGCTCGCCATTGCACCGATGGCGCGCGCAGATTCACGCCAAGTCATCACGCGTGCCCATGATTGGAGCGCGACCCACCTCCATCGCGCCGCGGTTACACTGCGATCCGTCGCCTCGTCTGCGCGAGCGGCCTGATCACGGGCTACTGGTACGCGCTGTCACTCTATCTGGCGGAGATTCCCGATGCGCAAAGCGATCCCGACGTTGGCTGGACTGACGTTGCTCGTGCTCGCAGGGGCAGCCAGCGCAACGGAATGCCGATACAGCGCGCCCCGTAACCTGGACCTCGATGCGGCGAGTCTCAAGTCGCTGCTGCTGAACCTGGGCTCGGCGGACGCGAACGTCAGCGGAGTGCCCGGCCTCTCCAGGGTCGAGGTCCGCGGCACGGCATGCGCATCCAATGAGGAATGGCTGAAGGATTTGCAGCTCGATACCTCCCACAGCGGGGACAGCGCTACGGTGACGGTGCGCAGGCGAGATCACGACAGCATCTTCAGTCTCTTCGGCTTCTCGCGCTACGCCTACATGAAGGTTTCCGTGAGCGTGCCACCGCAACTTGCCGTTGCAATACACAGCGGCTCCGGCGACGTCGTCGCGCAGACGCTGGCATCGCTCGATTTCCATTCCGGCTCTGGAGATCTTCAGGCCGACGGGATCACCGGTGCGCTGACTCTCCGGTTGGGCTCCGGGGATGTCGAAGCGCGGCATGTCGGGAGCGTCGAGCTGAGTGGCACCGGGTCCGGCGATGTAACCGTCGCCGGGATAGGCGGTGACGTGCACGCGAACCATGCCGGATCCGGCAACCTGCAATTCAGCCAGGTTCAGGGCGGCGTGTGGGTAGGGTCCGTGGGCTCAGGGGATGTGAAACTCGAGAACATCGGCGGCGATGTCCAGCTGGGCAGCATCGGATCAGGTGACGTCGTAGTCGATGACGTCGGTGGCAATCTCGAGGTCGGTTCCGCCGGCAGCGGCGATGTGACCTATCACAGCGTCAGGGGGACCGTCCACGTACCGAAGGACGACTGACGAGTGACGCGATCTTTCTCAGGTCAGCGCCTGCGATCGATGGAGAGAGCCCAACAGTCGCGCCCAGAGCGACCGCGAGCCGACGCTGCGATGAGTAGCCGGTTTCGGCGCTTCGACACGGGCTCTTGCCGGCAAGGGAGGCGGAGTGGCCAGGACGACAGCGGCGTGCAGTCCTGAGGCGCCGATATCCTTGCCCGGCACGAATTTCCGACGGAGCGAGGCGATGATCTCGGCGACGTCGATCTGGATGATCAAAGGGTGGCGAAAGTGCGGCGCAAGATAGCCTGCGATCGCCTCTGCGTGCCCGCGATCCTTGAAGTACCCGAGACAAAGCGAATGCTGTGTCTGTCCGTCCCGGGACCGGCTGCTGCAGTACAGATGATAAAGGTCGAACAGGTCGAGCTTCGGCACCTCGTGCGGCTCGATCGGCTGTAGGGACTGATAGAGCTGTACGACGAATCGCGGCGCCGCATGAGCCCTGGTGGCGGTGCCGGTAGCTGCCTCGGGAGAGGCGGGGACCTTGTTCGGCGCCATACGGAATGCAGGCGTGAGCAGTAAAGGCGACAGCGACTCTGCACGAAGGTTGTCTTGCACGCGCACTCCCAAGCGGTAACCATTTCCGGCTTCCAAAAGGCGCGCGATGAGTTGCAGCACACGGCCCTTGCAAGGGGACGAGCACTTACGAGACCGCTCGGCGATCCCGGCAACCCCGCTATCGTAGGCGCGAGCCTTTAGACCGGAGGTTTTGCGTCCCCACCTTTCGGTGGGTTTGCCAAGAGACGGCCGCTAGCATGACAGGCCGAGCATGCGGTGGAATACGTAGTCTCCGCAGGGATGGCCGCGGTGTGCGGGCTGCCGCAATCGGGCCGGCGGCCGGGGCGCCGTGAGGCCGCCCGGTGCCTGTGAGCCAATTCACCTTCGATCGGCAACGCCCGAGCTGCCGCATCGATCTGCGAAGCAGTCGCGCGATTAAGTAAAGTCAGGATCCGCGATCGATCCGGAGCTGCGATGACGGTCACTGTCCAATCCGCCGCGATCTGTCAGGGTCGTTCCAACAGGCAGTTGGGGCATCGTCATGATCAGAAATCTACGTCATCATGAGGTCAACGACCAACAGCCGGCGGAATTCAGCGAGCAGTACCTGCTCGATCGGCTGATCGCCGCGGGCGTCGGATGTCTCGATGATTGGCGCGCACTCTCGCCGCGGGCGAGACGCAACGTCTTCGGCATCACTTCCGGCATGGCCCGCGCCATCGACCGGCTGGTGAAAACGCGCGACAAGTGACCGTTGCCGGCAGGGCTGCCGCGGCGGCTCTCCGTGCCCGCTACTCGGCCTTGGTGTGTTGGGAATACAGCGCGTGCCAGGCGCCGCCTTCATAGATGAAGATGTCCGAAGATCGGACGCGCCCGGTCTGAGGGTTGGCGAAGGAGAGGATCGCCACATCACCGCGCATGACCACCGACTCGCGGGTCGGATGAGTCTTCTGCCACGCCTGAACCACTTTGGACATCTCGTCCGACGTGCGGTTTTTTGCCGCATGCGCGAGCAGCGTCGGCTTGTCGAGAACTTTACCGTCCGCGTTGATCGAGCGGTATTTCGACGACAGCATCGAATCGAGCCACGCCGTATCGCCGTGCTCCTCGGCCTGCAGCCAATGATCGTCCACCGCGATCACGGCTCCTGCCGTCCGGGCGGCTTCGTCCACCTTGACGTCCGCGGCCCTGATCGGCGCGGAGGCGGCCAGCGCGGCGACCAAGCCCAGACCCATTCCGATACCCGAGCGAATCGTGACAGTGCGATGCTTCACGCGGTGCCTCCCGTTCAAGCCACGGCCTTACCGCCCTGTAAGTTGCATCGTCGGCTCTTCCTGCGCCTCGACTTTGTGACGAGCGGTGGTTCTGCCGCGGCGAGCGGCCTCATTGCGTGGCAGCAGGCAGACGATCACCCGCGGCCGGGTCTGGAGCACGCCTCAGGCAGCGGACTTCACGGTCTCCGTGATGCGAAGGGCCGTGCCGATCGCCTTGGAAAGGTCGCCCATGTCCTGCGGGACGATCATCACGCTCGATTCCTTTGCGATTGACCCCCATTGGGCAATGAAGTCTTCGGCGAGACGCATTTTCATGGCGTCCTGCCCGCCGGATTCGCTGAGGGCTTTGCCCACTGTGGCCAAGGCCTCGGCCGTTGCCCTGGCGACCGTGAGGACCGCCTCGGCCTGACCCTCTGCCTCGAGGATCCGGGCGCGCTTGGCGCCTTCGGCGCGATTGATCTGCTGCTGGCGCTCGCCTTCCGACACGTTCACCGCCTGCTGCTTCTCGCCCTCGGACTTGGCGATGAGGGCGCGTTTCTGCCGCTCGGCGGTGATCTGCAGCTCCATGGCATTGATCACTTCCTTTGGCGGCGTGATATCCCGGATCTCGTAGCGCAATACCTTGACGCCCCAGGTTATCGCGGCACGGTCGAGCTCGCTCACGATGGAGGCATTGAGCTCGCTTCGGGATGAGAGCACCTCGTCGAGCTGCTTCTTGCCGACATCGGCGCGCATGATGGTTTGGGCGAGCTGGATCACCGACATCAGCGGATTGGAGGTGCCGTAGGCTGCGGCCTTCGGATCCGTGATCTGCAGGTAAAGAACGCCGTCGATGGAGATCTGCGTGTTGTCCTTGGTGATGCACACCTGCTTGGCGACATCGAGCGGGCTCTCGCGCAAGTCGAACTTGTAAGCCACGCTGTCCACGATCGGAATCAGGATATTGAGTCCCGGCTCGAGCACCCGAGAGAACCGGCCGAGCCGCTCGACGATCCAGGCGTGCTGCTGGGGCACGATGCGAAGGCCCCTGGCAAGAACCGTGAGGACGATGATGAGCAAGACCGCGGTGATGATGAATTGTGGGTCCATGACGGGTCGCCTTGTTCTGTTCTGATGGGTAAAGACGGGTCAGATCGTCGAGGGGGGTGGCTCCAGCACCAGCGTGCTGCCCTCACGCGCTGAGATGACCAGGGTATGGCCAGGCCCCGGTGCGACCGCGGAGGCGTCGCGCAGGCGGGCATTCCAAGTGCTGCCCCGATATGCCACACGAAGCACTCGTCCTTCTGCTTCCACGACCGTGACGGAATGCCCGGTGTCATCCCGCGAGACGTCCTCTGAAGCGCGGTTCTTCAGACGCCCTCTCGTCCAGTGGGCCAACGGCAGGGCTACGGCGCCCGTTATGGCTATGGACGAGAGCGTCCAAACCAGCCCGCCTCCTGCAAGCGCAACCGTACCGCCGGCGATACACGCTGCGGCCGCGGCAAGGAGGTATATGGTCAGGGTGTGCATTTCGAGCACGATGAGGCCCGCGCTCAGAACGATCAGGGCGATTCCGATGATCTTCATGTTGCCCCCAACGGACGGCACTTTCCTTCCCTGAGCCGCCACGAGAGTCCTCTGCCGAGTCACCCGCGGCTGTATGACCAGCTCACCATGCTCCCGTTATCATAAGGCATGACGCCATGAAACGGACGGGGGTCGTCATCGAGCAGCAGACTTAGAAAGCGGTTGGCGCCCTCCCACATGGGTAACGTCGCGATCGTCTCGATGGCCGCCCATCCGAGCGTACCCTCTCGGGAATGAGCGAGCGGCATACCGGCAAAGCGCGTAATCAGAAACAGAAACCCGAACCAATCCTCGCGCTCTCTCCCGAAGCCCGGCCAGCTGATCGTCCCCCGTAACGTCATATCGAGCGCATCGAGGCCCGCTTCCTCCCGGATCTCGCGGCGCATGCCGGTCGCGACGTCCTCGTTCGCCTCGAGCTTGCCTCCCAAGCCGTTGTATTTGCCCGCATGGTAGTCATCGTCCCGGGTATTACGGTGAATCAGGAGCACGCGCCTGCGGTCGGGTGAGAGAACGTAGCCGAGCGTGGCGAGAATGGGTGAGTAAGGCATGGAGGCGAAGCCGGTCGGTGAGTCTGCTAGGATGGCCGAATGAGCGCTCTCGTCATCACGCCCTTGGCCCTGGGCCGTGCACTGCGGCGCTGGCGGCTGCTCCATCGGGTGAAGCAGGAGCATGCAGCGCAGATCTTCGGGGTAACGCAGTCGACGATCTCACGATGGGAGGCGGGCCGCCAGGCGATGGAGCCGGGTGAGCGCGCCAAGATCGAAGCACTCGTCTGCGCGCGCCTCGACTCGGCAGCGGACCGGGTGCTCGCGGAACTGGTGAACGAGAGCCCGCGACCGGTCCATCTCATCTGCGACCTCACGCACTGCCTCCTCGCCTGCTCTGCGAGCCGCGCGGAGGAGTTCCGAGTGCGGGCAACGGAGCTGATGGGCAATTCACTCCTCTGCTATGCAACGGAAGAGATCCTCGCGAAGGAGGAATCCCTGCGCAGCCTCGGTTGGTATGACGAGCCTGCGCCACAACCGATCGAGCTCTACACCGGCGCAAACAGATCAGAGATCGTGCCGATCTGGGAGAGTCGCTGTCGCTGGACTCGCCTGTTGCTCTCTGACGGAACACCGGCCCGGCTGGTCGAGACCCTCAGCCGAGGGAATCGATCCAGGCCGGCAGATCTGACAGGCGGCCCAGGCGCCTGAAGCGTGGATGGTCCATGGGCGCATCGCGGCGCTCATGGGCCCAGACGATGGAGTGCGGAACGTGAGCCGCCCATGCTCCGGCCTCCAGCGCCGGCAGCACGTCGGAGCGCACTGAGTCGCCCGCCACGACACAGCGGTCAGGCTCTGCGCCATGATCGGCAAAGAGGCGGCGAAAATTGGCTGCCGTCTTGTCACTGACGATTTCGACCGCTGCGAACCGATGGCCGAGACCCGATGCTGCGATCTTGGCTTCCTGATGAAGTAAGTCGCCTTTTGTGACCAGCACCAGAGGCCCGCGCGCCGCCAGCGCCTCGAGGGTCGCCTCGACTTCGGGGAAGAGCTCGACCGGATGGCTGAGCAACTGGCGTCCGGCTGCGAGAATGGCCTGTATCATCGATGCCGGAAGGCTGTCCCCACAGAGCTCCGCGGCGGATTCCAGCATGGAGAGCGTGAAGCTCTTCGCGCCATATCCATACAACGCGAGATTGCGGGCAGTGACCTTTTCAAACTGCTCGCGTGCCGCTGCAACCGTGGCGAAGGGCTCCAGCATCGCCGCGAGCGCGCTCTCGGCCGCCTCGAAATAGCGCATGTTGTGCCACAGGGTGTCGTCTGCATCCAGGCAGATGAGCTCGATTGCCATGGGATTCGGCCTCGTCACGGCGATGCGCATACCGCTATCGCAGGCGGTGGATGCTAGCAGCCCGGGAACCGCAGCGGACGCATAGTGTATGCGCGGGTTTGCACCAGGCAGTGCCGAGTGGGGGAGGGCTGGACTAGACTATCATCGTGCTTAAGGACGTGTTCACGTGGGTCGATGCCGCCTAGATCCGCCAGCCGCGCCCGACGCATGAGCTCGCGGGGACGCCGCGGACGCAGGTCGTGGCTCAGGCGACTGTGGCCGAGCCCGCGGCTGCGGGGGCGATGGCTGCGGGCCTTCAAAGCCCTGCCTCCCGGTGTGCAGATCTGCGGCGTGCTGGGGACCGCCGCTCTCGTGTTTCTGGCGGTGAACTGGGTCTACCAGGTCGCGCACAAGCCATCCGAGCTGCTCTTCCCGGTGAGCGGCACGCTCTACAAATCACCCCCTGAGACCTGGAGTGAATACGCATCGCTCTTCGAGAAGTATTCCACCGACACCATGACACCGGAGCTGCTGGCAGCCCTGGCTCAGGTCGAAGGCTCCGGCAATCCGATCGTGCGCACGTACTGGCGCTGGTCGTGGAAACCTCATCCCTTCGAAATGTACCGTCCTGCTTCGAGCGCCGTCGGTATGTATCAGCTGACAGACGGGACGTTCGCGAAGGCGAAGCGTTATTGCATCCACGACCATCACGTCGTCGAGGAGGGCCGTTGGGATGACTGGCATTCGTGCTGGTTCAATGGACTTTACATGCGGGTGATCCCGAGCGATGCGACCGAAATGACTTCGGCCTACCTGGACAAGGCCGTGACCGAGACTCTCCTCGCCCATCACCTGCGGCTTGTTACATTGCAGCAGAAGCAGGACCTCGCAGCGGTCATCCATCTTTGCGGTGAGGGCGCTGGTGACCTATACGTGCGCCGCGGCCTGCGGCTGACGCGAGGCCAGAAGTGCGGCGATCACGAGGCACGTGTGTACGTGGGGCGAGTGGACGCGATGAAACGCCTGTTCGCGAAGCTGGCCGCGGGCGGCTAGCGGCCCGGGACAGCTCCCGGGGGGACGCGGCGAAGCTCATGGCCAGGTTCCCGAGCTGAACTTCAAATTGAAATTTCGCCGCATCCGGCGATAAATTCCCTCATTGGCCAATTCAGAGCAGACAGGCGGCGTTCCTCCGCTTGCTGCCTGCCATACGTGACGGACCTCGTGCAGGGGGCAATAACGAAGGGGCCGGGAGCATTCGCTCGGCCGGCAGCGACCTCAAAAATCCGGAGTAAACGTATGACTCTTTTCAAGATCAAATCGTGTCGATCCGCTTTCATCGCATGCGTTGGGGCAGTCGTCCTGGGTGGGGGACCCATGAGCGCCCAGGCTGCGAAAGGCGCGGCTGTCCATACCACCGCTGCCGCAGCTGCGACTGTGTTTGCGACCGGGCTCGTCAATCCGCGGGGACTCGTGTTCGGCCCGGACGGCAAACTGTACGTCGCCGAGGGCGGATATCCCGTCGATCCCATCATCGAAGCGCGGGCGGGCCTCGGCGGCCCGTGCTCGGCAGGCGCACACGGACCGGGAGACTACTTCGGCAGCGCCACGGGCTCGCGCATCTCGAGGATCGATGCCGGTGGTCACGTGGAGACATTCGTCGATAATCTGCCGTCAAGCGAGGCTGAGGGCCTTGCCAGCGGCGTAGCCGACGTCGCGTTCATCGGCAACACGCTCTACGCCGTGCTTGCAGGCGCAGGCTGCTCACATGGCGTCCCCAGCGTTCCGAATGGAGTCATCCGCATCAATCCGGACCGCAGCTGGACGATGATTGCGAACCTGAGCGCATTCCAGCAGGCACACCCTGTTGCCCATCCAACGGACCCGATCAACGGGGATTTCGAGCCCGATGGAACGTGGTACAGCATGATTGCCGTCCGTAGCGATCTGTACGCGGTCGAGCCGAATCATGGGGAGCTCGACCGGATCACGACGTCGGGCCAGATATCACGCGTTATCGATATCTCGGCCTCACAGGGACACGTGGTCCCGACGGTGGTGGCGGACCATGGCGTCTTTTACGTGAGCAACCTGGGCCAATTTTCTCCCGCCGCGCTCAATACTCAGAGCGTTTACCGGATCACCCCGAGTGGCCAGATCAAGGTGGTGGCAACGGGATTGAGCAAAGTGCTCGGTATCGCGTTCGACTCCCGTGCTCGCCTCTACGTTCTGGAGAGCTCGTTTTCGACTACCGACCCGGGCCCTGAGCCGGCGACGGCGCGCCTGATCCGTATCGAGCCAAACGGTCAGCAGGAAGTTCTGCTGGATGGCTCGAGCGGCATTCTGAGCGTGCCGAGCGGCATGACCTACGGCCCCGACGGCGCACTCTACATCTCGAATATCGGTTTCGGTGCTCCGCCGATCGGCCTCGGACAGATCGTTCGGGTCGAGATTTCCGACTGAACGCAGCCCGCAAGGGACCTCGTCGCCGTTCTCTCTGAACGGCGACGAGGCTCGAGGGGTCGGATAAGATTGGGGAGCTTGACCACCACCCCGGCACCATCCCAGTCAAGGCCGATTGAGCGTGTCTGACCTCACGGTGCGCGCTCGCGCGCTGTCCTGGCGTCAGGCGCTGGCCATTGCGGTAGGTAACGGGCTGGAATTCTACGATTTCGTCACCTACGCCTTCTTCGCGACCCAGATCGGTCATACATTCTTTCCCTCCAAGACGCCCGGCCTGAGCCTGCTCTCCTCGCTGGCCACGTTCGGAGTGGGTTTCCTGACGCGGCCGCTCGGGGCGATCGTGATCGGCCGATTCGGCGACCGGGCAGGGCGCAAGCCGGCGATGATGTTGTCCCTCAGCCTGATCGGATTGGCCCTCACGGGTCTCGCGCTCACTCCCTCGTATGCCTCGATCGGCACGCTCGCGCCCGTACTGGTCATCGTGTTCCGTTTGCTGCAGGGATTTGCGCTGGGCGGCGAAGTTGGGCCCAGCACGGCATTCCTGTTGGAGGCTGCCCCCGTCTCACGGCGCGGGTTGTATGCGTCGTTACAGGCAACCAGCGCAGACTCCGCTGCACTCGTTGCGGGACTGGTTGGAGT